>Ga0209986_10000439_pt1 | contig 39536 bp, 37 predicted proteins | sample BlataG_FD_183168 | JGI IMG/M metagenome (GOLD analysis project Ga0209986, IMG submission 183168) | Deep subsurface microbial communities from Black Sea to uncover new lineages of life (NeLLi) - Black_00105 metaG (SPAdes) (version 2) | ecosystem: Environmental > Aquatic > Marine > Oceanic >... | reverse complement strand
GATCTGCTTGTAGACATAATCACCAAGAACAGCTGATGGGTAGGCTGCATTTGACAAACTACCATTACCCAGATTTCCTGTGTTTTTGATGAAAAGAGAGAGGGGAAGGAGGTGAGAAAATATTGGAGTCCGGAGGAGGCATTCACATGGCTTGGTAAAATCTATTATATTTATATTCTACTTCTCTTACCGCGATGATTCCAACCCCAACACATTGCTTTGCCTGATGTTAACAAAGCACAACTATTAATGCCATTGACAGATAGCTGTTTCCATGTGTGTCCTCCTGTTACACGTTGAGGAGTGTTGTGACTGCTATAAGACCCCAGGCCTAATTGCCCATCATAATTCCATCTGCAAGGGGAAGAAATGAGAGTGATTAGAAACCGGGGAGGGGTGATTGTCAACAATGTTACTGAATAAAAGATGTCACACACGTACCCCCAACACCATATTTCCCCTCCGCCAGTCAATCCACACGTATGCCTCTGTCCACAAGATATCGCAACAAACTTGAGACCTCCAGCTACAAAAATAGGAGTACTACTAGATGTAAAATCTCCAGTGCCAAGCTGGCCATTATTGTTATCCCCATGACATAAAGCTGAGCCATCTGCTTTCAATGCACAGGTATGGAAACTTCCATTTGGTACAGCCATGCTTGCAAATGCTTCTCCTATATCCTTGGGCACTGCAGCGTTCACTGTGGTGCCATCACCTACTTGTCCGTTGCCATTCAACCCCCAACAGACTGGGTTTGGTCCGTCTACAGGTATAAAACATGCATGGTCAGCTCCTGCACCAAGTCTGGCGATTGCCATGGAGAGTTGTACTGAAGGAGGAGGAGGTGGTGATTGGGCAACAGGTGGTGGTGGAGGCTGTTGTGTACAATCCAATTCTAATGCATACGGACCAAGTTCAGAATTAGGATTCTCCCCCCAGCATCGAGGCTCCCTAGTTGATACCAACAAGCCACAAAACGATCCATTTGAAGCAGCCAGGAATGAAAACTTTTTGCTTGTTTTCACCTGCACTGGAATATTCCTATCAGTCGTAGTGCAATCACCAAGCTGCATCAAGTTGTTCCAACCGAAACACCATACTGTACCGTCAGATGTAATAGCACACGTACTTCTATAGCCAGTTGCAATTTGTGTAAAGCTGTGCCCTCCTAATACCGGTGTAGGAGAAGTGTACCTGATCCACTGCCCATTTCCAAGTTGGCCTTTGTCCCCATCACCCCAACACATTACACCCCCAGTTGATTCCAATAATCCACAGGTAAAGAAGTCTCCAACAGAGATCTGCTTGTAGACATAATCACCAAGAACAGCTGATGGGTAGGCTGCATTTGACAAACTACCATTACCCAGATTTCCTGTGTTTTTGATGAAAAGAGAGAGGGGAAGGAGGTGAGAAAATATTGGAATCCGGAGGAGGCATTCACATGGCTTGGTAAAATCTATTATATTTATATTCTACTTCTCTTACCGCGATGATTCCAACCCCAACACATTGCTTTGCCTGATGTTAACAAAGCACATGTAGTAATTCCATTAGCATTTACTTGTTTCCATGCATAATCCCCACCAACAACCAGACCAGGGGTCTTGGTGCTACCGATATAACCTTGACCTAGTTGTCCATCATAATTCCATCTGTGTGAGGGGGAGGGAAGAAGGAAGGAAAGAAAGAAAGAAAAAAAGGAATGGAGGATTAGTTAGTTGATTGGACCATTCTTTTCAACATTGAAATGGATCACTGTTTCTGTCTATCATTTACTCTAAACTCACCCCCAGCAGTAGATAGCTCCCGCAGCAGTCAAACCACACATATGTCTCTGTCCAGCAGCCATTTCAATAAATTTATGTCCTCCAACAACTTCTACCAAAGCGTAGCTATCCACCGTATCATTATTACCAAGTTGACCCATATTTCCATCACCCACACACCAAGCAGCGCCATCTTCCTTCGTGAAACAAGAAAATGAGTCACCAAAAACAGTTGCTATACTATAAAATGATTGTCCTATAGGCTTGGGAATTGCACTATTAACAGTGGTGCCATCTGCAAGCTGCCCATCTGTATTAGCACCCCAGCATTTTGGTTCACTCCCTGGGCTAGCAAGGAAGCAGAAATGGTTTCCACCCCCACTTAGTAGGACTGGCTTTGGAAAGAGAGCAGCACCCATTATTCCTGGTTCATCAATATCAGTTGTGCAGTCCAATTCCAGTACATTATCACCTAGCTGTTTATACTCGTCACTACCCCAACATAATATTGCATCATTATTGGTGGAATATACTCCACACGTATGGTAGTATCCACTGCTTAAGGCAGAGAAACGAACATTACCACTCTGTACTGCCGTGGGCACCTTTTTGTGTTCATTGGTACAATCTCCCACCTCGCCATCACTGTTTTGCCCCCAACACATAGCCGTACCATCCCCCAACAACCCACAAACATGAAAACCCCCAGCAGAGAGAGATGTGAAGGCATTGCTACCTTGAACTTGTACTGGGGCGGATCTATTTGTAAAAGTTCCATCGCCCAGGCCGCCTCTATCATTCATTCCAAAGCAATACGTTGCAGTGGGATCTGATGCCAGCACACCACACGACATGAAGATACCTACCTCTATTGAAGAGAACACCACTTCCCCCGATACTGGTGTTGGTATAATTCTATTCTCAGTACTACTACCAATTCCCAGAGTACCATACTGATTCCATCCCCAACACGATATCGTACCATCGCTAGATAGCTGAGCACAGTTATGGAAACCACCAGCATCCAGGTCGGAAAAGGAGTACCCCCCTACCACAGTGACTGGTGTTGCATGGAAGAAGGATACAGTATTGCCTTGATAATAGCCCACCTGGTAACTGGAATTCAGGCCCCAACACATGATCTCTCCCGACGCTTTAAGAGCGCAGGTATGACGTACCCCACAGCTGATCTTGATAAAACTGTGACCACCACTGACTGTTGTAGGTGTAGGTTTATCTGATAAATCTCCCACTCCCAGTTGTCCACTATCATTCCACCTGTGTCATTTTGTATAACAATAAGGGGAGGTGTAGGGAGGAAGAATAGAAAAAGTAAGAAAAGGTTGTTATTTGGGTGGTTAAGGATTGGAATTGAATGACATACATCTCTAGTTGTTAGATATATTCTCTGGAGAAAAAGATATATATTACTTACCCCCAACATTTTGGTGTACCATCTGATGCCAGAATACCACAAGTATGCTGAGCACCGGCAGATATTTGAGAGAAGATGTTGCCTCCACTGATGAGGCTAGGAGGGGAGGTGGTGCTGGTTGCTCCTTGTCCACATTGTCCTTTGTTGTTGCCCCCGAAGCATTTTACTTCTCCGGTGATTAATAAGTGACATGTGTGGTAGTAGCCTAGTACAAGTTTAGAAGCATTGCCTGCTCAAAAATGGAATGGGAAAAGTGTGTGTGTGTGTGTGTGTGTGTGTGTGTGAGAGAGAGAGAGAGAGAGAGAGAGAGAGAGAGAGAGAAGGAATGGTGTCGATCTATCATCAAGGAAGGGCTCGGGCTCTCCCATGTCGCGACGTCTGTGGTTTGGGCTAGGGTTTGGAACACCACACTGCAACATTTGGGGGCCAATCAAGGCTTACTTTGTAATAAAGATCGACTGACTGGTTGAATTTCAGGTAAAATTTGCGCCTCTTCAAAACTATTCGAGAACGTTGATCGCATCAAAAAGATGCACCATAAAGATATGAGTTGGCGCCAACATATAGCACGGAACATGATTTCAAGCGCTCATAGAGCTATATGAAAATGTATAATTAAAGAATTAGAAATGAATGATATACTGAGGCCATTGTGGGACTCTAGCCTGAACTCCCACCACCAAAACTTTAGATCTAAGGTTCCTAGAGGTCCGACGATTCATGAGAAGTGGAGGTGGGTCTTTAGGTCTCCAAGATTTTGAAAACAGAGTAACCATTTTTTCATTCTTCGGTAAATGACACAGAACACACGTATATTGATTCAGTACAAACACCAAGGCTACTCTAGATTATTTAGGTCGGATGTTCGTCACGGTTGAGCTACACACCATGTTTTAATCTGGGAGATTGACCAGTCATCTCCTTTCACACAAGATGCCTTCAATCCACCATTTTCTACTCATCTACCTCCTCAACATATCCATAACATGCCAATCGTTTTCCTTGAAGAAACAGCCCCGCTATCATCTAGCTCCAGCGCAAGTCGTCCAAGACGGCCGATACCAAGTGCAGACTCTCCAAAAAGAAGCATCCAACGAGAGCTTCCTAGACCGTATCCTGGGCACAGACTGCTACAGCAAAGCCATCGATAGATTATCAGACTGCCAATCTCTAGATCAAGAGCAGAAAAGCCGCCTTGCATTCAAATTAACAGGGTGTCAGTTGGCTATACATGGTGAAGATACCAAGACAGCAAGAGGTGGGGAGACCACAGACACACTCACCTGCCCTCCATCTTCAACTCTGAAAACCTGCCTCAACTACCTCAGTGACAGAGGGTATGCTGTATATGTGGAGTTCCTGACTCACATTGACTCCATGTGTATTTTCCTTCAAAATCAAGAATTTGACAAGTATACTAAAAACACACTGAACAACCTGTCTGTTGGAATGTCGTCCACTCGTGATGGTCTGGAGAAGATACATTCCACTGCAAAAGCCCTCTCTCAAGACACATCCAAAGTATTAAAAGAAACAACAGACCTAGCACAATCTATATTTCAACAGAAGGAGCTCACTGCGTCTGTTTATGAAACAATTAAAGCGGCCAGGCAGGAAGCTACTACTGGATTCAGTCTTCTCAGCAACAAGCAACAAGAAACCATCGCCCTCCAAGAGACATCCATCCAACGTCAACACCAACTAGCCCAAGCTCAGAAAGAAGCTACAGACGTGATTGAAAACAACAGAGTACAGATCGCATCTGCATTAGATGTCCTAGCAACACGAGCATTTCAGTTAGCAGAGAGCCAAGCAGAAGCGCAGGCCTCTCAAATCAAGCTGTCCCAAGAGCTCTCGGTTCTGGCTTACAACTCCCATGGCATCAGAGAAACCCTGGATACTGTACACCTTTACCAACAAAGATCCGACGCTGCACTGATCAGGTTGTTGGGGAAGTCGTATAGATTTCAAGATGTCAGTTGGTATATAGGTTCCTTTTTGGTTGCTATTGCATGTGGAGCTTCCAAGATGACAGCATCTGCACGGTTGCCTCTCGTTGCACTCCTTGCAATCAACTGGTTGGCTGAGAGGTATCTGTTGGATAGTCTTCTATTTAGTTGGACTGATTTCTCACCTAACGTTGAGGATAGTAGTGGAGGAAGAGATGTTATTGTTTGCCTTCCAAGATTACTCAGATGGCTAGCACCTGCATCATTGCTCTCAAGTAGTGGTAGTGGAGTTGGTGGAGAAGTGGCATTGTCGAGTGTGAAATGGGCAGTAAGGCGAGCAGTCTTTGGACTGGCTGCTTTAATTTCTACCATCAGGGTATTGAGATACAAAAACTTGGAAGTGGAGAACTTTAATTTGCTAAAATCAGTTGAGGAAGATAATAAAAAGAGGCATGTGGAGATGCAGGTAGAGATGAGGGTGTTTAGTGAGAAGATTCAGCAGAAGATTGCCTTGCTGGAATCATTGTCTGATCAGCAGCAGCAGCAAGAAAGGGGTAGGAATGGTGGTGGAAGTGGTAGTGGTTTTAAGAGAGTGAAACAACAAGAAATGAGGTTGCTTGATACAGAAATAGTCCCTATGAATGATGCTGGTCCTCGAATAATCAATGAAGAGGAGCAGCAGCAGCAACAGCAACAGCAAAGGAGTAGGTCGGGGAGACATATGCCGAGCAACAGTGATGTTATATTCGTGAGCCAGAAACCATTACAAGTAGTTAGAAATCAACAGCAGAGGTCAAGATCTGTACCTAACAGAGAAGGCAGAGATGAGAAGACAGAGATGAAGCAGAGAAGTTTGAGGAAAGGAAAGACGAGAAAGAGCTTAGAGGCAGAGGAAGGCAAAAATGGGGAGGAGGCGGTAAAGAAGAGGCAAAAGGTGGGGTCAAAGTGAGAGAAAAAGTAAGCTATTCCCCAGACCAAAACGACATTGTTTCTACCATGAACTGAAATATAGAGACTGAATGTACTCCAAACGAAATTTCCTTCTTCTTTTTCTTTCTCCATTGATTGGACTTTTTTCGAAACCTCCTAGAGATGCAACTGATCTTCAGATAGTTATCAACACATGGGCCTTTACCGATGCAACTGAAGCATCATGGTCAGCTCTATCCTCTCTAGGCCCTATAGAAGCCGTAATAGCCGGAGGTAGTACCTGTGAACGACTCCAATGCGACTACACTGTGGGCTATGGTGGGTCCCCAGCAGAAGACAATGCCGTCTCCCTGGACGCTCTAATCATAGACGGCGTCTCCCTCAAGGCTGGCGGTGTAGTAAACCTTAGATCAACACCATACGCAATCAAAGCAGCCCACCTTGTCATGCAACACACCCGCCACACCATTCTTGCTGGCTCTCAGGCAGACTCCTTTGCTGCCTCCATGGGCCTTCCTCCCCACGATCTCAACACTCGCCATTCCAGACAAATTTATCAAGACTGGCTGGACAATAAATGCCAGCCCAACTTTTGGCATAATGTCTTCCCAGATCCATCGACATCATGCGGTCCTTACATACCAGCAGTACCAGCAGTACAACAACGTAATCACAATAGTACTGATAATCATACAACATCACCTTGGGTGTCAGCTACTGCACATGATACAATTGCTCTCGCTGCAATCAGCATTATCAACAAGATTAATAATAAAGACCCATCTTCTCTCCCAGAAACAATATCAATAGCAGCTGGTTGTTCCAGCAATGGTGCAACTCACAAAATACCAGGTAGAGTATCTGATTGTGGAGTCCCAGGAGCAGGTGCCTATGCAGACGCTGCTGTTGGAGCCTGCGGATCAACAGGTGACGGGGATGCTCACCTCAGGTTTCTCCCCTGCTACCAAGTAGTAGAAAACATGAGGAGAGGGATGCTGCCCAAGGAAGCTGCTGAGGATGCTATAGGCAGGATTGCTAGAAAGGTGCCTGGGTATGTGGGAGCAGTGTTTGCTGTTGATGTCAGGGGGAGGCATGCTGGGGCATGCTTTGGGTGGGAGTTTAAATATTCTTATAAAACAAATTCTAGTGGTACTGTGCAGGTAGTTATTGTACAATCTATTGTACTATAATGATATTGCAGACCTTTATTTCATTAATTTACAATATAGATCTATAGAATAACACCACCAAAGTACCATTTTCCTTTACTCTTCATTGCGACTACTGCTGTGTCGTTTCTTCAACAATGCCTCTGCAGCTCTACTTCCATTAGTCATCCTTCCCAGTGCCTTTGTAATAAACTCACTAGCGTCCAATAACTTGTCCATGTCTATGCCATGCCTAATCCCCAGTCCATTCAACATGAAGACAACATCCTCAGTGGCCACATTCCCACTGGCACCCCGGGCATAAGGACACCCTCCTAGGCCAGCAACTGATGCATCTATGGTACTAATTCCAAGCTGAAGGGATGCTAGAATGTTAGCCAGTGCTTGGCCATATGTATCATGCATGTGGGCAGCTAAATTGGCGACTGGAACACCTGCATCTATGCATGAGAGAAACATGTCAACAACTGTCTTTGGGGTTCCGACACCAATGGTGTCGCCCATACTGACTTCATAGCAGCCCATTTCATGCAAAGCCACAGCTACTCTAGCGGCGTCTTTAGGAGCAACATCTCCTTGGTATGGGCAGCCTACTACACATGAAACATAGCCTCTGACTGCAATGTTTTCTTGGCTGGCAATGTCGATGACATCTCTGAATCGATTGAGGCTGTCGTCGATGCCGACATTGGTGTTCTTCTTGTTGAATGCTTCACTTGCTGCGGTGAAGATTGCTATTTCTTGGGCTCCTGCTTGGATGGCTTTCTCTAGGCCCTTCATGTTGGGTGTGAGGACAGGATACCTGACACCGCTACGTCGGGTGATGAGCTTCATCACGTCGCTAGCATCTGATAATTGGGGGACCCATGTTGGCGAGACGAAGCTAGTGCTTTCTATGACTTTTAGGCCAGATGCTCCTAGAAGCTCTATAAAACGTACTTTGACTTCTGTTGGGACATGTTTGGGTTCATTCTGGAGACCATCACGTGGTCCCACTTCGACTATAGTCACAGCATCTGGCAGGGGAGGAGCGTCCTGTTGTCTGGAAGGATGAACAATGTTAGCAGCATAAATTTCGATGGGAGCACATTGTGTTCCGTCTAGTCATACCTTGAAGATGGACGTGGACAATTGTCGAAGAGCACAGTCGATAAAACGAGCGCTTTGAAGCAGAGATCTCTTGTTTCGAACTAAAGCTGAATTCATTCTTATTGCCTAGAATGGCTAGATATCTATTGCATCAGAATATTGCAGTATCACCACGTGATTCATTGTCAAAATTAAATTAAACAGGGGCCTAGCCAAACCAATTTATCTTCCTCCCACCAAAAATCAGCAGGAATTCCCCCAACCTCTCGCCTCAACAAGAGTCGTGCAGCTATTCTATGTTCTATATCTCCATAGCATGTTGTTAAATAAAAGGGCCATACAAAGGTGCAAAATGATGTAGTAAAATCAAATGAACACACACACACACAATTATTAGGGCACAATGAATGTCTCTCCTACCACCTTGGAGGCTGAGACTGCAACTACTTCAACCTGGATTGGTCTGCAGATTGGTCTTCATGGCATGTATCATATGGGCATCATTTTCTGTATGCAGTATTTCACAGAAGCATGTCAAAGCTCATTTGCAGATCAGAAAGTCTCAATACGATATATAGGACTGTCCAACAATCAAAAGTGATCGAAATGAGACAAGGCAAGAGGCAATGTATCTATGACATTATTCAGCAAAGAAATAACTCTAATAGAGCTCAGTGTAACCTACAATCCGAGCCAGTATCAGATAATAACTCTCCTTCCAGAGGCACAAAATAGTCTACCACCACCACCTGCTACTACACTACCAGCTGGAAATGTATAAAATGGGGAAATACAACTCGTTTTGGAGAAACTATAATTATAGAGATCATCCATTAGTAATGTCTAATCATATGTACCCATTCCAGCACATTTATCCAACACATTCAGGGTATATGTGAATGGAGCTCGCCGTGAATCAGACACACTTGGGGGCCCCACGTTGAGGCTCCAGATGGTCACCAAAACTTGCCCCATTTGAATTGGGGTGAGCGTTTCATAGACAGCCTTATTCAAGTTGAGGATGTCACGAAGCCGCTGTATATTTTGAGCCTCCAACGTAGAGGTAGCATCTAAAGTACCAATGTGTGCACTAAATTGATCCTTTATGGATGATGCTTCCAAGCTTCTGGCCACACTTTCTGTGAATGATTGAGTAGCAAGGTCCTTGTATTTATTCAAGATGGCCTGTTTGTCTTTAAACTCTTGCAAAGCAACTTGCATTTGTGCCATTTGTTGGGCACTCAGCTTTAGGTCAACAGGAACATCGGGGTTGCAGGGGACAGTGATGTTGTTGTCACCACTAAAGATAAGAGCATCCATCACATCTGGACGCTCATCGAGTAGAATCGTGGCGATACGGACTCTAAAGTTGAAGTATGCTTCTAACTTCTGCTCCACTAGCTGTCGTGAGCTAGGGTCTTCATTGCATTGCTGGACTAATTCATTGCCTTTATTATAAAACATCCTTGCGTTCTTCTCAAATATATCAAGTGTGGCTCGACGAAGATATCGTCTGATGACAAAATCTGGAGGAATGATCCCATGCTCAATCATAAGCTCAAGTGGATTACTGGTGGCACAGTTGGCCAAACTTGGTACAAATTGGACAACAGTTTGAGCCGCTTTGGATCCTGCACCAGAAATGGCAGCCATTACCGAGTCCAGATAGTCGTTAACTTGACCGAGCACAGTGGCCTGAGACAGCAAGGCAGCCTTCTCTTCCTGTGCCTTCTGCAAGTCTAAACGCAGCTTTTCCAAGGCATCTTCTGCCTCTGCAGCCTTCAACTTCGAATTTTCTCTGTATCTACGCTGTATCTCCCTGTTTTTTCCCTTAAAGTCTGGATCTTGGTAGCGTTTATTGTTACCACCCTTCTTGTTGGTGGTCTTGGAGCTGGGATAGTGACGTTGAGAGTCGCTGGATGTTAGGGCATCATTGCTGCGGTGTAGGTTTGTCACATTGGTGTCCCTGCATTCCGTCCCGTAGTCGTCAGAATTATCATATATGATGCGAGCAGCTGTTTTTACTGGCTGATCCCACTGGTAATTTCCAAATATAGGGGCATTGCCTGCCATGCTTCCCCTTCCCTCGTGTAAATTCAAAGGAATGATGGTGTGGACGAATTCCCAAAGGTATAGGTAAAGTTAAGTTGATACTCGCTTCTGGAGGACATTGTGTGTTCAGCATCCGGATGCTCTCTGGGTTATGAGAAGGGGGGATCCCCCCTTGTCAAGAGAGCTGATGTCGACAAATGTCCAAAGACAGTGCGAATCAATGCTGGATTCGTCCTTGCTTATTGTCTTGAATGCCTAGAATTGCTGAGAATATTGCATTACCACTAAGAGACTACCACTAAGACTGTTGGTCAAAATTTAATCAAACCGGGACCTAACCAAAACAATTTAGTCTCCCTTCTCCTTGACGTGATGGCTCACACAGACCATCCTCACCGACACCACCTCTTTGCCTTCCTTCCTTTTCTACTCAACTCTCTCCTCACTCTTGATGCAGTCTACCATCGACCGCGTCACCTCCATCCCGCCTCTCTACTTGCTGCCAAATATTATCATCACCCCCACCCCCTACAACAGGTCTAGCCACTGGCTGTATATTCTCAGTAGGAAACAATGCCTTGATGACAGATGGTGTTTTCAACGGCCTCCTTCCCGTCATTCTCGGATACACATCTTCTAAGAAATAATACGCATGACCAGCTCCCATCCCTAGTAAATCAACTACAGGACTACTCCCCAACATGACTGAGAAAGCTAGTAAAACCCAAGGAAGGTAGGGAGCAGTGAAATGGAAGATTCCCAGGAATGACAATTGAACATACTGATGTCGCCTTCCCCATATGTATACCATCATGAAGGCTAGAGAGGAACCTAAGAATTGTATATTGACAAATGGTGCTGCTGCTGTTAAGATGATGGCTCCAAAAATGAGCATCCAAAGGAAGTCTGCTGATCTATTGCGGAAGGATTCTTCTTCAAGGCTTTTGCTGTATCGAACGAGGAAGAACATGTGGAAGAAGAAGTCTAAGCCTATGTGTCCGAAGAAGAAGAAGTTTGTGATGAGTCTCCAGAATTCATGTTTTTGGAAGATGAGTCGGGTGTTGAAGTATATGGTGAAGGGAGTGATGAGCTGTGTGTGTGCATGAAAGTCGGAGGGAGACGGGGATGGGATTGATGGGGTCAATTTCAAGGGTTAAACCATGTAATAGAACGAAGGGTTGGCTATTTGGTTGTTTCACGTCTATTTGTATTCGCACAGCTGCTTTCAGCTTTGGAAAAGGCAGGCGAACAGTGCAAACAAAGAACTTACATCTAGCGCACATAATACTGTGGTTGCTACACAAAGAGTTACGTATCCCCTCGTGATCACAGGAAGGCTCTTGTATACTTCTGTTACGTCCATGTGGAACCACTGGTGCCTCGTATGTTTCTACGATGCTGGATCGATCAGTTTCCAAGGAAATTATTTGGCCAATTTTCCTTCTGAATAGAGACTATTGAATAGATCTGGGTTATTCAATCGATATTGGTGTCTTTATATTCTCGATAAATGTCAATATTTTGATCTATTATCATTCTCAAAAAGCTGAAATAAGGAAAATATGAAAGCTCCGACATGTCTTGCCTCTCAGTCGTGTGTTTGATTTACCCAGTAAGAATAAGTCTCTTGTCAATGAAATGTGATCATGGTGAAAAAGAAAAAGAAAAATGTCAACTAGGCCCACTAGTAGTAGTTGATTGAGAACTCTAAAGCACCACAAAAGAAAAACAGTCTTGCTTGCTGGTCACATATCACCGGTACCGTTCATTTACTCTTTCTTTATCTTTATTCATTCTATAAGTCTAATTAGTCAGAGTCTTGATGTACCCAATGCTCATGGCTGCAGATATGATTGAGATTACTCCAGCAGGCATGATCTTTCCATATCTGTAAGATCTATGTCCCATTAGGCCAGCCAGTACCAGACAAGTTGCTAGGGCCAGCAACAGACCTACCTGGCTGCCTGGTTTGCCCATGAGAGACGCTGAGATGAACAAAAGGATGGTAATTCCAGATGATGCTATCAAAGACTTGCTGCTGCCCTTTCTGTAGTAAGCTGTTGCGCCTCCGATCAAGACTAGGAGACCAAACAAGTAGGTGTAGCCTGCCATGGCATCGCCTCCACCACCACCGCTGTTGCCTCCTCCTCCTGCTCCTCCTCCAAAGCCCCAGCCACCTTTTCCACCACTGCCACCGCCCATGCCATATACAGGTATTGTGATGGAAGGCATCCCAATTTTTGGTGCACCAATTGAGGCAGTAGGAATAGTATAGTCCCTGTATGTGTGCATATAAAGTTGTGGATTTGGAAAGGGGGCGTGAGAGAGGGGAAGGAGGGGAATGGCAAACAAGCAGTGATCTGACAAACATGATATCAGCAGTCATACTATCATCTGCTTCACACCGATGTGTGGGTACCTAATATGTCTACTCACCACCAGTTTTTAAAGCTTTTAACGCCTGGTTTGGAACTGGGTGTTGAAGGTTTGGGTTTGAGCTTTCCTGGCGTTGGAATCCCGTAGTCTGGAATCCAGCTGGACGTAGGTACTGATAGAATTGAGCATCGTTTTTGTGATCCGGATCTTATATGTGGACAAAAGCTTCCAAGAGCAGACATGTTCTCTACAGTCTTAAATGTTGTCCAAGTTTTGCTATCAAACGAGACTCGAGATCGTCTATAGCTACAAATCAACAAGCTACTAATACTTCATAATAGAATCAACCAAAATTTTACCGTCATTGATCCTATTCAGCTTGAATAAGTTTCTCCCAGGGGAAACGATCACCGACCCACATATGGCAGCAGGCAACAAACAATGGCACAAATCACCTTCTATCTGCATTGCATCAACCCATCTATGAATATTGCATCATAGACAATCAGGGAACCACTGTATCATAAAACCACATATCCCAGCCTCGTTAAGCTCAAACATATACCTCTCTCCACACTCCACCATCATGCATGCATCATTCTTCCCCCGTTTCACTGCATAACACCCTATATAGTGGTGCATTACAGCTTGAGCATTGGTTGTGAGCTACTATCATCCATTAAAGTGAGGAAATGCAATGACATGGGGCCAAGAGTAGGATGAAAAGAGGGTTCTCTTCACCTGGCAGACCATCAGAGCAGCTGAAAATATGGGTGTCGGTTGGGTAGGAGCAGTCGAGCCCTTGTTGCCCTTAAAACGTGAAAAGAGACAGCTAAATTGGTCACAAATTCTAAATTTTGCGTCGCAGACAAGAACTCACATTTGTCTCCAATATGATTGATTACAAGCAAATAATTGCACTCGCTAAGAGCCAGCTAGAATCAGAAATGGCAACACCGATCCTGGTTTCATTAGCAGCAGTGCTCTTCCTGATCATCGTTTTCTATACCTTTAGCCCCAAGGTCAAGGGCTCTAAAAATGGAAAGAAATCTGGTGGATTATCCAACGGAGTTCGTCGCAGCGCCCGGTGAGTAGGCAACAACCAATGTTTTAATGCGATTCTTTGCACAGTTTGCCTTTCCATTGACTAACCATGCCCCCATTTACACCACAGTGCTGGCAAGACACCAACGAAGTATACTGCCGAAGAAGCTGCAGGGACTCCAGCTAAAACAAGAACTCCTCGCGCCAAGGTAAACTACATTCTCATGCCTACCCACAATTCCCTCCATATCTGGGCACGAAACAAGTAGATAACCTTGTTGGGGTGACATTTCTATCCCCAAAAAGCGTTGTTTCTATCGTTTATTCTCTTATCTGTCATTCCCCAAAATTGCTCCACTGACACATCATCCCCTCCAATTCCTACACATACAGACCACTGCTACCAAGGAGGCAGCCACGGTTCAGCCAAAGTCTAAGGCCAAATCCACTACTAAGAGCAGAAAGTCAATGGATGAGCCAACCCCAAGGAGGTCTTCCCGCTCACGCAGAGCTTAAATGTTTTTTAAGAGCAGCACAGGGCAAATGGGGTGTGTGATACTGGTGTGCGAGACTTTTTATCCATCCTCTCCTCCCCTTTGCCTCCAGAGTAACAGACCACATACTGACATGTGCGCATATATGTGTATGGGTTATATTATTTGACACACTATCCGTTTCATTTATGACTCTTTGCTCTATAATTTTATCTCTCTTGATAACGTTTGGTTGGTTGTTGTTGGTTGAAAGATGCGAAACAGCGTTTCACTTTTTTCTCCCCTACAGCACGCACCCTTCCCTTTTTCCCATTTTCTCCCCTTTTTTCTTTCTGCACTACAAGTTGACTTTGACGTACCCCCCACCCCCACCCCACCCACCCACCCCATTTGATGACGATAAAGCAACTCCAAGTTGTCACCCAGTGATGGTGTGTTACACCTGGACTAGTATACTATAATAAAAACGAAAAGAGTGGTAGTATTCGTAGTAGTTAGTATTTACCGTCTTCTCTCTTTGTTTCCTCCTTTATTTCCTGACATCTGGGCTACGGGTTCTGTTTTTGTTTTTGTATCTATCTTGGTTGTTTGTTGTTTTCTCACATGACCTCTTCCCCTCATATCATGAGGAGGGACACACACACATATATATATGACGATGACATTCACATACATCCAATAAACTACAATTATAAATATCTTCCTACCCAGGACATTGACTGTAAATAATACACATTCATACGAATACCCTATGCATAGATCATTCACCCTTTAGCCTGTCTTCTCCTCATCCTGAACACATCAACAACAGGCTGACCTCCAAATCCACCATCGTCGTCATCATCGCTCTCGCTATCTTCATCTGCTGCATCTTGGTACCTCAATCTCTTTTCACCCACCGCTTCTTGCTGTTGCTGCTGCTGTTGTTGATTACGTGCCATACCACCACCACCATCTCCTCCTTGCCGTTGATCCATTTCAGCCGCCTGACGTTGCCTCCTTCTCTCTCTAGCCATGGCCGCCTCGTGTGCTGCAATGCCTTCAGCAGATAAATCAGCCTTCAACAGAGGACCCAGCACTGTTTCAATATCAGGTACACATCCATCTAACGCAGCTTTATTATTATTTCTGGGTAGATCTGACAGGAGGGCATAGATAGTGACGGGTAGAGGCATGGGAGTTCCCCTATCATATGCAGACCTCCCTCCATTACGTCTAGCTCTCTGTGAAGGGGAAGGGCTCCTACTCCTGGCCCTTCTTCCTCCTCCAGGTCGTCTTTCTACACCACCACCACCACCACCAGCAGCAGCAGCAGCAGCTCTAGTGCTTCTAGTGCCCTTGTCTTGGTATATTGCATCGAAATCATCACCTTTATTGCCACCATCATGTTCCCCTTCATTATCAGACTCTGCATCATCTTCTTCCCCTATTGCTGGTGCTGCTGCATAATGTTCCATGTATGCTCTTTGGTGGGGAGCAGCAGGCCAGAGATCTAAGAATGTATGCTTCAATACAGACCTTCTCAAAGCATCATGCAAAGGAGGAGGGCCTGGCTCACCCCCAGGGCCAGCTGCTGCAGCTTTCATGGCTGCCTTTCTCCTCTCTTTCACTGCAACTGCTGCTTCCAATGATCCTACTTCGTATTCCAACTCGAGGTAGGCGTCCCAAATAGGGAGTGCTGCAGCAGGTGGGTCGGTGATGGTCGTCAGTGATCTCTCATATAATGCTCTTGCATTGGCAACATCACCTAGTCCCAGTAAGAAGGATGCATATTCCAATACATAGGAAGCTTCAGTGAGGTGGTTTTTAAGACCTAGTTCATAAATGTTGCGGACAATCTTCTCGTTGTGTTCATGTCGCCATTCCATTCTAGCAGCAGCTGCAAAGGCTTCCCACCTTAGTTTGGGCCATTTTCTTGCTTTTAAAAAGAGTTTTCTTGCTGCTAGAATTCCATCTACTCTTTGTGTGAATCTCATGTATTGTATCCATAATAAAGTACCTTGCTCGGGATTACGAGCCAAGGCAGCGGTAGAGGAGGAGGAGGATGGTGGTGGTGCTTTTGATTCTTGAATAGCTGCTGCATCATGCTCCTTTTGAGCTACCTGCTGTTGCTCAGTCAATGTGAGGTACACTTGCTTTGCTACTGCTACATCTCCAGCAGCCTCGTATGCATCAGCCACAGCCAAGTATATAGCCAAATTATTCTCAAATGTCAGCTGTGCTTTCTCCAATACAGGAACACTCTCCCCCGGCTGACCACTGCTCTCCCACTTCCACTCTGCATACTCTAACCACATATCTGGAAAGTGTAAAAAAACCATTAGTGCCTGTTCAAAAGCAAGTGACACCCTGGCATCAAGTGCCTGTTGATCTAGTAATTGGGGGTTGGAACGTTCCCATCTAATGTATCTAAACCATGCCTTGTATTGCCTAGTTTGGGAAGCCCCTCCCCTTCCTGGTGGCACTGGCAATGATCTTGTGTCTAGCTTGGATATAAGAGCAGATCTATCATTAAGTGTGGCTCTTGCTGCTTGGTATCTGGGCCGCCACTCATCAAGTACACGTTTGGTGAGAGCTCTGGTACCAACTGAGTTTTCAAATGTCTCGTAAGACTTCCATAGTGCATCCATTTCATTTGTTGGAATGACGAGGCATCTGTGATAGGCTTTTCTGATGGCAGCTGTTTTGAGAGGGTCTCCTTCTTGGCCTTCTGGAGGTTGCCCGTAAAGGGCTTGGTGTTCTGGGGAGCCGAGAGATGGGGCTTGGAGGAAGGCAATATAATCTTGCCAGAGAGTGCCGGCTTCAATGTCGTTGCCAATGTTGTCTAGTGCGAATTCAAATGCTTGTCGGACTTCTGCGAGTCCAGAAACACCAGCTGACTGGTTGAGTCTGCGGACAAAGCGGACGTAGGAGACGTATAGCTGGGCGTTGAGACAGCCGAGGAGGCAACGGCTGAACAGCGACTTGACGACGGCAGGGTCAACACTGTTGTCTATAGACCACTCACAATAGTCCCTCCAATATGAGAATGCAGTGGGGAACTTAGAAACTAGGTCTTCGTAAGCTTGTCGAATTTCTGCAAAGGCTTCAGGGCCCTTGCGTCTTAATTCAGAGATTAAAGACTGCCAGCCATCAGCGTCGTAAACATCAATGGCAATGCTTTCCCTTGATCTAGTAATCCTATAATCATTCATGATATGGACTCAGTCCACGGCTAAAATTAGAAAGAAGGGAAAGTAGAGATGCAGAGAGAACTTTGTATGAGGGAAATTCTTTCGAAATTTAGCTCAGAAATGAGCTTTCACGGAATGTAGATGTGCCCTATGATGACTGCAAGTCTTGTGTAAACTATAATTTGATAAATTAGAGTGCATCCTCTCTGAGGTTTTTTTGTTTCCCAGACTCTCTGTGCACGACCATTGGCTCAATGGGGCTCGTATGCTTTGTAAGCCACCACATCTAGGCTATAACCCATCTGGTTGGTCAATCTGTTTTGGGTTACCTTCAATGGTTGGATTCATGGGAGAGGCACCTTGAAGAATTCCTAATGGAAGGATGTCTCTCGCTAGCCCAGAGAAGTTTCTGAAGAAAGCTTTCTTAAGAAAGTCAGGCGTGATGTACTCAGCATCCTTAATCCTTTTATTGGTCCACCACGGTCTATTTGGAACCATTCAACACTTCTATATTACATCACAAAAAAGTAAAGCTTTATAAGCCCCACTTTTCAAAACGCTCGGCGACTAACACTTCAAATCAAAACATCAGATGGCTTCTGCAATTAACTCAAAATACTGCAAGCTGGCCTTGCTTGGCCTTTTGCTGGTTGCTGTGACCCATGCTGTAAGTAGGTGAGATAATTACATGTAATAAACAAGGAGCGTCAACTACTCAAAACACCACTCCAACCCCACTTGCAGCATGCAGCCCAAACTTCCTCTGGTGACGACACTACTCCAGATTTTCAATCTTATGAAACAAAGGGCATTCTTGATGATCTCAACAATGCAGCCAACCAGGCATGGAATGCAGGTGTCAATATGATCAACGGTGGTGCCAACGCAGCAGCTCAGGCTGCTAATCAGGCTGCAAGGGATGCTTCAAATGCATATGATTATTACACTTCCAGTGGCAAGAGATCAGTTGCTGGTGGATCTGTACTTGCAGCTGTCTCCATGGCGGTGGTGATGTTGGCACTGTAAAAGCTGTCTTATCAAGTCTGCATGCATGAAATTTATTATCTTTTCTATTGTGTTTCCAATGTTGATTGTGAAGTTGAAAACTGACTTGAGTGAGGTTTTTCAAGTACCAAGTTGAAAGAGGCAGTGGGGTAGGGACTTCACATTCATTGTCGATGTGTCAATGAGGCCAGGGAACTTTCCCAAAACATGGATTGATGCAGGTTGTTTCCCAATTAAAGACGTGCGAATCACGGTAATCACATTCAAAACAATTGAAATAACTTTTAAAACATCATTGTTGTTCTGCCAGGGTTACAAATTTGTCTTTTTAAAAAGAAAAGACAGTGACATATTGGCCTCTGTGGAACGATTACACTAATTAGTTTTTACAATGTCTAATTATGTAACACGTGGATACGCGTTATGATGTATAAATAGTGGATTAAGAGCAAAATGTTACATAGACTGAGGAATCACAACCAAATCGCCCATCTTATCCCCGCCTCCCAAGGTCGACGCCAGGGAAGGCCCGAGGGATGGCCTCCTACAGTATCAGTTGTCACAAATTACTTATAAGAACTTCAAGATCACTTTCAGCCTTTTCCTGGCCATCCTCGTAATGATCACGGCTGCTCATGCTGTACGTTTCAACTCATTTGAATGGCGTTGATAACAAACGAGCGACTACCACCTTGATACTGACACCTACCCTCGTCCTTTCCCCCACCCTCGCACACCTCAACAGGCCCCAGACGGTTCACTATCCAGTATGAAACCAAAAAATTTGGTAATGCATCGGGTAATATTGCAGACAGTGTATCCGTTGTCAAGCCCGTGGCCACAGTTGGTGCAAGTGTTGGTAGGAATTATATTCCCTCCCCTTATTACTCCTCCTCTGCCTCAACTCCAACCATGCAGACAGCATTTGCTGTTCTCTTCTCTCTCATTGCATACATGATGTATCTTTAGAGTGGTGGATAGTGTAATGTTTGAGGCCATGCCATTTAAACTATATAAATCATACACATGCAATTACACACAATTTATTATCGTCATAATATACAAAACAAAAAAACATATCATGCCCACTACGAAGACACTTGCCCCTCTGCCTTTTGCTGCTCCACATCCCCACCAACACCATCAACTAATCTCTCTGCTTCTTCACTTTCTTCTTCTTGCAACAATGCAGTCTCTACATCCGCTTCCTCTTCTTCAACATCACTTTCCTCCCAAGGCCCATACCTCTTAGGAATAAACAACAACGCTACAAACATCACCAACACTCCCACAACAGCGTGAATCATAGCTGCAACAACCCCTTTTTCCCTCAAAAACTTATTCAAACTATTTGCCAGTCTCAGTGGCTGTAGAGCTCTCAACTGAGCCTCAGATGCCTGGCTTCCTTCCTGGGCCCAGAATATAGGCAAGATGGTATCTTTTAGATGGGGATCTATCTTCTTAGAAAAGGCACCATTGAATCTAGAGCTCATCATCAGGCTCTTCTTTGCTCTCAGTGTGACCCCTGTTGTGGGCTCTACGTCCAAGAATAAATCATGCTTCTTCAAATCACACTGCAACCCCTCTACTCCAGCAGCAACTTCTTCATCTACAAAGCAAAAGTGAGGCAACGAAAGAAACAGAGGAACCCCAGGTTGACCTGCTTTCCCAGTGGGCCCTCCTGCCATTGGCGATGTAATATTCATCAGTCCTCTAACTTCTTGAAAGTATCGAGGATCTGGATCTTGAAGGGACACATCTGGCCTGTATCTGACCAATGGAAGTCCTCCTAGTGATGTGTGAGGGTTTTCTCCAGGCAGGATCATCGGCATGAGTCGTGCTGATCTGAACAGCTCCCCAACCCACACCCACAGCTCCTGACCCGGCTTGATCCCTGGTCTAAATTGCAGAGCGTCGCTACCATGTACTTTCTCAATATGAGGAGGATTCCAACTGGTAATTTCTTCAATATTGTGCCATGTTTGGTACTGCCATATATTGTCGATATCATCAGCACCAGTAGATACTATATTGATGGGTGAAGCTTCATCTTCTGACGTCATATTCTTGGCCAGCGCAAATGTAGGGTCGAGACCAGATACAAAATGAGCTAATTTAGACAGCAATGGGTCTTGGTACCCCCATATCAACTCTCCAGCTGTTCTAGTAGTGAACAGACCATCTACCCGGGCATCTCTCCACCCTTCCACCCAAGATGCTAGCACCTCCAGCCACTTGCCAGCAAAGCCGGAGGGCAGAGCCTTCAGGTGGGCCAGGGCACCAACCAGGGGAAGATTGAGGGTGGTGACTGGAACATCTAGTGAAGGACCATGGGGGTCTAGATCTTCTAAGAAATAGAGGTATTCCTGGAACTTTACGGTGCTATTGTCAGGACTGAATTCTATGTTGACCTTTTTGCGGTGAACTATGAATGTAAAGGGGCCAACTTCTTCCTGTTGTAATGGAGAGAGGAGAGGTGGAAGTGGAGGGGTTAGATCTGTCTATCTATAATTGTGCATGGTAATAATGATACTATTGGTGGTGTTATATACAGTAGTACGTACCAGTATGGGTTTATAGCCCTGCTTGACTTCCTTAAGGTTGGTGATGTTGAAGAGCCAAAAGCGAAGGTGGTCAACAGGGTCGCCGGGATGAGAATCGCTTTCATACCGTGCTGCATAGGAGGGAAATGTTTGTTGCTCGTGAGAAAGAGGACATTGGTAGGATATAGGCTGGTTGCTGGAATGGTAGGGAGATGAGAGAGAGGAAAGAGGAGAGGGAATACTAACCATAGGTTTCAGGTGGTGCATCTGGCTGCCAAACTACAGCTTTCTTGATCTGGTCTTGAAGAAATGTGTCGAGTTTATCAGGGACGTATATATGAGCTAGATACAATAGTAGAGATACAAGGAAACTGCCTGCCGACACACCTAATAATCTTGATCTGGTTAAAAGAACCATATCGAGGAATGTACAGATAATTATCTAAGTTGGGGAGAATTAGTCGATTATTCATACACGTATGCTATGAAAGAAGTGTTATTAAGACAGGGTGCTTGTCGAATTTAACCAAAAGAAGCCTAGTTCTTCTCGCCGACAATTTTCCACTCCAAGCTTTGAAAAAACGAGACAAATTGCCATCCTTCTCCATCTTAAATGAATGTTTTATTACAAACATGTGTGCAAACTTGTTGATGTGGCTTTTACCAAGCGGCATTCGACAATACAGTGCTTTTTGATCGCCATTTTAGTTGATCACTAAGACTTGAAAGCTTACATTCGCCACATATACGCTCATGAACGGTGAGGGATACCTGTCATCACCTCTGTTCCTCCCAGATGGTGCACCAATTAGCCACACTGCCGCAACACAAGTCACCATGAGACGCCCCCCATCCTCCTTCACGCCCGCTCGAGCCTCCTCCTCCCGCTCCCAACGCTTTTCTCCACAGCCCTTCCTATACAATGGCCGAGTCGCATCTGTACTCCTCCCCACCCTTGCCATTATAGCCGGTTATGGTGGCTCCATTGTCGCCGGCATTCTCATGGTAGGCTTTATGGGTGTATACATCTTGGATACAATCCGAGTGAAAGAGGGTGCTTTTGCAGCAGCCTGGATCACACTTGGAGCCACCAACATGGCCATGATCATCTCTACTCTACTCTTCGGAGATGAAAGATCCACAACACTAGCTGTTCTTATATTCTTCCTCACAACAGTCTCTCTCTTCCTGACTGGACTGTGGGCCACTCTGCAATTCAAATGGATCCAACTACAATATCCAGCTGTCGTATTAGCATTTGAAAAGATGGTCGTTGGCGGATGTTTCCCGGTAGGACTTACTGTTCTTACTTGGGGAATAGTAGCAGGAGTAGGAATTAATGCAGCTCCATTTTATATGGCTGGATTAGGGTGTGTTTTGTATCATTTATTTGCTAGACCACTGTCTTCTTCATTCCAGTCGATCAACCCAACAATAAATAATAATAGGACGGATCATAGGGGTGGTGCCAGCTTTGCAACACCAGATAGATCATCTTCTAGAAAAGATACATCAGCAGCAGCATTAGGAGTCATACAAAGCCCCAGTGATGCAGTATGGGCCTTCTTCCTAGCAACCACTCTCCCCCCTGCTGTGTACACTGCGACTCATCACCTGGTGCTATTTCAATGGGTTCATTTCTGGAGCTTGATGCTCCTATTCTCCGGGCCTTTATTAGCAATCACCACATTCAGAGATGGGCTGTGGTGGCTGGGCAGTGGAACAGCAGTAGATGCTCTAAGACGGCTTCTATTATTACTCAGTTTGGCTGCATTTCTAGCCGGTCTTGAAGGGCGTATCATTTTCTACTCTTTTGGTCAATACATCAGACTAGCAGCTCCTTGGAGCTACATGGCAGTAACCCTGACTGTATATGGCCTAGCAGCATTAGTACTATTGCATTTCTCAGGTGCTCTGGGACAGGAAGCTGAAGGTGCTCTCGTGGCCCCTCTCCTCATGTTGTCTGCAGCACTGGGCAGCTTGGCAGCAGGTCTGCCCATCCCCATCCTCCCCGCCCCTCTTCTAGCAGCAGCTGGTATGTCTATGTTTTACGAAAGTAGATCCATGAGAGAATACATCTTATTTGCAGCTGGTGCAGTGGTCAGTGGGGGGTGGTTTTTATGGCACCATTTCTCATTTCTAGACGTCCAACTCGACGGAATCAGCCTTCATAATCTATGCATACTGATACTAGCAGCAATGGTACCTGGTGTCCTCATCCCTGGACTTGTACACGCTGGCATGAAAGGCCCCATTGTCAGCAGTCTGATGGTCGTTCAAGCAGTTCTCTTGGCATATACTGAGGAGAAACTGTTTGCTGGTGATCACGAAGAAGTCACATTCAACGTCCACTCCATGTATCCTGCCTTTTTAGTTGCCTTGACGTCATCACTAGGTATTGCAATGACAAGGAAACTTATACGATACAGAGTTATTGGGAAGACTACAGCGTATGTATTGCAATGTGCATATGCTGCTAAGTTGGCAATGTTGGCAGTACCGGAAGCTAGGCTTATGCTTCCTGCTCTTGGATTGGCCCTGGCTATGTCCCCTCCCCTACTGTTACTGGGCCATATTGTGCAAAATCCCTCCAGCAACAGGCTAGGGGGAGGAGGGCCAATAGTATCATCTTCTCTTGGAGGTGGTGGTGGTGGCGGTAGTAACACTAGTAGGATGAGGGAGCTTCCGGTGTGGGCAGGACTAGGGCTGTCCATTGCCATCATGATGTCTGTCATAGCAGCACGATTTGCAATCTTCGACATTATGGAATTCATCCTCGACAGACGGCCATCTGAATCTCTGCTTGCAGGATCTCTGGTCATCATTTGTTCATTGGGATGCTTGCCTTTAATAACAAGATGCTACCCTACATTTACTGGGCCAAAGAGGATGGTCTTACTGGGAGCGGTGTTTGGAGCATTGCTCATTCTACTGAGGCCACCTCTGCCAGTGAAAGGGGGGTCAGATTGTCCTAATCTGCCCTTTGGTTTGTGTCCAAGGATATGGAATGAGGCACATATGCCTGATCATGAGCAAGATGATGTGTCTATCTATGGAGACGGGCTCACACGGAGGGAGCATTGGCCTCTGTGGCTGTTGCTGACATCTGTGATGCTGGGATTGTCGACAGTAGTGAGCTCTAGAGGGCCGTTGAATTTTATACAGGCATGTGTAGCTGCTACATTAGTAGGGCTGTATCTAGCTTTAGATTTCTTCCCAAATTTATTTGTGCTTCAATTGATAGTGTTGGGCTCTTCAATGCTGGCAGCTGCATTCCTGGTATTGGCTCAGCTGTCTGGGAGAGGGGCAGCCGTATTGATGCCGGTGGTTGCAGCAGCTTGGGTGGCAACATATATGGCAGCCTTGCTCTTCCAGAAAGTGACATCATTGCCACCATTAGGCCCAGATGCCACTCGATTATTTCCTGATAGTGAGAGAGAGGTGGAAGAAGAGAGAAGAGAAGCTCTGCTGGCATCTGTTTTAGCTGTATATGCTGCAGAGGCATTGTTGCTGGCGTTTACTCTCAAACTCAGAATATCTACTGCTGTTGCTACTACCACTAGCAGTGGTGGTCTTAGATCTGGATTGCCAGTGACTGGAGGAATGAGCGGTGCTGCAGTTCATGAAGTGGTCGACAGAGCTGCCAGCTTCCTGGGTCAATGCATGCCTGCTGTGGGGTCCCTCCCTGGTATGCTCTTCAATGGCACTACTTCTAGTAATAGGAGTCTAGGGAGGAATAATAATAATAATAATAATAATATGTCATGGGCACCTACCTGGTGCAATATAATGACATTAATATGCTTCTCACTGGGTCTATGGCTGAACAGATTGGTAACTGGAGGTGCAGATGTGGCCATCTTCTTGCTGGCACCAGTTCTCCTGTTGCTGTGTCAAGATGGAGTCTTGCTCCCCTCTCTGAACCACATGCGTCGTTATTTCCCTCCTGCATTGGCCATAGTCGGCTACCTGGTGGCTTCTACTGGGCTGGGGCTAGGTAATGCATTGGGTGGGGAGGATGAGAGGGTACTGATGCTGCATTGGAATTCTCAACTTGCGTTTGTAGTGAAAAATGCTCTGTTTTTATTGCTGTGTATGCCCAATCAGGTAGATTTCCTAAGATGGTTGTGGTCTTCAAAGAAGGCAGCTATGTGGAAGATGCTGTTCATAGCTCCATTGTGTGTGGTGCCAGTGTTTGCTGCTGATCTGATTTCCGTGAAGTTGTTGGCAGGGGTGACAATAGCGGCAACAGTGGCGCAGATTGCTGGTCAAGCACATACGAAGAGTGTAGGAAGGCATATTATATAGATTAGTAATGGAATACAAATGCAGGTGTAATTTATTAATAGAAGGAAGGTAGACCGGAGGTTGTTGGTGTGAAGGGCACGCTGAGCTACGTTTTGTCTCGAGAAGCAGCTACGAGGTTTTTGATCGCCCAATGGGGCCTTGGGCTTGTCCCATATTATCGTTTCAACCATATTTACCGCTGTAGAGAACCGACCAAAATAATCATTTCATCTTAATTTTATCGTTACTTTTAATGCGTATGATGAAGGTAATAACTTCAATCTTGCTCCTTAGCTTGGTTTTAGGACTCTGGGCTCCAGCTCATGTCAATGCTCAATGCCGGTTTGTTGGTGGTGCCAGCCACAATGGCTGTGGCCTTCCTAGTGAGCTGTCTAACTTTCAAGGATATTATGAGTGTTCAAAGTAAGTATATTGTTCGAAGAACTCAACTCTGGCATTTTGCTAGCACATCCACATGGTTGACCTTGACATCATCATCTCCGACCCGCACCCTCCCTCTCTCCTTTCCACAGGTCCAACAAGATTGCTCGACCAAGGACTATTCAAGAAGCACAGACTATTGTAGCCACCTTCCAAAAAGCAAAACCAGTCGGTGTTGGACATTCGTGGAACCCCAACGCTTTCTGTCCCAACAAGCCATCCACCTCAGACACCAACTCGGTTGGCCTCGTGATGACGGAGATCAAAGAAGTTGTCGACATGATTACCAACCCAGTTGATCCTGCAGAGTGGAAAGCCAGGCCAATCCCAGCCAACTTCCCAATCAAGGTCAACGAAGATACCTCTACAGTTACTGTTGCTGCTGGTATCCCTCAGAGAGTATTACTTGATTATTTGGCTGAATACCGTCACTGGAAGCAGCCCAATGGCTGGAGTCTACCAGCGTACTCTTGGTTCATTGATCAAACAATGGGAGGTGCAGTTGCCACAGGTACACACGGCTCTTCAATGAGATACGGAAGCCTTTCAAGCCAAATGGTTGGTCTCAAGCTGCTGACTGCCAACTCCACCATTATTGAGATCACCCCAAAGAAGAACGAGCACTTGTGGAAGGCAGCTGGTGTCAGTGTTGGTCGCTTGGGTGTTATCACTGAACTTACCTTCAAGATTAGACCTCAGATGGCTGTCACTCGTAAGCTTCAAGAAATTTCCTACTCTGAGTTTGCTCAGCAAGTGAAAGAAGTGCAAGATGAATACAACAGAGCCAAGGCTGCTGGAGACACCGATGCTATGCGCTATGCTGCTGCAAAACTAGATGAAACACAAACATTTTTGAACTTCCCGCTAGGATCAGCATGGAGGAATGATTTCATCTGGCATGATAAGGAGCCTTTGGGTGTGCTGCTCAACATTGATCAGACTCCTAGTGTTCAGGCTATGAATGGCCCCAGTGTATACGAGCAAATTGATCGCAATCCAGTAGGACCTAATGGGCAGCTTACTCGCAATACTAGATACTGGGCCAATTTCTACAGTACCTTCTTGAGAGGTTACGTCAACCCTGGAACTTTTGAATCCCGCCGTGCCTTCCACTCACAAACTGAGTTTACTACTAGATCTGCAACAATGGCTCCATACAATCAACTGGAGGTTTGCATTCCCCTCTCAGTGGCCGGGTCATGTCTTCACGAGGTGGGTGCAGAGCTCTACGGACCCGAGACTCTTTGGGATGGCTACAGAACACCAAACCTGGTGAGATTTACGTCTGGAGAGGAATATTATCTCTCAAATTCACGCGATGAGCCACATATGTGGATCAACATGGAAGATTACATCTCACTATCATCAGGAAAGCCTAATGACAAGTTTAACAAGGCCATTCAGCTGTTTATTGACCGCTGCGGCGCCAAGCTGCACTGGGGCAAATGGGGTTGGGACCAGTTCAATAAATGCTATGATGGAGCAGCTCAGTATGGAAAGGAGTGGTGTGACTTTGGGTGTGCAGCTAATCAGCTGGATCCTACTGGCAAGTTCAATGGCGGTTGGGATGGCTGGAATTTCAGAGCAATGAAGGATGGTAAGGAAGTACCATTTGGCAGTTGCTGTACTGCTAATGGGTTCAATTCTGCTCAATGCCAGTGCGCTTCTTCCAAACCAAGCAATTGCTAAGTGGTTGGTGGGTAGAGAGAGAGTGATGTGCTAGTATCATCAAATTGGAGGGATGGGATGAAGTGAAACTAATGGGAAAGTGGTATTGATGAGAGAAGAGAGAGCTCTTCTCGAAAGTGATGGAGTTTCTGATCGTAGATAATTATTGATATGGTGTTCTTTTTAAACCAGGCCAATGACTCTAATAATAAATACGTACTATGAAAGATTTTGATTTTGTCTTAATTATGGTGATTTAAGTAATAAAGCAAATTGAATTTGGATCAGAGACAAGTACCGGCTGTCCTAGGAAGGTTATTGGTAAACTCTCGGACGGTGCTAAACCATGTCCAAAGGGGACGTTCTCGCAAAATAAGGATATATCAATGCATTGATACGTTATGTAGGCTAGCAATATAAAAACCTTGTTGCACGCACTTATCACTATTAGATAAAACTGTCACACAGAGTTCTTGGCCAAGGAGGCAGTTTTCAAAAAATTGTGGCAACATGAAAGGCAGCTTTTTTGCACCTCTTTCTCTTTTTATCTTGCTTTCTTATGCACATTGTCAACCATTGGCTTCTAATGAACGTTGTAGAATCACTCCTGGCGCTGCTCACGAATTCTGTGGGCTTCCAACGGGTAAGTTGTTGATTTTCAGAGTCACTCCCCGCCAGCTGGCACATGGGCCACCCACCTTGTTACTCCTTCTAGTCAAATCCCTCGACCCACTTACCCATACTCTCTCCTCCAACACAGCACTCGCAAACTTCCAAGGCAACTTCCAATGCCAAGATGGTGTCAAGATCGGCCGTCCCACCTCTATCGAGCAAGCTCAGCAAATGATCAATCTCTTCTCCAAGGTCAAAGCGAGCGGGGTGGGTCATTCTTGGGGCAAAGAGCTCTTCTGCGCAGGCAGTGATGAAGACAGCTTGAACATCATTCTCACTGAGCTTCCTTCTGTCCTAGGCTTTATCAAAAACCCAGTCAAACCATCACAATGGCTCACTGATGCAGAAGAAGCTTCACTTCTAGGAGCTGGTGCCACTACCAACACAACTACTTCTGCCTCTGCCTCTGCACCTCTTATTATTCCAGTCGACTTTCCCATCAAGGTTGATGAAGATGCTGCTACTGTCACTGTTGAAGCAGGCATCCCTCAAAGAATGCTTCTTGACTACCTCGCCGAGTACACTCATTGGAAGGAGCCAGCTGGTTGGACACTACCAGCATTCTCCTGGTTTCTAGATCAAAGCATTGGTGGCGCTGTAGCCACTGGTACACACGGCTCTTCTCTCACCTGGGGCTCTCTCTCGAGTCAACTCAGAGCACTCAAGTTTATTGCAGCAAATGGCACCCTGGTTGAGCTCACTCCAGATAGCAACCCTCACCTGTGGAAAGCTATGGGTGTCAGTGTAGGTAGACTGGGCATTATTACAGAGCTCACACTCAGAATTGTACCTCAATCTGCTATCCAACGCTCTCTTGCTGATATTTCCTTCAATGAATGGACCGATCAAGTACTGGCAGTGCAACAAAACTACACTGCTGCAAAGGCAGATGGCGATGTTGAAGGAATGGCAGCTGCTTTGAAGCCTTTGGATGACACTCAATCATTTTGGATCGTTCCTACTGCTCAGATGTGGCGTACTGATTTCGAAAAGATTGACGGTGAGGGTCTTGAAGAGCCAGTCATGTTGAATATCGACACTACAGATCCTCTGGTACAGGCCATGAATGGCCCTAATCTTCCCCTTGAAGTATACGACAAAGAAGCCAACTTTACAGTTGTCCCCCCAGTTCCAGAAATGGGCGATATGAATGCCACTGCCTACTGGACACAGTTCTTCTGGACATCAGCAAGAGGCTATGTCAGGCCAGGCGTGTATCCCCGAAGAAGAGCCTTCCTTTCCATGACAGAAGCAGGATCCTTATTGACTGGTTCTAGCTACCCCTATGACCAATACGAAGTTTCTATTCCTATTGAAATAGCAGGAACCTGCCTGAAAGAAGTAGGGGCTGAGATTTATGGTCCGCAAGAGCTCTGGAGAGGATTTAGGACCCAGTGCCTCACCCGTTTCATCTCTGGGGAAGAGTTCTACATTTCAAATACTAACGGAGGGCCAAGAATGTATATTAACATGGAGGACTATATATCAAGATCTAATGGTAACATAGTGAACACCCAGTTTCAGAAGGTTATTGCATTGTTTCGAGAAAAGTGTGGCGCAAGGCTCCACTGGGGCAAAGCAGGATTCCCTCGACACGCGCCATGCTTTGATGGTGCTGTGGAGTATGGAGAGTCTTGGTGCAACTTTGGCTGTGCAGTGAATGAGTTGGATCCTGATAGTAAGTTCCAGAGTGAGTGGAATGGGTGGAGGTTCAAGGCGACAAAGGGAGAAGGAGAAGAGATGCAGTTCAGCAGTTGCTGTACTGCTGAAGGATTCAACAGTGATCTCTGTCAATGTGTATCCGACACATCATGTTTAGTTACTGTTTCTGAGGCCAGTGAAGATTGAGATTGAAATTGAGATTGAGATTGAGATTGAGATTGAGATTGAGATATATAGGATTAGTGACATGCATGCATTTATAATTAATTTAATATTCAAATGATGAGATAATATAGAACACAGCAACAAGGAGCGGCAGAAGCCTTGCCTTTCCCCCTTCCATTCTTGTAATATTTTCCAGCTAACCTTTGATTTACATACTAACTAGGTTAAAAAAGTAAGCAGCTAGGTTACTTAACATGATTATTGGATATCAAAACTTTCTCCAAAGTTGCGGAACATGATGACTGAGCCAGCGAATAGTGTGAAGGCTTTCAACAGGGCCTGTTGAGAGTCGGGGAAGGGAAAGGGCGATCAGATGGGGGTTGAGTATTTCAGTGATTTTCAATCAATAGTATAGGCAATGTGTCTAATACGTACCAGGTTGGCCTTTCTGGCGTCTGATCTCTGCCATTCTTGTCTATACAAAGTCTTTGCCTTGCTTTTGATGTCTGCTAATACGGCCATTATTATTTTCGTGATTTGCTATTGTTTCTCTGCGTGTGCACTATTTAGGGGAACAAAACAACTTCTGTATATGTACAAAGATGTTGATTAATATAAAAATTATGCTAACAACGTTCTACAGAGGTCGGTATTTGGGTTTGGGACGAGTGTGGAAAAAGTATGAAAACCCAAGGTTTCTCGTATTCGACATCATTTCAACTGATTATTGAAGTTTAGACCTCTAATGCAGATCTAATCAAATTGTTTATTATGTTAGAAGTCGTAGTTTCTTTAAAGAATGACTGTTTTTGAAAACTTTGAGAAGCGATTACCGATCTTGTTCCCTTGACTTACAGTAAGATCCAATGTCTCTCCTACCAGAGAGAAGCAAGTCTGCTCCTCGATTATCCAAGAACTTAGCACCTGGCTCTAAAGTCGGTTCATACCCCAACGACGACGACCGCCTTCTCAAACGCTTCCAAAAACGGCTCGACAAAGGCAGCTCTACATCCACCACCAACCGCAAAGAATGGACGAAAGACAGGCTTGTCAGTCTCCTCAGTGAATCCCAACTAGATTTCGACGAAGATCAAGGTTATCAGGGAGATGACTTCCCCCGGCCATCTTCATCCTACGCTGCCGTTGGTGGCGGTGATCCCACCACCCCTCCTGAACCCCCACCAAGAGGAAGAATAGCCATCCACTGCACAGCTAATGCATACGAATTAAATGGCCTAGCTACCCACCTAAGAGCAGCAGGATACAGATGTGACACATTTCCAGAAGTGTTATACTCTAGATACATCCACAGAGCCAGCGGTCAATCTCAAGGCGATATCTTATTATTTGAATACGGCGTCGTGGTCTTCTGGTCCCTTACCCCCAAACAAGAACGCAACTTCTTAGACAACACCCTCAAAGGTAGATTTGAAATAGAACCCCTAGCTGCACAATATGTAGAAAGAGACACATTCTTTTTCCAATATGTCCCCTATGCCACCCCCACTCTGAACAACGACATAGTCACCATTGCCCCCAACCTCAAAGATGCTCATCTCACCAAAATCTCCATTTCTCTAGCCCTCTCCCAATCAACCAAGCTCAGTGTACTAGAAGACAGAGTCGGCCGCATGGCGAATGTCACCAGAGACCTCCCCAACGCACTGGCCAGGAAAGGACAAGTAGAAATAAGTGCAGAAGATATTGCCAAATTAATGGGTCGTGTGTTTATCGAACAAATGAATTTAAACCTACTGGGATCGGTCCTAGATACTCCACAATTCTTCAACGAGAGGGGAATACCTGATACAATGGGTCAGGTGTATGATAGAGTGTGGGAATATCTAGAATTAGAAGATAGAATTGAAGTGCTGAATAATAGGTTGCAGGTGTTGCATAGTATGTTTGAAATGTTGAGGAACCAGCAGAGTGAGTTGTACAGTGAGAAACTGGAGTGGATTATTATTTGGTTGGTGGCCATTGATTTAGTGGTGTTGTTATTGCAGTTGGTGGCTACTGCTGGCTATTTTGAAAGGAGGTAGGAAAAGGTGTGGAGAGGGGGGTGCTGGTGGTGGTAGCTCTCAGTATCATCATCATCTTCATGGTTATTTACATACTTGGAAGGAAGACTACACGCAGCAATCCCAGCCTCCCGCGGGTGGGGCTCCTTAGGTTGCTTACATTATATATCTGATCATCATAGTAATTTATAATAAATTATTTCCTTCCTACTCCTAATACTGTTTTATCTTCCTGCTTATGTGTAAATCTGTAGATATATCTATCCCCTTTCTCCGTTATTATCATCATTACTTCCTACCTCTCCTAGTACTGCCATGTATTGTCTTTTGTTTAGCTTGTTGCACTATCTGCCACTTCAGCAAAGGTGAGAAGTGGCCAGGATCAGCACGCACACATCTCTCTAAGAGCACTACTGCAGCAAACCAGTGACCTTTCTGAAGCTCTAGTAATCCCCAGGCTTGACACAGCCAGGGATCATTGGGGTTGACGGTCAGAGCTTTTTGAAGGATTTCTCTACATCTCTGCCATTTTTCAACACGTCCTCTTCCTGTATTTGTTGAGTTTGCTGTTGTTGCCACTGCAGATGATGATGCTTCTTCATATATAGCATTCTTAAAATTACTATTATTAGTATTGCAGTTGGTAACACGCTTCTCCATCTGAGCCCAGCTCACCCAGGCCTTGACGAGGTTTGGATAGAGCGAAGTGGTGCGTCTGAAAGCCTCCTGGGCGGCAAGATAGTTAGGATCATCAGTAGAGAGAGGACGCCTGGCAAAGGTAAGAGCCTCTTTGTAAGACATGGACTGGTTTCTAGGGAGTTGGTGGTGTTTATTGCGGGTGCTGAATGTAGATGGAGGTGGTGAGTTGGCGTCTCTAAAGGAAGAAGAGGTGTTGACGACAACAGCTGGACTGGGGGAAGGTAGTTTGGGGAGCCTCATTGTTCGCATATTCGCTATTTAAAGCTTCGCGGGAGTAAGTTGAGTTATGAGAAAAGAGAATCGTGGCCTTGGAAGGAATGGGTTCACGCAATTAAAGAGAATTGCTTGAGACTGGGTGTAATGTTGACTTTCCTCAACCTGCCTGTTAAAATGTGCACTTAAGGCTTAGAATAGAGCCATATACTGGTGTTTATATCGATCGATAGAATAGCAGAATCATACTTGTGTGCACAAGGTATGATACGTATATGAATGAAGTGTAACACGAAATTTGGGTGTTTTTATGGTAGGCAGAAAGCATGACCCAAATGCATGAGAGCGTGCGCATGCCATGGAGCAATGTTCATCTTCAGAGTAGCCCTACCGTCTCTGTGGTACAAGGCACACGAATGCCACCCTCTCTCTTCTCTCCCCTCTCTTCTTCCCTACTACTACTCCAAGGAATACAGCAGATGCATCTTTTTCAACTTCTTCTGCAACTGACACTTAATGCTACTACTCTCCCTCTCTTCCAACACTCCAGCCTTCTCCATCTTATCAATAAACTCCCCTTTACCTCTCAACACATTAATAGCTGCCTGCGCTGTGGTCACCTCTCTCCCGCAGCATGGTGTCTCTTGAATCAACCATTTCAAATAGGCATTTGCCTCCTTTTCCTCTTTTTCACTCTCATCTTTGATTCTCTCTAATCCTTCTTCTAGAGCTGCTTTTAGTTTTGAACATGTCTCTGACAGAGAGGAGGAGACAGAGTCACCATTCTGATTGCCATTATGATCATTTCCCCCTTGCTGCTCCTTACTCTTCTTCTTCTCATCGGTACATACACTCCTGTTATTTCCTAGTGTTCTGCTTGTTCTAGCAAGGTGATTATATGGCAGATGCATCTTAGTTGACTCACATGTCCCCAACATTTGTTGGCCCCTTTGTTGCTTTGAAGCACCAATTTCAATCATGGTACCTATCCCAGTACCATGGCCTTGCATATGCATGTCACTCACATCATCACCACCACCACCTCCTCCTCCTCCTCCTCCTGCCTCCAGATCACCCTCTTCTTCAACTACAAAATTCCTCAATACATCCCGAGCTGCTCTATGCGCATGAATAAAGCTCACAACCAACAAACAATCCCTCTCTGTCCCCTTTAATCCCACACTTCTCATCACTCTTCTAAACCCAGGCACGTGAATATTCAGCATCCCCCATGTGCGATGCGCAATCCCTTTTGGTTTAGTCTCAAGATAATGCAGCAACCCTACCCAATCTTTTAAATTATATTGACAGCTATCTAGACCAACTTCTACACTTTCTTTCAGAGCATAGTACTCTGTTGGATTTATCAGCTCATGGTCGAAAATCTCACAGTATATTGCTTTGATCATAGATAAGAACCGAGTTCTTAGGTCCTGAGCTATTATATCGACGTTTTCTAAATCTTCCAGCTCTTTATTTTCCACTGGCCGCTTTCCAATTATGGATTTGATATTCAGTCTTGTAAGCTCTTCCACTTTAGTCCAATCTGGCTCCTCCAATAAAGTAGCACCACCTGTATCATTATTACCATCATCACTACCCCGTTTCTTCTTCCACTTCTTCTCTTCCTCCTTCCCCAACATCTCCACTGCATCTGCAGCATGGATCATTGCCTCATGTTCAGTGGGTTTCAAATCCAAATACCCCAAGTACTTCAGTACATACTGAAAGCTACTACCTTGTATCAAAAGAGTAATCCAAGCCTGCAGCCCCATGTGGAAGAAGACCAAGACTCTGTAATTCAGAGGACCAAACTCTTCTCCTGTGAAGACAGCCAGAGATAAAATCAACCCCAGCAGCCCTCTTAATCCTGCCCAGGATAATATTATGCCATCCTTCCATGTGATTCCATACCCCACATTGTGCAATAGGGGGAATAACAAGAGGATCATAGATGCTCTGATGGCAAGGAGGAGGCCCCAGAGAACAAACGTCCACCCAAAGTCGACTGGTCTTATGATACTAGGGTAGTACTCCCAACAATTTACTGCTACCAATAGACCACTTAATGAAAAGACCAGTGTATTAGCACTATCATTGAGAATCTTCCAAAATGACATATACATTGGTTGAATGCGCCTTGTCACTCGGTACTGCCCAACTGCAGCCAGGAATCCTCCGGCAATAACTAGCGCAAGGACTCCACTGGTATGTGCCAAGTCATCAGCTACCAGCCAACAAGAGTATGAAGTCACTAGTGTGATTGTTATTTCTGCCCAGAGTTCGTCAAACAGTAGGTACAGCCACACTGTGCAGGCAATGCCAAAGCCCAGTCCTATGACAGGTCCGCCAAGAGACAATCGGAAGGCATTTGCAACAACTCTCCCCGCAGACATGGACTCTCCTGTTACCCAGTCTGTGAATAACTCAAACAACACAAATGCCACACCGTCATTCAGCATGGATTCACCATCTATAATGGTACCCAATTTCTCAGATGCAGAGACTGATTGCATCAAGTTGACCACTGCAACTGGGTCAATGGCAGAGAGAATGGCGCCAAAAAGAGCCGATTGTGACCAGGTCCAGTCGTATGGGAAGACATACCTGGCTACCAAGGTTATAAGGATGGCGTTGTAGAGGGTTCCCACTATAGCCAGGAGAAGAGCATCAATCCAGAGACGTTTTACTTTATGAAAGTCGGTAGAGGCAGCTGAGTGGAAGATTATTATTGGTAGAAAAGCAGTAAACACGACTTCGTAGTTAATTTTAGCCCAGGCACCTACTGATGAACTAGCACCTGATGCTGTTAGCCCGGATTGGTAGATAAGGCCAATCGCAGCTCCACTGCAGAGAGAATAGAGGGGGGTGGGGATGAGCGTTGGGCACTGTTGTCGTTGAAACAATGATTACTTGGAAGAACTACTACTTACGCTAAAAGCATCCAGGCAGTGTATGGTAAGGGTACTCTGAGTTTCTGTGGAATGTAACCCGTCACGGTCACCGCCGCTATGCCCACTAGAAGACTGAAGATTGCGAAATAAAAAGGATCATTGGGATTGTCTTTGCTCTCAATTTGATCAGCAACGTTTGAATCAGGTGCTGACATGCTTATTATTTACATCTATACCATTTGAACACGTAAAATTATAGAATTGGTGATTACACAGAGAGCAAGAGTTTACACATTTAACAGTAGGACCAGTCCCCACGACACTCTCAGTTGCTCAACGACTTCCTCCACACACATGCACACCCTTCTCTCTCCCTTCTTACTTACTCACTCCAAAACACAAAACATATACCACTACTGTAACCCTCTACATCATAAAACATGCATTATATAATATATACATATACACATATATTATCACTACTAGCCATACACATACATCTAAAACTGAGGGCTGTAGAAAGGATTCTGACGAGCAAACTGGCCATATGATGGAAATCCATATTTGGAAAGCACAGCCTCATCTCCTCTCCCTCTACCATTATCTTCTGTTCTGCATGGTGAGACCATTGACGACGGACAAGGAGTAGCAGTCCACTCTCCCTCCACCTCTCCTTCATTGTCATCATACGTACCATGACCATGACCAGCAGTAGAAAAGTGACCTCCTCCCCCCACAATCTGGTGGCACACTCTCCTGTCAAGATGAGTAGTGGCTGTGTATTGTGGTGAAGGTTCTTTACCAGGATGAAGAGACACATCCTGATGATGATGATGACGATGATGGTGGTGATCAGGGTACTGCAGTTGCTGTTGCAGTTGGTGGTGATGACTCTCCCTCTTGTTCTTACCTTCTTCTGCTGGTTGTTCACTGTGGGGTTTAGATGGAGAGAAACCAAGAGTGTTGAGAACAGATCTCAGTGGAGAGTGGGCGAACACATCATCATCACTATTGTCATCATTTTTCTCTTTATTCTTATCATTGACAGTGAGCACACTAAAGGTATTGCTGATGATGGTTTCAGCAGCAGAGGTGGCAGTGGCAGCATTGCTGGCACTAGTGTTGGAGTGGTATGGATTCCAGATTGCGGCATCAGGGAAGGTTCCTTTGAGAGCTTGAATAACACTCTGCATAACACTAGCTGCTTGGTTGGTAGATGACAATGAAGTATCCATAATGACAGGAAGGATGACCAGAGCAGGTTGTGTAGGAGGGGTAGTGGCGGTTGTGATACTAGGGAGGAAATGGGGAGAAGAAGAAGAAGATACCAGTTGCTCCTGATGCTCCTCACCATAGCCACCCTGCTGCTCTTCCTCTTTGGTGATAGACTCGCAGTCCAAGATATTACTATGACGATGATAGTGACCGAAATCACTGGCTTGATTGTTGTCAGTGAATGATGGGGCATATACACTAGTGGTAATGGTGGAGGTACGAGAAAGTGCAGAATTGGCTCTAATCTTATGGGCTGTCTGCTCTATATTAATAGGAGTATTGGCACCACTGTTGGAGGCAGTACGAGGAGAGGAAGGAGTATGAGGGGACATGCTAGCTGGGGAGGGAGTGGCATAGCCATATTGATGGGAGCTGAGAGCAGCTGGAGTTGAAGGAGTCGCGGTAGTAGTAGTAGTAGTAGGAGTAGGAGGAGGAGGTGTGGGGATGGTAGCCATCTTTGCCTTGGAAGAACAACTACTACTGCTACTATGGGGATTCTTATCATGATTACTGTATGGCGATGCTGGTGATGGTAGAGAATTTGCTTTGGGATGAGGAGTGATGAGCATAGCAGCATGAGCCACAGCATGTTTGGGAGGTGGGGAGTAGTAGAAAGTAATGCCGCCCACCACTTGCTCTCTGTCGACATAGCAGTTGACATACACTCCTCCGGTGAGACTGTTGTAATGGTCCACACCCTGAGCAATGACACTACAAGCTGCTTGAACAGCCTGGTGGTCGTTTGGAGCAGTGATGTGGAGGGAGCGTACTTTGCAAGATTGAAAGGTTTGGTTGGAAGAACGGATGTCGACTTTGAAACGGGTGGAGATGTCTCGGATGGTGGCGCCTCCAGGGCCGATGATGAAGCCTGCAGCAAGGAGGGTGATGCGGAGGATGGTACCTCCTGTGTTGTCTGATTCTACGGAGATGATGCCTTGGGTTTGTGTGTCGTTGATGCCTTCGTCCTTCTTGCGAGGGCCTTCCTTTTCTCGACTGAATGTGGTGGTGGTGGAGGTGGATGGGAGCGAAGAATGATTGACTGGAGTGGTGGCATTCTTATATGGTATAGACGAGGTGTCCGTTTCATGTGTGAATGGAAACATGATGCTGCAGTGTTGAGATGTGGAATTGATGGAAATGAGGTGAGAAAAAGGCTAAATTGTTTAAAATTGGTTATAAGGATGGCCGTTCGTGGAGCTTCTTTGACTCTTATGTGACTTCCAAATCAACTATTGTATGGATGGATTGCATATCTAAGCTTAATGACTCACCTGCTCTTATTAACTGTTTCAAAGAAGAAATGACTTTGAAATGCCTCAGCTTGCTGCAAGCTGTAGAGAGTCCCAAAGACGAAGATTAAAGACTCTAGATTGATGATCCCCACTTGCAGTTTTCTAATTTTATGAATATTTTGGCACCATGGTGGCAGTTGCTGTTTGGCTTTGAGTCTGGCTGACCCAAAAGTTTTGAATTAATCCGCTCTGCTGACATGCTCTCTCCCTCTTTCCTGCTCTTTCCACCCTCAGATGGAATGGCTTTATACATAGAAGCATGGTGCTCTGGGTTTGCTTCATAAATCAGATCCCATTATGGCAGGGAGTAGGTATCAATATGTCAAGGAATTTGAGGTTGGAGACAGTAAACTTCTGCCTAAAACTTGGATTGTAATTCGATTGGATGGCAAGGGATTTAGCAAACTCTCTTCCCTTTACAATTTTGAAAAGCCCAATGATATTCGTGCCTTGAACCTAATGAACGAAGCAGCAATGGTTAGTAGGAAATCAGTCTTAAGTAGGCTTGTTTTTTTGGAATGGAAAACAATAACACGACCGCCGCTCACCTTCCACTCCAAACTTCACATATACACACACATACATACAGGCGGTAATGAGGGCATTTCCTGAAATATGCATAGCATATGGAGAATCAGATGAGATATCATTCGTCCTTAGAAAACAATCAACACTATATGGAAGAAGAGCATACAAAATTATATCCTCCATCACCAGCACTTTCACTGCCAGCTACATTGCCAACTGGCCATCTTTCCTCCCCACAACTCCCCTCTCTCTAGACTCCCTCCCTACCTTTGATGGAAGGGCAGTATGCTATCCAACAGAAGCTATACTGAGAGACTATCTGTCATGGAGACAAGTAGATACGCATATTAATAATTTGTATAATACTGCCTTTTGGGCACTCGTGCAGCAAGGAGAAAAGTCAACATCAGAGGCTCATAGTCTGCTCAAGAACACATCTTCTGCAGAGAAGAACGAATTATTATTTTCACAGTTTGGGATTAATTATAATAATGTACCTGATCAGTATAGAAAGGGGTCAGTTATTGTCAGGATAAAGCAGCAGGAAGCAGATGGAGGTGGACAAAATAGTAAAAGTAGATTGCGTATAAAAGTGTTGCATGTAGATATTATTCAAGATGAGTTTTGGAATCTTCACCCTGAGATTCTATGTGTGGATTGAAGCTTGATTCAAGGGATAGGGGAAAAG
>Ga0209986_10000436_pt1 | contig 39613 bp, 40 predicted proteins | sample BlataG_FD_183168 | JGI IMG/M metagenome (GOLD analysis project Ga0209986, IMG submission 183168) | Deep subsurface microbial communities from Black Sea to uncover new lineages of life (NeLLi) - Black_00105 metaG (SPAdes) (version 2) | ecosystem: Environmental > Aquatic > Marine > Oceanic >... | reverse complement strand
TATATATAAATCATTTTTGCTAACTTATTTTAGTATAAAATTTGCATGTCAACGGAAAGATTTAATAATCTATAAAACATACCTTATATAAGTATTGAAGGGGATTAAAATGTATTGTGATCTGTGTAACAAGCCGATCTCAGCAAATGAAATGGTTCGCATTCCTTTAAGAGATATGCAACAAACTGTTTAAGATTTATAAAGGAAAAAGAGGTAAGACAATGAGTGTATCTGATGAATCGTCAAGCAAGAAAAAAAATACATCTGAAGTAGTTCAGGAACTACTGGCTCTAAAATCCAAAATTTCTGAATTGCCTCAAAAATATCCAACAGGAACTTTTACCTTTGGTACTGGAGTAGCTCAGGCACAGGAACAGATTCCAACAATTTGTGCAGTAATCGATGACGCTGTTAAAGCTCTGGAAAAGGGACTTGATGTTCACAATCGACCCATTACCAACTCCCAGATAGCAGACGGAGTTAAACGTCTAGTGATTGCCACACGAGCCCCAGCGTTTGTTGGATTAATGATTGCAGTACTTAGTAGTGAGGGGGCCCGGGTACTAGAGACTTACATGAACGAACTGGAGCAAATAGCTAGCACGATCGCAGGAACAGTAGCTGAGCAGAAATATGCACCTGCCAAGGGGAGAGAAAAAGTAAAAAGAGAAAAAAAAGGAACTATTAACTACTGTCCAAAATGCGGAACTCCAATTAAAGAAGGTTCATTATTCTGCGAAAACTGTGGTTTTGATCTGTCAAAAAAAGAATTAAAAGAGAAAAAACCTTCAAAGAAAGTTATTCCAAAGATGATTGTAATTATAGCTATAATCGCAGTTGTGATAATCAGTTATTTTGCTTTTTCGAAGATGTGGGAGCCTACTACTACTGAAACTCCAATCCAAAAACCAGAGGGAACAGTTGTACAAACGACAACTCCCGCACCCCCTACTATACCACCAACTACACCTGCACCCACGACTTCGCCGTACCAAGACGAAAAATATCTCTCATGGACGACAGGAACTTCTTTTAATTTGACAGAGATTCTTGAGTCAATAGCCGAATCTGCAAATGCAGAAGATTGGGAAGCACTTGAAAGAAACTGTAAAAATCTTTATGATCTCGCAATGAAAGCGTTGGATGAAGAAAAACAGTTTAAAGTCTCTCCAGAGCTGGAACCTTCCAAAAGAGAGTTTATTAAGATTTTAAATGCCTGTAGATGGGCAGGATACTATGGAGGGAGAGGTGCAAGAAACCAGGATCTTGACGATATAGAGAAAACAATAGAGTATCTAGAAACTGCTTTGGGATGTGTAAATAAATTTAATGAATTGGTAGAAGAATACAACGCTAAAAAGTAAGGAAATCTATTATTCAACTCTGTTGACTGCGGTTAAAGGTATAGGTATTTATAAAGAGAAGTGCATAATATTACGATAATATGAAAGGTATCAAATTCTGTCCAAAATGCGGAACTCCAATTAAAGAAGGTTCATTATTCTGCGAAAACTGTGGTTTTGATCTGTCAAAAAAAGAATTAAAAGAGAAAGAACCTGAAGGCAAAAAGAGAAGACTTACACCCCTTGGATACGTTATAGGAATTGGCGGAATGTTATTGGCACTCTTTTCTTATTTTTTCCTTGGGGTAGGTAATTACTTTGCCGATCTCCGTGGTACATTTGGGCTAAGTGAAACGATCTGGACTTTTATTGGCGGCATGATTTGGATTTTCATCATCATGGCGATTTTGACACCCGTTGCGTTGAAGTTAGGTACTAAGTGAAATTGTCTCTACTTCTCGGAAATAAAAAAGTATGATTTATGAAAGGATTGTGGAATTTAAGCAAGAAGTAATAAAATAGGAACCCTAAATTTGATCTATTAAACATAAAAACACTAAAGATTATATACCCATCTTCCAAATAAGATCAATGTACGAACATAGAATCGGACTTATAGTTCCCTCATCCAATACCACAATGGAGATGGAGTTGTACAGGGTTTTGCCCGAGGGTATTTCTCTTCATACTTCGCGAATGCCTTTAACAGGGGTAACTGAAGAGGAGTTAATAAAGATGAACACTCTGGCTGTTGAAAGCGCCAAACTTTTAAAAGACGCAAAAGTTGATTTGATTCTCTACGGATGTACAAGCGGCAGTTTTATTGGGGGAAGCGCTTTTGAAAATGAAATAGACATTCCTGTAATCACCACAGGTTCAGCTGTTATCGAAGCTTTAAAAGTTTTAGATACTCGGCAGGTTATAGTTGTTACTCCTTATACCAACGAAATAAATCAAAAAGAAAGAGAATTTCTAGAGGATAACGGGATAGAAGTTCTTAAGATTAAAGGAATGGGTTTCGTTGATAATACGAAAATAGGGAAACTCGAATCTCACGAAGCCTATAAAATGGCAGAAGCGGTATATACAGAGGAAGCTGATGCAATCTTTATCAGTTGTACCAATCTAAGAACCTTCGAGATAATTGAACCATTGGAAAAAGAGCTTGAAACTCCTGTAGTTACAAGTAATCAAGCTTCTTTATGGACGGCTCTAAGAAAGCTCAATATAGGAGAAAAGATTCCTAGACTTGGAAAACTTTTGACAGAGTATTAAGCCGAGGGAGGGCATAAGGAGGTAGGATTCACTTCCTTTTTGACTATAGTCTTCTTAGAATAGAGATAAAGCAAAAATACTTCCTATCTATACTCTAATATGTGTATAGTCTTTATAAATGTTTCGGTTGATCACATTTCTACTCCCTCTATATCAAAATAATTGATAGATTTGAAGATGGCAAATCCCTTCCCCGCACTATTTTGACGTCAAAAATCTATAAAAAAACTTATGAACATAAGCACTCTAAAGCTTTGATATCTGGAGACTGTCCCTTCCATGCATTATGTAATCCATGACAACAAATAATATCCATGATATCAGTGATATGTACTCTAACTGAAATATGTGGGACGATAATAATACATTACTAGTACGGAACAGTAGCTGCTCCATCTGGGACAAGCAGAGTATCTCCTTCCAAGTTTTCCATCTCCTTAAATGTAAAGGGCTTTATGTGGCCCCTTTTAAGAAGATCTTTATCTATCTCTGTAATTGCATAGAGGTCAAATTTTTGCATTCCCTCCAGAATTTTTGCTGTTTTATGCCATCCCAATTTATAGTCTTTTCTGATTTTCTCGAAAACCTCTTCAGGTGTGCCACTTATCAGGAGATCGTAATAATAAGGGGGGTATCCTACTCCGTCTTTGCACTGGGAAACTAGAATTAAATTGCCGTTCTCTTTTACTACCCTTCTCACGTTTTCTATGGCTTTATGGGATTGATCGAGGTTTAGATCCATGGGACTTTTCGCAACTGTAATGACATTATCATATAACTTATTTATTTTAACGGTAAAGATCTCTTTTGCAGTTTCTGCCGCATCATAAAATGATTTTATTATATCGCCGTAGTGTATAGTGGCAATCTTACCTTCCTTATCCAGCACGAGATTCATGCAGAAAACATCTTTTTTTTCTAATACCATCTTACAGATCTCCATCATCTCTTCATGCACAGGATTGCCCTCAAGTTTCAACACCTGCGCACTTTCATCCAAAGCAAGCCTATGATTTCTCTCTATAGTCTCATACTTTGTTACCCCCGGGATAAAACTTTTTCTTCCTCCTGTAAAACCTGCAAAGTAATGCGGTTCTACCGAGTTAATGACCACAAGTTTTTCAAAATCGTCAAGTGCACTGTTTAGATACACCGCGTTGTTGTAGGATGTTTTGCCATAAAACGTAAAATCACTTTTTAAAGAGTCGTGTATGATTGGTTTCCTATCAAATTTAGAAATAAAGGAATCACTTGGTCTTTCATGGGCTCCACTGGCTATAATAATGGAATCTTCTTTTTTTAATGGTGCATACGAAAGAATTTTATCGGAGGGAGTCGATCTCTGATTATCATTTATTATGTACAACACTTTTCTATCCACAAATTCATTCAATGCCTTAATACACCTCTCCATCTCAAAATTAAATGAAATATTCTTCTGTTCTACAACATCCATCTCTATATTTACTTCCACATATGAATTTGCGTAGTATATTTTCATCTTCTCACCTCATGTCCGTCCTATCTACTCTTTATATTACTTTTCATTAGAATTAGATTTTATTCTTCTCACTATGTAGTTCGCAGTGACTTCCATGGGATCAATTATAGGAACACCCAACTGAATATTTTCTAAAACCAATGGAATCTCTGTACATCCCGTTACGATCAAATCTGATCCTCTTTTGATCATCCTTTCGCAGAGATCTTTTATAGAGGATTGAACTTCCCCGACCTTGCCTCTTTTTATCTTATTGTAGATATTCTCCATCAGTTTTTTCTGTTCTTCCTTTTTCGGAGTTAAAATCTTATATTTCGTATTTGAAAATGTTTTTTGATATATTTTTGATTCTAAAGTTCCAGATGTGGCCAACAATCCAACATTTCTTATTTTGGGATATTCTTCTTTAATATAATCTCTTGTAGTTTCCAAAATGCTGATTATTTCAATTTTTGTTTCTGCTCTTAAATCATCTATGAAATAATGTACTGCATTGCAAGGAATCGCTATAAGATCTACTCCGAAGCATTCCAGTTGTTTCAAACTTTTCACGAGGCTCGGTAGGGGGGAGGGACCGTTTTCCATGATATATTTTGTCCTATCCGGTATCTTTGGATTACTATCTATGATTATATGAATATGATCCTGATCCTTCTCTACATGAGTGGCTTTCGTGATTTTCTTTAAAAAGTACACAGTTGCCTCAGGCCCCATGCCTCCTATTATGCCCAGCGTTTTCTCTTTCATATTCTCACTTGATAGAGTTCTCCATTCTGATAAAAGCCTCTTCGATCTTTTCATTAGGTACAGTATAAGCCATCCTGAGATGATGCTCTCCGCATTCACCAAAGGCGGATCCTGGCACAGTTGCTACATGAGCCTCTCGCAGCAGTTTCTTTGTAAACTCTATCGAAGATAACTTAAGATTATACGATGGGAAGACGTAAAATGCACCTTCAGGTTTTTTGCACTCGAAAATATCTGATTTTTCTATCAGTTTTAGGATAAAATCTCTTCGTCTCCTGTACTCCTTTGCCATCTCCTGAGTGAATTTCTCAGATTCTTTAGAAACGAGTGCCTCCAATGCCCCCATCTGTGCGAATGCAGTGACACAAGAAGCTGAGTGCTGATATATTTTTACCATGCCCTCTATTATATCCTTAGGTGCATGCACGTAGCCTAGTCTCCATCCTGTCATGGCATGGCTCTTGGAAAATCCGTTGACAGTAATTATATTATCGTACTCTGACCCAGGGCTATAGAACTCACCTTTATAGATAAGTTTTTCATATATCTCGTCTGATAATACATAACACCCATTATCTTCAGCGATCTCCGCAATACTCTTCAGTATTTTTGGGGGATACACAGCGCCTGTTGGATTGCAGGGAGAGTTTACAATTATGATCTTTGTAGACTTATCCATATTCTCCGTGATGATATCCAACTCGGGAATGAACCCTTCCACTTCTTTTGTGGCTATTCTCGTAACACGTGCCTCCGATAATTTTGCAATAGATTCGTAAGAGACCCAAGCAGGATCAAGCAACAGAACACTGTCTCCCTTTTCGAGGATAGTCTGAGCAGCGAGATAAATACCAAATTTTGCACCTACAGTAACAACTATGTTCTCTGGATCAGCGTTAATATTATTATCATCATTTAACTTTCTTACAATTGCTTCTCTAAGTTCAAAATCTCCTTTTGTCGGCTCATAATGTGTTTTTCCAGAGTTTAAAGCTTTTATTGCTGCATCTCTTATGTTCTTTGGAGTATCAAAATCAGGTTCGCCTGCCCCTAAGGATATGATATCAACACCTTTTCTTTTTAGCGTCTTTACTTCAGTATCTATTTCTTCTATAGCGGAAGGTTTTAAATTTCTAACTTTTTGAGACAACATACATCATTCCCTCCTTATCATACTTTAATACCTTCTCCCTAATATAAAAGAATCCCTCTATATGTTTCAGCCTTCGTATCTTCTAGTTAGAGCACCCTTCACACTATATCTCAGGAACTCCACCATCTGTGCGTGTATAGTATCAGGAAGATCGTCACAGAATGGACCGGGATACGGACTTCCATCCATACCAACTCCTCCTGCATCGACACACTCCCGTATAGCTCTAAGTTCATACGTACTGTCATGGAGAATATCCATATTCTCGTTTTTTCCTGCCAGCACCGCTGCGATTCCATGGGCACCCCAGTTTGAAACAGACGCAGGTACAAGAATCGCTGTCTCAGTGATGCAGGCAATGCCTCCTTTACAAGGGCATTGACAGCATTCCCCGTACGGTACCTCTTTTCTCACAGTTTCCACAACCTCTCCCATGCCCACTTCATTGCCACCATCTCCAATTCCCACTGTCAGTATCTTCTGATTTTTAGCTTCCTCTATCAACACATCAATTTCAGCAGTACACTCTGAGATATCAAACCCCGACATATTGTGATATACGCCTTTTCTATTTTTTCCTATTCTCTCTATAGAAATAACTGCTTTTGGATCGAACTCTTCTATAAGTTCTTTTGATCGCTCTTTTTCATTTCCCTTAGGAAACTCTATAATGGTAGCAACTCGCTCATATCTCTGTGCGTTCTTAAAGGGCAGTACATTGAGGCCAATCCCTCTCAGTGTGTGCAACATCATATTCTCGTACATCTTTTCCACTATAATTATCGGTTTTGCACCCAAACTTATGCATAGTGCCCGTGCAAGAGAAGCTGCCCCAATGGGGCCATCCGTTTCTCCAGCATTCAAACCGGGATACGTACATCCTGTAGTAATGAATACTGTATCTCCATTATCGATACTTCTCATTAGTTCCTCAGTTGCCCTGTAAGTAAGAGGATCTTCAGGGAGATGTTTTCTAGCGTTTTTATAGATCGATCCGATTGCACCTCTGGCAAGTATATCCGTTGTAATAAGCCTGTCTACTGTTTCGCCTAATTTTCTTACAACCTTTTCATCTAACATGATATCCCCTCCTATAACGAATTTATATGTCTATTGATAGATCATAATAAGTTTTCATGATTTTTTTAAATCTATCACTTTTCTGCTTTATTTATCTCTATAGGTTATGTGTCAACAAATTTTTAATTGTTTTGTTTATTATAATAGTGATTTTTATTATTTTATATAAATCTGTTGCGATAGACTACCTAAAATAGTAGGAGTAAACATTTAATATAGATTGGATTAAGGAGGAATAGGTGAAAATAATGTCATCAAAAAGACCGATGAAAGGAAGAGATCTCCTAACTTGGAGAGACTATACGAGAGAAGAAATACTAAAGCTTCTTGACACTGCAATAGAACTGAAAGACAAACTCCAGAAGGGAGAACCTCACGAACTTTTGAAAGGGAAAAACTTGGCTATGCTATTTGAATGGGAATCCACGAGAACGAGAACATCTTTTGAAGTGGGGATGGAGCAATTAGGTGGTCACGCCATTTATTACCCTCCAAACGCCTCATGGGGGAAAGGAAAAGAGCCTCTGAAACACAAAGCATCAGTTCTGTCTAGATACGTAGATGGAATTATGTTCAGAGCGTTTAACTTTTCTGATCAACTAGAGATGGCAAAATGGGCTGATGTTCCTGTTATTAACGCAAACAGTGAGGCTGGACATCCGTGTCAAGCGCTTTCCGATTTCATGGTTCCTTACGAAAGAAAAAGAACTCTTAAAAGAGTAAGATACGTAATGATGTGGGCATTCTGTCCTTACAGCAAGCCTTTGGGAGTCGTAAACTCAACATTGGAAGCTGGAACAAAACTTGGGATGGATCTAGTTCTCGCTTATCCTGAAGGCTACGATCCAAATCCAGAGATGATGGAGTACGCAAGAGAACAAGCAAAGAAACATGGCTCAACCTTAACAGTGACTCATGATATGGAAGAGGCTGCTAAAAATGCAGACGTAATCCATGTCAAAGGATGGGCTCCAGATATATATGCAACAAAAGGTATGGAAGGTATAGGAACTGAAGCACCGCATATAAAAGAACCAAAAAAATACAAGCACTGGATTGTTGATGACCACATAGTATCGCTAGCAAAGAGGGATGTTATGGTGGAACACGCATTGCCGGCAGCAGTAGGTGACGAAGTCACAGACGGAGTATTGGACGGACCAAACTCTGTCATATACGAGGAAGCTGAGAACAGACTTCATACGCAGAAAGCTATTTTGTCATATCTGTTATAATAATTTATTTTTTTATTTAAAATTATATAAGATCTTTTTGTTCAGACACTAAATTTTTAATCCTTTCATATACATTTCAATTTTATTTATATCTACTATTGGCGAAATTTCCATTTCTTTTAGGATAGGTTTTTCTTTAAATCCTGCTCCAGTTAGGATTATTACAGTAGACTCATTTTTATCTATAAAACCTTCCTCCTTAAGTTTTTTATAAGCAGCAATAGCAGAAGCGGAGCTGGGCTCGACAAAAACACCGTCTCTTAAGGCTAATTGTTTTTGAGAGTCCAGCATTTCTTCATCTGTGATTGCTAATATTCTTCCTCCAGTTTCATAAATTTTCCTTAATATGCGATTACCACTAGGAGGATCATTGTTAATTATAGAATAAGCTATAGTACTTTCGATCTTATCTATTCTTGTTACTCTTTTCTTTCCCTCTGAAAATGCGTTATAAATAGGTGAACAAGCCTTTGGCTGAGCACAATTGATTGTTGGTATTTTTTCTATAAGATCAGCTTTATAGAGTTCTGAAAATCCTTTCCATACTGCTGAAGCATTACCTCCACTACTTAAGGGTAGAATAACATGGTCAGGGACTCTCCAATCCATATTTTCAATTATTTCAAAAGATGTTGTTTTTTGTCCTTCTATTCTGAATGGATTGTCAGAATTAATAAAAGAGATCCTCTTATCCTCTCCAATTCTGATAGAGATATCATAAAGCTTGCCATAATCGCCTCTGACGTATATTACCTTTGGATCGAATATTTTTATATAATATATCCTTTCCACTGGAATCTTGTATGGTATAAAGATAAGGCAGTTAATGCCCATCACAGAGGATAGTGAAGCCATAGATATCGCCATATTACCATGAGATAAAGTGGCAACCGTGTCATAATCAAACTCAATTGATTTTAATATACCTATCAAACTACCTCTATCCTTAAACGATCCAGTAAGATTTTTAGTCTCATCTTTAAGATAAAGATTTTTAGAAATATTACTTTTTCTGAATGGTGTTCCTCCTACATACGGAACATTACCACTAAACTTTACCGGTAGTGCTGAACTGTATCTACGAATATCTCTACACTTTAAATTACTATATTTCCAATCATACTTAAAATCTCCTTCAACCCACAGAGGCTCTCCACAATTTTCACATCTGCTGATCATTTTATCATTAGAATATTTTTTTTCACAAGAATAGCAACTATACTTCCAATCCATATTCATTACCTCTTTATTTGAATAATTTTTTATATTTTTCTAATTTATCTACTACTTCCTTCAAGTCAAGTTTTTCTAAGGTTTCTCTTTTAGGCCATCCAGTTTTTTTGTCCCAGCCATGGAGATCATAGTAATTATCAAGCATACTACCCCATTTGTTCAAATCTATCCTGAATTTTCCACACAAAGGGTGATCAACGAATCTTTTTGGAGGATAATCATCTTTTCTATTCCAATTAGTGTGTAAAACATTGAAAGACTTTTCAAGATTAGTTGTTCTTTCACCAATCCTCAAAAGATTACTTGGGGATATATCAGATCCTGTAGCTGCTGATAACAGATTTGATAGATCTTTGGGCATCAGCATACCCTTTCTGTGTATACCATGAACAAAAAAGCACATACCGAGACAATCCAAAACAGATTCAAACTTTTCCATGAAAAATACTAATTTTTCTTTATTTTTGTACACCCCCATTTCTCCAATATCAGGAATTCCAAACAATTTTTCAGACTTTTTTTTAGATACAGAGCCTTTTACCGCTTCTACCATTATTGCTCCTCTTGTATGGGTACCACCTCTTGGAGAGACTACTGTCCCGAGACTCCATGCCGGAGAAAGCCATAAAGTCTCAAAGAGTTCTTGGCCCTTTACATGTATGCAACACTCTTCAGTTCCTCTGCCTACTTTTTCTGAAGCTCTTTTGCATCCTTCAGCTAAGAGACCACCAAATCCTTCTCTATATGCAATCTTTCTGAAAAGCTCAAACAATGTTTTGGAATCTCCCCACTCGAGAGTTACACCTTCTGTATCCTCTGGGGTAAGTAATTTTTTTTCATAACACTCAAGAGCCCATCCTACACTTCCGCAGACATTATCTTCATCCAATCCTAGATCATTCAGTAAAGCGTGGGCCTTGAGTATCAGTTTCGGATTGAACATACCTAATTTATACCCAAAATTGTGGATAGAATTGTACTGGAGCTGATCAATTGTTATTATCTCCCCATTTTCTTTCCAACTGTAAACACTCCAACATTCTATAGGGCACGCATTACAGCATCCTTTTTTTTCAGTTTTATACTTGAAAAATTCTTCCCTTCTTATTCTTTTCTCTTCTTCTTTGCTGGGAGTCTCACCAGAAAAGTTTCTATACGGTGTCTGTGGACCTTCTATCCATGGCTTTTCATTAAAGTATATCCCATATTTTCTGAGTAATTTAAAAGCATCTGTGTTTTCTAATTTCTCGTTACATTCTCTCACGATCTTCTCAAATCTTTCGGGATCAGCAATTTCAATATTATCATGACCTCTCACAGCTATAGCCTTTAAATTCTTAGATCCCATGACAGCACCAATACCACATCGTGCAGTTGCTCTTGCGTTATTAATGATTATACATGCTGATCTAACCAGATTTTCTCCTGCAGGACCTATACTCATCATCTGGAAATCGTTTCCTATCTCCTTTTTTATTATCGTTTCTGTTTCTGAAATTTTCTTTTTTTTAAGGTGAGATGCATCTTCTATCTCAACATCTTCATTATCTATCGAGATATAAACAAGGTTTTTAGCTTTTCCTGTTATTATTATATGATTTACACCTGCCAATCTCATTTCGGGTCCAAAACTCCCACCAACATTGCTAGATCCTATACCTCCCGTCAAAACATTTTTTGTATCTATGTTCATTCTACATGCAGTAGGTGCAGATGTTCCGTTTAGTATTCCAGCACCAATAGCAATTATATTTCGTGGATCGAAAGGAGAGATGCCTAACGGCAACTCTCTGAATAAGATATACTGGTTTGCTCCTCTTCCTCCCAAAAAACTTCTGTATTTTCTGTAATCTTCAAAAGATATCTTTTTCTTTGAAAGATCTATTCTCAATATTTTACCATCTAAAACTTTCATATTCTCAATCTCTTTTTATTTTATTACTTTTTTACCACCAAGATATGCTTGTATGACCCTAGGATTGTTAAGAATCTCGACACCTGAACCTTCCATTATCGTTTTTCCATTTTCTAAAACATACGCACGGTCGCTATGTTTAAGGGCAAGCCGTGCATTTTGTTCTACGATCATTATTGTTGTACCATCTTCATTTATTTCTTTTATCTCCTTAAAGACCAGTTTTTGAACTTTTGGTGCCAATCCCGCTGTAGGCTCATCAAGAAGAAATAAATTGGGATGTAAAAGTAGTCCTCTCGCCATCTCTAGCATTTGCCTCTGACCGCCACTCAGATTTTTTGCCATTTCGTTTTTTCTTTCTTTAATAATAGGAAACGTTTTGCAGAGATCTTCAATATCCTTTTGAATCTCTTCTTTATCATCTCTTATATACGCTCCCATATCCATGTTTTCCATCACAGTCATATTTGGGAATACACTATTCCTTTGAAAGACATAGGATATTCCCTTTCTTATTATTTGGTGTGTTGGCATGCCCCCAATACTTTCTCCTTTGAATATTACTTCACCTTTTAGAGGCTTTAAAAACCCAAAGATAGTTCTGAAAACAGTAGATTTACCTGCACCATTAGGTCCAATCATACATACTATTTCTCCTTTATCAACATTAAGATTTACACCCTTGAGAATCTCAAATTTTCCATATGATGCATGAATATCTTTTACTTCGAGCAACAAGATTATTCACCTCCAAGATATGCTTCAAGAACCTTAGGATTACTTCTGACTTTTCCTGGGTCTCCTTCTACAATTATTTTGCCAGTAGCCAATGCGTACATTCTCGTTGAAATACTCATTATAATATCCATATTGTGTTCTATAATGAAAAAGGTCGTGTCAAATTCTTCATTGGCTTCCATTATTCTGTCCATAATCTTATTTATCAAGGTAGGGTTTACTCCTGCTGTAGGTTCATCAAGAAGAACCACACTTGGATCTTGCATGAGAGATGAAGCTAGTGTCAACAATTTTTGTTGTCCGTAAGAAAGTTCACCACCAGGCTCATCTGATAATTCTGAGATACCTACAAATTCAAGCAGTTCCGAAGCCTTTTTAATTTCGTCTCTATTACTTTTCTTGTAAATTGATTTAATTCTACTTTCGTTTTTGTGACATATTGAAATCAGCATATTCTTCATAACAGTTAACTCTGGAAAGACTCTAGTAATCTGAAAGGATCTGGAAACTCCTTCTTGTATAATTTCGTGCGGAGATTTACTTGTAATATTTATACCTCTTAAAAATATCTTTCCGTTATCCGGCTTTAAAAAGCCAGTAATACAATTGAATAAAGTAGTTTTACCAGAACCGTTAGGACCTATAAGGCCCACTATCTCAGCTTCATTGACATGTAAGCTGATCTCATCTAAAGCAGTCAATCCACCAAACCTTTTAGTAAGGAATTTAACTTCTAAACATTTTTTGGACATTTTTTTTATACCTCCTTAATATATTATAGACTCCTTTAGGCTGATATAGGATTATTACCAAAATAAGGAGTCCATAAATAATGTAGTCCCACCCTTGACCTCCACCACCTAGTTTTATCCTCGTATATTCTCCCAGGGGAATTAAAATGCAAGCACCTAAAACTGGACCAGCTACAGTCCCCAATCCCCCAAATAATACAATTAAAATGCATTTTGTTGACATCATAATATCTATACAACTTCTGGGACATATATACAGTATATATTGAGCATACAATGTCCCCACTAATGCGCATATTCCTGCACTTATCATGAACGCCAGAAGTTTATAGTAGCTTGTATCTATACCTTTATGTTCTGCTCCATCTTCATCTTGTTTTATTGACATGAAATACATTCCAACTTTAGATCTGTCTATAGTATAAATTAGTATTGTAGAAATAATTGCTACTAGGAGAAAGATATAATAGTATGGTAACTTGGATGACCACATTAAGTAATAGAAAGAGGGCATTTTTAGAGGAAGAGACAATCCATAGGCAGCACCAACACCTCTCCAATTTAGAAAGATCAATTTTAGTATTTCAGCGAATGCAATCGTTGCAACAGCAAAATAGTGTCCTTTTAGGTGAAGTAGTTGAGATCCCAAGAGATATGCAATACACATAGCAATAGCTATTCCAGCAAATAAGCCTATCCAAGGTGTTAGATTTAGGTATATTAGCAACATTGTGGAAGTATACGCCCCAATCGCAAAAAAGGCATGATTTGCAAAACTAATCTGTCCAGCATAGCCCCCAATGAGATTCCAAGCTTGTGCTAAGGACAAATAGACAAAAACCATTATGCATACATGTAATACATAAGGTTCATCTTTAAGAAAATTTGGTAGTAACAACAGTGCTATTAGGATCAAGAATAGCCATTTTCCCTTTTTAAAAAAATCCATTCTATTTTTCATATTTTATTCCTCCGTCAATATTTACCGAAGAATCCCATCGGCTTAAACATCAGCACAAGTATAAATACAATAAATACGAATACATCTTTCAATGCAGGAGATACAAACGCTCCTCCCAACTGCTGTATTAAGCCTATTACTAGTCCTCCAAAAACAGCTCCATGGACGCTCCCAAAACCTCCCAATGTTACACTTGCAAAGGCAATAAGAACGAATGTTATCCCCATAAGAGGAAAAACATAATAGAAAGTACTAAGCATTGTTCCTGCAATACCAACACATGCTATGCCAAGCCCCCATGTTATAAGGAATATCTGCTCTACGTTAACGCCAAGAGATTTTGCGACTTCTCTGTCTTGTGCAGTTGCCCTGATCGCTTTTCCTTTTTTAGTATATTTTAAGAACGAAAATAACAATATCACAGTGACTAACACAACGAGTAAAGTTACCATCTTTGCAATTGGTATTGAAATTGAACTAATGTGCAATGAGCCTTGAAGCAAAGGATCTCTTATTGCTTTGTAATCAGGCTTGAAAACTACAAAAAAGCTATACCTTATTAGGAGTGAAAGAGCAAAGGTAGCAGCTATTGTAATAAGAGTTGGTGAATCCATCAGTCTTTTCATGACAAACTTTTGAGTTCCAAATCCTATAAATAAAAATATTATGGCAACTAAAGGAAGGGAAATTAAAGGATCGAGTCCCATATATAACCAGAATATATATGAAAAAAAAGCAGCTGCCATCAGATAATCACCATGAGCAAAATTGACTATCTCCATTACTCCCCAAATTAAGCTTAATCCTACGGCTATTAGTGCATATACCCCTCCTATCAATATTCCATTTATTATGGCTTGGATTAGATAAACCAGATCCATTTTTTGTCTCCTAATTACCTTTTAACTTCTAAAAAAATAAAAAAAAATCTAAAAAAATAAAAAAAAAGAATATTTTTTATCTTTCGTCCCAGCTTGGCATTGGCCAGATTATGTCTCTTGTTGCTAACTCCCAAGGCCAAACAGTATAGTACTCTCCGTTCTGTATTTGCTGGATCACATAGCCTCCTGCTTTTAGTTGATGCTTTTCATCAAACTGGATTGCTGTCCAAGGTAAGATCATTTTTTCACCTGGTATATTTGTTTCTGCAAATGCTGCATTTATTTTCTCAGGATCAGTAGATCCCGCTCTGTTTATGGCATCTGCTAATACGAATAGTCCAGTGAATGCACGAGCAGAAGGATCATCGAATGTTTTTCCATATCTTTCATCCATCATTTCATTGAGTTTTACTGTTAGAGCTTTGGTTGTTACTAGATCTTGTGGAAATAGTATCGTTAAACAGAAATAATTTCCGTCAGCTCCCAGAGTATCCAAGAAATCTGACATCTGTATCATCTCTCCAGACATTACCATCTTTGGTAGCCAGTTATTCTCTTTCATTGTCTTTACGTATAGTATGCTGTCAGAGATGTATCCTGCAATGTGAACAAGATCAGGATTTGCTTGCTTCATCCTGAGAACTTCGGCTGAGAGATCAGGTGTCTCATGAGAATATTGCACTCTCTCAATAACTTCGAATCCAAACTCATCAGCCCAATACTCAAGCCAATCACCTGATTCAACTCCCCATAATGTATCTTCGTTGAATATCCCATATGTATGGAGATTTGCATCAAACTTTTCATTTATATCGGTATAAAATTCTAGAGCATTTCTTGTCCAGTCTATAGCTTTAGGCGTGCATCTCCAGAACCATTTGTATCCTCTTTCTGTCAATGTAGGCGAAGATGAGTCCGGATTGAGGAATGGTATCCCATAAGTTTCTGCTGGTAAACTTGCAGTTTCTGTTACCGCACTCTGATAACAGCCGAGTAGTGCTATCACTTCCTCGTTTGTAATAAGATACTCTGCAGCAGATCTGCCCTCCTCTGGGGTCCCTCTGCTATCTCCCCAAACTAGTTTTATCTTTGCTCCCCCTAAATTTGGCAGTCCTTCTGAGGCTGCCAACGGTAGATTAAGATCTGGGTACTTATTGTTTATTATGTCAGTTGCTAACTCTAATGCTCTCTTGTTTGCAGCACCATATGCTGCAAGGTCACCTGTCAATGGCCATATGCATCCAATTTTAATTTCTTTGACTTCCTCCTCTTTTTCACTAATACATCCAGCCAAAAGTACTGAGGACAAAAGTATCAAAACTATCGATACTCCAATCTCTTTTTTTAGATTTTTCATAGTGTGCACCTTTTATTCTTTATTTGGGATAAAGAACAATCTTTTATAATTGACTCTAAGTTTATTATCTTTATCCCTACTATATTATGGGAAATAATTTGCAAATTAAAAAAACGCAATTGGTATTACAAACTACGCATACAATTGGATAGTCTATATAAGCATAAGAGTAACTACTTACTATTTTAAAATACAATTTTGAAAATTTTATTAAATCCTTTACTTTGTACTCGAGAATAGTGATCCAAGTTTCTCTTCCATCTCTATATTCAGTAAGTTAAGTGCCATCCACAAACTTGCTTGATTACTGCTAATAACAGGCTTCCCAAGATCTCTTTCAAGAGGAGATATGATTTCAAAGGTTCTAAAATCAGTGCAACTTATAAATATTGTATCCGCCTCCTCAGAATTAACCTCTCTTCCCATTTCATATGCTTTATATGGTGGAAGTCGGCCGATGTCTGTAGGATTAACAATGCCCAGCCCCTTCGTCGTGAGAACTTCAAATCCCTGCTCTTCTAAAAATCGTTTTTCTGCCTTGTTTGTTTCTTCTCGATAAGGTGAAGCTATGGCTAATTTTTTAGCGTTTAACGAGCGTAATGCTTCTAACATTGCTTTGGATGTAGTGAACGACGGTATATTCGAAGCCCTATATATTTTTTTTGTTAATTCTTTCTCAAACTCAGAGCCTTTCAGAAAACTACCGCTTGTACATCCGTATATTATGATATCGACATCACAGCTGGCAAGCTCCCCAGCAGCTCTTTCTGCATGCTCAGACATTTTTATTAAGACTTCAGGAGATGTATCTCTTACCGCTCCAAGACGTGCCGTATGTACTGAAACACCTTTAGGGACAACCATGGAAAACTCTTGTTGCATTACTGTATTGTTAGAAGGAAGTATCAATCCTATTCTACCTCGCCATCCAAACATCTCTATCATCTCATCTTTGTTTATTCTCACTTGCTTTTAGTGAATATCCTTATATGTCTTGCCCATAATATTATAGGAACTGAATCTGGTAATGAGTAGATTGGTATAACAGGACCCCAGTGTGGATTGTAGAGTGTAAAAGTAATATTATCCTCTAAATACAATGGCCTAAAATATTAGGGATAAGTTATTTAGTACTATATAAGGTAAAAGCTATGGTCGATAAAATGAAAAATAATAAAAATAAAAAAAGAAAAATCTTTGCTTGCTTGATCGTTGCTATGATGTTTTCTTTTACCTTAGGGTGTATAAGTGAAGAAAAGGAAACACCTGCACCAACTACAGTCGCGCCTACTACAGCCGCACCGGAGTATCCTGAAGAAATTAAGATTGGGTGTCTCTGTCCGTTAACAGGAGCAATTCCATCGACTGGAGAAGCACAGAAGGAAGCTATTGAATTTGCTGCTTGGCTTGTAAACAACTATGTAGAAAGTCCAGTATTGATGTGCAAATCTGAAGGTTTGGAAAACCTTGGAGGGGCAAAAGTTGTTCCAGTCTTTGGTGATGGTGGCTGTAATGCCCAAGTAGCCCAGCAATCAGCTGAAAGTCTTGTAAGTCGAAACCCAGATCTTGTTGCTATATATGGCGAGCTATGCAGTTCTGCTACCCAAACAGTTGCAAATGTAGCTGAAAAATATGGAATACCAATGGTTAATGGATCTTCAAGTTCCCCAAAACTAACAGCACTGGGCTTGAAATGGTTTTTCCGCGTCTCTCCGCATGATGGATTGTTTATTAGAACGATGTTTGATTTCATGAGGGACATGAATGCAGAGGAAAATGCTGGAATCAAAGATATAGCCATAGCTTATGAAGATACAGAATTTGGTACCACTTCTGCTGAAGTTTTTAAAGAGTATGCCGTTGAATATGGCTTCAATATAATTGAAGATATATCCTACTCAAAAAATACTACTGATGTCGATAGCGAAGTTCAGCGTCTTAAAGCCGCTGATCCTGATGTAATCCTCATGGCTACCTATGCAGCAGATACCATCCTTTTTTTCAAAACATTTGAAAAATACGACGTTAACATTCCTGTTATTGGGAATGGAAGTGGTTTCACTAAAGCAGAGTTCCTAGCAATCCCCGAATCCCGGTATGCGTTGAGTCGTGCAACATTTACCCCAGACATGTTTGAAAACATGCCTTCAGCTCAGTACATAGACGAGATGTATAAAGAACGTTATGGGATAAGTATGGCTGATTGGACCCGTGATGTAATGGCTTTCCTTGTGCTTTGTGATGCTATCAATAGAGCAGGATCTACTGACCCCGAAGCCATAAGAACAGCTTTGCTCGAAACAAATATTCCTAAGTCAGTATTAATAGTGCCATGGGATGGTATTAAGTTCGATCCAGCCACCCACCAGAATGTCTATGGTGCAGGAATAGTATGCCAAGCTCTCGAAGACCCAATTGAAATGTGGTCTGTATGGCCATTTGAATTTGCAGGCAAAAAACTAGTTTGGCCGCCCATTTCTTGGGACCAAAGATAAAAATATCTTTTTTTTTTATTTTTTAGACTTATGAGAGTAATGACAACATAAAATATTAAATGATAAGGAGAGATATACATGAGTATGATAGTACAATCGATATTAACCGGGATAATTATGGGCTGTATTTTTTCTTTAATCGCAACAGGTCTAGCATTGATCTGGGGGGTGGTTGAGATTGTTAATTTTGCTCATGGTTCATTCATGATGCTTGGTATGTATATTGCATATTTTATGTCTACACTACTTGGAATTGATCCCGTGCTATCGGTCCCTCTTTGTGCCGTTGTACTTTTTTTATGGGGGTCGGCATCGTATAAAATTGTAGTTACTCGATTATTGAAAGGGAAGCTTCTAATGCAGATCTTCGGAACGTTCGGTTTGATGATGGCAATGGATTATGGAGCCATGGCGATCTGGAGTCCTAATTATCGTGTACTGGAAAATACATGGTTCAGTGGGAGCATTGAAATTGGTGGATATTATTTTGGTGAGGGACAACTTATTGCGTCATTTGTTAGTCTTATTGTTTTGGGTCTGGTCACTGTATTCTTATTGCATACAAAAACAGGAAAAGCACTTCGCGCATCAGCTGACGACAAAGTTGCCGCTGTAACTGTTGGTATCGATAGTGAAAAGATGTATACCTATGCATGGGGTATAGGCTCTGCGTGTGTTGGGGTCGCAGGGGCTTTGATGACCAATTTCTTCTATATCCAGCCCCAGGTGGGTATGATTTTTACATTCTTTGCTTTTATATGTGTGGCATTAGCAGGATTTGGTAGAATCAAGGGCATTATTGTTGCGGGTCTGATGATTGGAGTTATCAGGGCAGTATCAGGTTTTTTAATAGCCCCTTGGACTAAAGATGTTGCAATTTTTGTTATTTTCATCATCATCCTGCTACTAAGACCACAGGGTCTATTTATGGGTAAATAATGAGGAGGCGTGATTGATGGATAAGATAACCCTGAGCTCGATGTTGGAGAAGAGTCGTGAAAAGCGGATCTCGGTGCTCTTAATTACAATTGCCTTGCTTGTCTTAGCAGTGATTCCCTTTATAATAAACAATGATTTTACTCTTTCGATCTTCATCTGGATCTTTGTTTATATAATCTTAGGATCTGCTTGGAATCTAGTTGGAGGGTATACAGGGCAAATTGCTTTAGCACATGGAGTTTTTGTAGCCATTGGTGCATATTCTGCAGCGGTACTACCAAAATATTATGGGATTACTCCATGGCTTGCATTTATTATTGCTCCCCTCATTGCTGCTTGTGTCGGCTTTGCCATAAGTTATCCCACACTGAAGTTGAAGGGTCATTATTTTGCGATGACAACATTAGCCTTCGGTTTTGTAACTTGGAAGGTTTTTTTGCATTGGGATTATATCAATGGAGCAGCAGGGTTGAACATTCCGTTTAAACCGTCTTTCTCTGCTATGATCTTTTCTACCCCCGATATAATGTATTATCTATCTTTCATATTGGCAGCGGGGACAATAGTACTATTTTACATTATTGATCGATCTAAGCTTGGTATGTACTTGAAGTCAATAAATCAAGATGAGGAATCGGCAGAAAATCGAGGAATCAATGTACATAAATATAAAGTGTACGCAATGACTCTCAGTGCCGCTATTACTTCTATTGGAGGTGTTATCTTCGCTCAGTACGTACTGTTTGTCGATCCGAATCTATTTATGGAAGGATCATTGATGTCGATTCGCATTGCTCTTATTGCAATAGTTGGAGGACTTGGTACTGTTCTTGGTCCAATCTTAGGGGCTTTTGTCATGATCCCCCTAGAGGAGTATACACGAGCGTTCTTGGGCGGGCTCGGACGTGGCTATTCCCTCTTTATATATGGTATTGTTATCATTGTTATTGCAATGTATTGGCCAAAGGGACTTGCAGATATTATTTATCGAATCGAGAAAAAAATTAAAGGTGTATATCATGGCAGATCAAAATAATAATCTATCTAATACAATTATTAAAGTTCAAAACCAAGAAGATAACAAGATTTTGCAAATTCGCCAACTGACAAAGCGTTTTGGAGGATTAACAGCATTAAATAAAGTAAACATGCACATCAGAGAATCTGAAATCTTGGGATTGATAGGTCCAAATGGTTCAGGTAAAACTACATTGTTTAACTGTGTAACAGGATTCTATAAACCAGATGGGGGACAAATAATTTTTCGGGGAGAGGATACTACAGGTAAAAGACCGAGCGATGTAGCAAAATTAGGTATGTCAAGAAGTTTCCAGATCACCCGCCCATTTGACGAACTGACTGTTTTTGAGAATATGTTCATATCGCAGAGTCATAAAAATGAAAGTATCGTGGGTACGACCTATACACGTTTTAATGATACAACGAGAGAAAAAGCTGATGAATTACTAAAATTTGTTGAAATATACAAACTCCGCGATCACAAGGCAGCAGAAATTTCTTTCGGACAAAGGAAGTTACTGGAGCTAGCATGTACCTTGATGCAGGATCCAGAGATGGTCATGTTAGACGAACCTACTGCAGGTGTTAACCCTACCTTGATAAACAAGATCATCGATGACATTATTAGGGCAAATGAAAAGTTTGGTACAACGTTTCTGATCATTGAGCACAATATGAATGTAATTATGGGAATTTCCCACAGAATGTACGTATTGGCCAGCGGTGAGGTACTGAGGGAAGGTACCCCTGAAGAAGTAAGAAATGATCCACAGGTTCTTGAAGCATACTTTGGTGATTGAGATGTTAGAAATCAAACAAATTCACTCAGGATATGGAAATTTCCAGGTTCTTTTTGGTGTAGATATAAAGATCGAGAAAGGTGAAATTGTAGCTATGATCGGTCCAAACGGTGCGGGTAAATCTACTGTTCTTCGTACTATTTTCGGATTTTTAAAGCCTATAAAGGGTAGTATAACATTCCAAGGCAAAGATATCACAAACTTTAATCCAATTGATGTATTAAAAGATGGGATATCTTATGTCCTGCAGCGACACAGTATCTTTCCCACTATGACTATTAAAGAGAACCTTGAGATGGGCGGATTTTTGATAAACGATGAAGAAGAGGTCAATAGAAAGATCCAAGCCCTTTCTGAGATGTTTCCGTTTTTCAAAGAAAGATACAATCAGCCCACCTCAAAACTTAGTGGAGGTCAAAGAAGAATGGTGGAGATAGCTAGAGGTTTGATGCTCGATCCTAAATTACTGATGCTCGATGAACCGACACTGGGTCTTGCACCGAAGATACAAAAATTGATCTTCAATAAAATCCATGAGATAAACAAGGAACATGGACTAAGTTTCCTAATTGTAGAACAAAACGCTAGGCTAGTTCTCGAACATAGCCACCGTGCATACGTTTTGGAGAATGGAAAGACTATAATGGAGGGATCAGGAAAAGAAATGTTGCATGATCCAAGAGTAGTGAAAGCCTATCTGGGGGGTGGAGAGAAATCTTGAAAGATATCTTTTCTTGTTTTTTAACAGCAGTTGTTTAACTACTATCTAAGGGAAAAGATATAAAAATAGGTAGGTATACCTTCCAACATGAAGAAAATCCTTTGGAATGAAATGACTATGAATGAAATAGGAGCTTTAGATAAAGAAAAAACAGTTATAATATTTCCAACCGGTGCTATTGAAGGTCATGGTCCACATCTCCAAGTAGATTGTGATTCTTTCAATGTTACAGAACTAGCGAAAAGAGTGGCTTTAGCCTGTCAGGAACAGGAAATAAACGCTGTAGTAATTCCAACGTTACAGTTTGGTTACTCGGAATGGATGAACTATCCCGGAAAGATATCTTTAAGGTCAAAAACTTTTCGAAGCGTTGTATGGGATGTGTGTAAGAGTATGGTTGATAATGGCTTTAAAAAGATAATCATATTAAATGGACATGGAGGGAATCCAAATTTTCTCGCTATAACAGCTCAAGAGTTTTATCAAGAGTACAAGGTAATAATTCCTGTAATAGATTATCTAAGAATTAGTACTGATATTATAGACAAAGTTATAGAAACATCATTTCGTCATGCTGACGAAGGGGAGACTTCCGTTTCTCTTGCTCTCGGAATGGATATTGATATGAAAAAGGCTACAAAAGAAGTGCCTTACATGCCACATGAGATGCCTGAAGCAAAAGATATACTTGGTGCTCCGCAGAAAGTAATAATCCCTCTCACGAAGATCACTGAAAGATGCAAATCTGGAGTTATGGGCGATGCAACCAAAGCAACAAAAGAAAAGGGGGAGAAAATCGTTCAAGCAGTAGTAGAAAGGACTGTAGCATATATTAAAAGGTTTTTACAATATTAGCTCTATGAAAAATTTTGATAACTTCTTCAAAAAATCAGCAGTCATTGATCTGAACAAAAATAAAGTCTCTATACGATCAAATAAAGATTTTTTTAGTTCTTTTTTAGGCGGCAAAGGATTGAGTCAATGGATGCTCTTTAACGAAATAAAGAAGGGAACAAAGCCTCTCGATCCTCAAAATATTTTGATCCTCAGCGCAGGCCCATTGACAGGAACAGATACACCATGTTCAACTAGGCATAGTTTTGATACTATGAATACACTGACAAATGGAGTAGGCTCTTCAAACTCTTGCGGTTTTTTGGGACCCGAATTAAAATTTGCAGGTTTTAACCAAGTAATTATAAAAGGAAGAAGCAAACTTCCTGTATTCATTTACATAACAGATGACAGGATAGAGATTTTAAACTCTCAACATCTATCTGGAAGAGGTACGAGCGACACTGAAGAGATTATCAGGAAAGATCTTTCGAATAAGAAGATACAAGTTGCTTGTATAGGTCCTGCTGGAGAAAATCTGGTTAGATATGCTTCTATAATGACCAACAAAACTAGAGCAGCAGGAAAATGTGGCACAGGAGCTGTCATGGGATCTAAGAATTTAAAGGCTATAGCTGTGAGAGGTCATGGCAATATTGATGTTGTTGATCCCGTTGCTTTCCAAAAAAGTTGTGAAGAAGCCTTTGAAAAAATAAGAAACTCACCGTATCTGGAGAAAATGAAGAAATTTGGTCCTCCTTCAACTATGATCACGAAAAATGATCTTTCATCCTTACCGTTCAAAAACTTCCAAGAAAGTTATATTGATCTTGGAGAGAAAAGCTATGATAGCATTGATCCAGAAAAATACCAGAAATATTTTTTAAGGAGTAAAGGATACTTCAATTGCCCAGTAAAATGTAATAAGGTATATAATGTTAACAACTTTTATTGTGAATCTTTAGAAGCAAATTCTATTACCAATTTTGCCTGTAAAGTTGGAGTAAAATCTCCAGAAGACGTCATGAAACTCCACATAGAATGTGATGATCTGGGAATGGATGAAGACAGTGTTGCTGGATCCATCGCGTGGGCAATAGAATGTTTCGAAAGAGGAATACTCACGGAGAAAGAGACAGGTATGAGGCTAGAGTGGGGTGACTCTGAGGCTATATCATTGCTTATGAAAAAAATTGCAAAAAGAGAGAGTGTAGGAGATCTTTTGGCTTATGGATCGAAAAAAGCTTCAGAAATAATTGGAAAAGGAAAGAAGTATGCTATGCATGTAAAAGGTCAGGATCTGTACGAACATCTCAGAACCATGAAAGGCTGGGCCTTAGGAGTCGTTATATCAACGAGAGGAGGTGGACATACAAGTGGAGCTCCCATGACTGAATTTATGAATCTTAATCCAAAGATTGCTCAGGAGAAATGGGGTGTTCCAGCAGCAGGAGATCCTACATCGTATGAAGGTAAAGCAGATCTGGTGTTCTATTATGAAATACTACATGCAGTAGTGAACTCGTTAGGTGTTTGCCTCTTTATCACAGACTGGTCGGGTCCAGATCTCTTGGATCTCGAGGATTTTAGTAAGTTACTCACCAGTGCATCCGGTATAACCTTCACGAAAAATAATCTCGTTACAATTGGAGAAAGAATAGTAAATGTAGAAAAAGCCTTCAATACACTACATGCTGGATTTACACGAAAAGATGATTATCCTCCTGAGAGATTTTTCAATGAAAAAATAAAATCGGGTCCATTGAAGGGAGAGGCACTTGACAAAAAAATGTGGGACTCTATGCTAGAACAGTACTACGGCCTCCACGACTGGAACAAGGCTACATCTCTGCAAAAAAAGATTAGATTGGAAAAATTAGGTCTTTCAGAAATCTCAAAGGCACTTGAAAAAGAAGATCTGTTGGTTTTATAAGTTACCTATTATCACCTTTTATAATAGGGAAAATATTTAAATGATTTGTTACCTATTATGTTAGGAAGATGATTTTACGATCTAAATTTTCAATTGGTGTTTTATCATGAAAGGTGCAACAATTACAGTAGATGATGATTGTTTACTCTCTGGAATGAGCAAGAAGTACGTTGGAACAAAAATACATACATTGCATAGAAATAGTAAAAAAGATGCACAGAGAAGTTTGTGTAAAGTAGTTGGAAAAGAATCGATAAGAAAAAATCTTATTTCAGATCTCTCTAAACACGATTGTGTCGAAGAACTAAAAACATTCAGTGAGGGTTCTAAAGATACCAAAATATTTTTGATTATTAACTCTATGAAGAGCTGTAAAATCTTGGATTTGGTCAATGAAACTGATTCATTTGCAAAGGACGTAATGGTGTACAAACACGGGATCGAAAACTGGTTTATATATAGCAAAACGATTGAAAATTTAAATGATACTATAAAAAGTTTAAAAAAGAATAATATTAAGGTTAAAGTAGAAAAGTTTTTTGATCTTCCAATAGATATGGTATTTACTAGGAGTTTTGACCTTTTAGTGAATATGAAACTTACAAAAAGGCAGTTGACAATCCTCAAAGCAGCTTGGAATCTAGGTTATTACGATAGAGATAAAAAGATCAATTTAGAGGATATTGCTAAAAAATTTGGAGTTTCTGAACCTACGATATGGGAATCTTTAAGGTGCGCTAAGTACAAAATAATGTCCTCCCTCTCAGATTACTTTTATTTTGATTTTTGATTTAAATTAATCTACTTTACCTTAATATGATAGGGATAAATATTATTTAACTCTCCTTTTAACTCTTCTTTTAGAGTGTCAAAAAATCGTTAGGTGATTGTCTTATGAGAAACAGAAAAATCTTGACCGGTACGCACTTCATGTTTGGTAACCACGCCATCGCAGAAGGTGCCATAGCAGCGGGATGTAATTACTTCGCTGGGTATCCCATAACACCTGCCAGTGAAATAGCTGAGAGAATGTCCAAGAGACTTCCAGAGGTTGGAGGAAAATTTGTACAGATGGAGGACGAGCTAGGATCGATCTTCTCGCTTACAGGTGCATCTCTCTGTGGTGCCAAGCCCATGACAGCTACAGCTAGTGCAGGCTTCAACTATATGCAAGAGGGGCTTGGATACGCCTACGCTGTAGAAGCTCCGCTGGTGATAGTGAATGTACAAAGATGCAGAGGGGAAAACTATGCAACTCATGCAGACGTTATGCAGATACGATGGGGTGCAAGCGGTGATTATGAAGCCATATGTCTGGCTCCTTCAAACGTACAGGAGCTTTTTGATTACACAATAGAGGCGTTTAACCTTGCAGAAAAGTATAGAAATCCTGTGATAATTACCTCAGAGATGATACTTAGCCATATGAGAGAGAGGGTTGTGATTCCCGATCCTAGTGAGATCACGATCGTTAACAGAAAAAAACCAATGGTTTCTCCAGAAGAGTTTCTACCATTCAGAGCAGATAAAACAGGCATACCTCCGATGCCAATCTTCGGTGAAGGATACAAAACATTGTACTCACTAAACCCACACAGTGAAGACGGAAGGATAGACTGGGATCCCGATGTGTTTGAAAAGCTATATGAACGTATCCTAGGAAAAATAAGGAACAATATGGACGACATATGTAAATACGAAACCTATTATGTAGATGATGCCGATATACTCATTATTGCTTATGGAAGTGAGTGCAGACCCGCATTTGATGCCGTAATAGAAGCAAGAAAGAGAGGATATAAAGTGGGATTACTGAAATTAATTACTATATGGCCAGTTCCTGAAAAGCTCGTCGATACCTTTTCAAAAAAAGTAGAAAAGATCATTGCGATGGAAATAAATGTGGGAAAGTATTTCTTTGAAATAGAGCGTATCGGCAAAAAGAATTGTGATGTCATACTGTTAGCAAAGAATAGAGGAACGATTCATACTACAGAAGAGGTATTAAAGAAAATAGAGGAGGTATCACAATGAAAGTCAATCCTCTGAGAAAATACCTGAGAGACTGGGCATTGCCTCACTTTTTCTGCCCGGGATGCGGCTGTGGGCAGATATTAAATCTCTTCCTGCGTGCAGCTGACGAAATTAATCTCGATATGGATAAACTGGTTGCCATAGGTGGTGTCGGATGCACCGCACGAATTCCAGTCTATATCAAAGCGGAGGCACTCCATGGAGTTCATGGAAGAACACTAGCCTGGGCAACGGGAATAAAACTTCACAATCCAGATCTGAATGTTGTGATATTTGCAGGAGACGGCGATATCGCTGCGATAGGAGGAAATCATCTCATCCATGCCGCACGAAGAAATTTAGATGTTAATGTTATAGTGAACAACAATATGAATTACGCCATGACAGGAGGTCAGGTAGCGCCCACGACCCCTCTTTATCTTTACACTACTACAACGCCGAGAGGAAATATGGAAAGAACATTTGATCTCTGTAAATTGGCTGAAACTGCAGGAGCTACCTTCGTGAGCAGATGGACCACAAACCATCCCCGGCAAATTGTGAAGAGCATCAAAGAGGGTATGGATCATAGGGGATTAACATTCATAGAGATTGTGTCGCAGTGTCCCACATACTTTGGAAGGTATGCACTGGGATCTTCCAGAGCAGAAGATACTCTGAAGTGGATAAAGGAGAGGACGGTCACAAAGGAAAGGGCAGAAGGGATGAGTGGGGAAGAACTGGAAGGTAAGATTGTTGTAGGTGACTTTGTGAGAAAGGATCTTCCTACTCTAGGAGACAAGTATGCTGAACTTGAAAAAAAAGCCCAGGGGGAGGAATGATATGTCTAAGAAAACAGTGATACGATTTTGTGGATTTGGAGGACAGGGTATTATTCTCTCCTCTGTAGTGTTTGGCACCGCAGCTGTAGAATACAGCAACAAATACGGTGTACAAACACAATCTTACGGCTCTGAAGCACGGGGCGGAGAGTGTGAATCTGAGCTTATACTATCGGATGAACAGATAAATTCACCCATAGCTGACAAAGTTGATATACTGGTAGCTATGTCGCAACAGGCGTACAATAAGTATATCAATACGTTGAAGAGTGGTGGGTTACTTATTATAGACCCTGATATGGTAACTACACTAAGGGAAAGAAAGGATATTGAGTTGATCAAAGTACCTGCTACAAAAATCGCTTTTGAAAAAATAAAGAGTAAGATAACTGCAAACATAGTAATACTAGGATTTTTACAGAATTTTACCGGGCTTGTATCTGAAGAAAATCTTAAAAATGCTATAAAAAACTTGATCTCTAAAAAATTTTTGGAGGTTGACTTAAAAGCTATGAATGAAGGAATCAGGATCTCTAAAGATATAAGAAGGTAGATATCATGAAACTCTTTGAGTTTGAAGCTAAAAAGATCTTTAAAAAATACGGGATACCTGTGCTCGATGGAGTAGTGATCACAAAGGATACGGATCTTAACGTTGCACTAGACACAGTATCTTTTCCTGTCGTCTTGAAGTCGCAAGTTTTAACCGGAGGAAGAAGCCTGGCAGGTGGAATAAAATTTGCATGGGATAAAAAAGAGGCTTTGACCAAAATTAAAGAATTATTTTCTCTTAAAATAAAAAAATACCCAGTTGAAACGATCCTGATTGAAAAAAAAGCTAATATCAAAAGAGAGGTCTATTTGAGTATCACCATAGACAGAGAAAAAAATTGTCCTGTACTCATAGCTTGTTCGGAGGGAGGTGTCGATATCGAGATTAATGCCAAGAAAACTCCAGAAAAGATTTTTAAGACGGAAATAGATATCTTCAGGGGATTAACTGAGTATAGTCTAAGACAGATAGCGAAAAAACTTGATATGGGTCGTGATTTATTCGATCTATGTAAACAAATGTACAGTATATTCATGAGATGTGATGCCAATCTCATAGAAATAAATCCTCTCGTCGTTACAGATGCAGGATTAGTAGCTATAGATGCGAAGATGGTAATCGATGATAAAGCATCATACAGACAAGAAATATTCTCAAAAATAGAAAGAAAAGAAAATGAGGCAGAAAAATACGGACTCTCCACGTATGTGAAGTTAGAGGGGGATATAGGTCTCATATCAGATGGAGCAGGAACAGGTATGTTGACATTAGATCTAATTACTGATTACGGTGGCAAAGCTGCAAATTTTTCTGAGTTAGGTGGCGTGACAAACGCGGATACTATAAAAAATGCAATGAAGGTAGTATCATCAAAACCAAATGTGAAGGTACTACTGATAAGCATGATTGGAGGATTGAACAGGATGAATGAGATGGCAGAGGGCATAATAGTCTTCTTTAAAGAACACGACCCTATACCTGTGGTAATACGAATGTGTGGAACTCTCGAAGAGATTGGAAAAAAAATGCTCAAGGAAGAGGGTTTCGATACAACTGATGATCTGTATGAAGCGATACAAAAAGCGGTGAAGTTATCGAAGAGGTGTTAACATGGCAGTTCTAATAGATAAAAAAACGAAGGTTCTAGTGCAGGGAATAACGGGAAGAACGGGATCTTTCCAAACGAAGATAATGAAAGATTATGGAACACAGATCGTAGCAGGTGTAACACCAGGCAAGGGAGGGCAGAAGATCTATGGGGCCCCTGTGTATGATTTTGTTGAGGAAGCAGTTGCAGAGCACGATATTAACGCTGCCATAAGTTTTGTGCCTGCAAAATTTGCGTTAGACGCTGCTTATGAAGCGATAGATGCTAGAATACAGTTTATGGTAATTACCGCTGAAGGAATACCCAATGTAGATATTCTCAAGATGATACAATATGCACGTGCAAAAAATGCAAGAATACTAGGTCCTGATACCCCCGGGCTTATATCTCCTGGAAAATGTAAGATGGGAGTGCATCCCGACAGATTTTTTAAAGAAGGAGCTGTTGGTGTGGTTTCTAAAAGCGGCGCATTGTCGTATGAGGTGTGTAAGTCTATGGTAGAGAAATCTGTTGGACAATCCACTGTTGTTGGCATTGGTGGAGGTCCATTGTGGGGAACGTCGCAAACAGATGTATTGAGTTTATTTCAAGAAGACAAAGAGACAAAAGCTATAGTTCTACTGGGTGAAATCGGTGGAACTATGGAGGAAAAAACTGCCCAGTACATAAGGGAGCACATAGACAAACCCGTAGTTTCACTTATAGTTGGACGATCTGCCCCTCTAGGAAAGAGGATGGGCCACGCTGGAGCTATTATCGAAGGAAAGGTGGGTACAGCAGAAAGTAAAATAGAAGCACTGAGAAAATGTGGATCTATAATAGCGAAGATCCCTCGGGACATACCTGAATTATTATTGAATGTATTGTAGGAGGAATAAAAATGCCTAAAATTTATATAGACAAAGAAGTGTGCAAGGGATGCGGATTGTGTTTATATTTTTGTCCTAAAGGAATATTTGAAATTTCAAGACAAAGAAATAAAAAAGGATATAACTTCATTGAAGCTAAATACCCTGAAAAATGTATATTATGCAAAAATTGTGAGATAAACTGTCCAGATCTTGCAATATATGTTGAAGGAGATTAGTTAAAGAAATGTGAAGAAACATAATCTTTTACAGAAATTAGTAAGATTTATACTAATATTCTACTTAATAATACCAAGATATGTAGAAGGGATATTTAGGGGGAATTATAGTACCTTCAGATCTTGTTATCTCTGTTATCAAGTATTTAATATATTCTATTAATTTTATAAAAAAAGAAATAAAAAAAGGAGGTAAAAGGTGGATGGGATTTAAAACAAATTCTAATTATAATAATATTATAAACTTTATATTTTTGTTCCCGCATATAATAGGATTTCAAGTTCGATTTAAATAGAATAGTATCGAAATTATAAAAGACTGGATTTCTTATGTTGATCCTTTAGATAAAATATACCTTAGGATCACTTTCTATATCAAACAAGTAAATATTTATCATTAAAAGATTAAAAATACAGTATATCACATGTACATCCGCTATAGAATTAATAAGAAAGTTTTAACATGGTAATTGTAGCTAAGTCGTAGAGTATTTAAGCGAAATCAGATAATACGTCTATAAATTGTGCGATTTCCACTCCTCTTCTAACATACTCATTTGGTACACATTATAATATCTATTACCCATTTTACGAACATCACGCAAAAGACCTTCTTTTACAAATCCGATCTTCTCATAGCAAGCTATAGCACTTTTATTTACACTCCAGACTTGCAATTCGACTCTATGTAGTTTAAGTTGTCCAAAACATATTTTTAAAATTGCCTTCATTATCAGTGATCCTATACCCCTATTACGTAAATTAGGTGGTCCCACAAGTACTCGACATATTCTCGCAGAATTTGATTTTCTGTCAATGTTGTCTATCTCTATGTGACCTACCACATTTCGGGTTTCATTATTAATTGCTTTGAAAATCATTTTTTTAGGATTTATTCCTTCACTTTCTCCAAGATATTGCTCAAGTTGCGATTCATCTAACGGATAAAAAAAGGTGGGCCCTCCCCATTGGAGTAATAATTCAGGTGAATCTATCCAACTAATTAATCTTTGAAAGTCGGATTTTGTAAAAGGCTGCAAATCAATCATTTTCTATCACATCTGGGGGAGTGTGGTATATGTATATATAAAGTGTTTAGTAGACGTTTTTCTAAATATTCTTCAAGACACATCCTGCAATCTCCGTGTTACTCATTTAGATTCATCTTAAAATCTATACTTAATAAATTTTGTGGTAGCTTTTTATTAACTGCAAATTACGATGGAAATCCCTAGATTTCCAAGCCGAGGGAGGGATTCGAACCCCCGTCATCAGATCTGCAGTCTAACGCATAACCGCTTTGCTACCTCGGCATTAAAACAACTCTAAGTTTTTAATATAAAAGCCTTTTGGTAAAGGCAAAACCGTTGGATTACGGAAAACCTTTTTAAGTGTAGAATATAAAATATGTTGTTAAGACGTAGTTTTAAGCAGAAAGTTTATATATAAAAAGATAAAAATAATGGTAAAATTATTTATCTGGAGGGAATAGCGTGAAAACTCTCATTGAAAATGCGGTCCAAAGAGTTGAGGAAAAAGAAAAGATGATCGAGACAGAAGAGAAATATGATTATACTGAGGATGATCTTAGAGCTATTTTGAGAGAAGCCCAAGCCAAAATAAAGGTAATGGGTACAGGAGGCGCAGGATGTAATGCTATTCAGAGACTTATAGAAGTAGGGATAGTAGGAGCAGAAGCTATCTCGATCAATACAGATGCTCAGGACCTACTCAGCAAAAATTCTTCTAAAAGAGTCTTAATAGGCAAAAATGTGACAAAAGGTCTCGGAGCTGGAAACGATCCAAGACTTGGAGAAGAAGCTGCCAGAGAAGATGAAAGACTCATTAAAGATACATTGGAAGGAGCAGATATGGTTTTTGTGACCTGTGGGTTAGGAGGAGGTACAGGTACAGGTTCAGCTCCTATCATAGCCGAAATAGCAAAGAAAATTGGAGCATTAACTGTTGCCATAGTAACAATTCCATTTACTGTGGAAGGTATAAGAAGACAGAGAAATGCAGAAAGAGGATTGGAAAATTTAAGAAAAACTGCGGATACGGTAATAGTTATCCCGAATGATAAACTTCTGGAGATGGCGCCGGGATTACCAATATCAGCAGCTTTTAAAGTTTCGGACGATATTCTGATCAGGGCTGTTATGGGAATAACCGATCTTATAACAAAAGCAGGTCTTGTAAATTTGGATTTCGCAGATGTGAAGTCGGTGATGAGAAACGGCGGAGTCGCTATGATAGGTCTTGGAGAAAGCGATACCGAAAATAGAGCGGTAGAAGCTGTAGAAGATGCTTTGCACTCTCCACTGATAGACATAGATATATCGGGGGCTACCGGAGCTCTCGTGAACGTTACAGGCTCATCAGACATGAAATTAGAAGAGGCTGAAAAGGTAGTGGAGATAGTTTCCAACGAACTTGATCCAGAGGCCCAGATAATCTGGGGTGCACAGATAGATGAGGAACTGAAGAACGCGCTGCGTGTTATGGTTGTTATCTCAGGCGTAAGTTCTCCATATATTCTAGGCCCGAAAAGATCAGAGATGTATATAGGTGAGGAAGGAGAGAGGTTCGATCTCGGTATAGACTTCCTGTAAGGTGAATACAATGGATATCAAAGGAAAACTCTCAGAATTTTTCAAAAGTAGCAGGAGGGTCTGGAGACTCTCTAAAAAACCTGACAAAACAGAGTATACTCAGACTTCTAAGATTACGGGATTAGGCATAATCCTTATAGGTGCTTTGGGTTTCTTGATAATGCTTATAGCTGAATTAATCTTGAGATATGCGTGATTTCAATGGATGAGCAAAAATCTAAGATCTTTACTTTAAAAGTTACTGTAAATCAGGAGAAGAATGTAGCATCTATGCTTGAAACAGCAATAATACACAAGAATACAGATATCTTTTCAATATTAGCTCCTGAACCTTTAAAGGGTTATATATTTATCGAAGCAGAGGATGTTGGGGCTGTGGAAGAGGCCATTCAGGGCATCCATAATATAAGGGGGCTTCTTGAAGGAGAAGTGGCTTTAGACGAAATCGAGCATTTCTTGGAGGCAAAACCAACGGTAACAGGGATCGAGAAGGGAGATATTGTAGAGATTATAGGTGGAGCATTCAAAGGAGAGAAAGCCAAGGTAGTTAGAGTCGATGAGTCAAAAGAAGAACTTACTGTAGAGCTTTTAAATGCTGCAGTCCCGATCCCTATAACTGTTAAGGGTGATTATGTAAGGATGATTGAAAAGAGGTGAGATAATGGCTAAAACGACTATAGAAAGTTTAGTTGATGGAGGAAAAGCTTCGGCAGGGCCCCCATTAGGTCCAACTCTTGGACCTCTGGGTGTTAACATAGGCAAGATCATAGAGGAAATTAATAAAAAAACAAAGGATTTTGAAGGAATGAAAGTGCCTGTCAAGATCATAGTGGACGAAAAAAAGAACTTTGAGATAGTCGTAGGAACACCACCTACGTCCTCTTTGATCCTGAAAGAACTCAATCTTGAGAAAGGTTCCCAAAAACCTGGATCAGAAATAGTAGGAGATATGAGTATAGAGAAAGTTTTAAAAATAGCAAAAATGAAAAGAGAAGGAATGCTCTCTGAGGATATAAAGAGTAATGTAAAAGAAGTTTTGGGAACTTGTCTCTCTGCCGGTGTTAGCGTGGATGGCAAAAATCCAAAACAGGTAATAGAAGAAATAGATGAAGGAAAATACGAAGAAAGTATTAGGTGATTGAATGTTAGATGCATTAAAAAAAGCGGTGAAGGAGGCTAAGGAGAAAGGGAAGCCGAGAAACTTCACACAATCGATTGACATTGTAATAAACCTGAAAGATGTCAGTTTTAAAGATCCGAAGAACAAGATGAAGCAAGAACTGGTACTTCCGCACGGAAAAGGTAGAGAAATAAAGATCGGAGTTTTTGCAGGGGGGGACATGGCTATAAGAGGAAAAAAACTCGGACTTCAGATATTCTCTAAGAAAGAGATGGAAAGTATCTCTAAAGACAAAAGAAAAGCAAGAAAGATGGCAAACACATACGATTTTTTCATTGCACAGGCCGACATGATGCCCCTCATTGGAAAGGCTCTTGGCCCTGTGTTAGGAAGAAGAAACAAGATGCCAGTAATAGTTCCACCTACAGCACCATTAGAACCCATAGTTGAAAAATTGAAGAATTCGATAAGAATAAACACAAGGGATACTCCGATAGTCCAAGCGATTATAGGAAATGAAAAGATGGATAACGATAAAGTTGTGGAGAATGGAATGGCTGTTTTAAACGCTGTAAAAAGGAAGTATGAAGGAATGAATGTTCTGAAATCGGTGTATGTAAAAACAACGATGGGCCCTACTATAAAGGTGATCTGATGGTATCTGAGTGGAAGAAAAATGAAACAAAGGAGTTAAAAAAGCTCTTAAAGGAGTACAAAGTTTTTGGTGTCGTGAATATCGACAACATCCCCGCAAGGCAAATGCAGCAAATGAGAAGTAAACTTAGAGATAAACTATTGATCAGAGTAACCAGGAATACATTGATAAAACGCACATTAGGAAAAAAGGACATAAAAAATTACGTAAATAAGAACACAGGATTTATCTTCACCAATATGGATTCCTTTAGACTTTGTAAGTTGCTTGAGAGGGGTAAAACTCCTGCACCTGCAAAGGGTGGAGAGGTAGCGCCACAGGATATTGTTGTTCCAGAAGGAGATACCGGATTTCCGCCAGGGCCGATGATAGGTGAACTGCAGAAAGTGGGAATACCTGCCCGGGTAGAGAAAGGAAAGATCCATGTAAAGAAAGATACCGTTGTGGCAAAAAAAGAAGATGTAATCTCGAAAGATCTGGCGAGTGTCTTGACGAAACTCGGCATCCAGCCTATGGAGGTAGGTCTCAATTTGATTGCTACGTATGAAGATGATACAGTTTTTTTAGCAGATGTTTTAAAAGTGGATGATGAACAGGTTAAAAACAGTATAATACAGTCATATAATGAGGCTATGAACCTTGCTCTTTATGCAGGAATAACTAATAAAGAAACGATCAGTACCCTTATAGGAAAAGCTCATAGAGAAACTGTTTCTTTAGCCTTAGAGTTGAATTTAGTTAATAAAGAGACTGTAGGAATAATACTGAGTAAAGCATATAAAGACGCTTTAACTATTTCGTCTAAAATAAAATAGAGGTGAATTAAATGGAGTATGTGTATGCAGCAATGATTCTTCATTCTGCCGGAAAAGAAATAAATGAGAAAACTCTGACAGGGATACTAAAAGCTGCCGGTGTTGATGTTGATGAAACAAGAATAAAGGCGTTGGTGTCAGCACTGGAAGGTGTGGATATCGATGAAGCCATAAAATCTCAACAGATGGTAGCTCCAGCAGCAGCTACAGCACCCTCTGGAGAAGTGAAAGAAGAAGTCAAAAAAGAAGAAAAGGAAAAGGAAGAGAAAGTTTCTGAAGAAGAAGCCCTGGAGGGACTCGGTGCCCTTTTCGGATAAACTTTTTTTCTTTTTTATATTTTGGCTTAACGAAAAATTTTTATATGCAAATTAGAGTGTTTTATCATATGCCGTCATAGCTTAGTTAGGTAGAGCATCCGGCTGTTAACCGGACGGTCGTCGGTTCAAATCCGGCTGGCGGCGTTGGGCCCGTAGCTTAGTTTGGTAGAGCGCTCGGCTCATAACCGAGTGGTCGTGGGTTCAAATCCCGTCGGGCCCACTTCTTCCCGAGTTTCCTATCAGAAACATCGGTAAGGATGTACCAAGCCTTCGACTTGCTACATTTTTCATTCGTGTCCCCGCCGAAGATGACCTTGCCTTTCAGCCAAGCTCATTTCCCGTCGGGCCCACTTACTTTGTTCGTGAACCCGCCAAGGATAAACCAGCTCTTCGATCTGGATTATTTCCCGTCGGGCCCACTCCACTTTCTTTCTTTTAGAAAAAGAAAGAAACTGGTACTAAGAAAGAAAAAACGATTATTTAAAGAAAAAAATATAGAACTTTTGTATCAAAAGAAAAAATAATCCTACTCACACAACAATAGATAAAGATTTATTTCCCTTGTTGGATATACTTATTATGTATGAATTATTAGAGATTGACAATTACAGAATAGGGATCTCCACAAAAGATGATATCAAAGTAAAGACCCCATGTCTGGCTAATTTTGATAAGGAAACTATAGATATCGGGGGCTTAAAGTACAAAAAACCTTTTTTTGAGGGTATCAAAGAAAATGGGTATCTAAGACCCTATTACTCAATACCAGAAAAAATTGGAGAAAAATTTCTAAATGTTATGAAAAGAGAGATAGTACCTGTTCATATTCTAAACTCTCAGAAACTTAATAAAAAATACGAGGCTTGTGAAGGAGAACTATTCCTTTTCAATGAAGCTGAAGAAAGGAGATTCTTGAAGGTTTTTCTAAATCTTAGAGAAAAACATCCAGATAAACTTTTTTTCATCGATTGTTCGCCTGAGGAAATACCAGTTTATGCTTTTTTAGGATTTGACATGTTTCCATATTCAGAGGAACATGAAAGGGCATTAAAAGATTTTTTAGAGAATAGAAATAAAGTTTATTTAGAAAAAGAAGCGAACAGTTCTATAAAAACGAAAAGACTTCTCAGGATAGCATATAAAGAATTTTCAGAACATCTCTTAAGAAACATGAAAATAAAAAATAAGAGAGAGATATATGTCTCCACAGAGTCGCTACACAGGCCAGAAGCTGTATACTGGAGAAAAAAAATCAGAGAAAACTATTGTCCTCACTCAAATTTCATTGTCTTACTGCCGTGTTCAGCTAAAAAACCTTACTCGAGATCAAAGTCTCATATAAGATTTATAAAATCTATAAAAAATGGAATTAAAAATAAAAAACAGTATTATGGTATAACGCAGTTGATTCTTACCTCACCATTGGGTGTAGTTCCGCGAGAGCTTGAAGATTATGCAGATTACGATATCGTTGTTACAGGCGATTGGTCGTACGAAGAAAAGTATGAAACAAAGAGCTTGTTAAACTCTATATTAAAGAAGGTAGAGAATCCAAGGGTAATTGCTCATCTGCCAGAAGAATATAAAGATCTCTGTGAAAAAGTTGAGTTTACGGATGATCTTACCGAAACTATCAAGAAATATCAGGAAGAGATACCTGAAGGAGAGTATATCAAATTCAGGAAGATCTCTGAGTTTCTTTATGGCGTCAATATATTTCCTAGGGATATAAAGATAAAGAAAAGAAAACATACGTTTGAAATATACTCTGAAGAGTTATTGGCAAGATATGATAGAAAACTTAATCTGACATTGAAAGGTGCGGAACTTCTGTACAAAAATGGGAAAAACTATGTTGAGATAGATTTTGAACTAAAAGGAGACGTTTTCTGCAAGGGAGTTATAGACTGTGATAAGAACCTAAGAGCTGGAGAAGATGTCGTCATTGTAAAAAATGGTGAGGTAACGGGATTTGGAAAAGCTGTCGTTCCCGGATATATGATGAAAAAGCTTGAGAGGGGAAAAGCTGTGAAAGTATTACGTTCTGTCTAAAAAGTTGTGAACAACTATTATGCAGTGATCAGCATGCAATATTTTTGGCGAAATACTTATTTTTTTACCTATTTTCTCCAGAATTTTCTGATCTTCTTTATTAAAGCCTAAATGGCCCGCAAGAACAAAACACATATCTTTTTTCAACTTTAAGGGGGATATATCTTCTCCTTTTTCATCTAGATATATTATCTCTTTTCCAGATTCTAAAAGAGTGTCCTGAAAGGATTTTTCACTTATATAAATACCGGGGGTAGGATTGCCTTCAAGAGCTTTTCTTATCAATATTGCTATTCCTCTTTCGTCAGGGGTGAGATGTTTCAGTTCTTCACCGACAAATTTTATAGTTTTCCCAGCGAAACAGAGATGCAAAACAACGTCTCTTCGTATATCATGAGAAAGACAGAATGCAGAGTTCACACATCTGCAGAGTACATCTATTCTTCTCCCACTACCAGGCAGATCCTTCAAAAGGAACTTTGTTTTCGCTGTGTTACTCTTCACTATAAACACTACCATAAAAATTCTATACAGATGTATAAAAAAAGTTAATGGTTATGATATGCGCTCAGCTATTTCTTTAAAAATATGTACCCGGATTTTTGATATGATCCAATTCACACAATCAAGGCTATTATCACAAAGGGAATACCATCCGCTAAAAAGTGAACTATTATCGCTGGAAGCAGGCCTCGATGGTAATAGATATAGATCATTGGAAATCCCAATACGAATGCTACGAAGAATGCAGGCCCATGCATGAGCCCAAACAGGGATGAGGATACAATGGCCCCCATGATAAGTGAGTCCTTCCGGGAGTGCAGGAAATACCAAGCTATCCATGCTGCCACAGGAAAGAGAAACAGACGAAATAGTATCTCTTCTGTCAATCCTGCATGCAACGCAAGTCCAATGGCTGTTTGCGGAGTAATCAATGAGAGCCAATGAGAAGATTCCAGGATTTTTGCGCTGTTAGCTACATTAACAATAGTGTTAAACACAATAAGAGCCGTCCCAAAGAGTACTACTCGAGAGTTTATTTGTTGTGAATGTGGTGAATTCGTTCCTGAATGCCACCAAGAGGGAAGATCGAGGCGAGATGCAAAGAATATGCCTACTATTCCAAAGAATGAGTACATGCAGAAAATCACTGCAGGGAGTATGTTTGTGGGTGTCTGATCCGGGAACAGCTTAAATCCTATATTTTCCTTGACAAATGAGATGAGTCCAAACCCCAGATCGACTGCAACAAGTAACACTGCAGCCACAACAGCGAGAATAATGTTACTTCTCTTATCAGTGAGATCTAAAAATTTTAACCTCATAGTATTGATTTCTCTTTTATAATTTAAAGATTTTGTGCTCTTAGCAATACTTTCATAGTTTTTTCTTTTGGAGAACCATTTTCTTTTTTTAAAGAAAAGCATTTTTCTATATCTAACTCTCTTAAATAATAATTTTTTTCTTTGGGATAAACCACTTTCTTTTTTTTAAAAAGAAAGGGGTTGGTGGGGCCGCCCGAATTT
>Ga0209986_10000435_pt1 | contig 39646 bp, 31 predicted proteins | sample BlataG_FD_183168 | JGI IMG/M metagenome (GOLD analysis project Ga0209986, IMG submission 183168) | Deep subsurface microbial communities from Black Sea to uncover new lineages of life (NeLLi) - Black_00105 metaG (SPAdes) (version 2) | ecosystem: Environmental > Aquatic > Marine > Oceanic >... | reverse complement strand
CTGCTGGGCGATCTGGACCGGCTGGGCAACCGCGAGACCCCGGCGGTGCTGTCGGTGCTGGTGCTTGAGGACTTCGCCATGGCGGCCTACCTGCCGGTGCTGACGGTGCTGGCCTCCGGGGGGACCCTGGTTCAGGCCGCGGTGTGGACCGCCGTCGCACTCGGTGCGCTCGGATTGGCGTTCCTGGTGTCGCTGCGCTGGGGCGACCACGTCGGCCGGGCCCTGGGACACCGCGAGGACGAGCAACTCCTGCTGCGGATCCTCGGCCTGACGCTGATCGTGGCGGCGGTCGCCGAACATCTGCACGCCTCGGCAGCCGTCGGCGCCTTCCTCGTCGGCCTGACACTCACCGGTGCCACCGCCGATCGGGCCCGGACGGTGCTCACCCCACTGCGCGACCTGTTCGCCGCGGTGTTCTTCGTGGCGATCGGGCTCGCGGTCGACCCGGTCGACCTGCTGCCAATGCTGCCGTTCGCCCTCGGCCTGGCCGCCGTCACCGCCGTCACCAAGATCATCTCCGGTGCGTATGCCGCCCGCCGCGAGGGTGCGGCCCGCCGCGGCCAACTCCGGGCCGGTACCGCGTTGATCGCCCGCGGTGAGTTCTCCCTGGTCATCATCGGACTCGCGGCGGCGAGCGTCGGCGGGACGCTGGGAGCAGTCGCCACCCCCTATGTGTTCATCCTGGCGATCGTCGGACCGGTGCTTGCCCGCTTCGCGAAATGACCTGGCAGCATGCTCAGCATGCAGACAGTGTTCGACCGTCCCGTCGACCAGCGCCTGATCGCCGACGCACTGGCGCCCGCCGCATTCGGATCGATGTGGCTCGATCCCGATATCGTGGGTCCGGCGCCGGATTACCCGCGCGCACCCGCCGCCCTGAGCTGTGACCTGCTGGTGGTGGGCGGCGGCTACACCGGACTATGGACGGCACTGCACGCCGCCGAGAGGAACCCGGGCGCCAGCGTTGTGGTGATCGAGGCCGAGCGTCTCGGCTGGGCGGCCTCCGGGCGAAACGGCGGTTTCGTCGATGCCAGCCTGACCCACGGCGCCGAGAACGGGAAGTCACGGTGGCCTGAGGAATTCGACCAGCTTCAGCGGCTGGGCTCGGCCAACCTCGACGGAATGCAGGCCGATATCGAGAAATACGGCATGCAGGTCGACTGGGAGCGCACCGGCATGCTGAGCGTGGCTACCGAGCCCCACCAGGTCGAATGGTTGCGCGACGCGGCGGCCGAGGGCGAGGGACGCTTCCTCGACCAGTCGGCGGTACGCGCCGAGATCAATTCGCCGACCTACCGCGCGGGCTTGTACGTCCCGGACACCTGCGCAATAGTCCAGCCGGCCCGCCTGGTGTTCGAACTCGCGCGGGCCTGTACGGACAACGGCGTCCAGATCTACCAGCACACCACCGCCGAATCCATCCAGCGGGACGGCACCGTCGTGCGGGTCGGGACCGGTGCCGGAGCCATCACCGCGCAACGGGTGGTGCTGGCCACCAACGTCTTCCCGAGCCTGCTGCGCCGCAATCGTCTGTTCACCGTGCCGGTCTACGACTATGTGCTGGCGACCGAACCCCTGACCGCCGCCCAACTGGACAGCATCGGCTGGCAGGCCCGGCAGGGCGTCAGCGATTCCGGTAACCAGTTTCACTACTACCGCCTCTCGGCCGACAACCGGATTCTCTGGGGCGGCTACGACGCCATGTACTTCTACGGCCGGCGGGTGGACCCGCAGCACGAGGATCGCCCGCAGTCGTTCCGTAAGATCGCCGGGCACTTCTTCACCACGTTTCCGCAACTCGAGGGCGTCCGGTTCAGCCACCGCTGGTCCGGTGCGATCGACACCAGCACCCGGTTCTGCGCACAGTGGGGACTGGCCGGCCGGGGGCGGATCGCCTATGTCAACGGCTTCACCGGTCTGGGCGTGGGGGCGGCCCGCTTCGCTGCCGACGTCTGTCTGGACCTGCTCGACGGGCAACCGACCGAGCGGACCGAACTGGAGATGGTCCGCCGCCGGCCACTACCGTTCCCGCCTGAACCGATGGCCAGTATCGGCATCCAGGCCACCCGCTGGTCGCTGGACCGGGCCGACCATCGCGCGGGTCGCCGCAACCTCCTGCTGCGCACCCTCGACCGGCTCGGGTTGGGCTTTGACTCGTGATCCCCGGATGTTTGCCACCTGCCTCCGGCGGACGGTGATTTTCCAGTAGGCTCGGCCACGCCCGCCCAAGCAGGAGGGCGGCCTAGAGGAGGTTAATTCAGTCGTGGGAGACACACTCAACGCAGGGCAGAAACTGGGTAAGGGCGATTCGCTCTCATCCAACAACGGCGCCTACACGCTGACACTGCAGGAGGACGGCAACCTCGTCCTGGCGGTGCGCGGCGAGGCCGTCTGGGCCACCGGCACCAACGGGCAGGGCGTCGAACGGGCCGAGGTGCAGAGCGACGGCAACTTCGTGCTGTACGCCGGCGACAAGCCGGTGTGGCACAGCGACACCAAGGGCAAGAAGGACGTGAAGTTGGTCGTCCAGGACGACCGCAACGTCGTTCTCTACTCCGGATCCGGGGCCGCCTGGTCGACCCGCACCGAGACCGACGCCCCGCCGCCGCCGGTGGTGGTGGAGGAAGAGGTCATCGAGGTTGCTCCGGTGGCGGTTGAGGTCAAAACCCATACCGTCGTGGCCGGGGACACCCTGTTCAATATCGCCAAGCAGTATCTCGGCGACGGAAACCGCTACATGGAGCTGGCCAAGGCCAACAACATCCCCAACGCGGACCATATCGAGATCGGTCAGGTCATCACGATCCCCTGATCTCCAAGCCCCTGAGCTGGGGCGCAAGCGGTACCGCAGGAAATCTTGGGAATTTGCGATAAAGAGTCGGTAACGATTGGGCCGCCAGGCCGATACACACCTCGACACGCCGTTGCGATCCTTACCGGGTCGCCGACCGATTGAGGTGTATGGTGACCGATTTCCTGCGATCCGTTGTCCTCGCCGTGGCGGCCGGTGCCGCGCTCACCGCACTGGCCCCGGCCGCCACGGCGGACTCCGGAACCGAGGTGTTCCCCGGTATGGAGATCCGCCAGGGATCCACCGTATGCACCCTCGGGTTCGTCGACCCCGTCGCGCGGATTGCGTTCTCCGCCGGCCACTGCCGCGGTGATGGGAGGGTCACCGATCGCACCGGCCGCTTGGGAGGGTCACCGATCGCACCGGCCGCTTCATCGGTGTGGTTTCCGTCGCCCGGGACAACACGCCCGACGGCACGATCGTCCGGACCGACCAGGTCATCTCGGACTACCAGACGATTACCCTGGCCAGCGATGTAACGATCAGCACCGTGCTGCCCGGCGGTCGCCGGCTGGTGGTCGACCCGGGTGCCCAGATCGCGCCGGGCCAGCCGATCTGCCACTTCGGCGTGGTCACCGGGGAGAGCTGCGGCACCGTGGAGCGGATCAACAACGGCTGGTTCACCATGCACAACGGCGTGGTCAGCCGCAAGGGCGACTCCGGCGGGCCGGTCTACACCCTGGCCGACAACGGCACCGCCGTGATCGCGGGGCTGTTCAACAGCACCTGGGGCGATCTGCCGGCCGCGGTGTCCTGGCAGTCCACCAGCCAGCAGGCGCAGGCCGACACCGTCGCAACCGGCACCATCGTCGACGTCGCTGCAACCGACACGCAGCCGTCGACGAACTAGAACACGTTCTAGCCACCGGGTCCGCCCGGCGATATCCTCGTATCAATGAGCGGACTCGATCTTCCCGCAACCCTTGACCCCGGCACGATGGCTCGGTGCTCCGATGACGTCGACGTCGTCGTCATCGGCTTCGGAATCGGCGGTGGTTGCGCGGCGGTCACCGCCGCGGCCGACGGCGCCCGCGTCCTGGTGCTCGAGCGTGCCGCGGTGGCCGGCGGAACGACCGCGATGGCCGGCGGCCACTTCTATCTCGGCGGTGGAACGGCGGTCCAGCAGGCCACCGGCCATCCGGACAGTGCCGAGGAGATGTACTCCTACCTCGTCGCGATGTCGCGCGAGCCCGAGCACGACAAAATCCGCGCCTACTGCGACGGCAGCGTCGAGCACTTCACCTGGCTCGAAGATCTCGGTGTGCACTTCGAGCGCAGTTACTACCCGCACAAGGCGGTCATCCAGCCCGGCACCGAAGGACTGATGTACACCGGCAACGAAAAGGTATGGCCCTTCAAGGATCTCGCGGTGCCGGCACCGCGCGGACACAAGGTCCCCGTTCCCGGCGACACCCAGGGCGCGGCCATGGTGATCGACCTGCTGCTCAAGCGCGCGGCGGAACTCGGCGTCCAGATCCGCTACGAGACCGGCGCGACGAATCTGGTGATCGACGACGGCGCGGTCACCGGGGTGGGCTGGAAGAGCTTCGGAGAGACCGGCCTGATCCGGTGCCGATCGGTGGTCATCGCGGCCGGCGGCTTCGTGATGAACGCCGAAATGGTGGCCGCCTACACCCCCAATCTCGCCGAGAAGCCGTTCGTCCTGGGTAACACCTACGACGACGGACTGGGTATCAGACTCGGAATGTCGGCCGGTGCGGCCACCAAACACATGGATCAAGCCTTCATCACCGCTCCGGCCTACCCGCCGGCGATCCTGCTGACCGGCATCATCGTCAACAACCTCGGCCAGCGGTTCGTTGCCGAGGACTCCTACCATTCGCGCACATCGGGTTTCGTGATGGACCAACCCGACCATGCGGCGTTTCTGATCGTCGATGAGGGCCATCTGGAACGCCCGGAGTTCCCGCTGATCAAGTTCATCGACGGCTGGGAGACGGTGGAGGAGATGGAGGCCGGCCTCGGCATCCCGGCGGGCAACCTGGTGGCGACCCTGGGCCGCTACAACGACTACGCGGCAAGGGGCGAGGATCCCGACTTCCACAAGCAACCGGAATTCCTGGCAGCACAGGACAAAGGTCCGTGGGCGGCGTTCGACCTGTCGCTGGGCAAGGCGCTGTACTCCGGTTTCACCGTCGGAGGACTGGCCACCAGCGTCGACGGGCAGGTGCTGCGCGAGGACGGTTCGGTGATACCGGGGCTGTACGCCGCCGGAGCCTGTGCCTCCAACCTCGCCCAGGACGGCAAAGGGTATTCCAGCGGAACGCAATTGGGCTCCGGATCGTTCTTCGGTCGCCGCGCGGGCGCTCATGCGGCGGCGGCCCTGGGCGCCGGCTAGATCCCGGCGGACTCGGTCCGCCTATCGAGTTCCCAGTCGCCGCCACCCATCAGTCGCAGGTGATGGCCATGGTGCTGCTCGACGGTGCCGCGGTGGGTGACCGACACGATGATGGCCGCCGGTAACCGGGTTCGCAGCAGTCGGTAGATGGCGAATTCCTGGCCCTCATCGATCGCCGATGTCGACTCGTCGAGGAAGATCACCTTGGGTCTCTGCAGCAGCACCCGGGCGAAGGCGATGCGTTGCTGCTCACCGGGCGAGAGCACCTTCGCCCAGTCCTGCACCTCGCCGAGCCGTCCGGCGAGGTGGCCCAGCGCGACCTCGTCGAGAGCCCGGACGATGTCATCGTCGGCGATCGCAGACTCCTGCCGAGGGTAGGACAGCACCGCACGGAGATCACCCAGCGGCAGGTAGGGCTGCTGGGACAGGAACATCGCATCACCGTCGCCGTCGGGTCGCAGCATCGTCCCGGCGCTGTAAGGCCACAGCCGGGCGATGCTGCGCAGCAGGCTGGTACGCCCGCAGCCGGACGGCCCGGTGATCACCAGCGAATCACCCGGCTGCAGGCGGAGGTCCAGCCCCTCGATCAGGGTCTTGCCGGCGGGATTGCGGACCTCGATGTTGCGCAACTCAATTGATCCGTCCGGGCTCGGCTGGGCGCTCAGCCTGGGTAGCGCCCGGGCCTGCTCGTTGGCGTCGACCAAGCCGTCCAGCCGGATGATGGTGGCCCGGTAGGCGGCGAAATAGTCGTAGACAGACCGGAAGAACGACAGCGAATCGTGCACGTTGAAGAACGCCGTAGCCGACTGGGTGACGTCGCCGAACGTGATCTGGCCGTTGAACAGCCGTTGGGCTTGAACGACCAGTGGAAGGGGGTTGATGATCTGGTTGATCGACTGGTTCCAGCCCAGCAGCGCCAGGGTTCGCACCACGTAGCCGCGATAGTTGGCGATGATCGCGGCGAAGCGCGTCCGCAGAATCGAATCCTCGGCGCCGGCGCCGCGGTAGAAGCTGATCGACTCCGCGGCGTCTCGCATCCGCACCAGGGCGTAGCGGAAGGCCGCGTTGGTGAGTTCGTTGCGGAAATTGAACCGGATCAGCGGGCGGCCGATCCAGAACGCGATCACCGTGGTGGCGAACACGTAGGCCAGCGCGATCCAGAACAGCGCGTGATTCAGGGTGACACCGAAGAAGGTCAGCGGACCGGACAGGTTCCACAGGATCGGGGTGAACGCCACCACCGACACCATCGCGTTGATCGCGCCGAACAGCAGTGTGGTCGTGGTTCCGACGGTCGGGGTGTTCGCTCCCGTCCCGGTTCCGGCGGTGAAGCTGTCGATGTCGAGCTGGATGCGCTGGTCTGGATTGTCGATGGGGTGCTCGAGGAATCTGCCGCGGTAGAAGGACTCATCCTCGAGCCAGTCACCGGTGAGCCGGTGGGTCAGCCACACCCGCCAGCGGATGATGAAGCGCTGGGTGAGATAGATATCGAGCATCTGGCGGGCGACATAGACCGCGGCGATGACGGCGAAGGTGATGATCGCAGTCCAGAAGCCCCGGATTCCGGAGTCGCGGACCGCCTGGTTGCCGCCGCCGGCGCCTTCGAAGGCTACCTGCAGCGAGGAATACAGGTCATTGCCCTGGTAGCTCAACAGGACGTTGAGCCGCACCGTGATGAGCGTGAGGAACAGCAGAACCCCCAGCCAGGCCCATACCCCGATGCTCTCGGGCCCGCGAAAGTACGCGCCGGTCACCCGCCAAAACTGCCGCCCCCAGGTGGTGTAGCGGGCCAGCGCCACCAGCAGGACGACCGTGACCACGGCCGTGATGAGCCACGCTTTGCCCGCCCACAGCAGCGACTGCGGGATCTCGTTCGCCCAATCCAGCGAGGGCGTGAACATCTGCATGCGGCGTCACCTCCGGCCGGCCTCGCCGCCCAGCATTACAGCAAAGCCGTCAGAGAGGTGCCGGTTCGGTTCCCTGGACCCGGCCCAGCCGCCAGGCGCCCTCACCGAGCAGTTCCAATTGTCTGTCGTGGTAACGGTCCACGGTCGGTCGATGGCTCACACTCACCACGATGGTGTCCGGCAACTCGGAGCGCACCAGGTCGTAGACGACGAACTCCAGTCCCTCGTCAAGGGCGGAGGTGGCCTCGTCGAGCAGGGCGACCCTGGGCTTGGTGAGCAGGATCCGGGCGAAGGCCACCCGCTGCTGCTCGCCGGGTGAGAGCACCTTGGCCCAGTCCTCCTCCTCGTTGAGCCGGTTCGTCAGGTGCGGCAGCGCCACTTTGGTCAGCATCTGCTGCAGATCCCGGTCCGGAATCTGGCCGGACCGGGCCGGATAGGACAGCACGGTGCGCAGATCGCCCAGCGGGACATACGGCATCTGGGACAGGAACATGGTCTGGTGCTCATCGGTAGGGCGGTGCACCGTACCCGTGGTGTACGGCCACATCTGGGCCAGGCTGCGCAGCAGCGTGGTCTTGCCGGTACCGGAACGACCGGTCACCACCATGGTTTCTCCGGGTTCCAGCCGCAGATCGAGCGGATCCACCAGTTGACTGCCGCCGGGGGTACGGACCTCGACGCTGCGCAGTTCCAGGGAGCCGTCGGTGCAGGGCACGGTCTCCAGGCTCGGCATCTCCCTGGCCAACTGGTTGGCTTCCACCAGTCCGTAGAGCCGGATGATGGAGGCGCGGTAGGCGGCGAACTGGTCGTAGGCATTGCGGAAGAACGACAGCGAATCGCTGATATTGGAGAAGGCGCTCGCAGACTGCGTCACATCGCCGAAATCCATCTTCCCGCTGAACAGGTTCGGCGCCTGCACGATCAACGGCAACGGGGTGATGATCTGACTCATCGCCAGGTTCCAGCCGGTGAACTCCAGTGTCCGGCGGACGTAGCCGCGATAGTTGGTGATGATGTTGTCGAATCGGGTTTTGAGCAGACCCCGCTCAGTGGTCTCGCCCCGGTAGAAGCCCACCGCCTCGGCGGCATCGCGAAGGCGCACCAGTGAATAGCGGAACGCGGCGTTGGTCAACTCGTTGCGGAAGCTGAAGCGGATCAACGGCCTGCCGATCCAGAATGCCACCACGGTGGCGAAGAACACATAGACGAACGCCACCCAGAACAGCGCCTTGGGCAGCGTCAGGCCGACGACCGTCACGTCGTAGGACAGGCCCCACAGAATCGGTACGAAGGCCACCACGGTCGACACCGAGGAAATCGCGCCGAACAGCAGCATCGATCCGGTCCCCACCGTGGGCGAGTTCGGTGAGCCGCCGGTCCCGGTGGTGAAGATGTCGACATCGAGCTGGATGCGCTGGTCCGGGTTGTCGGTGTGCGAGCCGGTGAACCGGCCCCGGTAGTACGCGCGGTCGCCGAGCCAGTCGCCGGTAAGGCGGTCGGTGAGCCAGGTGCGCCAGCGGATGATGAACCGCTGGGTCAGGTAGATGTCGAGCATCACCTGGCTGATGTAGATGGTGGCCAGAATCCCGAAGATGATCAACGCGTGCCAGAACCCGCGGATGGCATCGGCGCGCATCACCGCCTCATTGGCGCTGGTGGCCTCGAAGGCGACCTGCAGCGAGGTGTACAGGTCATTGCTGAAGTAGCTGATCAACACGTTGATCCGGACCGAGATCATCACCGAAAGCAACAGCACGCCGAGCCAGATCCACAGCTTGACCGCGGAGCGCCCGGTGAAGTAGTCGCCGGTGATACGCCAGTACTGCCGCCCCCAGATCGTCAACCGGGCCAGCAGCACGAGGACGATCAGCGCCAGCGCCGCGGAAATCGCCCAGGCCTTCAAGATCCACAACAGCGACGGGACCAGTTCATGGCCCCAGTTCAAGGACGGTGTGTACGGCTCCAACGTGCTCTTCTCCTTGCCGCGGCAGTCCCGGCGAAGCTACCTCAGCATCGGTGCTCAAGCATCAATGCAGGCCTGGTTAGGCTCGCCGGGTGGGGATCGACGCCGAGAATTCACATACCGTCCACGCCGGCCGACTGATCGCGCGCCGGCTGAAGGCCAGCGGCATCGATACGGTGTTCACCCTTTCCGGCGGCCACCTGTTCTCGATTTACGACGGCTGCCGCAGCGAGGGCATCCGGCTGATCGACACCCGGCACGAGCAGACCGCCGCCTTCGCCGCCGAAGGCTGGTCGAAGGTGACCCGGATTCCGGGCGTGGTGGCGCTGACGGCCGGACCGGGTGTCACCAACGGGATGAGCGCGATGGCCGCGGCGGCCCAGAACCAGTCTCCGATGCTCGTCCTGGCCGGTCGTGCGCCGGCGCTGCGCTGGGGTATGGGCTCGCTGCAGGAGATCGACCATGTGCCGTTCGTGGCTCCTCTGGCCCGCTACGCCGCCACGGCACAATCGGCCGCCGCGGCGGGGGACCGGGTCGACGATGCACTGCGGGCGGCCGTCGGGGTGCCGTCTGGGGTCGGGTTTGTCGACTTCCCGATGGACCATGTGTTCGGCGAGGCTGTTGATCCGGCCCGACCCGGCGCGCTGACGACGCTTCCGGCGGCGCCGCGCGCCGACGCCGACCTGCTGGACCGCGCGGTCGCGCTCCTCGCGGGGGCCCAGCGACCGGTGATCATGGCTGGGACCAATGTGTGGTGGGGTCGCGCCGAGCACGAGCTGCTGCACCTGGCGGAGCGGCTGCGCATCCCAGTGCTGGCCAACGGCATGGCGCGCGGAATCGTCGGCGCCGATCGGGACCTGGCGTTCTCCCGGGCCCGGTCGGCGGCGCTGTCGCAGGCCGACGTGGCGCTGGTGATCGGGGTTCCGATGGACTTCCGGCTGGGCTTCGGCGCGGTCTTCGGCCCGCAGACCCAGTTGATCGTGGCCGACCGCTGCGAACCGGACCGCGAACACCCGCGCGCGGTGACTGCCGGTCTGTATGGGGACCTGCCCGCCACTCTGGCCGCACTCGCGCACGCCGCCGCGACCGACCATGAGGACTGGATCGGCGGCCTGCGCACCATCGAGACCGAGGCCCGCGCGGCTGAAGCCGCCGAACTGGCCGACGACCGCACCCCGTTGCACCCGATGCGGGTGTACGCCGAGTTGATGCCGCTGCTGGATCGGGACGCGATCATCGTCATCGACGCCGGCGACTTCGGCTCGTACGCCGGACGGGTCATCGACAGCTACACCCCGGGAGCCTGGCTGGACAGCGGCCCGTTCGGCTGCCTGGGATCCGGTCCGGGATACGCCCTGGCCGCGAAACTGGCCCGCCCGGAGCGCCAAGTCGTGCTGCTGCAGGGCGACGGCGCGTTCGGGTTCTCCGGAATGGAATGGGACACCCTGGTGCGCCATGGCGTTCACGTCGTTTCGGTGGTCGGTAATAACGGCATCTGGGCGCTGGAGAAACATCCGATGGAGATGCTGTACGGCTACTCGGTGGTGGCCGACCTGCGGCCCGGAACCCGCTACGACGAGGTGGTGCGGGCGCTCGGCGGCCACGGGGAACTCGTCAGCACCCCGGCGCAGCTGCGGCCGGCGTTGCGCCGAGCCTTCGACAGCGGGCTGCCCGCGGTGGTGAACACCCTGACCGATCCGACGGTCGCCTACCCCAGGCGTTCGAACCTGGCCTGAATCGCGTCGGTCGCGGCCTCATCGGTGACCGGGCCGGACGCCGGTACGGTTGACCCGTGGCGAAGACTACGAAAAGTTCCCGGACCACCGTGTCCGGTCAGGGCCGCTTGAGCCGCGGATTCTGGCGATTGCTCGGCGCGACCACCGATAAGGTCGAGGCCCAATCGATGGCCGAGGTCGAGGCCGCGGCCGCGTTCGACGATAAGGCCAAGGGCCTCGACGACGAGCAGTTGGCCAAAGCCGCGCAACTGCTGGACCTGGGCGATCTGGCCGATTCGGCCGATATTCCGCAGTTCCTGGCGATCGCCCGGGAGGCCGCTGAGCGCAGCACCGGACTGCGGCCGTTCGACGTTCAGCTACTGGGGGCGCTGCGCATGCTGGCCGGCGACGTGATCGAGATGGCCACCGGTGAGGGCAAGACCCTGTCCGGAGCGATCGCCGCCGCCGGGTACGCGCTGGCCGGCCGCAACGTGCACGTGGTGACCATTAATGACTACCTGGCCCGCCGCGACGCCGAGTGGATGAGCCCACTGATCGAGGCGATGGGCCTGACGGTCGGCTGGATCACCGCCGACTCCACCCGCGAGGAACGCAAGGCCGCCTACCGCTGCTCGGTGACGTACGCGTCCGTCAACGAGATCGGCTTCGACGTGCTGCGCGATCAGCTGGTCACCGATGTGGAAGATCTGGTGTCGCCCAACCCCGATGTCACGCTGATCGACGAAGCCGACTCGGTGCTCGTCGATGAGGCACTCGTCCCGCTGGTGCTGGCCGGCACCACGCACCGCGAGACGCCCACACTCGAGATCGTCCGGCTGGTCGGCGAGCTGAACCCGGGGGAGGACTACGCGACCGACGCCGATAACCGGAACGTCCACCTGACCGAGGCCGGCGCGCAGAAGCTGGAGAGGTCACTCGGGGGGATCGACCTGTACTCCGAGGAGCATGTCGGTACCACCCTCACCGAGGTCAACGTCGCCCTGCACGCGCATGTGCTGCTGCAGCGCGACGTGCACTACATCGTCCGCGACGGTGCGGTCCAGTTGATCAACGCCTCCCGGGGCCGGATCGCATCGCTGCAGCGCTGGCCGGACGGCCTGCAGGCAGCAGTAGAAGTCAAGGAGGGCATCGAGACCACCGAGACCGGCGAGGTGCTCGACACCATCACGGTGCAGGCCTTGATCAACCGTTATCCCACGGTGTGTGGGATGACCGGCACCGCGCTGGCCGCCGGTGAGCAACTGCGGCAGTTCTACTCCCTGGGTGTCTCGCCGATCCCGCCCAACACCCCCAATGTGCGCGTCGATGAACCGGACCGGGTCTACATCACCGCCGGGGCCAAGAACGAGGGCATCGTCGACCACATCACCGAGGTGCACGCCACCGGTCAGCCCATCCTGGTCGGCACCCAGGACGTTGCCGAGTCCGAGGACCTGCACGCCCAGCTGCTGCGCCGGGGAGTGCCGGCCGTGGTCCTCAACGCCAAGAACGATGAAGAAGAGGCCCGGGTGATCGCCGAGGCCGGGAAGCTCGGCGCGGTCACGGTATCGACCCAGATGGCCGGTCGCGGCACCGATATCCGGCTGGGCGGATCCGAGGCCGCCGACGACTCCGAGGAGAAGCAGGCCGTCGCCGAACTCGGCGGATTGCACGTGATCGGCACCGGCCGGCACCGCACCGAGCGGCTGGACAACCAGTTGCGCGGCCGCACCGGCCGGCAGGGCGATCCCGGCTCCTCGGTGTTCTTCTCCAGCTGGGAGGACGACGTCGTCGCGGCTCACCTCGATGCCGGCAAGCTTCCGAGCGAATGCGACGAGACCGGCCGGATCACCAGCCCCAAGGCAACCGCGCTGCTCGATCACGCCCAGCGGGTGGCCGAGGGCCGGCTGCTCGACGTGCATGCCAACACCTGGCGCTACAACCAGCTGATCGCCCAGCAGCGCTCGATCATCGTCGAACGCCGCAACACCCTGCTCAGCACGCCGGCCGCGCGGGAGGAACTGCAGGAGCTGTCGCCCGACCGGTACGCCGAACTGGCTGAATCGGTCTCCGAAGATGAGCTGGAACGTATCTGCCGCGGCATCATGCTCTACCACCTCGACCGCGGCTGGGCCGATCACCTGGCCTATCTCTCCGATATCCGGGAGAGCATCCACCTGCGGGCGCTGGGCCGACAGAATCCGCTCGACGAGTTTCACCGACTGGCCGTCGACGGGTTCGCCCATCTGGCCGCGGACGCCATCGAGGCGTCGCAGCAAACCTTCGAGACCGCCAACGTGTTGGAGGACGAGCCGGGGCTGGATCTGTCCAAGCTGGCACGACCCACCTCGACCTGGACCTATATGGTGCACGACAACCCGATGCGGGACGACAGCATGTCAGCGCTGAGCCTGCCGGGGGTGTTCCGGTAGGCCCGGACCCCCGGCCGGATAGGTTCATCACCATGCAGGGCCGGGTATGGACGATCCCCAACGTCCTCAGCATGATCCGTCTGATCCTGGTGCCGGTATTCCTGTACCTGCTGCTGGTTGTGCACCACTACGGCCCGGCCGTCGCAATTCTGATGTTCAGCGGGGTGTCGGACTGGGCCGACGGCAAGATCGCCCGACTGGTAGCCAACCAGTCGTCGCGGCTGGGGGAGTTACTCGATCCGCTGGTTGACCGGATCTACATGGTGGCCGTTCCGGTGGGCCTAGCCCTGGCCGGCGTGGTGCCGTGGTGGCTCGTCGCCGGACTGCTCGGCCGGGACGTCCTGCTGGCAGCAACCCTTCCGGCGGTACGGAGCCGCGGCGTCACGGCCCTGCCGGTGACCTACATCGGCAAGGCCGCGACGTTCGCGCTGATGTCCGGTTTCCCGCTGATCCTGTTGGGGCAGTGGGATTCCGGCTGGAGCCGGGCGGTGGGAGCGTGCGGATGGGCGTTCGTGATCTGGGGTACCGGCATGTACCTGTGGTCGGCGGTGCTTTACCTGCTGCAGGCCCGGCTGGTGGTGCGCGAGCTGCCGAGACTCCGCTGACATCCCGGCGATGCCCATGTTGCGGCAACCGAAACCACGCCAATACGCTCAGCCGGTGAAGTGACCGGCCAGGCAGCCCACAAGACCGAATGCAGGGCCCCGTAACCGAATGAGGAGCACCGTGAGCGACATCCCCGCCGACCTTCGTTACACCGTCGAACACGAGTGGGTCCGCCGCACCGGCGACGACACCGTGCGGGTGGGCATCACCGACTTCGCCCAGTCCTCGCTGGGCGACGTCGTGTACGTCCAGCTTCCCGAGATCGGTGCCGAGGTCAGCGCCGGTGCCTCATTCGGCGAGGTGGAGTCCACCAAGTCGGTTTCGGACCTGTACGCACCGATGTCAGCGACCGTGGTCGCCGTGAACTCGGAGCTGGAGGGCAGCCCGCAGCTGATCAACTCCGATCCCTACGGGCAGGGTTGGCTGTTGGAGCTTCGCGCCGACGCCGATACCCTCGATCAGGGCTTGGGTGCACTGCTCGACGCAACCGCTTATGCGGAAACCCTGACCTGACGGCCCGGGCTGCGATTCGGGCCCGGGAGTTTCCGGCCCGGGAGTTCGGTTTTGTTAGGGTGCCTCCCGAACACGCGATCCTGCGGTGAATGGCGACACCGGCCACCGCTCAGCGGTACGGTCAACTAAGACGATGACGGGTTCGAATCGGCAGTCAGTGAGGAGCAACGGGTGACGGAGATGGACCGGCAATCGGGGGCTGATGAGTCCTCTGACGAGGTCACGGTGGAGACCACCTCGGTCTTTCGCGCCGAATTCCTGAACGACCTCGACGCCCCTGCCAGCCCGGCCGGCGAAACCGCGGTGTCCGGGGTGGAGGGACTGCCAGCCGGTTCGGCGCTGTTGGTCGTCAAGCGCGGCCCCAACGCGGGATCCCGGTTTCTACTCGACCAGCCGACCACCTCGGCGGGTCGGCACCCCGACTCCGACATCTTCCTCGACGATGTCACCGTGAGCCGTCGGCACGCCGAATTCCGGCTCGAGGGTAACGAGTTCCAGGTCGTGGACGTGGGAAGCCTCAACGGCACCTACGTCAACCGCGAGCCCGTCGACTCCGCCACTCTGGCCAACGGCGACGAGGTGCAGATCGGCAAGTTCCGACTGGTATTCCTGACCGGGCCCCGGTCGGCCGAGAGCCACGGTGGTGCCGACAGCTAGTGACCGCCCCCGATAGTCCTGCGCCGGCCGGGATGTCGATCGGAGCGGTACTGGACCTGCTGCGGCCGGACTTCCCGGACGTGACGATTTCCAAGATCCGGTTCCTCGAGGCCGAGGGCCTGGTCACCCCAGAGCGCAGCCCATCGGGATACCGGCGGTTCACCGCCTATGACTGCGCCCGACTGCAGTTCATCCTGACCGCACAGCGCGACCAGTACCTGCCGCTGAAGGTCATCAAGGCTCAGCTCGACGCCCAACCGGACGGCGAACTCCCCGAACGGCGCTCGCCCTACCCAGTACCGAAGCTCGTCACCGTCGACCCCCATCCCGGGTCCGATCACATCCCACCCGCGCAACAGGTCAGGCTGAGCCGGGAGGATCTGCTGGCGCGGTCCGGGGTCGGGGAGGACCTGATCGCCGCGCTGTGTCGCGCCGGGATCATCACCACCGGTCCCGGTGGATTGTTCGACGAGCACTCGGTCGTGATTGCGCAGTGCGCGGCGGCGCTCGGGGAGTACGGCGTCGAACCCCGGCACCTCCGGGCCTTCCGGTCGGCTGCCGACCGACAGTCCGATCTCGTCGCACAGATCGCAGGTCCGGTCGGCAAGGCGGGCCGGACCGGCGCCCGCGATCGCGCCGACGACCTGGCCCGCGAGGTGGCCGCTCTGGCCATCACCCTGCATACCTCTCTGATCAAGTCGGCGGTGCGCGACGTTCTGGATCGCTGAGGACTAGACTTCGGCAGTGACCGCGTAGGCGTACAGGAATGGGCGGAGGTCTGCGGATGGCCGAGGTTCGGGTGGTCGGGATTCGTGTAGAACAGCCCGCCAATCAGCCGGTTCTGATGCTGCGCGAAGAAGGCGGCGACCGCTATCTGCCCATCTGGATCGGGCCGAACGAGGCGAACGCGATCATCCTCGAACAGCAAGGCGTGGAACCGGCCCGGCCGCTCACCCATGACCTGTTCCGCGATGTCATTGGCGCTCTGGGACATTCGCTCAAGGAAGTGCGCATCGTCGACTTGCAGGAAGGCACCTTCTACGCCGACCTGATCTTCGACAACGATATCCGGGTGTCGGCACGGCCGTCGGATTCGGTGGCGATCGCACTGCGAATGGGCGTTCCCATCCATGTCGAGGAAGCCGTCCTCGCGGAGGCCGGCCTGCTGATGCCCGACGACAGCGACGAGGAATCCGGCGGCGCGGTCCGCGAGGATGAGGTCGAGAAGTTCAAGGAGTTCCTCGACACCATCTCACCGGATGATTTCAAAGCCACCTGAGCGCCCCGCAGTGCCAGTCGGACTGCCAAGATTACGGATACGTCTCATCTGGGTCATGCCCGCGCCGACACGCCAACCGGATGCGCCGGAGGCACCACGACGGCGGCCATACTTCGGATGCGACTTGGGTTGCGGCAGAGCCGCGATCGTGGGTCGGCAAGGCGTATGCTCAGAGCACCTGCGGGCAGGGTGCGGTCAGCGCGCGGCGGGTTGGAACGGCGAGAGGACATACCGTGGGTGACGAGCCACGTCAGGAACAACTCGACTTCGCTGTCGCCACCGGCCGTTATGAGGACTCACCCCCCGCTGTCTCGGTGGTGAGCGCCCCCGTCCAGGGCGGATTGTTCCCGGATGACTCGGTGCCCGACGAGCTCGTCGGCTACCGCGGCCCCAGCGCCTGCCAGATCGCCGGGATCACCTACCGCCAGCTCGACTACTGGGCGCGCACCTCACTGGTCGTACCGTCGATACGCGGCGCGGCGGGCTCAGGCAGCCAGCGGCTGTACTCGTTCAAAGACATCCTGGTCCTGAAAATCGTCAAACGGCTGCTCGACACCGGGATATCGCTGCATAACATCCGTGTCGCAGTCGACCATCTGCGCCAGCGCGGAGTTCAGGACCTGGCCAACATCACCCTGTTCTCCGACGGCACCACCGTTTACGAGTGCACCTCGGCCGAAGAGGTCGTCGACCTTCTGCAGGGCGGCCAGGGCGTGTTCGGCATCGCGGTGAGCGGAGCCATGCGCGAACTCACCGGAGCCATCGCCGACTTTCCCGGGGAGCGCGCCGACGGTGGCGAGTCGATTTCGGCACCGGAGGACGAGTTGGCCTCCCGCCGCAAGACCCGCGACCGCAAGATCGGCTGAGCTCCGCGGAGAGGGCCGACGCGCCATCCAGTGCTCCCGGGTGCGACTTTGCGTCGCATCGCGGCTAGACTCTGATCTGCATCGACCTCGCGCGGGAGAGTTCCGTGGCAGCCAGCCACGGACGCCGAAGGAGCAATACCTCTCCGTCAACCTCTCAGGCCCCCGGACCGCGCTTGGACGCGATGCCTCTGGAAAGTGGTGACCACCGGTCACCCGCCCATGGGGAAAGGCGTTCCGGCGCTGAATCTCTCAGGCACCCACGACAGAGGGAGAGGACGCCGCAGCCGAATCAGGAGTGCTGAGTGTCCGATCAGACCGAATCCGCTTTCGCCGCCCGCCACATCGGCCCGGATGACGATGACCTGGCCAAAATGCTCGCCGTCATCGGCGTCGGGTCCCTGGACGACCTCGCGGCCAAGGCGCTGCCAGCCGGAATCCTCGACGTTGCGAACGGCGGGGGTGTCGCCCCCGGGCTGGACACCCTCCCCGCCCCGGCCACCGAGCATCAAACCCTGGCCGAACTTCGGGACCTCGCCGACGCGGGTACCGCGCCGGTGTCGATGATCGGCCAGGGCTATTACGACACGCTGACCCCGCCGGTGTTGCTGCGCAACATCCTGGAGAACCCGGCCTGGTACACCGCCTACACCCCGTACCAGCCCGAGATCAGCCAGGGCCGACTGGAGGCACTGCTGAACTTCCAGACCATGGTTTCCGATCTGACCGCACTGGATATCGCCAACGCCTCGATGCTCGACGAGGGCACCGCGGCCGCCGAGGCGATGACCCTGATGCACCGCGCCTGCCGTGGGTCCTCCAACCGGCTGGCCGTCGACTCCGACGTGTTCACCGCGACCGCCGCGATCCTGGCCACCCGGGCCGAGCCGTTGGGTATCGAGATCGTCACCGCCGACCTGCGGGACGGCCTGCCCGACGGCGAGTTCTTCGGTGTGATCGCCCAGCTTCCCGGCGCCAGCGGCCGGGTCAGCGACTGGTCGACCCTCATCGACCAGGCCCACGAGCGCGGCGCGCTGGTCGCGATCGGCGCCGACCTGCTGGCGCTCACTCTGATCACCCCGCCCGGGGAGCTTGGTGCCGACGTGGCGTTCGGCACCACCCAGCGATTCGGGGTGCCGATGGGCTTCGGCGGCCCGCACGCCGGCTACCTGGCGGTGCACACCAAGCACGCGCGGCAGCTGCCGGGCCGGCTGGTCGGGGTGTCGGTCGACGCCGATGGATCCCCGGCTTTCCGGTTGTCGCTGCAGACCCGGGAGCAGCACATCCGCCGGGACAAGGCGACCTCGAACATCTGCACCGCCCAGGTGCTGCTGGCGGTGATGGCCGCCATGTACGCCAGCTACCACGGCGCCGACGGCCTGACCGCGATCGCCCGGCGGGTACACGGCCACGCCCGCGCCGTCGCCGCCGGGCTCAGTGCGGCCGGCGTGCAGGTGGTGGCCGACAGTTTCTTCGACACCGTGCTGGCGCATGTCCCCGGGCGGGCCTCCTCGATCCAGCAGGCCGCCCGCGAGCGCGGTATCAACGTCTGGTGCCCGGATGTCGACCACGTCTCGGTGTCCTGTGACGAGGCCACCACCGATGACCATGTGACCCTGGTCCTAGAAGCGTTCGGCGCGCGCCCGTCCGGGGATTTCAGCGGCCCTGAGATCGCTTTCCGCACAAGCAGATTCCTGAATCACCCGGCTTTCAGCCGGTACCGCACCGAGACGGCGATGATGCGCTATCTGCGGGAGCTGTCTGATAAGGACATCGCACTGGATCGCAGCATGATCCCGCTGGGGTCATGCACCATGAAACTCAACTCCGCCGCCGAGATGGAGTCGATCACCTGGCCGGAGTTCGGCCGCCAGCACCCGTTCGCCCCGGCTGACGACGCGGCCGGACTGCGGCGGCTGATCGGCGATCTGACCCAGTGGCTGACCGGCATCACCGGGTATGACGCGATCTCGCTGCAGCCCAACGCCGGTTCACAGGGCGAGTACGCCGGACTGCTGGCGATCCGGGGGTACCACGCCGAGCGCGGAGAGACGCACCGGGACATCTGCCTGATCCCGTCCAGTGCGCACGGTACCAACGCCGCCTCGGCGGCCATGGTCGGTATGCGGGTGGTGGTGGTCGGCTGCCGGGAGAACGGCGACGTCGACCTCGATGAACTGCGCGCCAAGATTGCCGAGCACGCCGACACGCTGGCGGCACTGATGATCACCTACCCGTCCACCCACGGTGTGTACGAGCATGACATCGCCGATATCTGCGCGGCCGTGCACGATGCCGGCGGTCAGGTCTACGTCGACGGGGCCAACCTCAACGCGCTGGTCGGTCTCGCCAGGCCCGGTAAGTTCGGCGGCGACGTCAGCCATCTGAATCTGCATAAGACGTTCTGCATCCCGCACGGCGGCGGGGGCCCGGGCGTCGGACCGGTGGCAGTCCGTGCGCATCTGGCCGCCTACCTGCCCGGCCACCCACTGGCACCGGAGTTGCCGCACGGCCCGACGGTGTCGGCCGCCCCCTACGGATCGGCGTCGATCCTCCCGATCACCTGGGCCTATATCCGGATGATGGGCGCGGCCGGACTGCGCAAGGCCACGCTGGCCGCGATCGCCTCGGCCAATTACGTTGCCCGCCGTCTCGACGAGTACTACCCGGTGCTCTACACCGGCGAGAACGGGATGGTGGCCCACGAGTGCATCCTGGATCTGAGACCCATCACCAAGGCAACCGGTGTCACCGTCGATGATGTGGCAAAGCGGCTGGCAGACTACGGATTCCACGCCCCCACCATGAGCTTCCCGGTCGCCGGAACGCTGATGGTGGAGCCCACCGAGAGCGAGAGCCTGGCAGAGGTGGATGCGTTCTGCGAGGCCATGATCGCCATCCGCGCCGAGATCGACAAAGTGGGCTCGGGGCAGTGGCCGGCCGAGGACAATCCGCTCCGCAACGCCCCGCACACCGCCGAGTGCCTGCTGGTCGAGCAGTGGGACCATCCGTACAGCCGCGAGCAGGCCGCCTACCCGCTGGGCAAGGCCTTCCGGCCCAAGGTGTGGCCGTCGGTGCGCCGCATCGACGGGGCCTACGGCGACCGCAACCTGGTGTGCTCCTGCCCTCCGGTGGAAGCGTTCGCATGACAGTGGCGCTGCCACCTGCCGTTCGCCAATGGCAGGCCGGCGGCCGGATGGTTGACACCCGGGCCGGGCAGGTCTTCGTACGCTCGTCGGCCGGCCGGGGTCCACGCATCCTGCTCCTGCACGGGTTTCCCTCTAGTTCCTACGATTTCCGCGGGGTGACCGACCAACTGGGGGACCGCGCCTGGATTGCCCTGGATTTCCTGGGTTTCGGCCTGTCCGACAAGCCGCGCCCGCACCGCTACAGCCTGATGGAACAGGCCGATATCGTCGAGTCCGTCATCGCGGCCGAGGCTGCGGACTCCGGCGGCGGTCCGGTGGTGCTGATCGCCCACGATATGGGCACATCGGTGGCCACCGAACTGCTGGCCCGCGACCTGGCCGGGGTACTGTCCTTCGACCTTCAGCGTGCAGTGATCACCAACGGCAGTGTCATCCTCGAACGGGCCAGCCTGCGGCCGATCCAGAAGATCCTGCGCGGGCCGCTGGGACCACTGGCCGCGCTGCTGACCAACCGGCGCGGGTTCGTCCGGGGCTTTGCCACCCTGTTCGGCGCCGCCCACCCGCTGGCCGAAGATGAGGCGAGCGCCCAGTGGGCCCTGCTGGCCCGTGAGGACGGGCAACGCATCCTGCATTTGTTGAGCGCCTATCTCAACGAGCGGGTCGACTGCGCGCCGCGCTGGCACGGCGCCGTTCGGGACTGGCCCAAAGCGCTGTCGTTCCTATGGGCGTCCGATGACCCGGTGGCGACCACCGCGGTGCTCGACGGGTTGCGCGAACTGCGTCCGGCCGCCGAAGTGATCCAGCTGACCGGAATCGGCCACTACCCGCAGATCGAGGTTCCCGAGGCGTTCACCGAGTCGGCACTGCGGCTACTGCGGCTGACCTCGCCGGCGGATTAGCCCAGCAGTCGGGTGATCGCGGCCATCAGGTCAGGGGAGTCCGCGGCAGGCACGCTCTGGTAGCTTCCGCCGGTCGCCTGGGCCACCGCTTCCCAGATCGGCCGGTCTGGGTCCTCGCCGATGTCGATGACGTTGATCGCCACCGGCCGTTGCGGGTCGACGGCGGAAGTGACGAAATCCTGCAGGCCCGGACCGTCGAGGGTTCGGTCGGTGTGTGGACCGGAGGTGATGACCAGGACCGAATTGGGTTGTCCCGGGCGATAATTGGCGACGGCGTCACCGTATACCAGGCGAAGTGTGGTGAACGACACCGCGCCCCCACCGGTCGGTGCGAGCCCGTCCAACACCCCGGCCAGCGCAGCCGAGCGGGGCTGTTCGGCCAGTTGGTCGCCGAGCGGGCCAGTGGGAACCGGTGTGGCGCTGCCGGATCCGTCGAAGGTCCACAACCCGACCACCGCGTTGGCCGGCAGTGCCTCGATCCGGTTCTTCAGCGCCGCGGCCGGGCCGGGCACGTTCTGGTTGAGCATCACCGTGGTGGCGACGCCGGCCGCCGGTGCGATCGCACCGGCGATCGCGGTGCGCAACGCGTCGTCGCCGACCGGCAGTGGCGGGCCCAACTCGGGGAAGCCGACCACGTTGTTGCTCTTGGCCGTGGCGCCCTCGGCCCGGAAGCCGATCTTGACGAGTTCCTCGAGCCGGTCCGACTTCCGCATGAACCGGGCGAACTCGCTGGCCGCCGCAACCTGCTCATCGACCAGCCACGGCCCGGACAGCAGGGCGGTGGGGTAGTCGGCGAGGGCCGCCGGCCCGGAGGGCAGCCAGGACACGACGGCGCCGGCGTCCTCGGGCATCGCGGCGGACCGGGCGAACAACTGCTGCTCGGTCATGACCACAGCGTGCACCGGTGCGGCGGCCGCGTCGCCGGGCCGGATCAGGGTGTTCCAGGCTTCGTCGGCCGTATCATCCGCCAACCGCGGCTGCCCGGCCAGCAGTGTGCTCACCGCGCCGAGACCCGCGGTCGGCGGGGAATCAGGCGGAGCCGAGGTGGTGGCGACCGCCTCCGCCGCCAGATACGTGGCGTCGGCGCCGCCCAGCGTCGGCAGTGCCAGCCGCAGCGAACCCCAGCCAGGCAGATCGCGGGTGTCCAGCGCTGCCTGGTCGGTCTGCAGCCCCGGTAGCGCAGCCCACCCGTCCTGAGCCAGGGCGTTCTTGACCTGCGGACGGACCGCAAGCACCACCGGCGTGCTGACCAGCGAACGGGCATCACTGACCACCTGCTTGCCGAGCGCTGCTTGAAGCCGGGCCGGCTGAACCGAGCTGGCCGGAATCCACACCGCCGGACGCCCGCCCAGATCAGCTGGCCAATCGGCGGTCAGACCCTGGAGAACGGTATCCGAATCAGCTTGTGTCACGGTCACTTCGATGCATGTGTCACCCACCGGATCGACATCGCGGTTGAAATCCTCCGCAAACGACCGGACACTGTCGGCGATGGTGGGATCGGCGACGACGGCGACATTGGCCGTCCCCTCCAGGCATGCATCTGCTGCGTCCGAGGAACGCCGGGACAGGACATCGCCGAAGAACCGCCACAGGATCACCCCACCCACCAGGGCGACGACGGTGACCAGTGCGGCGATCACCCCGACGCTGACGCCGCGACGGGGGCCGCCGACCCGACGCCGACGGCCCTGCAGGCCGGAGTCGCCCGGTTGGGCCGGTTCCGCCGAAGGTTCGCCGGATTCGGGGATGCTGTGCCTGCCCATGTCTCAGAGTCCCAGGCTGGCTTTCAACTCGCGGCGGCGCCGGTGCAGGATCGGCTCGGTATAGCCGCTGGGCTGCTCAGCCCCGGACAGGATCAGTTCCTGTGCGGCCTGGAAGGCGATGCTGCCCCCGGGATCGGGGGCCATCGGCCGATAGGTGGCATCGCCGGCGTTCTGCTCATCGACCACCGCCGCCATCCGGCGCAGGCTGGTCCTGACGTCGTCTTCGGTGATCACCCCGTGGCGCAGCCAGTTGGCCAGCAGTTGGCTGGAGATGCGCAGCGTGGCACGGTCCTCCATGAGGGCGACGTCGTGGATGTCGGGCACCTTCGAGCAGCCCACGCCGGCGTCGATCCAGCGGACCACGTAGCCGAGGATGGACTGGCAGTTGTTGTCGACCTCCTCGTGGATCTCAGCCGGGGACCAGGCCAGGTCGCGGTCGGCCAGCGGGATGGTCAACAGTTGGTCGATGCTGGTGCGGGTCTGGCCGGCCAGTTCGCCGTGCACGGCGTAGACGTCGACGTAGTGGTAGTGCATCGCGTGCAGGGTGGCGGCGGTGGGCGAGGGAACCCAGGCCGTGGTGGCGCCGGCCCGGGGCTGTCCGATCTTCTGGGCCACCATGTCGGCCATCAGGTCGGTCATCGCCCACATACCCTTGCCGATCTGGGCGCGACCGGAAAAACCGGCGGCCAAGCCCACATCGACGTTCTGGTCCTCGTAGGCCAGGATCCAGGGCTGGGTCTTCATCGCCCCCTTGCGGATCATCGGGCCGGCCTCCATCGAAGTGTGGATTTCATCGCCGGTGCGATCGAGGAACCCGGTGTTGATGAACACCACTCGGTCCTCGGCGGCCTTCACGCAGGCTTTCAGGTTCAGCGTGGTGCGGCGCTCCTCGTCCATGATGCCGACTTTGATGGTGTTGGGCGGCAAGCCCAGAACGTCCTCTACCCGGCTGAACAGCTCGCAGGTGAAGGCCACTTCCTCCGGACCGTGCATCTTGGGCTTGACGATGTAGATCGAACCGGCGCGGCTGTTCTGACCGCTCAGCCCGTGCAGCGCGATGAGGCTGGTGAAAAGGGCGTCCTGGATGCCCTCGAACACCTCGTTACCGTCCGAATCGACGATGGCGTCATTGGTCATCAGATGGCCGACATTGCGCACGAACAGCAGACTGCGGCCCGGCAGGGTCAACTCCGAGCCGTCCGGCCCGAGGTAGGTACGGTCGCCGTTGAGGACCCGGGTAAAGGTTGTCCCCGCCTTGCGGACCTCCTCGGCGAGATCACCGGTGTTCAGGCCCAGCCAGTTGCGGTAGCCGAGGATCTTGTCCTCGGCGTCAACGGCAGCCACCGAATCCTCGAAGTCCATGATCGTGGTGACCGCGGACTCCAGCACGACATCTTTGATGCCGGCCGGGTCGGTGGATCCGATCGGGGAGTCGCGGTCGATGAGGATCTCGATATGCAGACCGTGGTTGACCAGCAGCACCGAAACATCTTTGATGCCGGCCGGGTCGGTGGATCCGATCGGGGAGTCGCGGTCGATGAGGATCTCGATATGCAGACCGTGGTTGACCAGCAGCACCGAATCCGGATCAGACGCCTCACCGGTGTAGCCGACGAACTGAGCCGGGTCGGCCAGACCGGTCACATCACCATCGGCCAGCCCGAGTTCCAACTCGCCGTCGGCGATCACGAACCGGGTAACGGCGTTGTAGGAGCCAGAACTCAACGGAACCACGTCGTCGAGGAACCGTCGCGCGTAGGCGATGACCTTGTCGCCGCGAACCCGGTTGTAGCCGGAACCCTTCTCGGCGCCGCCCTCCTCGCTGATCACGTCGGTGCCGTACAGGGCGTCATACAGCGATCCCCAGCGGGCGTTTGCCGCATTCAGTGCGAACCGGGCGTTGAGGATCGGCACGACGAGTTGGGGACCGGCGGTTGAGGTGATCTCGGCGTCCACACCCGAGGTGGCGATGGTGAAGTCCGCAGGCTCCGGCAGCAGGTAGCCGATATCGGTCAGGAACCGCTTGTACTCGCCTGCGTCGATACCACCGATGACCCGCTGCCGGTGCCAGCGGTCGATCTGCGCCTGCAGGTCGTCGCGGCGGGCCAAGAGTTCCTGGTTGCGGGGGGTGAGGTCCGCGACGACCTTGTCAACACCCGCCCAGAACCGCGCAGGCTCGACCCCGGTGCCGGGCAGGGCCTCATTGGTGATGAAGTCGTACAGGCTCTGCGCCACCCGCAGATCGCCCACGACCACCCGATCGGTGCCGGGATTCGTCATTGTTCCTCCCTGAAGGAAAGTCGCTTGATCCTATCCGCCGGTCACCGGTGGCCCGAAAACGCCGCGGCCGGCCGATGCGAGCGGATGGTCCGAGTCGGCCAGTAGTCGCTCGCAGCGGCCCAGCAGCGCCGCGCGCAGTGGCGCGGCGCGATCCGCGACCGCGACTTGACGCCGCAGGTACTCGGCACGGCCGGTGGCCTCCTCGACCGCAATCGGTTCTAGACCGTATTCCCGCAGGTCGTAGGGGCTGGCCCGCATGTCCAGTTCACGCGCATCGGCGGCCGCTTCCAGGCAGTCCATCAGCAGGCTCGACTCCACCAGCGGCCCGAGTTTGTAACACCATTTGTACAAATCCATGTTGGTATGCAGGCAGCCGGGTTGCTCCCAGTGGCTTTGCGAGTCCCGGGCGGGTCGGCCCGCATTGCGGGCCGCCGCTGCCGGGGTAAAGAACCGAAAGGCGTCGTAATGGCTGCAGCGCAGCGGCATCGACTCCACGACGGCGTCGGTTGCGGTTGCGCCCAGTCGCAACGGTACGGCCGAGTGGCGCACCGCGCGGGCCTGGTAGACCATGGCCCACTCGTGCATCCCGAAACAACCGAACCGCGGTGGCCGGGCGGCAGTCGATCTGAGCAGGCCGGCGATGAACCGCACCGCCGGCAGCCGGCTCCGCCGATAGCCCGAACCCACCGTCACCCCCTCGGCTGTCGGCACATAGCCGGACCGGTCCAGGTACGGGGCTGCCTCGGGGCCACCCAGAACGGCGCCGTAGCCGGGGTGCCAGACCCGCAGTTGGCGCGGGCGCAGGCGGTAGTAGCTGAACAGGAAATCCCACACCGGGTGGGTCTGGCCGCACCGGGCCCGCGCCCGGTGCGCGGCGGTGAAGGCATCCGCCCGAGCCGCGTGGGCTTCGGCCCGGGGCACCCAGTGCGACGGGGCCAGTACCGCCGTCTCAGGCACGGTGCATACCGTCGCGGACCGTCCCCACCAGGTCCTCGACAAGGTCCTCCAGCGTCACCATGCCGCAGACGGCGCCGTCGGCCCCGAGCATCAGGGCCAGATGGCTGTTGCTCTGGCGCATCCGGGACAGCGCGTCCGGTAACGGCATGGTGGCTGGCAGCCGCGGCAGGTATCGCACCGCGGCGGCACTGACCACCGCGTCGGGCTCGTCGACCAGGTCCAGAGTGTCCTTGATGTGGACGAACCCGACGAAACCGCCGGTGCCGTCCACCACCGGGAAACGCGAGTAACCGGTCGCAGCCAGCGCCCGCTCGATATCGGCCACGCTGGGCCCGGAACCGGGGCCGGCGGCGGGCACGGTGCGGATCCGATCCAGCGGGACCGAGACATCGCCGGCCACCCGGTTGCGGACCTGAAGGGCCCGGGAGAGCCGCATGTGCTCCTCTGGATCCAGCAACCCCTCCGACCGCGACTCCGCGATCATCTCGGCCAGTTCCACGGTCGACACCGTGACTTCGAGTTCGTCTTTGACCTCCACCCCGAACAGTCGCAGGATGGCGTTCGCCGCGAGGTTGTAGACGGCGATCAACGGCCGCGCCAGTCGGACGTAGACCAGATAGAAGGGGACCAACAGCATCGCCGTCGATTCCGGACCCGCGATGGCGATGTTCTTGGGGACCATTTCACCGAGCAGCACATGCAGGGTGACCACGACGGCAAGCGCCACCAGGAAGGACACCGTGTGCAATACCGCATCGGGGACCCCCAGCATGCCTGCCGGACCCTCCAGCAGATGCGCGATTGCCGGCTCGCCGACCCGGCCGAGCAGGATTGAGCAGATGGTGATACCCAGTTGGGCGCCGGCCAGCATCAATGACAGCTGTTCGTTGGCCCGCATCACCGTGATGGCCCGCTTCTTACCCTGTTCGGCAAGAGCTTCCAGCCGATCCCGACGGGTCGAGATCAACGCGAACTCGGAACCGACGAAAAACGCGTTGGCGGCCAACAGGAACACGGTCAGCACCACGCCGAAGATCTCTGACCCCATCAGCTGTCGCCCTCGTGGTCATCGCCGGCTCGCGGCTCTCGGGTCAGGGTGAGCCGATCAATGCGGCGGCCGTCCATGACGACCACCGTGGCGCGCCAGAGCATCGGGTTCCGGGCTGAACCATCGGCGTCGGAGACACCGAGATCGACCGACTCTCCCGGCACCGGGATGTGCCCGAGACGCTCGAGAACCAGTCCTCCGATGGTTTCGTACTCGCCGTCCGGACCCCGGAATCCGGTCGCTGCGGCCACCTCGTCGATCCGGAGCAGCCCGGTCACTTCCCAGCCGTCACCGGACCGCCGGACGTCGGGGGTGGCGTCGTCATGTTCGTCTCGGACGTCGCCCACGATCTCCTCGATGAGGTCCTCCACCGTGACCATGCCCGCTGTGCCGCCGTACTCGTCGACCACCAATGCCGCTTGCAGCCCGTTTGCCCTCACCTGGCTCATCAGCGCATCGCCGTCCAGGGTGGACGGCACCCGGGGCACCGGAACGGCCAGGCGGTCCAGCCGGGCATGCGCGCGCTCGGCGGGTGGAACCCCAAAGATCTGCTTGACGTGCACGATCCCGACCGTCTCGTCGAGGTCGCCGTCGACCACCGGGAACCTGGAGAAACCGGTCGCGGTCGCCGCCCGCTGAAGGTCGGCGACGGTGTCGTGGATCTGCAACGCCTCGATCTCGGTCCGCGGGGTCATGAACTCCTCGGCGATCCGGGCGCCGAATTGCAAAGACCGGTCGACTAGGTCGGCGGTGTCCGCGTCGATCGCGCCGCGCTGCGCCGAACTCCGGACCAAAGAGCCGAGCTCTTGAACCGATCTGGCCGACCGAAGCTCTTCAGCGGGTTCGATCCCGAGCCGGCGCAGAATCCAGTTCGCGGTTCCGTTGGTGAGTTTGATCGCCGGGGTGAACAGCCAGGAGAAGGCGAGTTGCGGCCCGGAACTGGCCCTTGCGGTCTGAATCGGGCGCGCCACTGCGAGATTCTTGGGCACCAGTTCGCCGAAGACCATCGAGACCGATGTCGCCAGCAGGATTGCCAGCACCAGGGCGATGCCGGGAACCGCCCCAGCAGGAAGTCCGACCAGATCCAGTACCGGGCTCAAGAGTCTGGCCAGCACCGGCTCGGCCAGAAATCCGGTGGCCAGCGTGGTGATTGAGATACCCAGTTGCGCGCCGGACAATTGAAAGGACAGCGTGCGGTGGGCCTGCTGGACGAAGCGGTCCCGCCGGTCACCGGAACGGGCGTTCGCGTCGACGGTGCTGCGCTCGAGTGCGGTCAAGGAGAATTCGGCGGCCACGAATACCGCGGTTCCCAACGTCAGCCCGGCGATCGCCAACAGGCTGAGCACTACGGTGGCGACGTTCATCGCATCACCGGGAGTCGGCTGCCGGGCTGCGGTCCCGGCCGCCTAGAGCAGGGCTCGGATTCCGGCCCCGAGGCGGTCTCTTCGGTCCGGCGGGCCGCTGAAGCGTCCGGAGCCCCGACGGGCACCTGCGGCACGTGGTCCCTTTCACTCGGTCGAACGTTGACGAGGATCCATCGTAACGGTTGGGCCTCGCCGCACGGGGGTTACCAGCCAGTGGGTAGCGGGTGCCCCTCGGTGAAACCCGCAGCGGACTGAACGCCGAGCACCGCCCGGTCGTGCAGGTCGGCGATGGTGGCCGCCCCGACGTAGGTGCAAGTGCTGCGCACCCCGGACGTGATGTGGTCCAGCAGATCCTCGACCCCGCCGCGGTCGGGGTCCAGTGCCATCCGGGAGGTTGAGATGCCCTCCTCGAACAACGCCTTGCGGGCCCGGTCGAACGCGCTGTCGGCCGCGGTCCGGGCGGCGACGGCGCGCTTCGAGGCCATCCCGTAACTCTCCTTGTAGGGCCGGCCGTCGCGGTCGAACATCAGATCGCCCGGCGACTCGTAGGTGCCGGCGAACCAGGAGCCGATCATCACGTTGGACGCACCCGCCGCCAGTGCCAGCGCCACATCCCGCGGATGACGGACCCCGCCGTCGGCCCAGACATGCGCACCCAGTTCCCTTGCCGCCGAGGCACATTCCAGCACCGCCGAGAACTGCGGCCGGCCGACACCGGTCATCATCCGGGTGGTGCACATGGCGCCCGGTCCGACGCCGACCTTCACGATGGAGGCGCCCGCGCTGATCAGATCCCGGGTGCCTGCGGCGGAGACGACATTCCCGGCGACCAGGGGGATGCCCAGGTCGAGGGCAGCCAGTGCCTTGACCGCCTCCAGCATTTTCACCTGATGGCCGTGTGCGGTGTCGATGACCAGAACATCGACACCGGCCTCGACCAGTGCGCGGGCCTTGGCCGCCACATCGCCGTTGATACCCACCGCCGCGGCGATCCGCAGTCGGCCCTTGGCATCGACGGCGGGGGAGTAGATACCCGCGCGGACCGCCCCGGTCCGGGTCAGCACACCACCCAGCGATCCGTCCGGCGCGGTCAGGACCGCGACGCCGACCGGGGCGTGGTCGAGGAGTTCGAAGACCCGTCGGGGTTCGGTGTGCACCGGCGCGGTGACGAACTCGGTGAGCGCGATATCACGAACCCGGGCAAATCGGTCCACTCCGGTGGTGGCGGCCTCGGTCACCAGACCGATGGGCCGACCGCCGGGTAGGTCCGGGTCGACCACGACCGCGGCACCATGCGCACGCTTGTGGATGAGCGCGACGGCATCGGAGACCGAGTCGTCGGCAACCAGGGTGACCGGGGTGTCGGCCACCAGGTCACGGCTCTTGACGAAATCCACGGTCTGCTGGACGGCCTCGATCGGCAGATCCTGTGGCAGCACCACGATGCCGCCGCGGCGGGCGACGGTCTCGGCCATCCGCCGACCGGCGACCGCGGTCATATTGGCCACCACTACCGGGATGGTGGTGCCGGAACCGTCGCTGGTGGACAGGTCGACGTCGAACCGGGAGGTCACGTCGGAGCACGTAGGGACGATGAAAACGTCCTCGTAGGTCAGGTCGTGGGCGGGGGATTGCCCGTCGAGGAAACGCACGGGCTAGAGCCTAGTGCCCCGCTTGCCCCCGCCGAGCAGACACAAAAGTCCCCAACACGCCGGGGATTGAGGGGCTTTTGTGTCTACTCGCCCAGGAGAACCGCGCGTCAGAGGGCAACCTCGCTGTGGTCCCCGCTCCACAGGGTGTGGAACCGCGCGGCGGGGTCGGCGTCGACACGCCCGTAGGTGTGGGCGCCGAAGAAGTCGCGCTGCCCCTGGATCAGCGCCGCGGGCAGTCGTTCGGTGCGCAGGCCGTCGTAGTAGGACAGGGCCGAGGAGAAGCCCGGGATCGGGATGCCCAGTTCGGTGGCGGTCACCACCACTCGGCGCCAGCCGTCGACGCTGGCCTCCACGGCGCCGCGGAAGTAGGGGTCGGCGATCAGGGTCGGCAGTGCGGGATCGGCGTCGTAGGCGTCCTTGATGCGGTTGAGGAACTTGGCCCGGATGATGCAACCGCCGCGCCAGATGGTGGCCAGGACCCCGGGGGTGATACCCCACCCGTACTCGTCGGAACCGGCCTGAATCTGGTTGAAACCCTGCGCGTAGGCGATGATCTTCGACGCGTACAGCGCATGTTGCACATCGTCGATGAATGTGTCTGCGTTCGTGGGCCGTTCGCCCAGTTGCCCGGAGGACAGGCCGGCCGCTGCGCGACGCTGCGGTACCGATCCGGACAGCGCGCGGGCGAACACGGCCTCGGCGATGCCGGTGACGGGAACCCCGAGGTCCAGGGCTGACTTGACCGTCCATCGGCCGGTGCCCTTCTGCTCGGCCTCGTCGACGATGACGTCGACCAGTGGCTTGCCGGTCTTGGCATCGACCTGGCGCAGCACCTCGGCGGTGATCTCGACCAGGAAGCTGTCGAGGTCCCCGGAATTCCACTGGGTGAACACGTCGGCGATTTCTCCGGCGGTCAGCCCGAGCGCGTCGCGCAGTAGTTGATAGGCCTCGCCGATGAGTTGCATATCCGAGTACTCGATGCCGTTGTGCACCATCTTGACGAAGTGTCCGGCCCCGTCCGGGCCGATGTGGGCGCAGCAGGGCACCCCGTCGACATGGGCTGAGATCTCCTCGAGCAACGGCCCCAGCGACTCATAGGATTCGCTGGGGCCGCCCGGCATGATCGACGGGCCGTTCAGGGCGCCCTCCTCGCCGCCGGAGATCCCGGCCCCGACGAAGTGCAGGCCGCGGTCCCGAATGGCCTTCTCCCGGCGAATGGTGTCCGTGTAGAGGGCATTGCCGCCATCGATGATGATGTCGCCGGGTTCCATGGCGTCGGCGAGTTCATTGATCACCGCGTCGGTGGCCTCACCGGCCTTGACCATGATCAACACCCGGCGCGGCCGCTGCAGTGCGGCGAGGAACTCTGCGATGGTTTCGGATCGCACGAAGTTTCCGTCCGATCCGTGCTGGGCGAGCAGTGCGTCGGTCTTGGCGATCGACCGGTTGTGCAGTGCCACCGTGTACCCGTGACGGGCGAAGTTGCGGGCGATATTGGACCCCATGACGGCCAGTCCGGTGACGCCGATCTGCGCGGTGGGCTCATGCGAGGGACTCATGGGTTCGCCTTTCGGTTGTGGGCCACCGGATTGCCGGGGCCGCAGGGATTGTCCGGCTGTCTCAGGCCAGGAACAGCCGTCGGAGTTCGGTCAGCCACGGGATCGCGACCGCGAGCGTCGGGATCACCAGGATCGCCGCGGCGGCGCAGTAGGCCGCGATGGAGAAGGCCCGGCTGTTGGGGGGCCCGGCCAGTCGGCGCACCCGGATCACCGTCGTGGGGCCGCCGGCGGCCAGCGCGCCCGCCGGGGTTGGCCCGCACGCGCAGGTGACCAACGCCCGGGCCAGCGGCCGGGGCCCGGCCGCGCGGACCGCGGTATCGTCGGCCAGCAGTTCGACCAGCAGTCGCACCGCGCTCAGCGCGCTGCCGCTGCGGACGAAGCGCGGGAAAGCGGTGTGGACCGCGGTGAACGCCTCCAACACCAGATCGTGGCGGGCCCGAAGGTGCGAACGCTCATGGCGCAGAATCGCCGCCAGCTCCTCATCGCTGAGCGCCGAGAGCGTCCCCCGGCTGAGCACCACCCGGCTGCGCATACCGGGCAGACAGTAGGCCAACGGCTCGGCCACATTCAGGACTCGGACCCCGCCGAGTTCCCGACGGTGCTCACCGAGCAGATCGACCATCATGCGGTGGTGTGCCCGACGCCGACGGGTGCCGATCGCCACCTGCACCACAGCTGAGACAAGCCGAACCCCGATCAGCAGTGTCAGCGCGAAAACGAGAACCGAACCCAGCCACAGCGGCCAGCCCAGAGTGGCGATCTCCGCCCGGATGTCGGCGGTGGGGCGGCCGTCGGGACCCGGGACGAACAGCGTCGCGGCCAGTGCCAGCCCGGCGCTGAACGCCGACAGCACCGCAGCCACCGCGATGGACTGCCACAGCACCACCGCGGCTCGCGGGGCACGCATCGGCCACGAGGCCCGCGCCAGCAGTGCGGGCACCGGACCGACGAGCACCAACGCGAGGAGCGTGAAGGCCAGCGCTGACACGCCTGACAGTCTCCCCCAGGGGCGCGACGCCCGCTAGTAGTTGACCGTGCGAATCCCGCCACGTCTGGCTCTCGCGGTGCTGCGGGATCACGGAGACGAGCCGCGCTAGGGGGCGATCACCCTCAGTTGCGACCAGGGAATGTTGGTCATGTCGTAGTAGTCCCAGGCGAATCCGGCGTTGGTGTAGACCGCTCCGGGGTTGCTGTCGGAGGTTGCGTCGGGGACTGTTTCGAAGGCGAAGGCCATCCGGGCGGATCCTTGGTCGATGACGTAGGCGCCGTGGGTTTGCAGGGTCTTGGCGATCACCTTTTCGCCCGGGGTGATGCCGGGGATGGCATCAACATTGATCGACGGGTCGAGTTGGATCCGGTAGCCCTGGGGGATCGGGGTCGTGACTCCGGCGATGTTAGTGCCGTCGGACTTGATGGCAGGGCTGACGAAGCCGGGCCCGGCGATGTCGGTGGAGAACATCAGGGCATGGCTAAGCCCGGTGTTGGCGGCGACGGCGGCGTCGAACTCGGCGGCGGTGACCACTCCGGCGGCCCGTGAGATACCCGCCGCCGTCGCCGAACCGGTCTGGTCGATACCGTTGCCGTTGATCGGGGTTCGCCCGCCCCAGGATCCCGACCAAGTGTCGGTGGCGCTGTCGTATTTGGCCTGCCAGATGCCATAGGCCTGGCCCGTGACCGGATCCATGACCGCGATGTGGCCATCGGAGCCGGGTGGAATCGTGGTTCCCCGCGGAATGGCCACCGTGTTGGTTCCGTAGGGATCAGCGCCCCAGGGGCCAGCTTCTGTGAACGTCACGTCATAGCGCGGGGTGCTCGTGGTGATCGCCGACGCCGGGACCAGGGTCACCCCAAAGTTGTACATATTGGCGATGCGTTGGCCACCCGATGCCGACAGGTGACTCACCCAGGTCGCACTGTTGGCGTCCAAGGCCGGGTTGGACGCGATCGGCTTCCGCAGCCAGTCCGCGGTAGCGAAATGAACAGGAGCCTGGGCGCTCGGTGGCTTCACATAGCCGACGAACGCATTGTTGGGGACGTTGCCTGCGGCCACACCGCCGGAGACGTTACCTGCGACAGCCTTCCCTGCGGGGGCGGCGATAGACCCGGCGTAGTCGGTCCATGACGTCGCTACCAACACCATCGTCGCCACCAACACGGTCGTCGCAGACACCGCAATCGCCGCCGGAGCCGCAAGAGTTGAGCCGCACGTTGCGGCGCCCACGGGTCGGCGGGTCGAAATTCCAGATGTCATTTCTGGTCTCCCAACCCCGAGGACTTCTCGCCTAATGCTGCGGTCGAGCGCCGATCCTATGGCCATGACCGACTACGAGTCTAGTTCTATAGGTCTAGTCCGATTAAATCCAGAGATTCATGGCTTGTCGGAGGAGGAACCCGCGCCGAAAACCCGCGCCGCCGGGATCCCTCGACGCCATCGACCAGAAATGGCGCGACCACCACTAGGGAATGGACTTTCTCAACAAGGCCATTGGCTTGCGTGCATTGGCCCAGCAAGACCCATCAGCTGAATATCGATATCGGCGTGGAGGCTACGACATGTTCGTGCGGATCCTCGACACGCCGAGGGAGCAATGCGTCGCGGGTCTGTTCAACGCCCGGCGGGATCCTGCAACACCATGGCGATCACGATGCGGATATCCGCGTCATTGGGAGCGGTGTTTGGCCTCTAGGTCTGCCAGCGCGCGGCGCAGCGCATCGGCCTCATCGGCACCGACTCGCTCGACGAAATGCACCAGGGCGGCCTGCCGGTCACCGGAATCGGAGGCCTGGGCGAGCGCGTCGACCATCAGGCCTGCAACCAATTCGTCCCGGCCGTGCGTGGGCGCGTATTGGTGGGCCCGGTCGGCGCGGATCTGGATGACCAGATTTTTGCGGGCCAGTCGCTGCAGGACGGTCATCACGGTGGTGTAGGCCAGCTCACGGTGTACGGCGAGCGACTCATGCACCTGGCGGACGGTCTGTGGCTGCTCAGCGCCCCAAAGGTGATCCATCACCGCACGTTCCAAGTCACCCAGACCGGTCAGCTTGGCCATGCCCACATCTCCATCGATGTCGAGGGTACTCGCAATTACTACGGGACGTCGTACCCCCGATTTCGGCCGATTAATCACCGGCACCGGACGGGCTTGCCGGTGCCCCCGCGCAACGCCGTCCGGGACACCGTGTAGACACGTAAACCGTGCACCCGGAGGCCGCTACTCCCAGCCCGTTCGATGCCGCGTTCGACCGCGAGATCGGGTTGACGTACACCGAGACGTCCGCTGACGGTGTCAAAGCGCACCTTGCGGTGACGCCGAAACTGCATCAGCCGACGGGCATCGTCCATGGCGGGGTGTGGTGCTCGATGGTTGAGTCGCTGGCAAGCGTTTCGGCCTATCTGTGGCTCACCGAGAACGGCGGCGGCAATGTCGTCGGGGTCAACAACAACACCGACTTCCTGCGCGCGGTAACCGAGGGCACCGCCTACGGCGTATCCGAACCGGTGCACCGCGGCCGGCGCCAGCAGTTGTGGCTGGTCACCATCCGCGACGCGGACGATAGGCTCATCGCCCGCGGACAGGTGCGGCTCCAAAACATCGAAGCCCAGGCCTGAGACCATCAGTGACGGCCGGCCAACTGCAGGACCAGTTGCGCCCCGCCCAGCGGGCTGGCTCCCAGCGATGCGGCGCCGCCGTGTAGTTCGGCCTGCTGGGCGACGACAGCCAGACCCAGCCCGGAACCGGAGCGCGACGCCGTCGATCCCCGGGCGAAGCGCTCGAACACCGTGGATCGTTCCTCCTCGGGAACACCGCTGCCGTTGTCGTCGACGACGACCCGCACCCCGTCCGATGAACTGCTGACGGCCAGTCGGACCTCGGTCGCACCGCCGTGCTTGACCGCATTGGCGATGGCGTTGTCGATCACCAGGCGCAGTCCGACCGGCAGTCCGATCATCAGAACCGCCGGCGAAGGAACCAGGGAGACGCGCAGGTCGGGGTAGGTGCGTTCGGCATCGTGGGCCGCGCGGTCGAGCAATTCGGTCATATCGAACGGTACGAAGTCGTCGGCCGTGGTCAGTTCGCCCTGAGCCAACCGCTCCAGCGCCGTCAGGGTCGCCTCGATGCGGCTCTGGGTCCGCACCGTGTCGCCGATGACCTCCTTGCGCTGGTCATCGCCGAGGTCGAGGGTGCTGAGCACCTCGAGGTTGGTGCGCATCGCGGTCAGCGGGGTGCGCAGTTCGTGGGAGGCGACCGCCGCAAAGTCTCTGGCCGATTCCAGGGCCGCCCTCGTTCTGGCTTGTTCGTCGCCGATTCGGGCCAGCATCCCCTCGACCGCCTCGCCGATCTCCACCGCCTCGCGCACCCCCCGAACCTGGACCTCCTCGGGCTTGGACTGGGCGTTGATGGCGCGGGCCTGCTGGGCCAGCAGCCGGAACGGGTCGATCATGATCAACGAGAAGAACCAGCCGACCACCACGGTGCCGATGATGACGCCGCCGCAGATCAGCACCACCCTCCAGTGCAGTTCGGCAATTCGTCGCTGGGTTTCGGCCATCGGCGCGCCGAGAGCGATCGTGGCACCGCCCACCGTGAAGGTGCGCACCCGGTACTCAACCCCGTCGATGGTGGTGTTGGCGTAGCCGTCAGCCAGTTTCGGCAACACGATGCCGGAGGGCACCGACATGGCCATCGCACCCACCCGGACGGTGCGGACCAGGTTGCCGTCCGGGCTGGGGCCCTCCGGCGCCGGGGCACTGGACAGCAGGCCGCTGAAGTCGCCCAGACTGCTCACTGAGTCCAGCCGTCGGTCCAGTTGGCTGTACTGATCGTTGGTGACGCCCACCCAGACCCAGGTTCCGAGGGTCAGGACGAGGACGACGACGGCGAGAGCGGCGACGATCACGATCGTGCGCAGCGACATCATCCGGGCGGGCAGCCGCTGCAGCATCCGGTAGACGAATTCGTCCGGTTTCACCACCGCGGCCACCTGAAGTCGACCCCGGTTCCGATCACCGGTGAAACGGTCAGTCCGATCGCCGCCAAAACGGTCAGATCGCGTCGGCGAGGATCATGGCGCGCTGCGGCAAGCCGAACAGCAACGCACCGGCACCCAGCGTGGTCGCCGCGGTGCGGCCGACGAATCGATGTGCGGCTGACATGGCGTCCCCCTGGTGACGGGTGGGCTGTTCGGGAAGCGGGCGCAATCCGAGCAACGCTCCCTGCCCCAATGCTATGGCAACGCGATGACGGGGCAACCCGCACACGCCGCCGCCCGGGCCAGGTCAGGAGGCGGTGATCTCGGCCTCCTCGGCCCGTTCGGCGATCTCCTCGAGTTGCTCGATGCGGGTTCGGGCGTAGGCCTGCTGCTCGGTGATGGTCAACTGACCGCGGTGACTGCCGATGAAGGTGCCGACCCAGGACAACGCCGTAGTCAGCCGGGCCTTGAATCCCACCAGGTAGATCAGGTGCAGGAACAGCCAGGCCAGCCAGGCGATGAACCCGCCGAACTCCAGGGGACCCACCTTGGCCACCGCCGAGTAGCGCGACACGGTGGCCATCGAGCCCTTGTCGAAGTACTGGAACGGCTCACGTGCCGCAGGGTCGGCACCCTTGAGTTCGGCCTTGATCAATTTGGATGCGTACCGGGCACCCTGGATCGCGCCCTGCGCCTGGCCGGGTACTCCGTCCACAGAGGCCATGTCGCCGACGACGAAGACGTTCGGATAGCCCGGAACGGTGAGGTCGGGCAGCACCTTGACCCGGCCGGCGCGGTCGATCTCGGCGCCGGACTGGACGGCAATGATCTTGCCCAGCGGGCTGGCCGACACCCCGGCCGACCAGACCTTGGTCTGGCATTCGATCCGCTTGGTGCTGCCGTCACCGTATTTGACGTTGATGCCATTGCGGTCGACGTCGGTCACCATCGCGCCGAGTTGGATCTCCACACCAAGCTTCTCCAGCCGGGCGGCGGCCTTGCGGCCCAGCTTTTCGCCCATCGGGGGAAGAACCGCCGGTGCGGCGTCGAGCAGGATGACCCGAGCCTTGGTGGAGTCGATGTGGCGGAAAGAGCCCTTGAGGGTGTGGTCGGCCAACTCGGCGATCTGACCGGCCATCTCCACACCCGTCGGGCCGGCTCCGACCACGACGAACGTGAGCAACTTCGCGCGGCGCTCCGGGTCACTGGACCGCTCGGCCTGCTCGAATGCGCCCAGGATGCGACCGCGCAACTCCAAAGCGTCGTCGATGGTCTTCATACCCGGCGCCCACTCGGCGAAGTGGTCGTTGCCGAAATAGGACTGACCGGCACCCGCGGCAACGATCAACGAGTCGTAAGGGGTGCGGTAGGTGTGACCCAACAGCACCGAGTCGACGGTTTTTCGGGCCAGATCGATATGGGTGACCTCACCGAGCAGCACCTGACAGTTCTTGTTGTTGCGCAGGACCACCCGAGTCAGCGGGGCGATCTCGCCTTCGGAGATGATTCCGGTCGCCACCTGGTACAGCAGCGGCTGGAACAGGTGGTGGGTGGTCTTGGCGATCATCTTGATGTCGACATCGGCCCGCTTGAGCTTCTTGGCCGCGGTAAGGCCACCGAACCCCGAGCCGACGATGACGACCTTGTGCTTGTCCGACGGAGTCGCGCCGGGATGGGTCATCTTCGCTCCTGAACTAGCTGCGCCGAAATGTGTGCAGACGGTCGGTGACAGCGTAATCGTCCGGCCCGCGAAAGACCTGCCGGGTCACCCTCGCAGCACGGGGCGCAGGGCCTCACCGAGCTTGGTGATGGATCCTGGAACGTACCCGGGCAGGTTGACGATGATTCCGTCGATCCCGATGTCGAGGATCTGGGTCCGGACCGTCTCGGCGATCCGTTCCGGACTGCCGACCACGATTCGGCCCCGCATCGCCTCGGGAACCATGTCGTCGGTGAATTTGGGGTCCGGCACCGCGGTGAGCAGCACGCTGGTTTCCAATGTCGCCGGATCGCGGTCGGCCTCCTCGCACCGGCGGGCCAGCGCGGCGACCTTGCCCGGGAGTTCGGGCAGCGCGGCGATCACATTGAGGTGGTCGAAATAGCGGGCCGCCAGGCCGAAGGTCTTCTTCTCGCCGCTGCCGCCGATCATCAGCGGGATGTGCTTCCGGAAGCGGGGCACGGCCACCGCGTCCTCGGTGCGGTAGTACTCGCCGGAGAAAGTCACCCGATCGCCGGCCAGCATCGGCAGAATGATCTGCAGCGCCTCATCGAGCTTGGCGAACCGCTCGGTGAAAGTGCCGAATTTGAATCCGAGCGAGGTGTGCTCGAGCTCGAACCAGCCGGTGCCGATGCCGAGCACCGCACGGCCCTGGCTGATCACATCCAGGGTGGTGATGGCCTTGGCCAGCAGGGTGGGATTGCGATAGGTGTTGCCGGTCACCAGGGTGCCCAGCAGCACCTTCTCAGTGGCCGTCGCCAGCGCGCCGAGCGCGGTGTAGGCCTCCAGCATCGGCTGGTCCGGAGCCCCGAGCATGGGCAGTTGATAGAAGTGGTCCATCACGAAAACGGAGTCGAACCCGGCCGCCTCGGCCTCCCGGGCCTGGGCGATGACGGTGGGAAACAGCTCGGCCACCGACGTGCCGTAGGAGAAGTTGGGGATCTGCAAGCCCATCCGGATGGTCACCTCCGTGACACTAGCTTCAGGTGGGACGGCAACCCACCCGCCACCTAGGGTTGGTCAGCATGAGGCCTGGCAACCCGGCGACCCTGCCGCGCTGGGTGTACCTGCCCGCCGCGGCCGGCGCGGTGTTCGTCGTGCTGCCCCTGGTGGCCCTCGCGGTCAACGTCGACTGGGCG
>Ga0209986_10000434_pt1 | contig 39696 bp, 41 predicted proteins | sample BlataG_FD_183168 | JGI IMG/M metagenome (GOLD analysis project Ga0209986, IMG submission 183168) | Deep subsurface microbial communities from Black Sea to uncover new lineages of life (NeLLi) - Black_00105 metaG (SPAdes) (version 2) | ecosystem: Environmental > Aquatic > Marine > Oceanic >... | reverse complement strand
AGAAGGGGGAGAATGACTCATCATCGTTACTCCATGTGTTGTTGGTATTTTTTTATGTGAATTAATAATGTTTTTAAACGTTAAGTAACAAAACTATTCTTATTGACAAGTATTATAATCAAAAATCTGTTGTTTTCCTCACACAATTAATCATGTTCTTTCTGAGTCTCTTTTTTTGTGTCTTCCCCTCTCCCCAAAACTGCTGGGACGTTTTCAGTCATTTATTATTTAGTTAATCATCGAAAACTTTGCACTCCTCAGCAGAAGGATCATTAGCACAATACTTCTCCAAAGGATCTTCTATCTGTTGATAAGCGTACTCTTCTCCTTGAGCAGTAGAGTTGGCTCCAGCAGCAGTTTGCACAGCCCTGATGCCTTCAAACGCACTCAATGCAGCATAGGCAGCCAGGGCGCCAACAATGGGGGTGACGGTACCACCAGCGCCCTTGTATAGGATGTAGGCAATAGCAGCAGTACCAACAGCCATACCTTCATTGATGAGCTTGAAAGTGCCTCTGTGGAGACGACCACGGTCGGCACCGTTCTTGAGTGTGTAGGTAAGGGCAGCGGCAGCGGCAGCCCTGACAGCCAGTACCTTGGAGGAGGCAATTTCCGCGGCCCAGTCCGCATTCGGACCATATGAAGCTCCGAAGAAGGTGTATGCTGCGTAGACGCATGCTACAGTGGCAGCAGCATACAGACCTGAGATCAGGTTGGATGGAACTGTCAAGACATCACCAGCAGAGGAAAAGGTATCTTTGATGAGAGCGGTTGGGCGGGTGGAGTGGGTGGCCCAGCAGGAGACGAGGCCGACTGCCAAGAGAATGTTGATGACCATATCAGCTTGGGCGCCAACTGCCAAGGCTGCAAAGCCTCCTGGAACTGAGGAAAGAACAGCAGCAGCCAAGCCACCATGGACGGCAGCCAGGGTCAAAGAGAGACGTTGGTAGGTGTCTGAGGCGAGATTGTTCTTTTTGGAAGCACCCCAGCATCTCCAAGCTGCAGCAACAAACATGAGAGCAAAAGCACCCTGGAGTTGCAAGTTTGAGAGAAAGGCAGGAGATGCTGAGACACCAATGACGGAGGCATACTTGGCTGGTGCCAACAAGCTGAACAAGCCAGTTGTCCCGAGAAGAGCAGCGGAGAGAGGGTAGGATATAGCTGCAGCCGAGGCCTGGATGGAGACGGTGGCGGCACGGCGAGTGGTTGCAAAGACAGAGGGCCTGGAGGTGAGGCCAACGATATTGCTACGATTCAAAGTAGAACGGATAGCTGTGAGAGAAGAAGAAGGTGTAGGGTGGAGAGGGTTGGAGACAGAAATGAAAAGAAGGAGAATCTGAGAATTGCAGAGAAGAATTGCTCGATAAAGTGGTAGCGATCTTATTCATCAATCGTACCACCGTTTGATCTGTTCATTAAAGAGCACTGTACAAGCATTTTGAGACGATTATACCCCAAATTTATTGAAGAAGATTGAAACTCGAGCCTTTGTTTAAGCCTGGAACTGCGTTGTTTTACCACAAACACCGAGTGTTAAAGTCTTCTTGATGAACAAGTAAGGTTATATTGTCTCCGAAGCGATAATCCTGGTATGTCTATGTGAGCCTCCTCTCTTATCTTTCCCCATATCCATCGGTGGTTTCCCCGCTCCATCATCCAGATCAACCTGTGCAAAAAAAAAAACTTGTTTCTAACACCTTTTCTGGCCACACGTGTATGACTGCCTTGTTATAATGATGCTTAGATGAAAGATCGATTGTTGGGAGTTATTTGGAAATCATCACCACCTGGTAACCTCTGAGAGAGAGTCTCCCCTACCAGGCTGGCCTCCGATATCAACTTGAAGCCTGCCTATTCCCTCATAAACCTTAGGAAAGAACCTTTCACGGAGAATCACAACGTCAATTAACTTCTTTGAAGTTGCTTGAGAGTCACTAGAGTTGAATTAAGGGTTGCACTTTACTTCTTCCTGTCCAAACTCTTTATATATTATTTCCGCCACTACTTCCAGCCATCATGGCCGACCAGACCAAGCCTCTAAAAGACTTGACCGTAGATGAAGTAACCCAATGGCTCGAGAAGCTTGAGCTCGGCCAGTTATCTCCGGCTTTCAAAAGAGATGCGGTCGATGGTGACCTTCTCATCACCCTCACCAACCAGGAGCTCGTCTCCGACCTTGGATGCACCAACCTCCAAGCAAAGAAGATCCTCAAAGCTGCAGGAACTTCTTCCACCACCACCACAAGTACCAGTGCTCCACCACCTGTTGCCAGTGCTAAAGCTGATGACACTTTTATTCCTCCTCCAATGGCACCTCCACCTGCCCCAGCAGGCTACCCCCCATCAGCAGGAGGAGGAGGTCCACCACTACCTGCTGGCTATCCACCAGCAGGTTACCCCCCGTCATCAGGCGCAGGGGGAGTACCAATATTTGCATCACCAGGTGCTTCTGTAGATCTTAAAGTAAACCCTAATGTCAAATCTTTATTCAATGATTCTGATGTCGAAAAATACAAGAAACTGACTGATGAAATTCAAAATTCCTCAGTAGAGCAGCTCACTGCCCAAATGACAGCAGCCAGACATAAAGCCAACCAGGTCCATGCTCAGCTCACTGCTGCAGCTCAAGAGGAGAGAAAGGCTGAACATGGGCTGGAGGCGGCAAAAGAAGAAAAGGAAAAGAGATCAGGGTACTACATTGGGAAGAATATATTTGGTAAAAAAGCAGCAACAGAAAAGGTCCAGGCTGCTGATCAAGCCATCTCCCAAGCTGCCAATGCCAAGTCCCACTATGAAGCAGAGATTGCCCGTCTTCAGGCAGAGCTGGCCTCTTCTAGACAAACAGCAGAAGAGCTGAAAGAAAAGGTGGACAGGGTTGACGATCTAAAGAGAGAACATCAGAGATTGCACGACAGTTTATTTGAAACAGACGGTTGGAGAAAGGACTCTACTATGAATGCCCTCTCCACACAAGTGGCATCCCTACAGAACAAACACTCCGAGGTGGCTGGGTATGCTAGCACATATAGTAGAGCTCAGAGATTGCTGGAAGATGCTCAAAAGAAGACTGCTACTTCATTGCAAGCATTGAAAAGGACCATGGGCATAGGGATGATGGAGATGGGCCAGGGACTGATGAGACCACGAATGAGGGGAGGAAGAGGAGGAACAATGATGAATGTTGGTCAAATGGCCACCATACGACAAGCAAATTCAGCACTGCAGGGGGCCGCCAGAGATATTGCTCAAGCTCAGCAGACGCTGCCGTCGCTGCCTTGGCCGGGTGGACCTAGAAGTGATCTGCTAAAGGCTGCACAGATAGGATTGTTCCAGAATGTGTTGTTTGGTGGGCTGGCATCTGATATGATGCAGCAAGCTGCAATAAGGAAGAGTATGAAACAGGTGGAGGAGATGATGCAGTTGATTCAGGGGGCATTGCGTTGGGTGGAGGTGAATGGGAGAGGGTTTGGGAATGATGCTGCTCAGTTGGAAGGGGAGTTACAGAGGAGGAGGGGGGATATGAAGACGTACCAGGAGATGAATCTGCAGGCAGTATTGACATGAGAATGAGGGAGAGTGACGAGGTGAGGGATGTCGGGAGAGAAGTAGTATTGGGTTTGGGGTATACATTCTCGAAGGCGAGGTTAGATTTGAATCATTATTTGCGTGTATTGTTGTTGTGTGTGTACTAAGTGCAAAAATAACGGTATCTCAACAATACTTAACGAGGAGTTTTGAGATTCAATTCTAGGAAATGCAGAAACCTGACACGTACTAGCTAAACAATGAAGCAACTATACGCGTTTATATTCAGCAACATATTGACGTGGTTGATTCTGAATACCGTTCGTTGTCGAGGTCTGTTATTCCAAGCCATCATCTCAAACCCACCTCTTTTCAGCCAAATAGAGCCAGAAACCGAGAGGTGTGCAGCATTTAACCCCGTCCTTTTGGAAGGTCTCAACATCACCGAATCAGAGAAAATTCTCCTCCCCTTCATTTGTTTGCCTCTCGAAGATGAATCAGGCCAACAACAAGGACAGCGCACTCCTCCGCTTCTTCTCAGCAGCGACGGCCCCTCCCACACTGCTCCCACCACCACCATCCTTCACCAATCAGTCCCTCCAGGCATAGATTGCGTCTTAAAACAATGGTGTGACGGCAACATATGCTCCATAGTATGCGCTAGAGGCACTGTCGTCGTTGACCCTTGGATCTCTGCCGCAACCCGCCTCCAAGCCAGACTCGTCCACAGCCTCCCCTTTTGCTACGCCTGGCTGATGGGCACCCACAACTCCGCCATCACCATAGCAGACGGCTACGGCAACCTAGACGCCCACTTCCAAAGCTGGTTTAAATACATCAAGTGGGCTTCAGAGGATGTCAAACACAGCAGGTTACGTACCAACAACCAGTACCTCTCTCTCACTGATCAACTCAACTTGGGGGTGCGGAGCATAGAACTGGATACACATTGGGTAGGAGGAGAGTTGCGTATAGCTCACTGCGGGGGTCTCCACGTGGGTCCCCTCAACAAGCTCATATCTGCACTCAATCTAGTAGCCAAGCTACTTCACCAAGATATTAGATGGGATACTGAAACCATGGGATGCAACCCTTCTCTGTCTTCCATACCAGCCATGGAGCAACGACCACTAGCTGAAGCATTGATAGAAATAAAAGACTGGATGAATCAACCTGAGAACAGAGAAGAGTTTTTAATTGTTTATTTTGACGATCAGCCTGATCTAGGGAAATGGGGGGTTGCTGCTCATTTGCAAGCTACTGTTGACAGGATATTCTCTAGGGAACATATCTTTACTACTGATGATTTAGAAGAGTATAGAAAGAATAATAATAATAATAATAATAATAATAATAATAATAATAATAATAATAATAATAATAATAACGATGGTAATGGCTGGCCGACAATCAGACAAATGGTAAAGGCAGGCAAGAAGATGTTATTTGTGAGTGGTAGTGATTATGGTGAAGAAATGAAGCCATTGATCTTTCCAAGAAATGGAGGTACTTTATTATGCAATTGGTCAGAGGCTCCTTTGAGCAGTGTGGCTGGTGTTCCTGAGTGCATTGTTGATGATATTAGTAGTGGACGAAGAGGAGGAGGAGGAGGAGGAGGAGGAGGGGATTCACCATCCTCATCAACAGCAATGACTACTCCTACTAATGATATGTTTGATGGTAATCTACTGAGGGTAGCTACCTGTGAACTAGAATACGGCCCTCTGAATTGTGACTTTATCTGGAAAGGTAGCAATTACCCATACTTTGATGAGACAACACTACCTCCTGTGTTGGGATGCGGTCTCAACCTGCCAGCTATAGACCTACTGACACCAAGAAGAGCAGCTGCTGCTGTGTGGACGTGGGCACCTGGACACCCTTATACTGCTACTACTCAGGCTACAGGTGCTGCTTCATGTGCTGTACTGCTGGTGTTGGATGGGAGGTGGAGAGCTGTGACTTGTCCTGGTGACAGTGGTGGTCAGCCACCTGTATATCCATCCGCATGTAGACAAGTAAACCAAAACACTGGTGCTGGTACTAGAGATGGTAGTAGTATTAGCAAGAAGGATCATTTCATCTCATTATCTTCATCTTCATCTACCACCGAGGACACCAATAATAATGATGATGATGATGATGGAGGGGTATTGGGAACGAGGTGGATATTAGGAGATGGAGGTAAAGGAAGAGGATGGTGTCCTGAAGGTTCCTATTTTGATGTTCCACGACATCCTAGAGAGAACTACCAATTGAAAGAATTGTTGAAAAAGAGTGGACAACAAGGTGCATGGTTGCCTTTGAATGCACCAACATGGCTGCCTCCTGATATGATAGATGGTGGTGGTGATGGTGGTGTGGTGGTGAAAAGGGAGGAGGATGTCAAGTTTAATAGAGCTGCTGTCTTCTAGTTTGAAGAGGAGGAGGAATGTAATAGGATGTATGGTATTCTAATATGTATGTATGGATGGATTATATTGATATTGATATGTATGTATGAGTGTTTAATAAGTTGCAGTTTTTTGCTTGATTGGGAAACAATTGTTACAAGGAGCGGAAGTTTCGGGGGTTGTTGTTCTCTCCCTGGCCTGGGAGGGTGGAAAAGCAGCCGAAGTTCACCTCATACTGTCAAAATAGAAAGTATGAATCAATTTGATCGGAACCACGTTGTGATAGGCAACAACTCATGTGGTTATCATCGTCTATTGCAGTATTTTCTCAACATTACCATTGTAAGTATGACATTTGTAGCGTTTAACTACAAGTTCACCACCTGCATCAAATAATTTTTCCAACTATATATATATATATGTGTGTGTGTCGTGGTCATATAAACACGATATGACCCTCCCTACTACCGATAACCGAACTCATCTCATCTTATCCCTGACTACAGGCTCTGCTCTCTATTGCCGTCGCCCTTATCATCGCCTTCCCTCTCAACTATGATGAATCTGTTGATGATGGCGATGAATACTGCTATTTATGTGACCCCACTCTGTCCTCCAACCCTTGGATATGTCTCTTCACCATTATTTCTGCTGGAGTTTCATTCTTCCTCAGCCTGGCCGTCCTCTCTTTTCTTGAATTCAAAGCTTGGTTCAGAGGAGGCTGTTACAAGGCCTTGATCATGACCCTCATGTTGATTGGCTCAATTGGCTGGCTTGTAGTAAGCTCTATCGTTACCAACCAGATTGTACAGACGTCAAGTTCTGTTGAACAAGTATCTTGGAGAAACACTGTCTTGATCCTGTGTTGGATAATGTGCCTCTTCTATACTGTGTCCTTGATAGCTCGTATCTTTGAGAGAGGAGGCCAAGCACGGCTCATTGATCTTGATGACATCGAAGCCAGAAACCCGAGTAAACACAGCCACAGAGAAGAGGAAGAAAAGGTCTTCATTGGCTGGGGAGGTAGAAAGTACACTCGTCCTAGTGGTCATCATATCAGTATCAACCCCGCCGCACGTGATTATAGCCATGGTCTGATTGCCGATGGAAATGATCCTGATGACTTGATATTCGTACCATCATTCAGATGGCAATGCATTAGTTTTGTCCAACGTCTAGGTATCAGGTGGAAAACCATGGTGAACCTTGTAGAGGATGCACCTTTTGGCTTTCCCAAGCCTTTAGATCAAGGGAGACTAAATTCATGTTCAGCTAATGCTGTGAGTAATTTGTTATTATACATGTTGAAAAGAAGGGCGTACGAGACTGGTAGAGAGTATGAGAAGTTACCTCAACCATCCCGGCTTTTTATCTACTACAACACCAGGGTCAGAGTGATGAAGAAATCTTCATATGATGACTGTGGGGCTTCTTTAAGAGCAGTATGCAAAGCGTTGAGTAAGTACCATTTCTGTCCAGAGGGAAAATGGCCATATGATGACTGTAAATTTGTAGGCAAGTTTAGTGTGCAGCCTGACAACCAAGCCTACCATTCTGCCCAGAAAGTCAAGTTGACCTATGTCAAGATTCCAAAGGTTGAGTACTATGTTCTTGCTGCTCTTGAAGAGGGAAGACCGATCCTGGCCGGGATAGATCTGTACACACGCCCCTGGCAGTGGATGGAGTGTTTTCATTACCTTCCTCCTCCTCTAAGATATGAAGTGCAGAATGAAAGCTGCCAGGGACATGCTATTCTTATATGTGGCTACGACCTGAAAAACAGAGTGTTCCTTGCCCAGAACAGCTGGGGTGAGAAGTGGGGAAATAATGGATTCTTCTATTTGCATTTCGATTACATATTTTCAAAAAAGTTGGGGAGAGACTTGTGGACATTCAAAAGCGTCAGAGCTGGAAGTAGTGGTGGTGGTGGCTTTTAAATTCATAGAGTGATACAGCTCCTACCTGTGTAACATACCTACACCCTGATTGCTTGCATATAATCTCTTACATCCACTACTCCTTTATTTTAAAAGTTCATCTCCCCAGTTGCCTTGCGAAGAAGGTAGTCCCTCCCTCTGATGGTCATGATGCAGTCCTTCATGTTGACCTTCCACTTATTCTTGCTCCTATGTACCTTGTCAAACTGGCCTATAACTACATTACTGACTGCAGCCTCATCAAAAGCATCATCATCTGCTCCGTCTATACTATCGAGGTCACTCAAAACACCGTCATCATCTTCTTCATTGTCCTCTCCTCTATCTCCATTATTATTATTATTATTATTATTATCTTCCTTGATTTTATCATCACCACTATTGTTGAGGAATTTTGATGGCTCAGTGGGAGCTGCTGTAGTGGAAGGTCCTGCACCACCTTGGTCACCAGCAGTGGCAAGAGGAGCATGTGCAGTGGTGGTAGCGGTGGGCCGCTTGGAGGAGGGTTCTGGAGCATCTTCTGGGTCCCCCTCTGCCTTGCGTTTCTTAGTTTCCTCCTGCTCCTGCTGTTGAGCAGTAGAGCCATTAGTATTTTCTGTTGTTGGCTGTTGTTCTGCTGCTTCAGTCACTTTCCTGCAGTGGTTGGTAAGGAAGAAAAAGGGGCGAGGATGAGAGAAAGAGGGAAGGGCGGCTGCATCTGTTGGACGGGGATGTGATCAGGTTTGTCAAACTTACTCTGTATCTATATTGGGCTCTCCAAACGCTCCAGTTTGCGTCAGCTTGGCTTCCCACAAGCTTCTCAGCTCTTCTAACACGGTTCTGCAAGAGAGAATCGAGTGTGATTAAATTTTCGTTCAAAGTAATTTCAGTGTTTCAGAGGATTAAGACTTACTCGTCGACTCCTTCATGTACAAACTCAGCTTTGATATTCGCCACCACATCATCAATGATCTTGAGATAATGGGACACAGTTTTGTCTTCGATTGGCATTTTTGTTTCACACTTGTATTATAACAGCACGAAGAATAGGGAGAAAATCCAAACAACATCGATTGAATGAAACACACAGTACTAACAACAGCACCATTTCAAGGCAAGACACGCCATTATAAAAAAGGTTGACCGCCGTGAGCCTCGATCAATCTCACAAGCCGGCTACTCACAACTCACAGCTCTTCCATAAAAGACAAAAGGCATTCATAGACAGTGTATACTATAGTGGGTAGATCTATTTTATGAATATGAAGCAATCCTTCAGGATTGGTGCCTCCGTTTATTTAAGGGATGTGGAGGTGACAGCAAGGTGGAGAGATTCTCCAACTCTCAACTCGAGAGTGGAAAATGAATATACCCATCTAGAGTGTATATGTTTAAAATCCATTTTGATTCCCAATGCATACCAATCCTACTTGTGATCATCAGTCCCATGTGCCAATCTTCCTTCTACCCCCACTCCTCCCTCTTCTTCTTTATAGAATCTTCTTCGCAGTACTAAAGAACCCAGGGCGCTCCTGCTGAGCCAATTCATATTTTTCGGCAGAAGTCACAGCCACAACCGACCCTTTATTCTTCACAGCCTCCAGCGCCCCTGCAAACGCCCTAAAGTCCTTGATACCAGTTCCCAGCACCTCGTCCCTCCTCTTCTGCCTATCCTCATCACTCACTCCCAGTATATATCTCATAAATGCGGTCCTTCCCTTTCCATCAGGAAGCTGGTATGCATCAATATCACCAATAGTACCAATGATAGCCTTGGTCAATTCCTCTTTATTCAATTCCAGATTTTTCAGGTAGTCCACTGTGCCATCATAAATGTCTACAGTTTTCAATAGGTTGGGGTCTCTGTATGACATGTAGGTGAACATTCCACTGTGAGTGTCAAAGTCACAGAATCCTCCGTATGCGCCTCCACTGACACGTACGCGGTCCCAAATCCATGTCGTGCCCAGCAGCTTGTTGATGACGTAGGAGGAGCCATTCAATTCATACCCTGCGTCCTTGTAGAGGTCAGCTGCTTTGCATACATAGTTGACTTGTGTGGGGACGAGAAGTGCTTCATTGCCCCTTGGGAGCAGGTCTGCCTTCCAGATGGAGGGAGATGGGGAGGTGGATGGGAGAGAGGACAGGAAATCGTTAATGTGGGGCCCCACCTTCATCAACATCTTCTCATCAGCTGTTGCATTCACCAGAGTGCCTTTTTGTTGTAACAGCGCAGTTCTGATCCTCTCCAAATCATTCTTCACACTGTCCCAGTCACTGTCCACTCTTTGCACCAAAGAACGGATGAAATCAAGATACGACACGCCACCCATCATCTCGGAAATAGCACCAGCCACGCTGCGCTGAGCATCCAGACGGGTGCCTGCATAGCTATGGCCGGACCCTATAATACCAGACTCAAGACCAGCCTTAGTTTCTAGCGTCATTTGCTTGAATCTATCCTTATCGTCAAGCTTGGCAGTAAGCAGAATATCTCTCATAATATCCAACATATCACCAGACCTCTCTGCTGTCGCTTTTCCACGAAGCATCACATACCCCACTGGATCTTCCGCCCCTCTAATTGCTGACACAAATGGAGAGGCAGATACACCACCAGTCTTTCTTCCAATACGTTCAGTCATCTCAACAAAACTCTCAGTTGCAGTGCCCATCTGAGTGAGGCATCTACAGAAGAGAGGGAGGAGGGGAAGGAGGGTGGAGGGGATGGGGGACATGTCAAGTGCCACCTCCAGGTAGAGAATGTCATTGGTGAATAAATCATTATTCAAGAGAGTAGACCCCTGAGCAGTGGTGGTTGTGGTGGTGGGGATGGTGGAGACTTCTCTGGGGATGTCTGACAAGGACAGGGATGGAATGCAGGACAGAGCCTCGGGGGGATCAGGGGTCTCTTGTCTCAACTTGAGTTCCTCTGCTGCAGCAGCTACTGCTTCTAACTGAGCAGTAGGCATAGCAGACTTCGCACTCTGCAATTCTTGTACTTCTTCCTTTTCAACCTCTGCTCCCAGTGCTGCATTTGGCTTCAGTTCAACAGTCACTCTGTGGGGATTGGCTAGGAGATACTTTTCAATCAGAGGGGCAAATACGTCTTCGCCTCTGTCCATTCTGGCTTTGAACTTTTCCAAGTCATCTTGCCATTTTAGTGGCTGGAAGGGATCTCTATCGTAGATCCATGCCGACATAGATCTCAACATCAATGACAGTCCCCGGGGGAACCTTCCTGTGTTGTTTTCTCTGAGTGAAAATTCAATAGTATTTATGGCAGCTTCAGTGGCGCTCTTACTGAAGCCTTCTACCTTGAGCTGTTTCAAAGCATTAATGATCAAGGGCTCCACCTTGTCGACATCTTCTTCTTTGACTCCTTTCAATCCCAGGCTGAACACTGGTTGACGGAGCTCATCTTCAACTCCACCTCCAATCATACTCTCTCCCAGCCCACTTTCGTTCAGTGCTCTGCGTAGGGGGGAAGCATCAGTGCCCAGCATTAAAAAGTTGAGGAACCCAAGAGCAAGCTCGGTTTCCAGGTCTAAAGGTTCTTCACTGAGCAACCAATTGACTGATACAAATGCCTTTGGTTCATCTGCTCCACCACCACCTTCACCATCTTCATCAGCAGCTGCTCCTGCTGCATAATAGTCGACCACCTTCTTGGGCTCTGCAAACAGCTTTTGTGGCTTCACTGTTGAATCTGCTGGCCTGGCTTCAAAGTCTTTCAAGTATTCATTCACAATACGAAGACGCTCCTCTGCATCATCATCTCCATAAAACCAGAATCTGGCATTGGTAGGATGATAGTAGTCTGAATAAAAGCCTTTAAATTCCTCAAATGTCAGCTGAGGGATGACTCTGGGATCTCCACCACTATCTTGAGAATATGTGTTATCTGGGAAGATGGACTGCTGCGTGAGGCGAGCATTCACAGAGTCGGGGGAGGAGTAGACTCCCTTCATTTCATTGAAAACGACACCCTTGTAAATGAGCTCAGTGGAGCCATTGCTGCCTTCAGCTTCGTAATGCCAGCCCTCTTGTGCAAAAATACGGGGATCCTTGATGCAATTAGGGTGGAATACTGCATCCATGTAGACATCGACAAGATTGTAAAAGTCTTGGAGGTTGGTAGAAGCTACTGGGTAGCAGGTACGGTCGGGATAGGTAAACGCGTTGAGAAAGGTGTTCAAACTGCCCTTCATCAGCTCTACAAATGGCTCCTTGATGGGATACTTGTCTGAGCCACATAAGACACTGTGTTCTAAGATGTGGGGGGTGCCCTTGGAATCGGCGACTGGGGTGCGGAGAACGACACCAAAGGTTTTGTTTTCGTCATCGTTGATGACGCTCATCAATTGGGCGCCGGTTTTTTTGTGACGGTAGAGGAGAGCTGTGCTGCCATATTCGGTAATGTATTGCTGTTCTATGAGCTCGAATCCATGGGCTTCCTTGGAAGCTGCAACAGTACTGCGTTCCTTCGGTGCAGCAAGGCTGGCAAAGATTCGTGTGGTGGAGGAGTGAGAGGAAGAGGGAAGACGTTGGTGTGAAACGGGTCCCAGAAGGGAGCGGAGTCTTTGGAATCGAGAAGCTCTATGGGAAGATAGGGCCTGCGATAGTAATTGAGATTATTCAAGAGAGGGGTGGTTAGAGAAAGTGTAGGAGCAAAGAAGGGGAGAATTGTGAACTTTTCGAAAAACGCATACCCCATTGGTTGTGGTTGTGGTTCCAGCCACAAATCTTGGCAAGCCAGCAGTCGCTTTGGACGAAGCAGCAGTGGTGCCGAATCTATGGGTCAACATCTTGGAGATATCAACCAGCAAAGAACCGTTTTTGCGAATTTTGTCTGAAAACTAGAGGTCTACACTACTGATTCTGTAAAATTGGTGCGATAAAAACACTTCGCTTTGCCTATAATTGAATTATATCCACGTAGAAACAGATTTCACCTCAAGGAATCTTGAAACTATGAATTGTAATCACCACCATTCGACAATCATATATGGCAAGGCCCTGCACGGGGGGAGTCTCGTCCTCCAGATGACTTTGAATGCAGTCAGAAGGATACAGTCAGGTAGCTATATTGGGCCAGCTGTTCCAAATCATCTGCAATGAGTGAGATGATTGAGTTGGTACATTTAAAACCAGATCAGTACACCATGAGTTGGCAACTCAGTCGGGTTTGATGATGGCAGATTCAGATCAGAGAGGGATGGCGGTCAGAAAAGAGATGTTGAAGGAATGATGATGGATTAAATGAGGGCATTTCCGGTTCATCAAAGCATTTTCACTCTTTCATTCTGTACACTAAAAATCGACAGAATCGATCTTTTTAAAAATTAAACCAAGCAATCACGCTCAAACATGTCATCAGACAAAACTATTGAGGATTCACTGAAGGCGTTACAGGTAAATTTGATAGACTGCTCTCCTATGCAACACTCCAGTCAATCTCGTCCCAATAATCTAACCCTTCCTTCCTCTTTCTTCTCCCACTCATTCCCATCCGCCAGTCTTCAGTCTCATCACTCGACACCAGCAAACTCTCTGCCTGTGTTGCGTCTCTTCAAGAACAGCTCTCCCATCTCAATGCCAACCTTGGCACTACCACCACTAAAAACAACAACAACAACTTCACCATCACTAACCCTCCTACCACCACTACACCAACCATGAACAGAGCCCCAATCACAAAGATGAGTGCAGAAGTCATCGATACCAACCCCTACAGCCGTCTCATGGCTCTCCAAAGAATGGGCATCGTCGACAACTACGAGCACATCCGCAATTGCACAGTGGCCATAGTCGGTATGGGTGGAGTAGGTAGTGTAGCTGCTGAAATGCTCACTAGATGTGGTATCGGTCGTCTGTTATTATACGATTATGACAAGGTAGAGTTGGCTAATATGAATAGATTATTCTTCCGACCAGATCAATGTGGAATGACAAAAACAGATGCTGCTGCTGAAACCTTGGCTGGAATCAATCCTGATGTTGCTTTGGAGTCTTATACTATGAATATTACTACCTTGGCTGGCTTTGATGCCTTTAAAAACAGCCTTATTGATCATAATGTTAATGATAATGAGAGGAGCAGGGTGCATCTGGTGTTGAGTTGTGTAGATAATTATGAAGCAAGAATGACCATTAACCAGGTGTGTCTAGAGTTGGATCAAACATGGATGGAAAGTGGTGTGAGCGAGGATGCAGTGAGCGGACACATACAACTGATATCACCTGGAGAAACAGCCTGTTTTGCATGTGTCCCCCCGTTGGTAGTGGCATCTGGCATTGATGAAAGGACACTCAAGAGAGAAGGAGTGTGTGCTGCATCACTACCAACCACTATGGGTATCATAGCTGGCCTATTGGTTCAGAATACATTGAAATATCTGTTGAAATTTGGCAAAGTAGGGCATTATTTGGGCTACTCTTCTCTCACTGATTTCTTCCCTACAATGGAGATCAAGGCAAATCCTGGCTGTCCCAACCCTCTGTGTCATCAGAGACAAATAGAGTGGAGCAGTGGGGTTTCTACAAGACTACCAGTGAATCAACATTTACAAGACAGGGAAGATAAAGAAAAGGAAGGGGGTGATGGTGGTGCTGAGCTTCATGAATCTAATGAATGGGGAATTGAAGTGGTTGGCAATACAGGCAATGGTGAGGATGGAAGTATGATCCCCACTACTAATAGGACAAGTAATCTAGCTGAAGGATTGAAATATGAACACGAGCATGCTGATAATCATCAATATCAACGTATAACCCCTACTGCTGGTGGTGATGATGGTGCTGATGTTGATGATCTCATGTCTCAATTATCAGCCTTGGCTGGAGGGGGTGTTTGAATAGTTATTGATTGCATGAGGACTTGGTTTCTCTCTCCTTGCCAGTCTTTTTGGAAACCAACCACCCATACTAATTTGTATCAAGTGTTTGTAAGAATGATTGACATGGTATAAATCTTTACACAATAGAAAAACCCTGCCTGTCTGAGTTTTCTGATTGAAAAAGAAACATCCCTTCCCAACTGCTGTTGTTCATTCATTTCCTCTTGCTGATGACTTCTTTATCATCTCTCATCAACCACACAATGATCTATCCATCCATCCATCCATCCATCCATCCATCCATCCATCCATCCATCCATCCATCCATCCATCCATCCATCCATCCATCCATCTATAATAGGACTCATACTATTGATCCATCAAATATCAATACCCTCTCCACATACTTTCCCAAAGAGAGGTGACATGGTACCTCATCCACCCACCAGCCCACCTGACCCTATACCTTACTCCATTCCATACCATAGACCCTAACTGCTTAAATAACAACCTAGTATCATTATCATTATTATCATTTTTTAGTATAACCTGAGATAAGGACCATCCAAGGGGCTCTGCTGTGCTAATACTACTCTTACGACCTCTATTCTTGATATTACTCCTATGATGATGATGATGTAGATCTGATGGTGATCTGGTGATACTGGCATGTAGTAAGATGAATAATGTGGATAATAAAGTGGCTAGGATGGTTGTAGGAAGGCAATTGGTTACCATTGCAATGATTGAGCAGATTATAGCTACTGTTGGGTTGATGTGTGGCTGCTGCTGCTGCTGCTGCTGCTGCTGTTGTTGTTGTGAAGGAGAAGGTATATGTTGTCGTGGGGCTTGCGTTGATGGTTGTTGTTGTTGTGAGACAAAAAATGCATTTCTATTCACGTATACGTTGATACATATTGCTATGGCTCCTATCAAAGCTTTGGGTTTCAAGTAGAAAGTGAGCAGGAAGATGATGAGGAACATTCTAAGATAGTTGGGGAGAAAGGTGACGAGATTGTCTTCTATTCTTTCTTGTAATATGTTGATATTAGCTGGGATGTTGTATGCATTATAGAAGGTGGACTTGTCCTTAGTATGGAGGAAATCTACCCAGGGACTGGGGTGCTTCTGCAAGTCGTCTACTGTTACGGTTTCTATGTTTGGGCCCTTGAAGAGACGGTAGTGGCGTCGACGGTTTTGGCAATTGGTCCAGAAACCATCTCCTCCTGATTCTAAGAGCCTAGATAGCTGTTTCCTCTCCAAAGACCGCAAGCCTTCGACAGTATCGGTGCCATCTAGAGGCACCGTCGCTGCCAATGAATGACTTGGACTGCGATAATATTGATTTAATCTACTAAAGGTGCCCATAGCTTTACGGTTTTAGCTGTCCATCGATAGCTTCCAACGTGTTCATGTAGTGTTCAACATTACATTTTACAGTATTCCATAATGATTGAGTCATGAAACAGCCAGTGTCCCTCCTTCTTTTTTGCGTCTGCAATTGACACGCACGGTCCCTTGCCTCAGAATATATATTGTTGGAAAAGCATAATTTTAACAGCAACCTGCTGACTTTCCCTAGTATAAACATATACTCTTGTATAGTAGCACATCTTTAATATATTGAAACATCCACAGCCAATGACCACCAATAACCAGTAGGCCTTGATATATATCCTTGGAAACGATTACAACATGCTGAGAGAGCCTCTCAATCCACATCCCAACCAGCTAGACAACAAAGTAAGCACGTAGCAATAGCAATAGCCAGTAAGCTAATAAGCCAGGTATATATATAGAAAGATAAGAGTGATAAATGATAATGCAGCTGGATAATGTCTTTTTCGTCATCGCGCCGTAACGATGATAGTGATATGTGTCCAGAAAGAGGAGGAGTTCCTCATACCCACCCCCTAGGGACTACGATCATCAGGAGAGTCATCTCTTCCCCTTCCACCACCACCAGCTGCAGGACTTCTGCTTCTGCTTCTTGGTCCTGGACTTCTTCCACGTTGCTGTTGCTGTTGTTGTTCTTGAGGAGGTGACTGTGAGACATCGTCTCTTCCACCTCCATCATCTGCACCATTATGTTGGACTGGTGATTTGGAGTAGGAAGGGGATCTAGAAGGAGATCTACCTTTACCACGAGGAGGGCTCCTGCTCCTGCCTCTTCTTCCTCCCCCTCCATTGCCACTATCATCACGACGACGATGATGATGGTGGTGGTGATCATGACGTCGGCTTCCCCTGTCTGCATACCCTCTGTCTCTGCCACTAGTAGTAGAGTAAGGACCACTTCCAAAGTATTTATCACCCTGCCCCTTATCCTCTTCAAGCCTAACAACTGCACGATCAATGTGATTGCGGAACTCTGTGTCGTTCAACTTACGGAGCACACGATCCATGTCGTCAGTGTTGCTGAATTCAGCGACTCCTACTGCTCCATCTCTCTCTCTCTTGACATTGGTGAAGGTAGGAGGGGCCTCGCTGCGGAGGAAGTCTTTGAGATCTTGCCAAGTGGCTGAGACCGGAAGGTTGTAGAGGAGGATGCGGTACTTGGAGCGGACAGGGGCACGGTCGTCTCTGTCTCCCCGGCGTGGTGGTGGGGGGCGGTCATCTCTGCTGCTGCGAGATTTGCCCTTGGCGAGTTGGACTGAGATGCGGTCTCCAGCAAATTCATAGTGGTCTCTGTGGCGGACAGCGTCAGCAGCGTCTCTGTAAGATGATGAATTAATCATTTGGAGAAGAGGAGGGGAGTTGGGTGAGTGAGAAATGGGTGTTGAGGTGGTCGTGGTGGGGTGGGGGGGAGAGTGTGGGGGGAGAAGATTAGGAGTCGAGGGAAGAGATGCTTACCTGTCGTCATCAAACTCGATGAAAGCATATGCTGGAGGACGTCGAGGAGCCTTGATGTCGATTCTTCTTATACGCCCATACTGCATGAAGAAAGTGTGGGAGTGGGTTTAGGAGGGGTATCAAAAACACATACGCATCTCCAGATGAGGGAGGGCATACCTTGTAGAAGAGATCATCGACCTCTCTTTCTTTAATGTCAATGGGAAGGTTTCCCACAAAGACAAGGCGACGTTCTTCTACTGCTCTAGTAGACATGTTTTCTTGTTTTTAGCCAAGTGAAAATGTGGCCTTTAACAAGAGTGTTAGCTGTTTGAGTCTTTTAAAGTCAACCAATATGACAAACCCAAATCTACAAATGGTAGATGGGAAATAATACGTGGCATAGAAGTGAAGCCATCCCCTTCTTATTTCCCCGGGCCCGACGTGCCCTCGACATGTTCCCATGCATTTTACAGCTATAAAAGCATCTGCAATCCTCTCTTGATCAATCAAACAAACATTTTATGGAGTTTCCATGTGTTGGATGATAGAACATTCACCATTAACGTCTTACTGACAGCTGGATAGACAACTCAAATCGTATTTGAAAATATTCGAAAACCTGATTATCAAAGCACTATGAGTGGTCCAACGTTCTCTCAAAGCATGAAGCAATCCATGAGGAATGCAGGGATCGCCACTGCCGACCGCTTCAAAGTAGTCCGCTCCAAAACTGCTGGCGTCGTCGGCCAAGATGAGGGAACCAAAGACATTGACATCGCCGTTGTCAAAGCAACCACTGCCAGGTTCCACATCCCTCCAAAAGAAAAACACGTCACCACTCTCAAGATGGCACTCCACCCTAGTGGATCCCGCCACTACCAAGGACATATCATATCAATGCTCGTCGCCAGGATCCACAGCGCCACCGACTGGCTCACTGCCCTCAAAACCCTCATCACCATCCACAGATTAATGAGAGAAACAGACCCCTCTTTCCTCACCAACCTTTGCAGAGCCCAGTCTGCACCTGATTCTAATACAATTCTAGGAGTAGAGAACTACCTCGACTCAGGAACTGCAACTCCAGGTAAATTCGACTATTCCGAGTGGGTACGAGCATATGGTCGTTACTTGGAAGAGCAACTATCAGCGGCAAAGTCCATCGGCTGGACCATTGAGTCTGAAGGTGGCACTGGAGAATCGAAACTGCGCAATCTACCACCTAGAGAACTACTAATCCAACTACCAAGCCTGCAACGGTTATTAAGACGACTGACAGATTGTGTTCCAAGGGGCCAAGCTGCCACGGACCCTGTCGTCCTTTTCTCCCTCTCCCTCATCCTCAAAGAAAGCTTCCGCATATATAAAGCCACCAGCGAAGGTATTATCAACCTAGCCAGTGTATTTTTTGAACTAGATGTTGTAGAAGCCACCAAGGGACTGGATGCATACAAGGAGAGTGTTGCTGGTAATGCAGCACTCTCTGACTATTATGATCATGTACAGTCCATAGAGGAGATTAGGAGATCTATGCAGTTGCCTAGGTTGGCCTCTCCTCCTGCTGACTTTATTGAGTCTATGGAGGTATATGTTAGAGATGAAGCTCCTCAGACTGTTGTCAATAATAATAGCAGTGAGATGGTGGTGCAATCTTCTTCTATCAGTGGGTCACCTCTTCATCCACAAAGACAAGCTCCACCACCACCACCACCCTTAGCAGGAGGAGTAACTACAACAACAGCAACAACAACATCAAGTAGTAGTGATATGTTGTTGGCAAAGAAAGGAGGAGGGCTTCCTTTGAGGAAAGGAAGAGCACTGAGTCGTAAGCTGTCTTCCTCTGAAGCAACAGCAACTAGCACGTCAATGGCACTTGCAGTGTTACCAGTCCAACCAACTGTTGATCAAGAAAGGGACCAACAAGAAGGAGACCAGCAAGAAGAAGAAGAGACAGAACCACCACAACAGCAACAACCGGCAACAGTATTAGATCTACTAAGCTTTGATGCACTGACAGTAACAGACGATAATCAACAACAACACACAAATGACGTGATTCCACAACCACCACCACCACCACCACCACCACCACCAGCAGCAGCTGTTGACAGTACTCAGCCAATGAGTGCCTTGGATCTATTGGGGGAGTTGGATTTTTCTGTATCACATGCCCCTAGTGGTGGGGGTGGTACTACAGGTAATGGAGGGAATCCATTTGGGTCACCATCACCTGCTGAATATGGAGGAGGGGGAGGAGGAGGAGGTGGGACACCACCATTAAGCCCTACATTGAGACGAACTCCAGCAGCAGGGAGCCCTGTTGATTTATTCAAAGCAGCAGGTACACATGATCCATTTGCATCTATTGTTAAACCGCATGGGAAATAATAATAGAGGAGATATTACAGATTCAGATAGTTGTGTGTTTGTTGAAAGGAAAGGCAGGCAGATGTAAATGATAACAGCATTACATATTATTCTCTAACCCATCTTCCACTAGCAATCCACCCAAACTGCATTTTCAATCTCGCAAACACAGCTTCAAGGGAATCCAACGCCGGCCTAACATCCAAATGCATCGCCACCGGCCCACTCGCATCAGGAGCTGCATTATAAAAATCAATCACATACCTAACCTCCTTCCCACACCTATCCACAATCCAGTCATGTCTATCAAATGGCAGCCTATACCCTAATAAATTCAAAAACCTAGCCTTGGGAGAGTAATCATTAGGTCTGCCCTGAAATTTCAACAACCTAGGCCCTCCACATGATGCAGCTTCTCCATTGACCTCCTCCCACCTCCTTACCTCCCTCCATGCTCTTTCATTGACTGCATTGTGAATGGCAACAACAGCAGTCATGTCGTCTTCAGAAGGGGACCAGCCTTTACGTCTCATGGCATTGTAGAACATCTGTTCAGAGGGGTACACCCAGCTGTCTGCGTCCTTGTCTTGGTGAGGTGGTTTGGTGTGTGAAGGGGCTACTGGGATGGAGGAGGATTGACGCCATGTGGAGAGGGGTTTTGTTTGGCCTGGGGAGGCTGTGTTGGAGGAGGGTGGCATTTGGTTGGCTGGGTTGACGACTGGGCAGCCAGAAGGAGAGACAGTGGCAGTGGCGGGGGGATTTGAGCCAATGACGGGGCAACCTCCTGCCAGTGATTGGAGTCGTTGTTGTTGTTCTGGTGATGGTACAGTAGAAGATGCCATTGATGAGAATACTTTAGACGATGACTGTGCTTGTTTATTGGCTTCCTGGGTCATGATTATGTAGAGATTCGATCTCAAGGTTTTTTTAATCTTTGTGTGATGAATTCTAAATAGTATGGTTGTTATCAAGAGATTGTGCACCGTTCGTTTTGTATGAATCATACATTATCCGCGGTACATTGTGGAGGATGCCAGTCTTGTCCGCACCATCTTCCTTTTCTCATCCCACTACCACATGAAGACCCACCTTCCAGTAATCATGCCCCTTACATGATTGGAAAGAGGACTACACACGGCAATCCCAGCCTCCTGCGCCTGGGGCTCCTTTGGGTAAGCAAAGATTGGTGGTTTGATTCCTTGAACACATGCTCCCACACAGTAATGAATCGATGATATGAATAACATTCCACAACTATGTAGACAGCCCTTGCCCTTACCCTCACATGGAGGTGGATGCAATTTAGTATCATGAAATCATTACCTGGATTAAAAACAGAAGTAAAGTGGGGGATGGTGTTAATGAATCTGTAAGAAAAAGAAGAAGGGAGTAGTGGTAGGAAGTATACATGCATGCCTGCGAGAGGCGAGGGGTCGGGCTGTCTACTGCACTATGATGCCAAATAGTGTCAGTCCGACTGGGCCGTCTCCCATCTAAATACCATGGGTGCCTTTCCAAGTTGGTGTGAAGGGCAGTTTTGTGTCTAATGCTGTTGACTATTATATATATGTCCTTGTATTACATGACAAAAAGAGAGAATCCTCCCCGTTCAAATATTTAATCCAAAAGTTGCTCTCATAAAATAAACGCCAGTACACATGGTGCAATGTGCCCCCCGGAAATACATAAAAACCACAAAATGATCAAAAATATCTTTTGCCCTCTTAATACCATATACGGTATATGATGAAATCTCTGTGTTGAAATGAAACAGTAGTATTGATTTGAAGTATATATAGAATGCCGTTCTTTGATCTGAGTACAAGATGTTTACTCCAGACCAGACCAGAATTTCACATTTCGCCATTCCCTTTCCTTTTTAAGATTTGAGTTTTCTTTTACTACTTAACTATGATGCCCTCCACTGTATCTGTGTCACAATAATTATGATGATGAAATCAGTTTCCTTCTTGCTCTACTTTCAATCAGTCTCATGAACAGGCTCCAACAAAGAGTTCCCCCTCTGGTCTTTTGCAAATAAATCACCTCCCTTGACACTCTTCTCTAATATCTTATCCAGCTGACTCAGCTTCTCCCATGATCCAGGGCTGCCCAGACTACCACCAAGACGATCATCAAACAGATCCAAGGAATCAGCACTGCCTACATGCAACATGCGTATAAATTGACGGAAGTTGAGACCGCCCTTGATGGAATCCATGCCGGGACCGTGTTGACTGTCTCCTCCTCCATTACCACCAACACTGCCTTCCACTGAATGCACTGATGCATCAATAGTATTATCGTTGCTACCAGATCTGCTGCCTTCTTTCTTTCTAGCTGCCTCAGCCAAAGCATGGCGCACAGCAGCCTCAATCTGTGCAGGAGGCAACTTATGCCTCAACAGGGCCATCAAATCTTCACTGCTCAGCACCCCATCCTTGTCAGTATCCAACTCTGAAAAGGCACGGCGTGCCAGTTCCAACCATCTCTCAGTTTGATTCGTCTGCAAGACAGACCAGTCTATTTGATTGGCTGCCAGTTGGCTCTTTGCTACCTTCCCTGTGTTACCAGGATCCAGTTGATCCAGCAATCTCTCTAGTTCAGCGGGAGTGAGGCGGTAGCCCAGTTCAGCCAAACCATTGGCCAGGGCTTCTCTGTCAATCAACTCCTTGTCGACCATGGACAGTCTGGTGTACAGGTACTGGAGAGGGGAGGAGAGGGCATGAGTAATGATGGGAGCAGCTCCACCTGTATGTAATGGGCACACGTTCTCCTGCTCATCCATACTCATCTCTTGACTAGAACCAGCACTAGTAGTAGTACCGTCAATATGCTGAGCTTCTGACAGTAATTCTGCAGCAATAAACTCCAGTACAGATCTTTTGAACAAACTACCTTGCCCGTATCTTTGAATACGTTGAACGACAGCCAGAGACAGTGGTTTTCCTTGAGATCTCTCTTCAATAGCACCACTGAGCCAGGGATGTCGCAGAGCTTGCTTGGCAGTTGGTCGTTGCTTGGGATCCTTCACCAACAACATTTTAACAAAGTCCTTGGCTTCGTCGCTCACTCCTTCCCACTCCCTTTTACTCAGGTCCAGCTCATCACACAAGATAGACTTCCATACTTTAGTCAATGAGGGAGAGAAGGGAGATGATCTGTCATCAAATGGAAACCGTCCGGTCAGCAACTCTGCAGCCATGATGCCAGCTGCCCATACATCACTGGCGGGCCAGACCTCTGAACGCAGTGTCTCGGGAGCCATAAACCATGGAGTTCCCTCTAACCCAAGATCTGTTTGGGGAAGACTTTTATCGTCATAAAAGACGGCCAGGCCAAAGTCAATAGCTTTCAGGGGAGCTCTCTCTGACGAGGAGGAAAGGAGGAAATTACCTGGTTTGATGTCTCTGTGTAGAATCTTCTGAGCATGGCACTGAGCCAGTGTTCTCAAGACTGCTCTCATATAGGAAGCGACTGTACGTTCACTGTAGTGTCTGGTACCAATGACATGGTGCAGCTCTCCTCCAGCACAGTATTCCATGACAAGGTGGACATGGCTGTCATCTTCGTACACTTCTTCAAGAGAGGCTACATTGAGGCAACCACGGAGACGTTTCATAACTTCTACTTCTCTCTTGATGGCATCTTTGTGTTCTAAGATTTTCTTTTCTGAGAGCCTAGGGTCAGTCAGGACCTTGGGGATGGATTTTATTGCAAATTGCTGGCCAGTTTCATTATCTTTGACTAGATGAACAACGCCATTGCCTCCACGAGCCAGCTCTTTTTCGAAGGTATAGCGGCGCTCGTAATTAGTTCCATAGCCAAAGTTATTCTGACCAGAGGGTTGAGGAGCCATTACCATGTCTGAGCTGGAGTTGTTGTTGGGTGATGAGGTAGTGCTGTTGCGTTCGAGAACAGGCTGTGCATTGACTTGGATTTCAGGACGGGAAGTGTTGTTGTTGCCGTTTTTCGGTGGGGCGGAAGGCTGCGAGCGGTGGCTGGAGCTGAAAGAAGGCAACATTTGCTTTAGGCCCTTCCAGACACCCTTTGAAGACGTCTTGTTAACGTCCGCCATGGCAACAGTGTTCAGGTGTAAGGCGGGTTGTTAACTGGAGTTTGGTCTGGAAGGAACAAATCAATTTCACCAAAGGTTCGCTTTGGACGGTATCAATAGTAGCTTTGAGCCCAGGGAGAACTTTTTATCGTATCTGTTTGGGGTTGTAGACCAAATGTATGATTCTCCGGTATCTCAGCGGCATATTCTTCAATGTCTTTGCCTGCACACACATCCGGCCACCTCAGCAGAGTCGAAATTCGTGATGGAGAAGGAGGAGAGAGAAGACTACCCCACTCTCCTCTCATATTCAAATTTCAGTGGTTGTCAACACGAATACCCATCAATTTCAATGAGTATTGCATATAAGTTGACTTTAAGACATATTTTTATTGTTTCTCGTTCATTTAACAGGATAAGAATGGCTTCACCAGAAAAAGATCAAATCAAATCGCCAGGTTCAGGTGGTAAAAGAGCCCGGGATGTTGCAGTCCCTGAAATAGAAGATTTTGGCTTTGAAGCTGATGAGCTTCCAGAGGTATGCCTGTCTCCACAAACTCGCACAAAAGAAGAAGACATGATCTGGGGCACAATTCCATTCCATCCTCCCCGACTTCGGTCCCCTTGAGATGAAGAGTTGTCTTTATCTTGATCACTCACCCCCATTCAATCCAATCCAATTACTACAGCTACGTGCATCATTACTAGAATGGTATGACAATAACCATCGCATTCTTCCTTGGAGACGTAATCCCCACTCCAAACTGACTCTAGAAACAATCACTGAAGCAGCAGCAGCCAACATCCTCCCAGCTCCCCCTACCCTCGCTGAAAATGACTTTGTCTATTATGTCTGGGTGTGTGAGATCATGAGTCAACAGACTCAAGTATCCAGAGCAGCAGAATATTTCAGAAAATGGGTAGCAAAATGGCCTACAGTCACTGACTTGGCTGCAGCAACCTTGGAGGAAGTTAATGAAATGTGGGCTGGTCTGGGGTACTACCGTAGAGCCAAGTTCTTACATGAAGGAGCTAAGAAGATAGTGCAACCACCATTCAATGGAATATTCCCCCACACATCAGAAGAACTCTCCAAATCAATCCCTGGTGTTGGTCCTTATACTGCAGCTGCCATTGCCAGTATTGCATTTGGAGAAAAGGTAGCTGTAGTTGATGGGAACGTTGTCAGAGTGATGGCCAGGCTTAGAGCCGTGTCTGGTGACCCTAGGAGTGGGGCAGCTACTAAATTATTTAATAAGTTGGCCAATGAAGCTATTGACCCTGTTAGGCCGGGGGATTTCAATCAGGCAGTTATGGAGCTGGGGGCTACTGTGTGTGTGCCCAATGCTCAACCTAGCTGTACTGTCTGTCCTGTCAGTACTTGGTGTATTGCTAAGAAAGCAGAGAATATGAATAGTGGTGGGTCTAAGGTGACGGATTATCCTACAAAGGTTGAAAAGGCTAGTAAAAGAGAAGAGACAGTGGCTGTATCCATTGTACAAGTATTACCTAGTACCAGCGGTGGTGGTACTATGAGTAAGGAAAGTATGTACTTATTGGTGCAAAGACCTAAAGATAATGGTCTGTTGGCTGGTCTGTGGGAATTCCCTTTGAGACAGGTGGGTGAAGATGATGACAAGACGAAACGGCAAGTTGTGATGGATGAATATTTGCATTCTGTTATTGTACCAAATAAAATGATTATTGTGGAGAGGAAGGAGCTGGGCCAGGCTGTACACGTTTTTTCACATATTAGGATGACAATGAAGGCAGAAAAGGTAAAAATAAAGCTGCTAGAAGAGAATATGGAGGAAGAAGGAGAAGGAGTGGTAGGAGGAAAGGAGGTCGGGGAGAAGAGGGATGGGGATGGACCCAGTATACGTTGGTTGACACTGTCAGAACTGAAAGAAGCTGGGTTGAGCAGTGGGGTGAAGAAGGTATTAAAGATGATGGAGGACGATGAGAAGAAACAGAAGACTGGGATCAGTAAGTTTTTAACTTCTGTGAAGAAGTAGGAGGGTGTGTGATGGTCGCAGAGAGGCTTGATGAAGAGTGTTTGCTGGGGCGTTGCGTTTGCTGTTTGCTGGGGAACCTGAAAAGTAAACGGGCAGCGTTTGATACCTGTTAAATTGATTAGACTGATCCTTTTTCGTAAGTTTGACTAATTTGAGCCTGATATCACTCCCAGTTTCGAACGAATCAGAAGGATGAAAAACTCTACATGGGCCTTTAGTTTACTCACGTTGATTGTCGCTTTGACGATAGCATTAGTCCAGAACAACATCATCCAAGTCGACAGATCACCGATCACCAATTTATTAGATGGTTCCCAATACCACAAAGCTTTCAACAAATTCACAACGGCATTGTCATCCCTCCACTCCAACGCCGCCGCACATCAACCTGCTGCCTGTGACTGTCAAGTAAGTTTTACTTGTATAAATAATAATTGCATTATCTCCTCACAATCTAACCCATACCACTTAACACCTCTAATTATATAACCACAGGCTGCCCCAGGTGTACAAGAGAGCGGTTCAGCCTGTCAACTGGAAGGCGTCGTGTCAGATTGCTGCTGCTCCTACGCCGCCACTGAACGCCTCAACAGGGACGAGATCCAGCCAGTCTTAGAACACCTTGTCAAAACCAATTACTTCAAGTATTTCAAGGTAGATTTATATTGTGAGTGCCCTCTCTGGCCAGAAGATGGTATGTGCTCCCTCAGAGACTGCTCTGTGTGTGAATGTGAACCAGAAGAGGTTCCAGAGCCATGGAGAGCAGTGGAAGGCCTGACTTGTGATAATGTCAAGAAACAGAGTGATGTAGATAGGTCCATACAACCTGCAGTTAAAGAGAAACTGGTCCAGATTAGAGACTGGAGGGGATGGAGAAATCCATGGATGCCTTCTGATAATGATGATGGTACTAATAACGATGAGGTGGAGTACTCTTATATCAACTTGGTGGTCAACCAAGAAAAGTACACTGGATACAAGGGCGAGCATGCCAACAGAGTCTGGTCGGCCATCTACTCGCAAGAAGCCCTCCAAGACATCAACACCCATCATGAAAAGAAAGTATTTTATAAACTGATAAGTGGAGTGCACGCCTCTATATCAGCTCACCTCAGTGCAAAGTACCTCATTGATGAAGCAACGGACACATGGGGGCCTAACTTGATGGAATTTAGAAGAAGATTGGGTAATTCAATGGTTCGTGATAGAGTGGAAAATCTCTACTTTGCTTATTTATTTGTCTTGAGAGCGGTGATGAAGGCCAAACCTTTATTGGCAGCTGTGGATTTTAATACTGGCACTCCCATAGAGGATGCCAAGACCAAGGAGCTGATGACTAGATTGATTAACAATGAGGCACTGTCATCATCGTGTCCAACTCCATTTGATGAAGGAAGGCTGTGGAAGCAACAAGATGCAATGGAGCTGAAACCTGTGTTGCAAGCTACTTTCCAAAATATCACCCGCGTGATGGACTGTGTTGGGTGTGAAAAGTGCAAAATGTGGGGTAAATTACAATTCCTGGGAATTGCTACTTCGCTGAAGATTTTGTTTTCAGAAGCAGATTGTGCAGAGCAAGGAGGTGATTTGACCTTGGAAAGAAACGAGTTGATTGCCTTGGTCAATTTACTGGAGAGGCTTTCTACTTCAGTGGAAGTGGTGCGTAGTTTGAGTCTCGCACTCAAGGTGGCAGAGGAGGATGGTAGCTTACCTAAAGAGGATGGCTGGCCTAACAGTTTTGGAGCTATACAAGGGTTCACGAATCAACCTCTAGCACCTCAGTTGAAACAATAATCTGGATTGAAATCGTAAGATGTTACTTACATTGGTTTTGGCTTTGTAGTTTTACTATTGTAAGACAGTTGTCTTCGTATATATTGCTAGATACATTCTAAGATGGAGAGGAAGACCAAAATGTCTTATATCTCCACCTTGCATTACTAGGCATCACCACTGCTGATGATCGAGATGATGATGGTACTAATGGTGAGGTCGAATCAGTAGTACCGGTGGTAGTAGGCTGTCTTGGCCGTAGTTTGAATTTCCTGCCTATCCTCTTCATCCAATCAACAGATGCTTGAAAGCTATTTGTAATAGATCTCCATCCTGCTGTGAATACACCAGAAACTCCTCTCCACCAAGCACACACACCCCTCCACCCAGTTGTAACAGTACCAGTCACAGCTATAAAAGCACTCGCTACTCCTCTCCACCAAGCACACACACCCCTCCATCCAGCTCTCACAGTACCAACCACCCCTCTCCACCATGCACACACTCCTCTCCACCACATTCTGGTAGCCCCACTCACCCCTCTCCACCAAGCTCTGGTCCCACCACTCACAGTATCCCACCACACCCAAGGCCATTGACCTGGGTGCAAAAACCTAAACCCTAAATTAATCAGTCTTCTATTGATCCTCCCATGAGGAAACAAACTGTCTAGTGTTCTAAATGCAATCTTATTAATCTGCCTGGGAGCATAACGAGGTCCACCCGGCTGAGTGAGGGAATACAGCTCGCCTTGAAGACGCATACGAGTGGAGGTTCTCATTGAAGAAAGTAATTCTGGATCTAATTTCAATGCTGATAGTGCGTTGATATATCTAGTCAAGGCATCAACTGATTTAATGTCTCTAGAAAGAGCGTCTACTATCTTGTCGATGGCGAAATCTAGACCAGCAGTTCTGGCTCTTCCTGAAGTGAATGGAGCGGGGAAGTATCTCAGAGAAGTTAGGAAGGTGGCCTCAGAGGTGTGGGAGTAGTAAGGGAGGAAGGAGGCTGTGAGTCCCATAATGCCCTCTCTACCAGGAGATGGCAGTCGGTTGAGTCTGTCATTGTCCTTGTATGACAGTACTACAGCCTCTGTGATGAAATCATAAAGTGAGGCGAATGCATCGCCTCCACTCTCTGCATCACCTATGAATAGATGCTTGGCACCTGATACCATTACGTTGAGGAGCTTGAGTCGTTGGTCTGTGCCTCCAGCGTCTGGGTGGACGAGGATCCACTGATGGAGGAGGAGGGTAAAGATGGGGCCGATGTAAAGCTGGCCCCACAACTTACGACAAACGACGAGAAGGTTTTCCGATGCAGTGGGTGTTTTGCAGAAATAAGGGGCTAATACTTCATACCAGTGAGTGTAGATGGTGCCTGTGGTTTCCTTGGCTGCTTCGTTGAGTTTCCCGGTGATGTCCTCGAAGACTTCCTTGCAAACGGTGTCTCGGTCGTCCTGAACATCGGCATTCACAGCTAAATTTAGCTTGCGCAAAACTTCTCTTGCAAGTCGGTCTTGTACGCCAGAGTGGTACCTTCTTAATGAAGTATCTGATCGTTGCATAATAAAACCCTTGGCTTCAATTTGGGGTTTAAACTTTCATCACAAACTGCTAATTATTTAGGGCTAAGCGAGGGTACGCAAGCGACTAAGCGTTCTCAATCAAATTACAGACTATCAAATTACCATATTTTCATTTGCAAGCTGTCGGACTTAATACATATAAAGCACAGCAATCAAATCTAATCTAATCAAACGACGTCAACCCACCAACCCTCTTCGACTGACTCCCCTCTCTTCTCCAAGACACAACTCCCTGCCACCATTACCCAAACTTCCTTCCCAACAAGCATCTATTCAAAACATACCTCCTAATCTCATCCTTATGCGCAAATGTCATATCCAGGTGCCCACAATCAAACTCTTTATAAGTAACTGCCACCCCTGCCGCATCCATCATCCTGTAATGAGTCAGCACATCGTCACTGGAGATGACCCCATCTCGACTCCCAGCCACCAAATCAACCGCTACCCCTTTCAACTCTCCATAATGCTCAGCAATATTAGTAGAAGTAGGAGTACCATAATGAGCTGTATTAACTGCTGGACTATTGTAATCATATAATTTGAATTCTTTTGTATTGATGAGCTGGATTAGATGCTCACCTGAATTGAGGGAAACTGCTGGCATCGCTGATCTGGAATAATGAGGCATGGTGAGAGCTCTGTCCCATTCACTGGCATCTCCATTGAGTAGCAGTCTCAACAGGGATCGGGTCAGTTCTGCAAGAGCTGGAATTTCCACTACGTCAGCTGCTAGTTTAAAAGTCAAATGGCGCAGCATGGATGATGGCACATACACTGCAGCAGCAGCAGCTCTTCCTCCTCCCTTTTTATCATTATTAATATTACTACCACTGTGTCCTCCGTATAGAGCTCTCATAGCAGTCATGAATGAGGGCAGTATCATAGTAAATGGAGCTGCTCCTCTAGGATATGATTTATGAAATCCAGCTGGACATAGAAGGACCATCCTATTAATATAGTGGGGTTTCTTATTGCCTAGACTTTGAGTGACTGCATAGATGAGAAGAGAGGCTGCTCCTAGAGAATGCCCTACCACTTGTAGTCTGTACGGCAAGTGTTGTTGTTGTTGTTGTTGTGACCTTGGTGTCGGTGGCTCACTAATGATATCATCATCATCATCATCATTTAGTGTTGATCCAGAAGCAGCAGTATCTTGCAGTCCTTCATCTTCCTCCTTCTCCTCTTCATCATTATGAATGCTTGTACTGGTTGCCATGCTCTGAGATATCTTATCTGGAGTCAACATGCATAGTTCATTCAATAATGGAAGAGAATGCTTCAGCAAACTAGCATTACTACTGGAAGGTAGTGGGGTGAGGAGTCTGGGAGGGCTCCCTCCATCCAGGGCCAGTGTGTCTATTGTGGAGGCTGAAAATGACCGTTTGAAGCTTGTACCTGCTACTCCTGCTGTTGATGATGCTGATGACGTTCTTGTAGAACCACTATTGAATCTCAATGTATTGATTGCAGCATTATTAGTTGTTGTTGTTGTTGTCTTCGTGGTACCATTACTCTTGATATACTTGTTCCCCTTACTTCCACCCCCAAGTTCAGCCATCTTGACCTTGTGTATGTATTCAATCTGAGCAGCCACATCCTTCATCCCCAGCTCATTCAAAGAATAGTTCCAATAATTATATTCAGAATCTATATGACTCCTGGGGGGATTAGATCTTGTATTGCCTAGAAATACATCAAATCCTGCGTCATGCAGACCAAATGCTTGACTCCCATCCCCTCCTGATGCTACCCACCCCAGTGATGTGTCCAGCACTCCATGCATGAAGAAGACCACATCTTTGGACCCTCTTCTTGGCATTCTCTGGATCTGGAGAATGTAGCCATCCTCAGTGGTGAGGGTAAGCTCTTCTAGAGGGTACCCACATGCTGTGATGACATCACTGGCCGTGCATTCCTTGAGTTCTTCCCAGCTGTTATTGTAACTATGGTTTCTCTTCATTGTGTTGGTGTTGGTGGAGGTGGAGGTGGAGGTGGTGAAGTTAATGTTGGGCTCAGTGGTGTCTGGTCCTTCTTCTTTGAGCATGAGAACAGTACGAGTGACTTTCCTTAATCCTTCAAAAGCTGCAGTAATTGTCAACTCAGCAGTGAGTCTGGCGTCTTCTATGAGTCCAGTGGTTCCTCTGGGTATGGCGCTGCCTGCTGGACGTTTGAATAAGTCGATGGGAGGTGCAGGAGTGGCGGTTGAGATGGTGGTGTATTTATTGGTGTTCTTGCCATTCGTTGACGTTCGTTTGAATGATGAGTTTTTGGGTTTGCTGTCGGTGTTGGTTTGAAGGTGATGTATTTCTACAAGAGCATTAAAATTGTTCTCTTCTGTAGCTTTGTTGGCTCTCCAAGACACCCAGTCCCTTCGGAATTTGTTTGTGTCCACTGACGGCGACTTGAGGCCAAAAAGAAAGAGGATGCAGTTGGCTATACCGTTGATGATTCTGATAACAATGATGATAAGCTCGCGTACTACTACTTTTAATCCCTCCTCGACGCTATTCAAAATGTTGAGCACAAAATTGCCGATAATTCCGTGCAGTCCTTGCATAATGGCTGATGTATAACAGCAATTGATGTATCTACGATATTTCAAGGGTTTCCATTATGACTATATAGAATGAAATGAAAATTAGTTGCGTCGGAATCCAAACCCCACTGGTTTTATCAATGTTGATGTTCGTTGGTTGCAACCAACTCCCCCGACCCTGGTGTGCATTTTCTTACATACTGCACATATAGCTTGGTCACAAGGGTTGTACTTTGGATATTTAGAACTATTTATTTATTCTAAAGTATCTATGTGTGCCAATCCAAATGAAGGTTTAGCAGGAAACCAGTCATCATTTAGAAGGAAGCCTGTCCACCGTCCGATCGGCCGAACGTCATTGATTTGAAAACACACACCAAATTTCCAAAATTCCACATTATCTCCTTTCATGACAAAAAAAGTTCTTCGACGGTGCTCTACTTAACCTACACAAAGATCATATGGCGCACTGCATCGCTCCTCATAGCAAATTCTTATCTACCTTTGGTGTGATTCTCATAGCTAGACAGCCAGTCACTTCACATTGCCACTCAAGATCAACCAAGAAGGTCAGATCACAACCAGAGAACGGCAATGTCATCAACGAAGAGCTCATCAAGAGGCTCCAAGCAGCTGAGGCCGAGGCTCAACGACTGAAGGCCGAACTTGGCAAGGTCACCGCTGCCAATCCTCCTCAAACTTCAACCACAAAACAAGGTGGTAGTAGTGGTCAAGAATCAGACTCTGAGAGCGACCCCTTATCTTCCTCTAGAATAGACGGAGGAGATCTACGCAGAGAAACGATGTCTTTTGTCCCATCTAAAAGAAGAAACTGGCTCTCTGAATCAGACGTTGACTTTTTCACTGGAGCAGGTCCTGGTGAGATGGGGGATGGAGAACTGAGTGCTGATGATAAGAGCACCGTTCAAAAAAGATTACTTATTGGTATCGTATTATCAGCACTAGCTGGTGGGTTTGCTCTCATCCCTACTACCAGCCTAGCCCCACCTCCATCCAAACCTCTCTTCTTCTACCTTTCCCCCCTCCTCCAAGCACAACAGTACCTAATACAACTGGAGACTGTCATTCCAGAGGGAGATTATGGTCAACTAACAGCAATAATATCCCGTATTGAAGGGAATCCCTGCAAAATTCAGTCCAATCTCCGTGATGCTGCTGCCTCTCTGGGAGGTGCAACTACGGTACAAGAAGCAGAGTTTGTTGCTAGAGATGTGTATGAACTAGTGAAGCAGATAGATTACCAGCAATATTATGACTCAATTGGGAGAGGTGGAGGGTCAGGAGGTAGAAATGAGAAGGAATTCTACGATTTTTCATTGAAAGCAGCTAGAGCAGCGTCTGCCAAGCTAAAAGAGTTTTTAAAGTACATGCCTGCAGATCAGTTGGAGGCTGCTCAACAGATTGTGAACAGTAGTAATAGTGTGCGTGGGGGGGTGTTTTGATGATATATATAATTGGTGACATTGTATGTAATGAATAGATGGATGTAGTTGGATGTATAGAGAGCTGGGTGTATTTTTATAGCCCGGACCCTTGACAGCTGATATGCAAATCAGAAGGTGTAGTCCTACCTGGACTGTTGAAACATTAGGTGATATTTGCTGGGTCATGTTTTTCAGATCTGATACAATCATCTCCTCTCGAGTTTCTACAACATAATTTCCAATCACAATTCATTAATATAATTCTTCCGGAATTACAATTTACTAAATAGCTTCATATCTTAGCTATAGTTCTTATAGTTCTAAAAACCAGCTTGAAGCTAAACTTGTCTCCTACCAACTTAAAACTAAGAAGCATTCTATCCCAATATAAGCTGTTCAAGAGCATAAATTGTTAGAATAACTCAAGGTACATTTCCGACACCGTTTTTTTGGGTGGGAAGCCGCCTTAAGGCAACAGGAAGGAAAGCTTTCACCATAGTTTTCTCATAAATTGAACCGTCCAAGATTTGGTCAAGATTTAGTTCAATCGCCAGCAAGACAGCCCGTTCACATTTCCTCTCATGATTGGTCATCCACCTCACTCACATACTAATCCTTTCAATACTTCCATTCTTATCCGCAGTCACCAGTACAATGTCTTACAAAGCTATTTCAATCATCTCCCTTCTGGCTCTCATTGCCACCACCACTTCCGGTCGTGAGCTGCTCCAGGACTGTAACTCGGGAGAGTACTACAACGGAGACGGATGTGCTTCCTGTTCCTCTTGCAGTCTCGGAGAATACAAGTCTGGAGGTTGCTCAGGCAGTTCCGACACTATTTGCCTTTCCTGCTCTTCCGAATGCCCAGATGGCTTCTTTGAAACTTCAGGCTGTACTGCTACGAGTGATATCGGTTGTACCCCATGCAAAAAGACATGTGGGGAAGGGTACTTCAGATCAGGAAAATGCAAAGGGACCAGCGACTACAGCTGCATCCAATGCAAAACCAGTTGCAGTGATGGGTATGTTTTGAAGGGAACATGCAAAGGTGTGGCTCGCAAGGATATTACCAAGTGCATGCCACCACCCCCAAAGCCAAAGGGTAAAGGCAAAGGCAAGTTATGATGAATATTATTGGGTCTCAACTCAGTTCATAGTTTTATATATACACTACAACCTCTGGGTACAGAATTTTTCTTTATATAGATTTGATTGAGGCAAAGGCATCTGATTATAATGATGATTATTGGGTCTTATCTCAGTTTCATAGTTTTATATATACATTACAACCTCTCTGTACAGAATTCTCTTTATATAGAGATTTGGTTGAATGCTTTGATTTTCCCCTCTGTGTAAAACCTTGCTCAATGGATTCAACACATACAGATGTGGGGCAGGGAGTCTGAAAGTCGGGGATCCCTAGACTTAGGAACTCTGGAGAGGTTCCCTCCGCTAGCGAGCACTCTCTTCAAAGCAAAATTTGGAAGGGCGGGCCATTATTATTTCTGATCAGTTTTAAAATTATCAAAAGCACATCAACCTCTGATTTGATACCCCATCCATTTGGTAAATTGCAACCCTCCCTGACCTCAAATCAACCCATCAGAGATGAATCATGCCTGTAAATTGGGGCAGTTTCGTCCACGGCAGCATTCCATTAACGAGAGACACTTGGTTTTAGTGGTATTATGCGAAGAAAGCAGTAACCGCTCACGAAACAAACCCTCCAGTTCTACCAGCCAAAAAAGAAGCCAGCAAATCCGACGTCAAGGCAGAGTGTCGACACCGCCACAGGAACAACGTCAGAAATTCATCGACCTCATACAACAACCAGAGGAAGATGACGACTCACAATTCCTTGATAATAGTGACAATTTGACTGAAGAAGAACAAGTCCAGGCACAGTTGGAAGAGGAATACGGACCTCTAGCTCGTCCTCGCCCTGTTGCTCCTTCCCCATCCTCAACCACCACCAACAACAACAAGAACAACAACACCATGATTGACGGCCAACCTCTGGTAAACAGAAACGAAACACTGGTAGAAGGAGACTACAGCATCCCAGATGGAAATATAGACGGTGGTGAAAGAGAAGACCATGAAGAACAAGCATCTAATGAACGTAAGAAGGAAGCGCTATTTGCAATGTTGCAAGCAGGAGATGCCATTGAGTCAAAGATTGAAGAATACCTTGAAGACATTGATGAAGAAATGCTAGAGATATTAGAACAACGTATCATCCACCTAGAGAATGTAGGCATTGATGAGCCAGCTATGCAGGGGTTGTTATTGCTGCACAGGAGGTTGGAGGTGGAGATTGATAGAAAGAATGCTACTCCAGCAATGAAGTTGTTGGATGATATCATGTCTATATTAGCAGAGGCAGATATTATCAACATTAATGATGGTAGTAATACTGATACCACTGCTAGTATCATGACATCAACACCAGAGTCAAGGGCAGCAGCTGAGGAAGCAGCTGCAGAGAGACTGAGGGTAGGGTTTGGCAAGACTACCTCTCTCCTTGATACTTTTGGACCTGGAGATGATGTACTGACCCTAGCAGCCAAGTTGGCCAGACAAGGTCCTGATGCATTGGAAGCTATGGGAGGTGCAGGGGGAGGGGCAGTAAGGGATGGGGAGGAGGTAGATCCTATGGAATTGTTGGGAGAAGGTACAGAGTTGTTGGGATTTGCCAAGGAAGGTCAGCAGCAGATAGAGACCTACCTGAAAGAAGCCAAGGATGAAAATGAGAAGAGAGAGTTGGAGTCTGCATTGGCATATAGGATAGAGGCATTGGATAGGTTGGAGAGGGCTTTGGGTATAGCAAGGAGGGTGCAGAGAGAGATGAGGTTGGGATGAAGAAAGGGAGAGAGAGTGAAGGTTGGTGGATCGAGCACTCTCCCGCCAAACGGGCTCCTCTCTAGTTTGAATTCTGGAGGCTATAAACTTCCACCCTAGGCTATTAATTGGCAGAAATTGGCATTGTTCTATTAGGTCAGGTATTAATTGATTAATTCGAGTCAACATCGGTGTCATCGCATCACTCAATTGAGAAGATAACATCCCTGATAAGATCATCACCGACACCCTTTCAGCTAGAAAGGAAAGATGCCCGTCAATGAGTATGAGCTTCAAAGGATGAAGCGCATTGAAGAGAACAAGGCTCGTTTGGCGGAGCTGGGGCTCGATAAGGTAAGCTTTTACAATTTACTGGAATCCAAAACTTTCTGCTCATTGCCGCACTAAGTGGATGATCGCTTCCAGGGATCGAAAACCTATGAGTACAAATGCTGAAAGATCATCAATTGGTCAAGTATCTCCGTCAATTCTGTGCAAATTGTAATCCCCATACTGATCTTCTCCCAACCCTTGCGTATCACAGACTGTCAAGGAAATCAGAAGCACCATGATGGCTGCAAAGGCTCGTCTTCGTGAGCAGCGCGCTGCTACCGCTGCAGCAAAGAAGGCTGCCAAATCCTCCATCGCCCCAGCTGACCGCCGTCGCTCGGATAGATCACAAGGGAAGGAGGCTCCAAATTACAACGACAATGAAAACAGCCGTGTCTTAGCTCTGGCTGATGGGGAGGGCGGTGGCTCCAGGGACCGTCGCCTCATCAAGGAAAACATCAACCAAGAGATTTACACCATGGAACATGTCAATGCACTTGGCTCTCATGAGAAGGAGTGGGAGCTGTTTGTGGATGGCTACGACAGCGAGGGCAACCGCATCTATGACAAGGAAGTAGGAAAGACCTGCCATCAATGCCGTCAGAAGACCCTTGGCATACGTACCACCTGCTCTGAGTGTGGTGACAGATGCCTCCAAGGTCAGTTTTGTGGTGACTGCCTCTTTATGAGATACGGGGAGAACATTGAGGAGGCCAACGCCAATCCAGACTGGAAATGTCCTGAATGCCGTGGTATCTGCAACTGCTCCTCCCACCGCTCTAAACTTGGATGGGCTCCCACTGGTACCATGTTCCGCAGTGCCGCTGCAGATGGTTTCAAGAGTGTTGCTCACGCTTTGGTGTTGACCAACCTGGCTCCAGAGGCCAAGCCACTGGCCCTCCATCTCATGCCTGAAGAGTACAGAGCTGAGGTTGAGGCGGAAATTGCAGCTGAGAAGGAGAAGCCTGCAAAGAAGACTGAAGATAAGAAGGAGGCATCTCCTAGTAGCGAGGATAGTACCATTACAGTTGCTGATGTGGCTGCAATTGAAGATGCCATTATTGTTCTGGATCAGAAGAGAATTACTAGACAAGATAAGCGAAAAGTTGTTGTTAATGTGCTTACCAAGGCAGCACCTAAACGTAAAGGTGGAAAGGTTGTGGAGGCTGAGGAGGGTGGATGTAAACGTCGTGGATTGATGGGATTGAGGAGGAGTGGCAGGGTGGTGGCTTAGATTGAGGAGGGAGAACATAGTATCCAAGAGACCAGATTATTATAGAACAGAAAGATCAAATTAAATACTTGAAATTTCCTTATATTTTCACTTCCATTTCCTTATTGAGTTGAAGAAATTTAAAGCAAGCACGATGATAGATTGAATGAGCTCTCTCTCTCTCTCTCTCTCTCTCTTACTGAGTGGGGACAGGCGGGAGAGAGGGGTTGAAGTAACATATATAAAAGGTGGCATCAAGCTTCAATTCGACAGATTTACACAGAAGCATTGTATTGGAGGGGTATAAATATTTTCTTCGAGAGCGTGATGAGGCTCATTATCACTCCCAACAAGGCGGGGATCATAAACAGAAATGCTCTAGTTTCGGTTCCTTCCTTGGACAAGATAAATTTAGGTTCCTTGACTACATCACGTCAAATGTGCGACATTTACGCTTTCAAAACTCACGGAATTAAATATCCAAAGTCTACTCACCAACGGCACCGACGATCCTCCCGACGAGACAGCAACTCAACCACCACTGCAATGGCCTCCTCCTCTGCTGCCTTTCCCCTCCCCTCTTCATCCTCCACTACCACTGCTGTAGTCCCACTCAATGAACTCCCAGGTGGCTACCCCAAAGACTTCATCATCCGTCGGCTTGGTGTCTTTGTAGGCATTGTCTTTGGCTATGCCATGTTCTACCTCACCAGACTTTCACTCACTTATGCTGCTCCAGTCATGGTAGCCGACCCAACCTTGGGACTAGATATCACTCAAATAGGTGCAATGACCAGTATCTTCCCTATAGCATATGGTATGAGTAAATTCCTAAGTGGAGTCTTGGGAGCCAGAACCAGCCCAACCATCTTGCTGGCAGGAGGGCTGATGGCCACCGCCCTGATGAATGCCGCCTTTGGGTTTGGGACCAGCTTGGCTTGGTTTTGCTTCTTCTGGGGCCTCAATGGTATGCTTCAGGGACTAGGAGGTCCTAGTTGTGCTCGTATATTAACATCGTGGTTTGCTACCAAGGAGAGAGGTACATATTGGGGTATGTGGAATATTGCTCACAACCTGGGCGGATTTGCTGCTCCTGTGTTTGCTGGTAGCATGGCCAAGATGTATGGATGGCAATGGGGTATGTGGGCTCCTGCTGTTGCTGGGTTTATTATGGGTGGTTTTATATTACTCACTGTCAGAGATTCTCCAGAGAGTGTGGGATACGCTCCTGTTGAGAGAGTTGAAAATGGAGCATTGGCAGAGAAGAAGAAGAGGATAGTAGAGGGAGAAGGAGAGGGAGAGGAGGTAGCAGCAACAACAGAGACGAAACCATCACTCATAAAGATGTTGGTAGATAATGTCCTGACTAATCCATTTATCTGGGGAATGGCACTCACCTACTTCTTCATATATATAGTGAGGCAAGGAGTGACATCATGGTTTGTATTCTACCTCATCAAGGTTAAAGGAGTCGCTGATGCTGGATCTGCTGCACTGAGAGTATCTGGCCTGGAACTAGGTGGTTTATTTGGTAGTTTGATTGCAGGTAGACTGAGTGATGCAATGATTGCTAGGGCTGGTAATAGAAAGGGACATGTGGGGCAGAGAGTGAGGGTGGTTTTTTGTTATACTATTGGTGTGGCATTTTCTCTCTTGGCATTTGCTGCTACTCCTGCTAGTATGGGCTGGTTGCAGTGGGTTACAGTGTTTATGATTGGATTCTTCCTATATGGACCTCAGATGTTGATCGGGCTGTGTGGAGCAGAGCTGGTGGGACCTGCATCTGTGGGGGCATCTGAAGGATTCTTGGGGTGGGTGGCGTACTTGGGTGCTGCTAATGCTGGTATTCCTCTGTCTATTATTGTGAGAGATTGGGGTTGGGGATGGTATTTTGCTACTTTGTTATTCTCTTGTGCAATGGCGTTGCTGTTGTTGGCTCCAATGGTGAAGTTAAAGAGTCATGTGCAAAGAGTAGGAGAAAAGATGGAATGATGTGTGCATTTGCATATGTGTGTTGGGG
>Ga0209986_10000433_pt1 | contig 39735 bp, 43 predicted proteins | sample BlataG_FD_183168 | JGI IMG/M metagenome (GOLD analysis project Ga0209986, IMG submission 183168) | Deep subsurface microbial communities from Black Sea to uncover new lineages of life (NeLLi) - Black_00105 metaG (SPAdes) (version 2) | ecosystem: Environmental > Aquatic > Marine > Oceanic >... | reverse complement strand
AGTATTACAAGGGTAAAGGCCACTATTAGACGAAATCGCAAACTATGTATCACTTCAAACCTCTGAGAACTTGTAGCCAGCTCCATATACTGTCTTTATGCGCTTTGGGTGGCTAGGGTCAGCCTCCAGTTTGCGGCGCAGGTTCAGGATATGAACGTCAATGGTACGATCAAAACCCTCATAATCATAACCCAGGGCTTTTTCAATAAGCTGTGCCCGGCTGAAGACCCTGCCCGGTTCCTTGATGAGAACTCCTAGCAGCTTGCATTCAACGGGGGTAAGATTCAGAGGTCTGCTAGAAATGAATGCCTCCTGGTTGAGGAAGTTCAGGACGAGTTCGCCACGCTTAATCTCCGCAGGACCACGCTCCCCCGGCAGACGCCTGAGCACTGTCCGGACTCTGGCTGCCAGCTCCCTCGGGCTGAAGGGCTTGGACACATAATCATCGGCTCCTAAACCTAAACCAGTCAGCTTGTCCTCGTCCGTAGTTCTGGCGGTGAGCATAATTATTGGTATATCGGATTCACCTCTAAGCTTACGGCAGACTTCAAGACCATCCATGCCGGGCAGCATTAAGTCCAGGACGATAAGATCAGGGCAACCCTCACGAGCCAAGCGCAGGGCCTCAACACCATCATAAGCGGCAAGAACCCTGTAGCCATCTCTGTTCAAGTAGAGCTTGACCAACTCCACCGTTTTGGCATCATCATCAACTACCAGAACCCTTTTGCCGGCCATGTTTGCTCTCTTAAAGACTCACCCTTTTCTGTAATGTTATAACACAAATGTTAAGGAATTGTTAATTCTGGGCGGTCTCATCTTGCTGGTGGCCTATCAAAATATACAAAAATAAAGGAGAGGGGAGTATTCTCCCCTCTCCCGTCACACTCGGCTTGCCTTACCTTCCTCGCTGTATCAACTTCACTGAACAACCAGGTGACTAGTAGTGCTCTACAGTCCCATTCCGGATGCCTAAGGGGTTGGATAGTGCCTGATTACGGCATAAGAGATTACCTGCCCCAGAAGTGGTGTCCTCCGCCACATTTCATGCCATCCTGAAAACCATGACCACCAAAGCGCCCAAAGGGTTCGGGTAGCGGCATGTCCGGCCTCGCTTGCTGCCAGTCCTTTAGTTGCTGCCTGAACGGCTCTGTGTCCGGCCTCGCCTGCAACCATGCCTTGTACTGGTCAGCTTGATCCGGGCTTATCTTGCCCTCGTCTACCAGCTTCTCAAGACCCTTGTCCAGAGCTTCATCCCGCATCTCGCTTTGGGCTTCGGTAAAGGCCTCTTTCAGCACTTCTTGGTCGACGCCAACGCCTGTCTTCTGTTCGTAGATTTCACAGACTCTGTCCAGCAGGGCCCTACATCGAACCTCTGGCTGGCTATCATCACCGTTTCCCGTCTGGGCAAAGGCTATCCCACTTATGCTCCCGACCAGTAATACAGCAGCCAACAGCGCGAACACAACAAACTTCTTACTTCGCCACATTTCTGTCTCAGCTCCTTTCTGTTAATGATGGGATGATGATAGCATCTTGATATTAAAATCCTGTTAAGATTTCGGAGAGTACTGCGGGATCGATCACTGAGAGTTCTTGTCTATATTAGGAGGAAGCAAAACCAGAGGCTGCCATACTTAGCGATACGGCGTCGCAGGTTAACAATCGCCTATAAAGTGCAATGCCAGAAGCCTTTAGCGAACAGGGGTCAAAGTCAGCTTGAAGGTTCTGTCTACTGTACAATTCTGACTCGCAAACCATGATTTGGAAAGCTGAAAAAGCGACCGTCAGGTCGCTTCTTAAATTCGCAACGACCCCGATCGGATTCGAACCGACGATCTCCACCGTGACAGGGTGGCATGTTAGACCGCTACACCACGGGGCCACGTTTAACAGAAGCGCAGACTTGCTGAGTCACCCTCTGTCTACAGAAGTCTATCAATACCGCGTTCACCATGTCAAGCCAGCCATCCATCTACTCCCCCATGCCCCTGTCAATCCTCCGCACCTGATGCCGCGGTCAATTGATTTTTCGGCTCAGGTAATATAAGCTAGGTGTTTGTCACAGATATGGCAAGGTTACGAGTTGCTCAGGAGCTGCCTGAATCCTTTCAGCGAGGCCAACCACCTATGGCTTCAGCTTAAGGATGACAGGAGGACAAGGTTGATACATATCAGAGGTTCATGCTCGGCTTTGGCCCTGGCCATCGTTCTTCTCCCGCTGCTACTCCTGGCTTTCCCCGTTCCCGTCTATGCTGCCAGCATCACCGTGAATCCCGCGTCAGGCCCTGTAGGTACATCAGTGTTAGTCAGCGGCGAAGGTTTTGTCGGCCGCGTTGCCACCATTCACTGGGATGGCCAGGTTATAGCCGAAAAGGTGCCCATCACCGAAACAGGCGATCTGAGTTGCAGTCTGGATATCCCTCGCGCATGTAAGGGTGACCATGTCATCGAAGTTACCGATGACAGTCATTGGACTGGTAGTACAGCGTCACTCATCTTCACCGTCCTCCCGCATATAAAGGTCTTTCCACGGGTTGGCCGGGCGTGGTCGCCGCCTCTGGTCACCGGCACCGGCTTTGCCGCCTTCGAGAGGGATATTACAATAACCTGGGATGGAAATGTCGCTTCCAAGTCCCCCATCGAAGCCGATAGCCTGGGCAAGTGGAGTGCAACTCCTGACATTGGAGACGCGAACAACGGTGAGCATTTCATCGGCGCCTTCGGCAACGCAACCGACGCTGCTGAGGTACCTGAGGCGGTGTTTATCATAGGTCCGGCGGCGAAAGTAAAGCCCCTCTCAGGGCCAGTGGGTACGGAGATTACAATCGATGGGTTTGGCTTTCGCACCGGTGAAGACGGCATCACCATAACTTACGACGGCAAAATAATCAAATGCAACATAGTGGGAGAGACTGATGGTAGCTTCAGCACCACGGTGAGAATCCCGCCTAGCACCCCGGGTTATCACATAGTCGGTGTCTACGGCAGCAGTTTCACGCCGAAAGGCAGAGTGCCTGACAGCCATTTCGAAGTGATTCCGCAAATAGAGCTGCAGCCTATCTCAGGTAACAGAGGAACTCGAGTGACTATCACGGGGACCGGTTTCGCCAAGAATGAGGTAATTACTATCAGTTTCGATGAAGTGACACTGGACGCGGCAGCTGTCGCCGATGACTCAAACGCTTTCAGCGCCGTCTTCGAAGTTCCGCAGAGCAAAACCAAAGAGCATATAGTAACCGTTCAAGGCAGCGACGGCAACTCTGCCCAGGCTAGCTTCATCACGGAGAAGGTCCCGCCAACTACTCCAGAATTACTATCCCCTGGGCAAGGTGCCAGGCTGGAGATTTTCGGCTCACTCGGTGAAGTGGTATTCGGGGCCGTTCGATATCTGGACACGCTTGTCGGCTACCCTGGCGGTGACCAACCCAAGGCCATCAAGTCGCCCATGACCACTTTCGATTGGTCAGAGGCCGCTGAGCCTGACGGTGTGACTTATGTTTTTCGGGTTGCCGCAGATGACTTCTCCTCACCAGTCCTGGCGAAAGACGGCCTGGCTAGCTCAGAGTATACCCTATCCGAAGTGGATGTCCTGACGCCGGGCAGCTACAACTGGAGGGTACAAGCCATAGATGACGTCGGCAACGAAAGTGGCTGGTCCGAGGTCTGGCAATTTGAACTGATCCCGATGTCTGGTCAGGTTCTCTTCCTATCTGTGGCCATTCCGGCGGTCCTTGTAGCTGCTGCGCTGGCAGCTGTAGTACTAACTTGGCGGGCGAACTGGCCAAAACGTTAAGAACACCCATTTCTACCAGCTTTACTTGTGGGTTAGTGCCAACATATGATATAGTGACTGTGGTACACTAGAAGCTGACAAAGATTTTAGTTAGCCGCTGGGGGTGCCTTGAATCTCGATTCTAGGCTGAGACTCCGCCGTGGCGGAGAACCCTTGGCACCTGACCTTGGTAATTCAAGCGTAGGGAAGCGGTATCAAACCAAGGGTCTGGTGGTGTATACTAAAGCTCTTGGTTTTTTCTTTTGGAGAGAGAAATGACGCAACTTGAGATGGCAAAGCAAGGTACTCTATCACCTCAGATGAAGCACGTGGCTCAACGCGAAGGCGTGAGCGAGGAGACCATACAGCAATATGTGTCTGAGGGCAAGGTCGTAATCCCCGCCAATGTTAATCATGCCAATCTGGTTCCCTGCGGCATAGGCAAGGGATTGACTGTTAAGGTCAACGCCAATATCGGCACCTCATCGGACTATGGCACCGCGGACACTGAATTGGAGAAATTGCGAATAGCTACTCAATTCGGCGCCGACGCAGTTATGGACCTCAGCACCGGGGGCGACATTTCAGCCATCCGCCAGGCAATTGTCGCGGCCAGCACCTTGCCCTTGGGCACTGTTCCGATATATCAAGCTGGTATCGAAGCAATCGAGCGTCATGGAGCAATAGTGAACATGACTGTGGACGAGCTCTTTGCCGTCATTGAGCAACAGGCCGAGGAGGGCGTTGATTTCATGACTCTGCACTGCGGCGTTACACAAGCAGCCATCGGCCGGCTGAAACGTCAGCAAAGAGTGACCGATATCGTTTCCCGAGGTGGTGCTTTTCTGATTGGCTGGATGTTGCACAACGACCAGGAGAACCCGCTTTACCAGTACTATGACCGTATACTGGACATAGCCCGCAAATGTGATGTCACCTTAAGCTTGGGCGACGGTATGCGTCCCGGAAGTCTGGCCGATGCTACAGACCGGGCTCAAGTCGAAGAGCTCATTATCCTCGGCGAGCTGGTAGAACGGGCCCGCGAAGCTGATATTCAAGCCATGGTAGAGGGCCCAGGACACGTGCCGCTGGACCAGATTACAACCAATGTCCAGTTGGAGAAAAGCCTCTGTCGCGGGGCCCCGTTTTATGTCCTCGGACCTTTGGTTACTGATATTGCCGCCGGATACGACCACATTACCGCTGCTATCGGCGGTGCTATCGCTGCCGCCTCGGGGGCTGACTTCCTGTGCTACGTTACTCCGGCAGAACACCTGTCACTGCCCGATAGCGAGGATGTGAAAATAGGAGTAATAGCTTCGCGCATAGCCGCTCACGCCGCCGACATCGCCAGAGGCGCAAAGAGAGCAGCCGAATGGGATAGGAAAATGTCGGTTGCCAGAAAGAACCTCGATTGGGAATCCCAGGCACAACTATCCCTGGACCCAGAAAAGGTTCGACTGGTACACGATAAGTATGCCACGACCGGGCCGGCTTGCAGTATGTGCGGCGACTACTGCGCTATGGCACTGGTGGAGAAGTACCTGGGAGTTTCACCAATCAGATGTTGATTCTATGATTATGGCGCAGGATGAAAGCAGAGATAATCTCCATTGGCACTGAACTCCTCTTAGGAGAAATCACCGATACGAACTCCGCTTACCTCGCCAGTCAACTACCCCCGCTCGGGCTCGACCTTCACTTCATGTCTACAGTCGGTGACAACCAGCAGAGGCTAGTCGACACCCTGCAACAAGCCTGGGAAAGGTCAAACGTCATTATCGCCACCGGCGGTCTGGGCCCGACACAAGACGACATTACTCGCGAGGCTATTGCTGAGCTGTTGCACGAGGAAATTACCATCGATTCTGACCTGGTCAAGAGATTCGAGGAGTTATTCAGCTATTACAAGATAGACATGCCACAAAGCAACATCAGGCAAGCAGGAGTTATCCCTTCGGCTCAGATAATCCCCAATCCTCGGGGCACAGCTCCCGGCTGGTGGATAGAGCGGGACAACCGGATACTGATCACCATGCCTGGCCCTCCACGCGAGATGCAGTCAATGTGGACGAACGAGCTGTTGCCTAAGTTGCAGCAGAGAATGGGAGGCACTGTCATTCTCTCCAAGACACTCAAGACTTTCGGCTTGACCGAAGCTAGAGTGGATGAGTTAGCGAGCCCCTTTCTTTCAGCTACAAATCCAACATTAGCCACATATGCCAAGCTGGATGGCATTCACCTGCGCATCACGGCCAAAGCTGCCGCAGCCAGTGAAGCGGAAGAACTGATTGCTCAGCGCGAAGCCGATATTCGGGCAATTCTGGAAGACCATGTCTGGGGCGCAGATTCAGACACGCTTGAGGGCATTGTCGGAGCTTTGCTTGCGGCAAAAGGGCTCGCTCTAGCCTGCATGGAGTCCTACACCGGCGGTCTTCTGGCCAATATCATTACCAACGTTCCAGGCAGCTCGAAGTACTTCAGAGGAGGTCTGGTTGCCTACACCAACGAGGCCAGGGCAGCTTTTGAATTCGACGCACAACTCGTTTCGCGGCATGGCGCTGTTAGCGCTGAGACAGCCGAGGCCATGGCAACAACAGTGCGAGAGAAGTTGGCAGCAGATATTGGTATTGGTCTTACCGCGGTGACAGGGCCAACAGAGATCGAAGGTAAACCCCTTGGTACTATATTCATCGGTATCGACGACGGACAGTGCAGGCAAAGCTTCACCAGAAACTATCCGGGAAATCGCCTGCAAGTCAAGCAAAGAGCTGTCACTTCAGCCCTTTTTGAGCTGAGGAGAAGTCTGCTTTAGGAGGAATCATGCACCTGGTTATCGATGGTTATGGAAGCGACCCAAAACTCCTGCAGGATGAGGAATATATCAGCCAGCTCCTGGACTCCTATCCCGCTCAGATTGGGATGACCAAGATTTCGGCTCCACTTGTCTTCAAGTATGTTGGCTCTAAACCCGAAGATTGGGGGGTTTCAGGAGTGGTCTTTATCGCCGAGAGCCACATCAGCATTCATACCTTCGTCGAAAGGTGCTATGTCAATATCGACGTTTTTTCATGCAAGGATTTCAATGCGGAACAGGCAACTGAGCATTTTCGAGACAAGTTCCAGCTAACCAGATTTACCAGTCGCCTGATCAACAGGGATTGGGCCGCAGCAGACCTCGCCGAAGCCAGTGAAGTGCCTCAGGTCCACCCGGTATGAAGCATGAAACTGGACCAGCGCAAGATGCAGCCATTCTATGTTTCGACAGTGACTCCGCCCTCGGCTTCCGCACACAGGATTGTAGACTCACCGAGCCGCAACGTTTACGTGCCTATCGATTTGGATGTCTTCGACCCTTCCATTATGCCGGCGGTGGGTACCCCCGAAGCGGGTGGTATGCAGTGGCACGAAGTCCTGAACGTGCTAAGGTCACCAACTTTGCATAAGCACGTAGTCGGCTTCGACCTTGTGGAATTGTGTCCCACGGAGGGGACTGCGTCCTGCGCTTTCCTGGCAGCCAAACTAGCCTATAAGCTTATCGGTTACGCTATGTCATAAGAGACAGAAATGAAGACCAGCTTCAACTTGGGTAGGGTATTTGGCATTCCACTCCGACTGCATTATACCTGGTTCTTCATCTTTGTCTTGATGGCAGCCTGGTTGATAGCCAGCCCAATGTCTGGGGCCTATGTTCTCTGGCACCGGATAGTCCTTGGAATAGCCTCCACTCTTCTCCTTTTCGTCTCGATAACCGCCCACGAGTTAGTTCACTGCCTCGTCGCCGTCAAGAATGGTATTCCTGTCAAAGGCATTACCCTCTTTGTTTTCGGCGGCGTGTCCCAGATAGCCAAAGAGGCAAGCCACCCGAGAACTGAAATTCTGGTGGCCATAGTCGGTCCCTTGGCCAGTGTAGCAATAGCCTGCATCTTCCTCGGAGCTTCCTTCCTGCTGGCCGAGCCTGTAGCTACCGTAGCCCAATGGCTTGCCTATATCAACGGACTGATGGCTTTATTCAATCTCATCCCCGGTTTCCCCCTAGATGGTGGTAGAGTCCTGCGGGCTGTAATATGGTTAAGAACCGACAGTTACATGCGCGGAACGCGCATCGCCACCTTGTCAGGGCGGGTCATTGGCTACGTTATTGTCGCTGGCGGCATCATATTCATGTTCGTCACCAATCAGTGGATTGGCGGCCTATGGCTAGCCTTCATCGGTTGGTTTTTGGAAACTGCGGCCACCATCAGCTATCGGCAGGCATCACTCCAAGATGCCCTTCGCAGTTGCACCGTACGGGATATAATGATCGAGGCTCGTTACTTGCGCCTGGCGATTGCACCCCCTGAAGCCAGCTTGGAGCGTTTGGTTCAGGACCATATCCTGCAGACTGGTCGTCGATCCTTAATAGTGGGCAAAGATGGCAAGTTCGAGGGAATCGTCACAGTGCGCGATGTGAAGAAGATCTCTCAGCAGCGCTGGGGCACCACTTCGGTAAGAGACATCATGACCCCCCGTGATGAATTGAGGACAGCCCATCCCCAGCAGAATGCCTTGAGCCTCGTCGAGCAGATGGATGCAGGCAACACAAGCGAAGTGCCAGTGCTGAAGGGAGAGAAGATCATCGGCATGGTAGCCCGAGACAACCTAGACCAGCGCGTCCGCGTCCGAACTGAACTAAAGATGTAGAAACGTTTGACATCGCCTGTCTCACTGTTTTATCATTTATCCGACCAAGAGCAGAAGGATGATTCCACAGAGTACTCCTAGTTCAGCCCCAGCCAACTCCAGCTTAGGACAGGTTGCCACCCAGTTTGTTCTCAGATTGCCCTCGGAAGAGAGATTGAAGGCCCAGCAAGAAGTGTACAAGTTTGTACGTTGGTATGGAGAAGAACGCCAGCTAAATGAACTTACCGTTCCTGAAGTGGCTAATTATGCTGAGCAGCTCACTTCATCAACTACCGAAGTTGCAGAGAAGCTGGGAGCAATCAAAGCATTTCTTGTTTATGGTCACAAGCAGGGCTTGACGAAAAGGAACTTGGCGGTCCATATCAAGATTAAGAAAGGCTCGTCGAAATCCCTTGCTCGCTCCAGAGGACATTCGCCGGGAGAAGTTGTGCTGACGGCTCAAGGCTACGCTGATTTGGAAGCCGAGCTTGCCGCCCTCATAAGCGAGCGACCCCGCATAGCTGAGGAGCTGCGGAAGGCAGCAGCTGACAAGGATTTCCGCGAGAATGCTCCACTAGAGGCAACTCGGGAATATCAAGGCCAGTTGGAAGCACGAATTCGGGAGCTAGAGTCAACCTTAAAAGCAGCGAAGGTAATGGACAAGAAGGAGGCTACCAGTCGCAGGATAGCTGTCGGCGATACAGTCGTGCTTCGGGATTTGGTAGCCGGAGAGAAAGCAGACTACACGCTGGTTGACCGGCGCGAAGCAGACCCAACCAAAGGCAAGATTTCCGTGGCTTCGCCCATGGGGCAGGCGCTGCTGGGGCGACAAGGAGGGGATGCAATTGAGGTCAGGGCACCGGCTGGTATCCTGCATTACCAGATTGAAACCATCAGGCATCGCTGATCAGATGCACGATGCGGACTAGTGAAACTATCTGGGTCAAGACACTGCGCCCGCCTTTTCACCAGCCGCGGTAGCCACGAGAGTCGATAGCGGTCAAGAGCGCCTCAGACCCTGAGGACCAGTAAACCCTGTATGACCTGCGAAGAATCGCGCGGGTTTTCCAAATACGCGATTTTGTACTATAATAATCACCCGGGGAAAGCTGTTTCTGCGCCGCAGATGTGTACGCTCTGTGATACGGTGCAAACAGCTTGTGGATAGGGCAAGGCGAAGGGAGACAAAAGAACCCAGGTCAGCGACTAACCAGTAGCCGGGCGGTTTTGCACGCAGCCCGCTAGTTGTCGTGGCTACTGTAGTAGTTCAGGACTTTGTAAGGAGGTACGCATGGATTTTAGGTTTACGGACGAACAAATGGCGCGCAGAAAGGAATTCCTTGAGGTCTGTGTTGAGCTCGAGAAGTTGAAGCCGGCAGAGTTCATTGGATTCGAGAGCACGTACAACTATGATTCGTGCTGGGAGTATGACCGCCATTGCGCCAAGGAATTCGCTAAGAGGGGATGGCTCACCCTGGAGTGGCCCCCCGAGTACGGCGGCTCAGGAACGATGATGGATAGGGTTCTCTTTTCCGAAGCCAGAGGATACCACGGCATTCCCGGGATCGATGTCTTCGGCGTTGGAATGCTGGCGCCGACGCTTCTCGCAGCAGCAAGTGAGGAGATAAAGAAGGAATTCCTCCCGCCAATCGCCGCAGCAGAGATCACGTGGTGCGAGCTATGGAGCGAGCCAAACGCGGGCTCCGACCTGGCATCGCTAACTGCCACAGCCGTAAAGAAGGGCGATGAGTACATCCTGAACGGCCAAAAGACGTGGACTACCGGCGCCCACAAGGCTGACTGGGGTTTTGGAGTATTCAAGAGCGACCCCGAGGCCCGGAGCCACCATAATCTTAGCTTTTTGCTGTTCGACATGAAGACGCCCGGAATTACAGTAAGGCCCCTTCCATACATGAACGGAGAGACAATCTATAACGAGGTCTACTTCGACGACGTGCATGTCCCTGCCAAGAACATCGTGGGTCAAGAAAACGAGGGCTGGGCGGTCGTCAACACCCTCGCTGGCTTCGAGAGGTCCAACATAGACCAAATCATGGGCATGGTGCGCGGGCTGGAAACACTGGTGGCATATTGCAATGAGACCAAGCGAAACGGCCAGCCTTTGGCGAAGGACCCCCTCATCCGCAACCGGCTGGCACAAACAGCCTGCGACATCGAGGCAGCACGAACTCTAGCCTACCGAGTAGCTGATTTGCAGAACAGGCATGAGATGTCCTTGATGGATGCCTCATCACTGAAGATATTCGCCAGCGATCTTGGAGAGCGTCTTGCTCTCTTGGCAACTGATATCCTGGGCCCTTACGGCCAGGTCAAACTCTCGCGCTGGGCACCGATGAACGGCTATTGGGAAGCTTTATACGACGAGTGCTTCGTATTCACCATATCTATGGGGACGAATGAGATACAAAAGAACATCATCGCCTGGTATGGCTTGGGCTTGCCCAGGATGAAGTAAATAACCCAGACTTCAATAGGAGGAATTATGGACCTAACATTCAGTGAAGCGCAAGAGATATTGAGGAAGATGGCTCGGGACTTCCTTTCTACGGAATGCCCCAAGACTCTGGTCAGGGAACTCCAGGACAGTGAAAAAGGGTACTCTCCCGACCTGTGGAAAAAGATGGCCGAGCTGGGGTGGATGGGGTTAATCATTCCTGAGGAATATGAGGGCATGGGCTATACTTTCCAGGACCTCACAGTTCTCCTCGAGGAGACAGGCAGGAACATTCTGCCCGGACCTTTGGTGTGCACCATACTGAGCACTTTCCCGATCCTGGATGCGGGCTCTGAGGAGCAGAAGAAAGAGTTCCTGCCAAAGATAGCCATTGGAGAGCTGATTTTTAGTACAGCCCTCCTTGAAGCCGAGGGCACGTTTGATGCTTCCGGAATTGCTGCCAAGGCGACACCCAAAGGGGACGACTTCGTAATCAACGGGACGAAGCTCTTCGTGGAAATGGCCCATGTCGCCGATTACCTTATCTGCGCCGCCAGGACAAAAGACGGAGCTTCACCGGAGGAAGGGATCACCCTTTTCATAGTTGACACCAAGACTCCCGGGGTACACTGTGAGGTGATTCCTACGATAGCCCTTGACAAGCAGTGCGAAGTGCGGTTGGAGAACGTGAGCGTACCCAAGAAGAACATGCTGGGGGAACTGGACAAAGGATGGCCTATTGTGCAGAAGCTGCTGGAGAAAGGAGCTATTGCCAAATGCGCCGAGTCAATCGGCGGTATGCAAGCCGCTGTTGAGATGACCATAGCATATTCGAAGGAGAGAGTCCAATACGGTAGGCCTATTGGAGCTTTCCAGGCGCTCCAGCATATGATGGCTGACATGTGGTCCTCAATGGAGACCAGCCGGTATCTGGTCTATGAGGCAGCATGGATGGAATCGGAGGGCCTCCCCTGCTCGAAGGAGGTCTCCATGGCAAAGGCATACGTCAACGAAGCCTACAACTATGTGAGCAAGTGGGGAATAAGGTTGCACGGTGGCATCGGTACAAGCAGGGACCACGACATACCTCTTTATTACCATTTGGCCAAGGCTGCAGACACCGCTTTCGGCGGCACGGATTTCCACAGAGAGTTGGTGGCTCAGAAGATTGGCCTCATTTAGCTTCGTCTGACAACGGACAGTTATGCAGCCCCTCTTCCCTGGAGGGGCTGAACTCTTTGCTTCCCAGTTGTCGCCACAGTTGTCTACCTCCCCCAAAGCTCAACAGCAAAGCAATTGCCTCCCCAGTCGGCTTATGTTATACTGATGCACGATCTTGATTAGCTATTGCCGTGTAGAACCAGGAGGTTGAAAGTTGTCAGAGCCCGTTTCAGTTAAACAGCTCCTGGAGGCTGGAGCTCATTTTGGACATTTGACCGGTCATTGGCATCCGCGCATGAAAACCTACATTTTCACGCAACGCAACGGTATTCACATCATCGACCTCGAGCAAACCGTGACTATGCTGGAAAAGGCCTGCACCTATGTTAGGGATTTGGTCAGTGACGGGGAAAGCCTTCTATTTGTCGGCACTAAGAAGCAAGCCCAGGAAATCATAGAAGAGGAATCCAAACGATGTGACATGTATTATGTCAACCAACGTTGGTTAGGAGGAATGCTCACTAATTTTGCTGTAATCCAGGCCAGAATAGACTATCTCGTTCGCCTTGAGGATAGAAATGAAAGAGGTGAGCTAGAGTATTTGTCCAAGAGAGAAAGACTCAAGGTTGAGAAAGAGATATCGAGTCTTAACAGACTGGTCGGTGGTTTTAAGGAAATGACTACTCTTCCTGGAGCTATATTCATCGTAGACCCAACCAAAGAGAGGATAGCTCTGGCCGAGGCAAAGAAAGTGGGTATTCCCGTAGTGGCCATAGTGGACACCAATTGTAACCCTCTAGGCATCGATTATCCCATCCCAGCCAACGATGATGCCATAAAGGCAATCAGACTCGTATGCAGCATGATAGCTGACGCTGTTCTACAAGGCAAAATGATTAAAGACACCGGTGAAATAGGAGTCGCTGAGCCGGTCACAGCGGAGCCCGAACCTGCTGAGTTCTCTGATGAAGCGTTGGAATCTTACATCTTCATGCCTGATGAGACGAATGAATAGATGACCCGCCAAGGCCATCTGCATAAATGAGGAGGCGGAATTGCAAGTTTCAACTGCAGCGGTAAAGGAGCTCAGGGAAAGAACCGGCGCCGGCGTCATGGACTGCAAGAAGGCCCTCATTGAAACGGAAGGAAGCATGGAGAAGGCAGCCGAGGTTCTTGACCAGCAAGGGCTTGCCTCGGCTCGCAAGAAAGCTGAACGCATCGCAGACCAAGGAATAGTCGAAACCTATGTCCACCAAGGAGGGCAAATCGGGGCGATGGTAGAGGTCAACTGCGAGACCGATTTCGTCGCCCGTACCGATGAATTCAAGGAGTTAGCCCATAATCTAGCTTTGCAGATAGCAGCCATGTCACCCCAATTCATCTCCCCCGAAGAGATCCCATCAGAAACAGACACAGACCCCCAAGCGGCTTGCCTGCTGCTCCAGCCCTTTATCAAAGACCCTGATAAGACCATACAAGACGTAATCACTCAAACCATAGCCAAAGTTGGTGAGAATATCATCGTACGCAGATTCACCAGATTCGAGCTAGGCTACTAGAAGTGTCAGCGACTAGACCTAAATACAGGCGGGTCTTGCTTAAGCTAAGCGGCGAAGCCCTTAGGGGAAGGAAGAGGTTTGGCCTCGATACTGGAGTCCTGACTCGGGTAGCCCAACAAATAAGGCGAGTGGTTGAGCAGAATGTCGAGGTAGGTATCGTTGTGGGCGGGGGCAATTTCTGGCGGGGCGTCGATAGCGAAGCTAAAGGAATGGATCGAGCCACAGCTGACTATGCCGGGATGCTGGCCACAGTAATTAATGCGCTGGCTCTGCAGGACGCTTTAGAAAGCGAAGGAATTACTACTAGAACTCAATCATCCATTACCATCCCGGCTATAGCCGAGCCCTACATCCAACGTCGAGCTATTCGGCACCTGGAGAAAAAGCGAGCAGTTATTTTCGCTGGAGGTACTGGAAACCCTTACATGACCAGTGATACCGCTGCAGCACTCCGAGCTATCGAGGTCAGGGCTGAAGTTCTTCTGGTAGCCAAGAACAAGGTGGACGGTGTCTACGATGCCGATCCCGCCAAGAACCCGCAGGCAAAGAAGTTTGATCGTCTTAGCCACGAAGAATGCCTTGACCTTCGCCTACAGGTAATGGATATCACTGCCTTCTCCCTATGTCAAGAGAATGCCCTCCCTATAATAGTCTTCGACCTCCAGGCGCGACGAAGCATAGAGCGTGCCATCTTCGGAGAACCCGTTGGCACTCTCGTCGGCGCCAGTGAACGAGAGACATGATCGAACAGGTCCTCATTGATACCGACAGCAAAATGCAAAAAGCCCTGGATGCATTGACCCGAGACCTGGCAGCTATACGCACGGGACGGGCGACACCAGCTTTGGTTGAACACATCAGAATTGATTACCATGGTGTTCCCACTCCGCTCAATCAAATCGCCTCCATCTCTGTTCCAGAAGCCAAGATGATAGTAATCCAACCCTGGGATCGCAGTGCAATCCGCAGCATCGAGAAGGCTATCCTCACCTCCGAGCTTGGTCTTAACCCAACAAGTGACAGTAATGTCATACGCATAGTCATCCCGCCGCTTACGGAAGAGCGCCGCAAGGAACTGACCAGAGTAGTTCGCAACAGGCTGGAAGAGACGAGAGTCACCCTGCGTAACATCAGACGCGAAGGTATGGAGAGGTCAAGGCGGGCAGAGAAAGACAAGGAAATATCACAGGACGAATGCGCGCACGCCTCGGAGCGCCTTCAGGAGCTCACGGATAGCTTCATACAGAGAGCAAATCAAACGGGGCAAGACAAAGAGACCGAGATAATGGAGGTCTAAGACCTCCGGAAGCTGTGGCCTCCCATTGTGCCAAGAAGACGATGTCCACTGAGAATGAGGCCAAACGATAAGCTCCCCAACACCGAAGAGTCCTACCAATGGCTAACACCTACGGTCACCGCCGGCGCTGCTACGCACACCTAGAGCCTGAGGAATAGGCATGCTCAGGCAGAGGATCCTCACTGCTGTCATTAGCTTACCACTGCTTATTGCTGCAGTCTGGTTCGGCGAACCGTGGTTTACGCTCCTGATAACCGCTGCAGCCGTACTTGGTAGCCTTGAGTTCTACCGAATGGCTAGTCATGCTCAGATACGGCCAATTACCTACTTCGGAGTGGTTTGGGTAGTACTGCTTGTCCTTAGCCCCCACTGCCCATATGCGGCCACAACGCCTTTTCTCATCAGTGCGGGCATACTCATCTCGCTGGTCTGGCTGCTATTTCGCTCCCCAAGAGAACAGGCTTTCAACAGCTGGGCGTGGACAATGGCCGGAATCCTCTACACTGGCTGGATGCTCAGCCACTGGGTTGAGCTGAGAAACCTGGAGGCCGGCAAGGAGTGGGTATTCTGGGCTGTGTTCACCACGGCCGCTAGCGATACTTCCGCATTCTTTTGCGGCAAAGCCTGGGGTAAGCGCTCTCTGGCTCCAATGGTAAGCCCAGGTAAGACCTGGGAGGGGGCCATAGGTGGACTACTCGCTGGCATCATAGCTTCTTTGGTTTTCGGTATTGTCTTTTCCCTGCCTCTCAACTACTGGCAAATGGCGCTCCTGGGTGGCCTCATCAGCGTATTCGCCCAGCTTGGCGATCTGGTGGAGTCATTGCTTAAGCGCAATACAAGCACCAAGGATTCAGGGAACCTGTTACCAGGACACGGAGGTATCCTTGACCGAATCGACAGCCTCATATTCACTGGGGTTGTAGTATACTATTGGTTAGTATTCAGTACACCATGAGTACCACTATGAAAAGGCTGGCTATTCTGGGCTCAACGGGCTCAATAGGGCAACAGACTCTCGACATAGTGAGAGACTTACCTGACAGATTCGAGGTTGTAGGATTGGCTGGTGGGGAAAACGCTGGTTTGCTAGCTGAACAAGTCAGTCAATTCCAGCCAAAGCTGGTTTACTCAACAATCAAGCCCAGCCTCCCAGCTAAGACGAAGTTCTCGTCCATGGAGGAGATAGCCATCCATCCAGAAGTCGACCTTGTTGTCATAGCCACAACGGGGAAAACAGGGCTAGCTCCGACTTTGGCAGCCATAAGAGCCGGTAAGAAGATAGCCCTGGCCAACAAGGAAATACTGGCCATGGCAGGTGAAATCATCACTGCCGAAGCCAAGCGACACCAAGCACAAATCCTACCTATCGATAGCGAGCATAGCGCCATTTGGCAATGCCTCCGTGGGGAGAAAGCTGAGGTGGCTCGACTTATACTGACGGCTTCAGGCGGGCCTTTCTACCGCCGCTTGCCTTCACAACTGGCCACTGTCACTGTTGAAGAGGCTCTTCAACATCCCACTTGGAAAATGGGTAAGAAAGTCACCATTGATTCAGCAACTCTCATGAACAAAGGACTGGAAGCAATCGAAGCTCGCTGGCTTTTCTCGGTCCCGTTCAGCAAGATCGAAATTGTCATTCATCCTCAAAGCATTGTCCACTCTCTGGTAGAATTCACCGATGGCGCGTTGAAAGCCCAGCTCAGCTTCCCCGACATGCATCTACCCATTCAATACGCGCTGTCTTACCCGAAGCGATTGCCTAACTCCACGTTGCCACGCCTTGACCTGGTCCTAGTGAACTCCCTAACCTTTGAGGCGGTGAACTACGACAAGTTCCCTTGCCTGGAACTAGCACTCGACGCTGGTAAGAAAGGAGGAACCTACCCCAGTGTGCTCTGTGCCGCCGATGAGGTGGCCACCGAGCTCTTCCTCGCCAAGCACATCAATTTCCCCGGTATCGCCGAGATAATAGCCAAGACTATCAACCTACACCGAGGCATTATGAACCCTACTCTGGATGAGATTCTAGACGCCTATACATGGGCAAGAGAAACCGCCCTCAGGGTCGCCAGCAAGGAAAGCCTGTGTTACAAACAATAGTACTGACAGCAGTCAGCTTTGTGGGCGTATTGCTGGTACTCGTGTTAGCCCATGAGTTCGGCCATTTCATTACGGCCAAGCTTTCAGGTGTAACAATACAGGAGTTCGGCATCGGTTTTCCCCCTCGGCTCCTCAGTTTCAAGCGCGGTGAGACAACATATTCACTGAACGCGATACCGCTTGGTGGCTTCACCAAGCTACTGGGAGAAGAAGATCCGACATTGGCAGGCAGCTTGGCCAGCAAAAGCATCCCCACCAGGTTCTTGGTCCTCGGCGCAGGCTCATTGATGAACATCCTGCTTCCCATTTTCCTTTTCTCAATTGCCTTCATGATTCCTCACGATATGCTATTGGAAACAGTACAGGTGGAAGAAGTAGCTCCGAACTCCCCAGCCCAAAGCGCCGGAATCGAGGCCGGAGATACTGTTCTGGAAATAAATAACCGCCCAATCGAAAACCGGAGTGATGTCGGATATATCATCCATCTGAATCTTGGCTCAGAAGTAAACATCTTGCTACAGAAAGCCGACCTGAGCCAAGAAGAAGTGAGCGTGAAGCCGAGGTGGAATCCGCCACAAGGCGAAGGTGCCATTGGCATCGTCATCATGGGGACAGACAGCGTTGTAGTCCGTGAGTCCTGTCCTATCTGGGAAGCAGTCCCCTCAGGCATACGCCATTGCTGGGAAATCCTTATCCTATTTCGAAATGAAGTGACAAGCTGGTTCGTCAGAGGAACAGCGCCTCAGCTAACTGGCCCAGTAGGCATCGCCGAATTGACCGGTCAGGTGGCTAAGGCTGGTCTCAGCCCGTTGCTCGAATTCGCCGCTCTTATTAGCATAAACCTGGCTATAATCAACCTATTCCCTTTCCCGGGCCTCGATGGAGGCAGACTTGTCTTTGTGGCTTTGGAATGGGTTAGACGGGGGAAAAGGATATCGCCCAAGAAGGAGGGACTTGTCCATCTTATTGGCTTCATAGTATTGATACTACTAATTGCTGCCCTAACCTACTATGATATTGCGCGCATTATTCAAGGAGAAAGCCTCTTCCCATGATATTTCGTCGGCCGTCTAAGGCTATTAGAGTCGGAACAGTGACCGTAGGTGGTGACGCTCCTGTTATAGTCCAGTCTATGACCAAAACCGACACCAGGAACATACCAGCCACCGTCGGTCAGATTAAGCAGCTCACTGATTACGGCTGCGAGATAGTCAGGGTAGCCATACCAGACACCGAAGCTGCGCAGGCCATCTCAGCGATTAAGCGGGATACGTCTATTCCAATCATTGCCGACATTCATTTTGATTACCGACTCGCCCTGGCAGCGCTGGAAGCCGACGTTGATGGGCTTCGCCTGAACCCCGGCAATATTCACGACCCAGAGCAAATCGCCAAAGTGGCTCAGGCAGCTAGGGAAAGACAAACGCCCATCCGTATTGGCATCAACTCCGGAAGTCTGCCACCAGCCACAGGGCGAGATTCATCCGTAGCTGAGCACATGGTCAGCGTGGCACTAAACCAAATCAACTTATTGGAAAGCCTCGGCTTCGATTTGATCAAGGTGTCCCTCAAAGCCTTCGATGTGCCTACCACAATCGAGGCCTACAGAGCAATAGCGGAGAGAGTTCCTTATCCTTTGCATCTAGGCATTACCGAGGCAGGACTTCCCAGAGCAGGTGCTGTTCGCAGCGCAGTAGGCATTGGCATACTGCTTCACGAAGGTATCGGCGACACAATCCGTGTCTCCCTTAGCTCCCATCCCTGCGAAGAGGTAGCTGTAGCTCACGAGATCTTGAAGAGCCTCGGCCTTCGCGAGCATGGCCCTACCCTGATAAGCTGCCCTGGGTGCGGCCGGGCTGAGGTAGATATCATTGGGTTGGCCGAGTCCGTAGACAAAAGGCTAAGAGAGATAACTAAACCCATCAAGGTTGCTGTTATGGGCTGTGTTGTCAACGGTCCCGGTGAGGCAAAAGACGCTGATGTCGGCATCGCTTGCGGTAAAGGCAAGGGCGCTATCTTCAAGAAAGGCGAAGTAGTAGGTACTGTCGCCGAAAAGGATTTCCTGCAAGCGTTGATGATAGAGGTGAAAAGCCTCTGAGTTGTCAGACCAAGCTTCTGAACGAGAACTGGTGGTAGGGAACACCTGCGCCTCCCACAGCAGTGGAGAAATAGAATAGGAAGGAGGTCAAAGTGGAATATCCGATAGCTGTCAGAGTCGACCGTCAAGAGGAGCTTTCACGGCTGACGACTTTCTTTCGACCCCTCATGGTCATACCCCAGTGGATTGTCCTATGGGCTATCGGAATAGCTGCCAGCGTCATCATCTTTGTTGCCTGGTGGGCCATCTTATTCACTGGCAGATATCCCCAGTGGGCTTTCAACTTCGTAGCTGGCTATGTGCGCTGGTACACCAGGGTGATAGGCTACTACGCCCTTCTAGTCGACAAGTATCCGCCTTTCAGCATCAACTAGTTATGTGGCAACGGGTCTCCAGCGGGGACTCTACGATTCTGTTTGAGGGTCAAAGAACATGCGTTTATCCAGGCTTTTTGGCAAAACACTAAAGGAAACACCAGCAGAAGCCGACACTCTGAGCCACCAGTTACTGCTCAGGGCCGGGATGATTCAGCAGGTAACTGCCGGTGTCTATTCCTATTTGCCCTTAGGCTGGCGGGTTCTGAAGAAAATCGAGCACATAATCCGGGAGGAAATGGACAAGGCTGGCGGACAGGAGTTGATGCTGCCGACGCTTCAGCCCTTTGAACTCTGGGAAGCATCAGGAAGATACCCTTCCTTCGGCAAAACGCTGTTCACCGTGGTCGACCGCAAGGAACACAAATTAGCCCTGGGCCCCACCCACGAGGAGGTTATCACCGAGCTTGTGCGCCGCTATGTCCAGAGCTACCGTGATCTTCCACTGCTCCTCTATCAGATACAGAACAAGTTCCGCGATGAACCTCGGCCCCGAGGCGGCCTGCTACGTGTCCGCGAGTTCATTATGAAAGACCTCTACAGCTTTGACATTGACGAGGCTGGTCTGGATAACAGTTACCAAGGAATGGTTCAAGCCTACAAGAACATCTACTCCCGTTGTGGCTTGCCGTCGGTGTTAGTAGAAGCCGACAGCGGGGCTATAGGTGGTAAGGACTCCCACGAGTTCATGCTCATTGCCGAGAACGGTGAAGATGAAATCGTTCATTGCCCAAAGTGTGGCTACGCCGCCAATATGGAAAGAGCTCAAAGCGCTAAGCCGGAGCTGGAAATCAGACCTCCTTTGCGCGCGGAAGAGATAGCAACGCCAAACATCAAGACAATTGAGGAAGTGGCCGATTTTGTTGGCGTGCCCGCGAGCCATACACTGAAAGCGGTCTTCTACTCAGCGGATGGTGAGGTCGTCTTTGTGGTCATCAGAGGAGACCTGGACGTTAATGAGACAAAGCTCAGGAACTTGCTGAAATGCTTCGAACTACGCTTGGCCACAGCAACAGAAGTGACTGCAGCCAAGTTAGTAGCTGGCTCAGCCTCACCGGTAGGTATAAAGGGAGTAAGGATTGTGGCTGACGACTCGATAACGTTAGGTTCCAATTTCATCGCCGGCGCCAACAAGCCGGACACTCACCTCAAGAACGTGAACTACCCTCGCGATTTCAAGGTTGACATCATGGCCGACATCGCTGGGGCACGCTCTGGCGACGCTTGTCCCAAATGTAGCGGCAAACTCATTTCGAGCCACGGCGTCGAGGTAGGTCACGTGTTCAAACTAGGCACTTTCCTCAGTGAGAAGCTAGGCGCCTTCTTTCTTGACCGCAACGGTGTGTCACACCCAATCGTCATGGGTTGCTACGGCATCGGACTGGGAAGACTGTTGGCAGCCGCAGTAGAGCAGAACCATGACGACAAAGGCATTATCTGGCCACCAGCTATTGCCCCCTACCACATCTACCTCTGCCCCCTACACCTAGAGAGCCCTGAGATTGCTGACACCGCGGAGAGGCTGTACGAAGACCTCACCAAGCAGAGCCTAGAGATTCTTTTCGACGACCGCGATGAATCCCCGGGAGTCAAATTCAACGACGCTGACCTGCTGGGCATACCTCTGCGTTTGACTCTAAGCCCACGTACCGTGCAGAGCCAGAGCGTAGAGCTGAAATGGCGCAAGGAGAAGCAAACCCAGCTTTTGCCGCTAGAAGGAATAACTGCCAGAATAAAGGAACTACTCGATGAACCCCAGAGAAGCTAAGGCTGGCGTGGCTTAGCGCACCACCCAACCACAAGCCCACCAGACTCGAAAATGGGCGCCATCACCTTAGATGTTCTCTGGGCAAGGCTTGGCTGATTATTCTAAACATCTTTTTGGTAATTTGGATTCAAGAAAAAACATGTGGTGCGGCGCTTTAGCCTCGCGAAAAGCACCACTGTCTTTGCGAGCCCTTCGTTTCCTGCTATCCTGAGGGAGCGCAGTGACCGAAGAATCTCACTCAGTATAAGCACTGCAAAGCGAAGGGCCCGAGGACTGGTCGCTCCGTTCACAATAAGGCCTGGATTGAGCGGACAACTCAATAGCAGGGCATTCCTAAGTGGCCCCATCCCCAACAGTCTTGTACCCGTAGACAACGGACAGAGCCTTAATGGCTCTTGCCGCCGACGGAAATACAGGCACACCACTCGATTCCAGCTTTTCAACGGCTGCGTATAGTGAGGCACTCATCGCATGCGGCCACAGAACGACAGGTTTCCCTTTTTTCTTTCCCAACGAGAAAGCCGCAAGAGCTTCATCAGTCGTCAGCAAGGGACCGAATGGGGGCACCCCAACCACCACACAATCCACATTCTCGTCGTCCAGCATGGATTCCAAGAAGACACTGTACACCTCATCGAACGAGTGGAACTGAACGCAAACCCCCAGGTCAAAGGGATTCAATGGGATCTCCCAGGCAGGGAAAACAGCCTTGAGCTTCGTGAAGGTTCTCTCGTTCGGGGTCGCCATTGAAAAACCGATTCGCTGGCATATGTCTGTAGCTATTACGCCCTCTCCTCCAGTCAAAGAGGCGACGGCAATTCTGTTGCCCTTTGGGGGAGTCAAGAACTCGAAAGCCTTGGCAAAATCAAAGAAATCCTCCAGCGTCTGCGCGAGAACAGCCCGCGACTGCCTCAATACAGCATCGAATACAGCATCGCTTCCTCTAGCCATCGAACCTGTATGTGAGGCGGCTGCTTTCGCCCCAGCTGCGGTTCGGCCAGCCTTAAAAACCACAATCGGTTTGTTCCTCGAAGTGTTCTCAAGAAGCTGCGCGAATTCCCTGCCATCGCCCTTCACGGTTTCCAAGTGGATAGCTATTACTTCCGTGTCGGGATCCTCCGCCAAGTACTCCAAAGCGTCAACCTCATTTATGTCCATCTTATTACCAAGGTCAATGAGTTTGCTGATACCAACGTGGAAATCTGAAACAATCCAGTTAAGCCTGGGCTCATATAGACCGGATTGAAAGACAAAAGATACACCACCCCGAGCCAATTTCTCAATTGGCACAAAGCTAACCGCAAGGTTATTTGAACTATTGATTGGGCTAAGGGCATTCGGCCCAATCGCCCTAACGCCGTTTCGCTTCAACAGATAAGCAACTTCATCCTGTATTTTATCTCCGTGCTCTCCCTCCTCGGAGAAACCACCGGATACAATTACGACCCCCTTGACCTTCTTCTCAACGCATTCCTGCATGATACCTAGGGTCGCATGGGCCGGAACGGCGGAAACAACCAGATCTATATCGCCCTCGATATCTCTCAAGCTGGCATAGGCCTTTAGCCCCACGATTTCATCTGCATTGGGATTCACCGGATAGACTTCCCCAGAAAACCCCAGATTAACCAGATTGGCACACAGATTGAAGCTGAATGACATTGGACTTCTGGAGGCCCCCACTATGGCCACACTCCTCGGATTGAAGAACGAATCCAAGAAATGTCGTTTTGCCATGCTTATGTCAACCTCACCTAGCCTGTCTTCCCTTGAGGACCCCCGATACCCGCTGGGGCAGCTCAAGCCCGCAAAGTAGCCCCTAGCTCCTGCGCTAACCTGTCGAGGATTTGCTGCTGTACCTTGTCGACTTCTTCGTCAGTCAAAGTACGGTGGGGCGATTGGTAGGTAATCCTGAAGGCGAAGGATTTCTTGCCCGCTGGCACTTGCTCTCCGCCGTAAACGTCAAAGAGGGCCACCTGATTCACTAAAGAAACACCCTGAATGATCGTATGAATCTGTTGATAGGTTATCTGATCATCCGCCAGTAGCGCAATATCCCTGGTCGTGCTCGGATACCGGGGAATTGGGTGATATTCCTTGGCGCCAACTCTTAGAGATAGCACCTTGTCTATGTCGATTTCAATGAGATAGGCAGTCCCCGAGAGTTCAAATGCCTCCGATACCCGGGGATGTAATTCGCCGATGACACCTATCTTCTCATTGCCAACGATTACGTCAGCGCTTCTCCCAGGGTGCAAGCTCTCGTCTTCACTTGCCTCAAAGCTGGCAACCAATTCCAGCCGAGATAGAAGGGTCTCGACCACTCCCTTGGCAACGAAGAAATCCAGAGGTTTCGCTTCACCGCGCCAGAATAAGCCGCGCTGTAGGTCACTCAGCACAGCACAGAGCATCTCCGTCTCCCGCGGCAGGTCTCTCCCTTGAGGCAAGAACACCTTCCCAATCTCGAAAAGCCTGATGCCATTTTCCTCGTATCGCTCATTGCGAGCCAGAACCGATAGCATTCCGGCTCGCAAGGTGGTGCGAAGGTATTCCTGGTCCCTGCTCATAGGATTGGCTACTCTTGCCGGGGTTGGGCCCACCAGCCGATGCGCAGGTGAAAGCCTGCTCATCATCTCCAGGTTGGTCAAGGAATAGGTGAGTACTTCCTGGAAACCACAACCTACTAAGACGCTCCGTATCTCTCGCCTCAGAGACAGAACTGGCATTGGCGTGTGCTCCGGCAAGGATGCACTCAGCATAGTGGGCGGAATGTTGTCATAGCCAATAATCCGAGCCACCTCTTCGACGAGGTCAGCCGTGCAATTGATATCAGTGCGCCACCACGGAACATCGACCCGCACTTCCAAAGGCAACCCGGTTTGCTCACAACCGAAACCCAAGAGCTCCAACGCGCTTGCTATCTGACTAACCTCTACTTCCATACCAAGAAGTCGTTTGACCTGAGGAGCAGAAAGTAGTATGGGTTCTCTCTGTTGCTTACCAGGGTAAACATCAATCACACCCTTGGCCACCTTGCCACCAGCCAATTCTGCCATCAATTCGGTAGCCCGCTTTAGCGCCACCAGTGGCAAGTCGCGGCTCAGCCCCTTCTCAAAACGGAGCGAGGCTTCACTACTCAGCCGCAGGTTAATGCTCCCGCGATGAATGACTGCTTGATTGAAGTTCGCCGATTCAATCAGGACGGTGGTAGTATCGGCTGTAACCTCCGTATCCAAACCCCCCATAATACCGGCAACGGCAATCGCCCGCTCCCCGTCAGCAATGAGAAGTGTGTCCTGGCCAACAGTTCGCTCGATTCCGTCCAGAGTGGTTATGGTTTCGTTCTTGTTAGCCCGGCGCACTACAATCTGCTTCCCACGGACTCCATCATAATCGAAGGCGTGGAGCGGTTGCCCGTATTCCAGCATTACATAGTTGGTAATATCCACAATGTTGTTGATGGGCCGCATGTCGCTAGCCAGCAACCGTTGTTGTAGCCATTGAGGTGATGAACCTACTTGAACCCCGGTGAGCAAGCTAGCGCAGTATCTGGGGCACAGGTCAGGATCAGCGATCTCCACCGAGGCAAAGGAGTCTATAGGCCTCTCCAATTCGTCATAGTGAACTTCAGGAACACTGAGCTTGCTACCCGTAAGAGCAGCCATTTCTCTGGCGATTCCAACCACCGACAAGCAATCCGGGCGATTCGGCGTTATGTTCAAGTCAAGGATCGTGTCGCCAAGATACTCGGACAAAGGAGTACCAACAGGCGCTTCAGCGGGTAGAACCATAATCCCCTCATGTTCGTCGGAAATCCCCAATTCCTTCTCAGAGCAAACCATACCTTTGGAGACCACGCCGCGAATCTTGGCTGGCCTTAATTGGATCACCTCACCGCTATGACCATCTATAAGCTGGGCCCCCACATGGGCAAAAGCCACCTTATCCCCAATTTCAAGATTGGGAGCACCACAGACAACGGTAGACTCCTGCGTTCCCAAATCAACGGTTACCAACCTCAAGCGGTCAGCATTCGGATGAGCATCAACGCCAACTATTTTCCCAACCACTATGTTCTCCCAGCCCCCACCAACAACCTTCGTTTCCTCAACCTCCAGCCCAGCCATAGTCAACCTCTCACACACCTCTTCCACTGCTGCAGAGATGTCTACATAGTCGCTGAGCCACTGAAGCGATACTCTCATCCTTAAGCTCCCGGGGACAGGACTTCAACCAGGTTCAGAATTGCCTCAAGAACCTGAGGTCGTTACCATAGAAGAGACGAATATCGTCTATGCCGTAACGAAGCATCGGAATACGCTCTACACCCATACCAAAGGCGAAACCGGAGTAGATTTCTGGGTCAATGTCAACTCGCCGAAGAACTTCAGGGTGCACCATACCAGCCCCCAGAATCTCAATCCATCCACTGTTGCCACACAGCCGGCAACCAGCTCCCCGGCAGACTAAGCAGTCAATAGCTAGTTCGACGCCAGGTTCCACAAAGGGGAAGTAATCGCAACGAAAGCGACATTTTCTCTCCCCGCCGTAAAGGCGGCGAGCAAACTCAAAGAGAGTGCCCTTCAAGTCTGCCAACGTGATGTTCTCATCTACCGCTAGCCCTTCGACCTGATAGAACATCCATTCATGCGTAGCATCGGTCGCTTCATACCTGTAGACCCGCCCGGGCGCTATTATCCTTATCGGCGGGCGTGATTTCTCCATGACTCTTATCTGGACTGGAGAGGTGTGGGTGCGCAAAAGCATAGGCCTGTCACCAGCCTCGCCCTCAACATCCATCCACAGAGTAGCGAACATGTCCCGAGCTGCATGGTCAGCCGGCATGTTGAGGGCTTCGAAATTGTAATACTCCCATTCCACCTCCGGTCCTTCAACAATCTGAAAGCCCATGCCACAAAAAACATCACACATCTCTTCAAGTGTTTGAGTTGTCGGATGCAGACGACCCAGGAGGACTTCCTCACCGGGCAAGGTAACATCAAGGTGGTCAGCCCGCAAAGCAAGGGCTGAACTCTGCTCCAGACGTCCCTTTTTTTCTGCTAACCTAGCTTCGAAAGCTCTCTTGAGGTCATTGCCTCGTGCCCCAGCAACGCGCCTCTCGTCCAGTGGCAAAGCTGCGAGCGAACGCAGAATCTGTATCAGGTTGCTCTTCCTACCCAAATACCGCACCCGCCAAGCCTCGAGTTGTTCGAGATCGGCAGTCTTGTCTAAGTCGTCAAAAGCCCTAGAGGCAAGCTCGTCAAATTGATCTAGCACCATTGCTGAACGCGAGGAGTTAGCTCTTGACTTGATCCGAGGCCAATGTCACTAGCTTGGAAAAACCGGAGGGGTCGCTTACCGCCATCTCGGCTAGTGCTTTACGGTTGATTGCCACGTTAGCTCTTCTCAAACCCCCCATGAATTGGCCATAGGAAAGCCCACCGGCCCGGGCTGCAGCGTTTATCCGGATAATCCACAACCGCCTCATATCTCCCTTGCGCTCCCGGCGGTGGCAATAAGCATAATGCAAGGCATGAAGCATGGACTCGTGAGCACGCCGATACAAGGCATGCCTGGTGGCCCTATGCCCCTTAGTCAGCTTCAGTACTTTCTTATGTCGTCGATGAGTGACTACCCCACCTTTGGCTCGTGGCAATCAGTTCCTCCCAATTTATTTCAAGCCATAGGGCAGCAGTTTCTTTATTCTGGCCCTATCCTGAGGCTGGACAGGAATTGTCTCATCAAAAAGGCGCTTGGTCCTGGCCGACTTCTTACGCCTTAGATGGCTCTTGCCACCTTTGACGCGCATAATCCTGCCGCTGCCTGTAATATGGAAGCGGCTCTTGGCTCCCTTATGAGTCTTGAGCTTTGGCATCTAGACTTCTTCCTTCACCTTTGTTTCCTTGGTTCGCTTTGCCGAAATCGGGGAAAGCAGCAAGTTCATAATACGCCCATCCAAGGACGGTGAACCGTCCAAAGTGGCTACGTCCTTCAAATCATCTGCTACCTTTTGCAGTACCTTCACACCCAGCTCCGGGTGAGTAATCTCACGTCCTCGGAAAACCACAAACGCTCTTATCTTATCACCATCCTCCAGTAGTTTCCTCGCTACCTTGATCTTGGTTTCAAGGTCATGGTCTTTGACCCTGGGTCTAACACGGATTTCCTTAAGTAAGCCGGTTTTCTGGCTCCTGCGCGCCTTCCGTTCTTTCTTGGTCTGATCATACCTGAACCTTCCATAGTCAAGAAGACGACACACCGGAGGAATCGAGGTAGGTGCTACTTCCACCAAATCAAAATTACGCTCGTCGGCGATTTGCAGCGCCCTCTCAATCGGTAAAACCCCCAGTTGCTCTCCCGTTTCCCCTATAACTCGAACCTCCCTAGCCCGAATCTGTCGGTTAACGCGTATTCTCTTGACTATGTCTTTCTTCACCCCCCTGCCGTCAATCAGGTCACTGCAGAGAAATATATCACATCAACGATAAGAAATCAAAGCTCATCTGCAGTTCTAGCTTCAATTATCGATTTCGCCCTGTTCACAAACTCGGCAACCGGTACGGAGCCCAGGTCTTCCCCAGTCCTCAATCGAAGGGAAACCGCACAGGTATCCAGTTCCTTGTCACCAACAACCAGCATATAGGGGATTTTGCCTAGCTGAGCCTCTCTTATCTTCAGGTTCATTCTCTCAGGTCGGTCATCAACCTGGACACGAATGTTGCATTCCCCAACCTTACCTGCCAGTTGATGAGCATAGTCCAGATGTCGATCGGCTATCGGAATTATGACCACCTGAACCGGACACAGCCACACCGGAAAAGCACCGGCATAATGCTCAACGAGACAAGCCATGAACCGCTCCATGCTGCCCAGCACTGTGCGGTGTACCATCACCACCCGGTGCTGCGCACCGTCATCACCTACGTAGCTGACATCGAAGCGTTCAGGCAAATTGAAATCGACCTGAATAGTCGGGCCCTGCCACAACCTCCCCAAAGCGTCTCTGAGCTTGATGTCGATTTTGGGACCATAGAAGACCCCCTCACCCGGGTCTATCGTGTAATCAATCTCGAGGCGTTCCAGAATTTTTTTCAAGGACTCCGTAGCTTCCTCCCACACCTGGATAGTCCCGGCATACTTGTCAGGTCGGGTAGACAGCAGTAGCTCGTAATCGTGGAAACCAAATGTATCCAGCATGAACCGAGCCAGTTGCACCACCTCGGTCACCTCACTCTCAAGCTGGTCAGGGCGGCAGAATATATGCGCGTCATCCTGAGTGAAGCCACGCACCCGCGCCAGACCATGTAATACGCCGGACCGCTCGTAACGGTATACGGTGCCCAACTCAGCCCAACGCAGCGGCAGACTGCGATAGCTGCGCAACTGAGTCTTGTATATCAAAATGTGCCCCAAGCAGTTCATTGGCTTGATAATGTATTCCTGTCCCTCCACATCCATCGGCGAGTATAGACTCTCCCGGTAGAAATCCCAATGGCCGCTCGTCTTCCACAGGTTCACCTTGGCGATGTGTGGAGTATAGACAATATCATAACCTCGTTTCCTGTGCTCTTCCTTCCAGAAGTCCTCAATAACCTGGCGTACCACAGCGCCTTTAGGATGCCAGTGGACCAATCCAGGGCCTGCCTCATCGTGGATGCTGAAAAGGTCAAGCTCTTTGCCCAGTTTCCTATGATCCCGTTTACTGGCCTCACCCAGCCGAGCCAAGTAATCTTCAAGCTCAGCCTCAGTGTCAAAAGCAACACCATAAATCCTTTGCAGCATGGCACGCTTCTCGTCACCTCGCCAGTAAGCTCCAGCAATGCTAGTGAGTTTGAAAGACTTGATATCACCGGTCGACTCCACGTGGGGGCCGCGGCACAGATCAACGAAGGAGCCTTGTCGATAAATGCTCACCGTTTCATCGGGGAGCTCTGCAATAAGCTCCAGTTTATAGGGTTGGGCGGAAAACAACTGCAGCGCCTGTGCCTTATCCATTTCTTCCCGAACGAAAGGAGAGTTGGCAACAATTATCTCTCTCATCTTGGCTTCAATTGTCGGCAGGTCTTCAGGAACCAGCGTCCGCGGCAGTTCAAAATCGTAATAGAAACCGTCCTCTATGGCCGGACCGATGCCAAACCTCGCCTCGGGGAAAAGGCGCTGAACAGCTTCAGCCATCACGTGCGCTGCCGAATGGCGCATCGTTTCCAATTTTGGCCCTTTCTCTTCACCAGACATCGTCAAATCTCGACACTAAACAAAAACCCCGCGCCATCCTGAGCGACAGGCCGACCCTGCATTAACTCCAGTCAGGAGCCAGCCGGACGCAGCGAGATGGTACGCGAGTGCTTTCCGTTAGCCTATTCCCATGGTGGGTAGTGCCAGACTGGAACAACCGAACTGCGCCGTCGCAACACGGCGCTGTAAGCCCCAAGCCAGCTACCCTCCATCGCCGAATTTTATCAGCGCCCCCACAGATAGTCAAGCCCCAGTTCCCAGCTGTTACTGTCAGTTGTTGGTCGGTGTGCACTTACTGGCCTCCTGAGTTGAATAGATCCCAGCTTAAGTCTATACTGTATTGTCTTGTGTCACTTGCTAAACCCTTTCCCAGTTTAGCCACCTTTCTCATTGAAGACCCACAAACAGAGGGGCCACCATGAAAACAGGAAATCCAGCGGACCTTGAGTGCATTTTCAGTCCAAGAGCCGTTGCTGTAATAGGAGCATCCCAAGGTGATGACTTCGCACAAGCCCTGATGAAGACAAAGATCAGGGACAATCTGTTCTTGGTTAACCCAAAGCATAAGGAACTCCTCGGCAAGAAGTGCTACGCTACCATCTTGGATATTGAAGACGGGATTGACTATGCCATCATAGCAGTGCCAGCACCTGTAGTTCCGAAGGTGTTGAGAGAGTGTACACAGAAGGGAGTAAAGGCAGCTCATGTTTTTTCCGCAGGTTTCAGTGAGACCGGGCTAGAAGAAAGGAAAAAACTGGAGGACGAGGTAAAGGAGACGGCCAGGGGGAACATCAGACTAATTGGCCCCAACTGCATGGGGGTGTACTGCCCTAAATCCGGGCTATCCTTCAGTGCCGATGCCTCGAACGAGGAAGGGACAGTCGGAGTTATCTCACAGAGCGGAACCTTCGCAGAGTTGTTTGCATCGACTGGAAAGATGAGAAACATCAAGCTGAGCAAGGCAATCAGCTACGGGAATGCCATAGACCTCGACTGCCCCGATTTCCTACAATACCTATCACAGGACCCAGAAACAGAAGTAATCGCCTTGTATATGGAGGGCACCAGAGACGGGGAACGTCTCAAATCAGAACTCGGCAAAGCCGCGAGGAGAAAACCGGTAGTAGCGCTGAAGGGCGGAGTAACAGAACATGGCGGCAGAGCGGCATCTTCTCATACCGGGGCCCTGGCCGGTTCACCAGAAACCTGGAGCACCCTTTTCAGGCAGACCGGTGTAGTCCAAGTAGACAGCTACGACGAACTGGTAGACACTGTTTTGGCGCTCACCTACTCGCCCCTTCCTTCCGGAAAGGGAGTCTCCATTATCACCAACTCCGGCGGCTTTAGCGTGATTGAAACCGACTCGTGCGTGAAGGCGGGCTTGGAGGTACCTCAATTCAGTGAGGAAACAATAGGTGAGTTAAGAAAGATAGTGCCAACGGCCGGAACGGGCATCGGTAACCCTTTAGATGCCTGGCCGATATATTGCAATATGCCAGGAATGCCAGGAACTCTCTCCGATGCGATCGGAATTGTAGCCGTCGACAAAAACATTCACGCCCTGGTGTTGCATTTTGACGAGTTGAGGTATCTGAAGCGCATGTTGGGTGAAGCCTTTGAAGTTCATGTCAAGGACCTTATCAACCTTATGGTGAGCGGGTGCGAATATGCTCGCGACGAGATTGGGAAACCAGTGATGGTCTGCATCTCGGTTGATGCTTTTTCCGAAGACGAGGAAGACAGAAGGTATCACCTGATGGCTAAGAAGGCATTTGAGAGCAAGCGATTTCCCGTATACTCCTCGCTTGACGCATCAATCAAGGCTCTATTTAACCTCTACAAATATGGTGCACGCTTCCGTAACCAGTAGCTTCACCATTTCGATTTCATAGCCCGATTCAGCAACTTGCCAAGCAGCACATCTGATGAAATGGACCCGACCTTCTTGCCGCATACTAAGCCCTATGGCTTACATAGAGAGAAAGCACGGGGGATGATACTTCAGTTTTGCTGTTGTACACCATGGTGGGCAGTACTGGACTTGAACCAGTGACCTCTGCGATGTCAACGCAGCGCTCTAACCACTGAGCTAACCGCCCCCTAGTGCCACATCTTATCAGCGCTTCTGCACGCAGTCAAAGAGGACAGCCTAGCCCTTGCCAACCACCCTCGTGCTACTTGTAAGCATGATCTGGACCACACTACCACACTTGGGACAGGTGACTTCAACAGTGACAGGCTGCCTCATCACCCGCTCAACCAGTCCCGTAACCACAGAATCAATATTATCCAGACGCTGGTCCAGCATCTCCAGGCGCTTTTCTACCTGCTCTTGCTTCATGATTCCAAATGTTCTCCGGTCGTGAATTCTGTCATCGGTACTGAGAGACAAAGGGGAAGAGACTCCCAAAATCCCTCCCCAACGCCAAATCAGCTATATGTCATCCCCGTCTACAGGCTCTTATCAGCTACTCCCATCGCTCTCAGTTCATCCATATCGCCTTTTATTAGGCTCTCTATATGGTTGCCAACAGTCCCCTCCAGATATTTGCGAAAGGCTTCACGCGCTGCCGGAGAAGACCGCACGGCCTCTTTGGCCCGCTGCCATTCATCATTGATCAGCCCAGTTATCCGCTCAGGACTCAGCGGGAACTCCTCCCCCATCATCGACTCTGCCCTATCAAGAGATCTGCTCACAACTGCCCGCTTCAGACGGTCAAAAGAGAGGAACTCCTCATGCGAATAAGGCTGGGGCGACCATTTCTCGTCTGCCATATCACAACCTCCAGCTCATGTGATACCTTCTTGGTATTGCCTATGATATGCCTGATTAAGCACCATGTCAAGCCTCGATAGTATTGATTTATTGGAGCCAGGAATCTATACTAGATACAGAAGGAAAGAGGAAAGGAGGTAACCATCGATGCCAGAAATCGAGATTGGCCAGGTAAGTGATTTCTTTGCCAGGCCTGTGGTAGCCGGCATCACGCTAACTGACTCACTAAAAGCCGGCGACAAGGTTCACATCAAGGGGCACACTACAGACCTCGAACTGATTGTTGAGTCCATGCAGATCAACAACGTGAACGTAACCGACGGCAAAGCTGGGGATGCCATTGGTGTCAAAGTGCCCGACCGGGTAAGACGTGGCGATAAGGTCTACAAGATCAGCGAATGACCTCTCACCCACCAATGACCTTGAGCAAATTCGCCATTTCAATGGCGCTTGACGCTGCCGCGAAGCCACGGTTGCCTTCCTTGGCTCCGGCTCTCTCAATGGCCTGCTCCAGGGTATCAGCGGTTACTATGCCTTGAATGACCGGCAACCCGGTATCCAAGCTCACCCGAGAGATCCCCCTGTTCACCTCAGAAGCCACATATTCAAAATGAGGCGTGCCACCGCGAATTACGGCTCCAAGACAGACAACCGCATCATACCTGCCGGTCTGCGCTAGTTTCTTCGCTATCAAAGGAATCTCGAGACAGCCGGGTGCCCATCCAACATCAATATCTTGCTCATCAACACCGTGCCGAAGAAAAGCGTCTTTTGCCCCTTCCAGCAACCTGCCGGTTATGACTTCATTGAAACGAGAAATAACCACCCCGAACTTCAGCCCCTTCCCCAGCAGCATACCTTCATAACGTTCAGCCATGTGATGCTTCCTCCTTAATTTGCAGGTTCAACCCCAGCAGCTTCATCTACCCCCAATAGGTGGCCCAGCTTCCTCTGCTTGGTCTTGAGATAGTCAACATTGTAAGGGGTAGGCGATGTTCTTAGGTCGACAGTCTCCACTATCTGTAGTCCATAGCTCTCCAGCCCGACTACCTTCTTGGGATTATTGGTCAGCAGACGAATCTTATGTAAACCAAGGTCAGCCAGAATCTGAGCCCCAATACCGTAATCTCTCAAATCGGCGTCAAATCCCAGGGCAATATTCGCTTCCACAGTATCCAGCCCCTCGTCCTGAAGCGCATAGGCCCGCACCTTATTGTGAAAGCCAATGCCCCTCCCTTCCTGCCGCATATACAGAAACACGCCACGTCCCTCGTCAGCAATGGCCTGCATTGCCAGCGATACTTGCTCACCGCAGTCGCAGCGTAGGCTGCCAAAGACATCACCAGTAATGCATTCACTATGAACTCGAACCAGCACCGGTTCATCGCCTGATATGTCACCTCTCACCAGGGCCATATGCTCATCAGGGTCAACCTTGCTCCTGTAAGCAACAATCGTGAATTCACCGTAGCCGGTAGGCAATTTGGCCTCGGCCACCCTCTCCACCAACCTCTCGTGCCGACGGCGATAGGAAATCAAGTCAGCTATGCTCACAATTCTGATCCCCGACTTGTCCGCCATGTCTTCAAGCTGAGGTAAGCGAGCCATGCTACCGTCATCGTTCATAATCTCGCAAATGACTCCCGCCGGGTAAAGCCCAGCCAGCCTCGCCAGGTCCGCTATGGCCTCAGTGTGCCCAGCCCGCACCAGCACACCACCCTCCCTGGCCCGAAGAGGAAACATATGCCCGGGACGAGCTATGTCTTCAGGCCTGGTATTGGGGTCGAGTACAGCCCGTATAGTCGCCGCTCGGTCAGAGGCAGAAATACCACTGGACGTTCTATGTTTGGCTTCAATAGATACAGTAAACGCTGTAGAGAATTTCGAGGTATTCTCTTGCACCATGGGTGGGATCTCCAACTCCTCCAGCCTCTGACCAATTATGGGCAAACAGATCAGACCTCGAGCATTCTTCGTCATAAAATTGACTGCTTCCGAAGTGACCTTTTCTGCAGCTATTGCCAGGTCGCCTTCATTCTCACGGTTCTCGTCATCAACAATGATGACGAACTTGCCAGCCCTTATATCTTCAACGATTTGTGGAATAGTAGCCAACGCCATCGGGTTTCACCTCGCTTTTGAAAAACCGTGCTCCTCGAGGAAATCTAACGTCATACCCTGGCTATCCAAACGCCTGAGCCGCTCCACGTACTTGGCAATAACGTCCACCTCAAGGTTGACTATGTCGCCAGGCCTCATGCCACCTAGAGTAGTGTGCTCCCGAGTATATGCGACCAGGGAGACCGAAAAGGAGAAATCACCACAATCAACAATGGTAAGGCTAACGCCATCAACAGCAACAAAGCCCTTGTTCACCACGTAGGGCGTCAGCTCAGCAGGTGCCGAAATCCTGGCAACAACAGCTCCCGCTTCAGGACTTAACGCCATTACCCTGCCAGTCCCGTCCACATGTCCCTGGACCAAGTGCCCACCAAAACGACCACCAGCCGGCATAGCTCTCTCCAGATTGACCAGGTCACCGTAGTGAAGTCTGCCGATATTAGTGCGCTGAAAGGTCTCAGGCATCACATCAACAGAGAAAACATCGCCGTCCGCTGAAGTCACCGTCAGGCAAGCACCATTGATAGCCAGGCTGTCACCTGGCTTGATATCCTCAAGGACATTTCTGGCCCCAATGGTCAACTGACCGGTGGCCGTTCCCCTGACTACACCAACCTCCTCAACTATGCCGGTAAACATTCTACTTGCCACCCACATATCCGCTGATCAAGACGTCTTCGCCAAATTCGCTTATCTTGGCCCCCCTGAGGTGCAGAGCTTCGGCAACCATACCTGCTCCATGGCCGCCTACAGCGCTCTTGGCTCCATCCCCACCGATTATCATGGGCGAGACAAAAGCCAGTACCTTATCTACCAAATCCTGGTCGAAGAGCGAACCGAAAAGCTTATTCCCACCCTCCACCAGAACACTCGTAACCTGCCGTTTCCCCAGCATACCTAATAGCTCCGCCAGGTCTATTGTATCCCCCTCGGCCGTCAATTCCACAACTTCAGCACCAGCCCTCCTCAAACCCTCCGCCTTCTTGGCATCAAGAGGTTTGGCCACAGCAATGAGGGTTTCCCCCGGCTCACCAAAAAGCCGCGCCGATAGCGGCGTCCGTCCTCTCCCATCAACGATTACCCGCAATGGCTGCAGTCTGGTTTTGCCCCCCTTGCCACTGCAGCCCCTCGCTGAAAGCTGAGGGTCATCAACCACTACGGTATTCGCACCCACCATAACAGCGTCTACTATGTGCCGCAGGTAATGCACGAAATTCCTGGACTCTTCGCCGCTTATCCATTTAGAATCACCATTTTGAGTGGCAATTTTGCCGTCAAGGCTCATGGCGAATTTGGCGATGACAAAAGGCAAACCAGTAGTGATAAACTTAATGTAGCCTTCGTTTATCTCCCGGGCTTTCTCCTCCTGCTCGCCCACGAGGGTCTTTATACCAGCCTCTTCCAATTTTCTCAGCCCATTTCCCGAAACCAGAGGGTTAGGATCAATCAGAGCCACATGGACTTCAGAAATGCCAGCACTAATGACAGCCTCGGTACAGGGTGGAGTACGTCCCTGGTGACAACAAGGTTCCAGGGTAACATACATGGCTGCCCCACGAGCCCTGTCTCCGGCTTGTTGAAGCGCCATTACTTCAGCATGAATTGAGCCCGGCGGCTGCGTGTACCCAAGGCCGACCACTACCCCGTCTCTAACCACCACGGCCCCCACAGCCGGGTTGGGACTGGTGTATCCCAAAGCCAATCCAGCCAGCGATAGAGCAGATTCCATGAAGTCCACAGGGCGAGCTAACACTTATGACCCCTTGACAGAATCCTCATATCACTTACTTGCACCAGGTTCAGTCCGCACCACTCACTACCGAGTTCAGCCAAGCCATCCAGCCTACCCATAGGAGAGGCTAGCCGAACAGAAAGGATTGCTCCAGCCTCTACCTTATGATAGCGAGTAGCTGGTGATTTGGCAACTTTGGTACAGGAGGAAGGCGCTGGTATTGAAGGGGCAGGAAGCTGTATCCCCGGAAGAAGCTCAACACCGGTTGCCCTGATACAACCCACGCTTGCAGGCTCAGCGACAACCCCACCCCTGGCAGTGTCCTTGTTGCTCGTCGGCTGGCTCAGCACCATAGCTTGGTGCCCCATTGTAGCACCAAGCTTCTTCACAGGGCAAACTACCTGCCTGTGGTGGAAATGGCTCCTTCCAGCGCCAGGGGTTACGATGCTTCACCGGAAGTCAGTCAATTTCATAAACCATCTGGACAGTAAGCTGAAATTCCAGCTCTCCGGGGCTAATGGAGGTTTCCGGCACAGGGGCAGCCGCTGCCTCCATCCCGTAGACGTCTTGCATCCTTATGGGCGGCGCGTAGGCGGCGCCTTCACAGATATAGACTGGCTCACCCAGGCTGACACCGGCCGCGTCGGCTATCTGCCTGGCTTTCGCCATAGCATCCTCTACTGCCTTCTCCCGTGCCTCTTCGTAATAAGGAGCCGGGTCATCAACCATGAAGCTTATGTCCTCGATGCGAGCCAGGTCACCGGCCGCTTCAGCTACAGCGTCGATAACGCTGCCAGCTTTGTCCACTTCCCTTATCTTGGCAACCACTGTGTTGCTCACCCGATATCCGGTGATTTCCTCCCTATCCTCCCTTTCAATCCATCTCCGGACCGGGTAGATGCTATACCGCTGTGTCTGAATATCCTTCTCAGCTATGCCCTTAGTCTTCAACACCTTCATCACATAGTCCATAGCTTGAGCTGCGTCTCGCTGTGCTCCTGCAACGGTCGATGCCTGAGCTTCTACGCCGAGGCGCACCAAAGCAACATCCGGAACCCCCGTCGCCTTGCCTTCACCGGTCACCGCCAGGCCGACATTCTGCTGGCTGAAGACTATGCCAAGGTCCCCACCAAGTTCCGCTGCTTCCACCCAAGCCGAAATGCGCGGCGGAGAGACCTGCTCAAGATCCGCAGGCACGCAACCACCAGCCCCCACCACAACGACAGCTAAGACTAAACTGGACAGCAATAACCAGAACTTTCTCATCCGTGTCTCCTTTCAATTCCTTATTCTGCACGCGTAGCCGCTTTGCCTACTTCGTCATAAACACCACCTCTTCCAATCGTGAAGTCGTGCCGCCCTGTGCTATTATTATAGAACGACAAGCGGACTATTACGTTTAGCCTGAACAAAGCACAAGAAGGCCATGTGGACTATATTATACAGTCTAGGAGAATAGCAAGGAGCTACTATTGGCGGCTGAACAAGAAATACTGTCTTCCATAGAGTTCCAGATGAGCTTACTACTGTTCGTAGCTCTGGCGGGTTACCTGATTGCATACAGGATAAACCAGTCCGCGGTCGTGGGCATCATCTTCGCCGGTATACTGGTAGGTCCCAGCCTGCTGGGCCTGGTCACTTACACTGAGTTTGTATCAAGCCTGGGGCATCTGGGCGCTGTGGTCCTGCTTTTCACCATAGGTCTACATTTCAATGTCAATGAGATAGCCAATATCAAGTATTTCGTGATTGCCCTCTTTGGAATACTTGTCCCCTGGCTCGGAGGGTTTGGTATAGCGAAGCTATTTGGCTATGACTACGCGGCCTCCATCTTTATTGGTACCGCCCTGACAGCAACAAGCATAGCCATCACCGCCAACGTCCTGAAGGAGATGAATAAGCTGCAATCCAAGGCGGCGAAAGCGATAATCGGTGCGGCCATAATAGACGATGTCCTCAGCCTCCTGGCACTTTCCGTTTCACAGGAAATCGTGTCGGGAACGCTGTCATGGTCCCTGGTCCTTATTACGATTGGAAAGGCAACAGGTTTCCTGGTTGTAGGTGTCTTCCTCGGGAGTATTGTCCTGAGCAGGGTTATGATCAGGATAGACAAGACCCCGCTGGCCATCAAATATCCTGAATCTCTCTTTATTTTCGCTATTATGGTTGCCTTTCTATATGCCATGGCAGCGGAGCTTATGGGGCTGTCAGCCATAATAGGCTCCTTCCTGGCGGGGGTTTCCCTTACACGGGTCAGGTTAAGGAATAGCAGGAGCTTCAGAGATGGAGCTGAGCACCTTCAGATTATCTTCGCCTCCATATTCTTCGTCTCTCTGGGAGTCTTGATTGATTTTCACGCGGTCACGCCGGACCTACTATGGTTTTTGCTCGTTTTGACTCTGGTTGCGCTCCTGGTTAAGTTCATAGGCTGTGGTGTTCCTGCAAAGCTGGTAGGCCTGAGCATGAAGGACTCTATCATTGTCGGCGTCGGCATGGTACCCAGGGGAGAAGTGGCTATGATTGTGGCCCTCATAGGGCTTAGTCAGAACCTCATTATGCAAAACACGTATGCCGTCCTTGTCTTGATGAGCCTGCTGACGACAGTCATACCCCCCATCATACTGAGGAACTGGTTATTCAAGGGAAAAACAAGCGGGAAAAAGAAGGGGAAATCCCCGGCGGCTCCCGAATCCGTGAGCCCGGATTCAGAGGCCTCACCTCCCCGGTGACTCGCTACTCGAAATCAATGCCTTAGCCGCAATGCTTATTCGCCAAGGCTGCTCACCAGGACATCTGCTTGTCCTTACCAATCCTTCGCCTCCTGTCATTCGGGGCTCAGCGAAGCAATCCCTCAGTGAAACAAAGGGGCGAGGGTGAACTGGAGTGTCATTCTGAGCCCTTCCCTATCCTGGACATCGTTGTCGCGCAGGTAGGACACACGTCCTGGGTCGGTGACTTACCTACTGAAAACCGCGCGGAGCAAGCCGTAGCCTTGCCGGCGCAAACTCGCCACCATAAAGACCCACGTGAAAGCTCCCAAGGTGACAGACCATGTTCTTATACAATATAATAGCAAGCGCCTAAGGCAAAGCATCAATCGTCACAGACCGATGAAATTCGTTCGCGATATCATTGTACCTCTCCTCGTAGCTCTGGCCATCTCCGCTCTCTTCCAGGTCACCGTGGCAAGCTTCAAGGTATACGGCACGTCCATGTTGCCCACCGTCCGACCCGGCGAATACATTATGGTCAGCAAAGCCGCCTATTTCCTTCATCCCCCTGAGCGCGGCGAGGTGATTGTTTTTCGTTCCCCACGCGATCCCAACTCCGACCTCATCAAGCGAATCATCGCTCTACCCGGTGACACGGTGGAGGTCAAGGACAACACGGTGCTCGTCAACGACACTCCGTTAGTCGAGCCCTACATTTCGGAACCACCCAGGTACGCCTACCCCCACCAGAAGATCCTCACCGACTACTACTTTGTTCTCGGCGACAACCGCAACAACAGCTCCGACTCGCATAAGGGATGGACAGTGCCCGGCGACAACATCATTGGCAAAGGCTGGATCACCTACTGGCCGCCTCATGAATGGAAGATTCTGAAGCACTACCCTCTAGA
>Ga0209986_10000432_pt1 | contig 39776 bp, 42 predicted proteins | sample BlataG_FD_183168 | JGI IMG/M metagenome (GOLD analysis project Ga0209986, IMG submission 183168) | Deep subsurface microbial communities from Black Sea to uncover new lineages of life (NeLLi) - Black_00105 metaG (SPAdes) (version 2) | ecosystem: Environmental > Aquatic > Marine > Oceanic >... | reverse complement strand
CCTCGTGCATCTCTCTGACCTTTTATGACTGTACGTGGGCCAATGGGACTATAAACTGGTTCATTCTTCTTACGTTTTCTTACTTCTTCTTGAGTAAACGCTCTTCGAGGAGAATCATCAAAAATTTGATAATACACACATCCACAGTTTAAACACACAACATAACCATTTTCCTCAATTAATTTAATTGAATCGCAACAAGGCTCTTCGTCTTGGCTAAAATATTGGTCATTTTGCTTAAAATCTTTTTTACTCATAGAAGTATTAGAATTTATTTGGGGTTACAATATCAATAAAATAAAAGTTTAAATATTTATAATTTTAGAAAAAAATGTTAATAATTTACTTAAAAAATTAATTATAAAAATAACTTTATGTTTAATCTTTTATCTTTAATCTCAAGAACTTCTTTTTTTACTGATCAATTGTCTGAATTTTTATTAATATCTTTTAAAGAGTGATTAAAATATATGAATATCATTATATAATATAGGCGGAAAAAATTTAGTTTTAAAATTAGTATAAAAATTAAATAACATTAAAAAAATATTAAAAATATTAAAATAATGATTGTATATTATGAGTAAAGAGTCCAAAGAGTCTATTGCACCATTTTTAAAATATTTTGATAAAAAATTTCTTAATCTCAAAGAAATTATATCAATTGGGGATTTAGCAAAATTACCAATATTTGCGTATAAATTTTTCACTAAAAATGATACAAAAATCATTTCAAAACTATTTGACATTAATGTTATTGAAGATTTAAGTAAATTAGATAAAGAAAAACCATTTGACCAATTCTTTTCTCTTGATGATGCCACCGAAGATCCAATTAAACAAGCTAAAATCGTTGAAAAAATGAGAAAACAAATTGATATACTTACTGAAAAAATTCCTAACCTTGAAACAAAATTAAAGAAAGGGATAATAATAAGTGATGTTATTGCTCGAACAGCGAAAAAGAAAGAACCAATTAAGAAGAAAGACACCAAAATAATTTGTGTGGGACTAGAAAATGCAGGTAAGACGGCTATATTGAGTAGATTTGGAGGACGCTTAGGAATCCAAGAATTAGTTAAATTGAAACCTACAAAAAAAGTGAAGAGAAGAGTAGTAGAGACGAAAGATCTCACCCTTCTCATATGGGATTTCGGAGGCCAGGAAATATATCGAAAGATGTATTTAAAAGAACCAGAGAAATATTTTTTCCAAACATCCCTTGTATTATATGTGATAGATGTACAAGACCCAGATAAATTTGATGATTCTTTTAAATATTTTTCCCAAATTTTAGAAATATTTAAGATTTTTGAGGAAAAACCGTATTTTTTGATTTTCATTCATAAAAGCGACCCGGATTTACGTGAAACTCCTGAATTTCAATTAAATGTTGGGATAGTCAAGGTAGGGATAAATGATCTATTTAAAGAGCGATATATGGAGTATGAAGTTTTTATAAGTTCAATTTACGATCTTATTAGTTCACAACCAAAATTTGCAAGATTTCTCAAAGATGTACTAAGAGACCAACAATCTTTAACAAATCCAACCTTAGAAAAGGTAGATGGTCTTGGGAAAATACTGGATAGCACTCTAACCGCAGTTATTCGGCTCTCTGAAAATATAATGGTTGAATTTGATGGAATATATAAGAGATTTGAAGCTTTAGAAAATCAGTTCAAAGCGGGTTTGTCAGCTCCACCACCAGAACAACCTAAAGCCACCGAAACTGATTCCCAAAGTACTCGAACAACAGTATTAAATGAATTGAAGGAATTATTTCAAAAAAGAAAGAAAGTAAATTATTAATTCTTAATTTTTTTTTATTTTATTTTGAATCATTTTTTAATCGTATAAAATTAATAGATATTTATCTAAAAATTAAGGTTATCAGAACGTGTCTAATAGTATTAATTTAGAAAATATTCGAAACCAAATTCAGGAAGAAAACGCTCTATTCATAACTAATGATTTACAAGAATTTTTACGAATTCCAAGTTATTCTTTAAATTCAAATGGGATTGAGCAAGCAAAAAAATTCATCATTAATTATATTTCTGAGTTTTGTGAAGAGATAAATATTTTTGAGCATAAAATTAATCCCACTATTTTTACTGAAGTAAAGGGAAATCGTCCTGAAAAACTTTTAATCTTTATGATGTATGACACGCAACCAGTAAGTAAGGAAAAAGATTGGATATCACCCCCCTTTGCAGCTGAAATTTCAAAATTAAATCCCCCTTTAAAAAAATTAGGTGACTGTATAATTTCCCGAGGTGCATATAATTCAAAGACATCTTTAATGGCATTTCTTAACGTTGTAAAAATATTAAAAAGAGAAAATATATTGCCAATTTCATTAATACTGGTATTCGATGGAGAAGAAGAAATTGGTTCTCCCACATTTCGTGAATTTCTGAATCAAAATAAAGAAAACCTAAAGCAATGTATTGATTGTTATTACCCTTCTGCAAAACAAAATTTAGATAAGACACCAGTGATTAAAATGGGGTATAAAGGTATTATTTCTTTATCAATAAAGGCTTATTCAGAAAATGAGGAACCCCACTCTGCGTTTAGTAATATAATTGCAAATCCAGCGAGGGACTTGAATATATTTCTAAATAAATTATATGATGAGACAGGTTTTAAAATTAAAGCATTAGCTGAACCTTATAAGTATAGCAACTCAGAGAAGGTTATTTTTGAAAATCTAATTAAAAAAATCAATATGGATGATGTTATTAATAAAGCGGGTATAAGTCAAATAATAGATACCGATATCAAATCAGCTTTTTTAAAATATCTTTTTCAGCCTACTTTTAATATTTCCTCGTTAAAATCCGGATATTTAGAAACTGGTTATAAAAATATGGTCGCTAACTCTGCATTGGCAAATATAGATATTAGATGGGCCAATAATATATCCCCTGAACAGATTTTTAACGAAATTAAGGGGAAATTACGAAATTTTATTAAAAAATCAGCTTCAAAATTCGATTTAAAATACAATATGGGGTATTCAGGTTCTCGAGTTCCATTAGATTCTATAATTAGCAAAGCATTTTTAAAGACTTGTAAAGATATGAATTTGGAACCTGAGATATGGCCTTTAAGTCCAGCAGCAGCCCCTTTAAGTATTATTAAAACCAAGTTAAAAAAAGATTTTATTGTAGGTGGCCTTGGGATAGGAGGTTTTGCTCATGCTCCGAATGAATTCATTCAGGTTTCCTCAATTTTGAATTCTAGAATATTTAATTTGAATTTTCTCAATAATTATAGTAGATTATTGAAGTAAATATTTATTCTCAAATTTACTTAAAGAAGATTATCTCTTCTTCACAAACATCCTTTTCAACATTGTCATCTAAAAAATTAATCTCTACCCTTTTGATCGTTTCACCAAGCATTTCTTTCAAAGCCTTTTCAAAATATCCTTTATTTACTCTGCAAAAGGCTTTCCCGGGCTTCAATCTCTTACGATGCTTATAGGAATTTCTGAGAAAACATCTATTTTCAATAATAAACCTAATTTTTTCATCATCTTCTTCTACGTTTGTAATTTGAATGGAGTAATATTCTTTTAATTCACTAAGTAGAAGTTCAAAGGATTCCAAAATTCCAAATATTTCCTTGTTATATTTTTTTTTTATTCTTTTTGCAATTGTCAATCCTGGGACTGTTCCGACTTGGTATAATAAACTAAGAAGAGCGTTGCGCCCGAATACATCATACATTTTAAAAATTAAGGATTCAGTAATAATTTCATATCCTTTTAAAACGTTTAATTTTTTAAAATTTCTAATTTTTTCATTAGTTTTTTCAATTTCAAATTTAGAAATTAAATTCAATTTCCCAACCCTATTAAATCATAATTATTTTTATGATTATTACTGTTACCTTTAACTATATAAAAACTATCATTATCGGAGATTTCCGCATGATTTCCAATATTTTTTTTAAAGAAAAAAATTAGAGCTTTTTATTAATAAATATTTCGCTCAATGTATTGATTACAATATCTGGAGTACTCAATTCGCCGCTAATGTTTTTCAGCATTTTCCTTTTAGTCACTCCAGTAAGGACTAAAATTGTTTTTAACTGTGCTCGATTACCAGCAACAATATCCGTATTTAATCTATCACCTACAAATACTGCCTTATCCGGAGACGTATCATACTTCTCTAATATCAACTCAATTCCCGTAATCTGGGGTTTTCCAAAGATGTCTAAAGGCTTATGACCTGTCGCGATCTCAACTGCCTTAACCATAACTCCAGCTCCAGGTAAGATTCCCTGTTTTGTTGGAAGTGTAGCATCTGAATTAGTTGCATAAAATTTTGCTCCGTAATTCAAGATACATTTTTGAGCAATACTCACTTTTTCATAAGTTAAATGTCTGTCTAAACCAACAACTACAAAATCAATCTCATCTAAGAGAGAATTATCAGTAAAAACATTATGTCCTTGAGCTTCTAACTCTAATTTAAGCCCAATTTCACCTACAATGAAAATATTTGAATTAGGTTTTATTTCAGACAATTTTTGTGCTGTAATATAAGCACTTGTATAAATATCTTCTCTCATGGTTGGAATTCCAAAGTTTTTAAGTTTTTTAACATACATATCCCGTGTGGCTGTGGAATTATTTGTATTAAAAACTACATCAATACCTTTATTACGTAGAGTCTTTATGATTAAATTTGAATGATTTATCAAGACATCTCCTCGATAAATGACTCCATCTAAATCAAAAATAAATAAAGCAATATTATTTAATTCTTTAATCATAGAATTGTTTTGAGAGAATTATTTTCAAATAATAATATTAAAAATTAAAAAAAGGTTAATAAAAATTCGTTTTTATCCTCTTTTTAAATTTATCCTCTTTTTAAAGGAAAATTATCATCTAAAGAAAAATTAGACATCTTTCCCAAAAAAAGAGAAGTTAAAAAAATTACCAGACATTAAGCCCACTCCGGGTAAAACGTCGCATACCATTCATCAAAATGCCTGAAAATTTCTGCAACTGGTGCCTGAATTTGATAACCAAAAATTACAACTATTAAGTACAAGATGATGCCAGCTAATAATGGATATAATAAATTATCAGATATCTTTAACAAGTTTGGCGTAATCATATCAAAAATACCAAAAATTAGAGTTAATATAATTGCTAATTCCCAGCCAACGAAGAAGTAAGAAGTAATAAATGTGAAAAAAATTCCACCTATAGTTCCCTCCCACGATTTTTCAGATTCCCATTTTATCTTATGCTTTCCAATCTTTTTACCAATTATAGAGGCAAACGTATCGCCAAAACATAGGAGACAGAGTATTCCAAATGTACAAGCAATTGGTAGAAAAATAGATGCCATAAAAATACCAAATATGAAGTAATAATAGTGCCCAACGTTGTGTTGTTCTGAAGGTCTTAAACTTTTGATAAATAACCGATAAAATGGGATACCCATATTTGGACTTAACCTAAAAAATTCTAAAATTATCGCAAAAGGTATACCAATCATAAAAAATACCATTACACTGATATCAACTAGAGTTGGTGAGATATATTTTGGTGTAATTATGTAATCAAAACCTGGCCAAAATGGATTTATCTTGCAAAATTCTGCAAAACCTGGAATATTTTCTAATAGAGTAATAGTTATTGTGTTAAAAATGAAAACTTCTAATAAAACCCCTCCAAAAAAGAAGAAATGAAAAAATTTTCTTATATACTCATGTGTATTGGCTCTTAATTCTTGAAATTCCTTGTCGATTTCGTTTATTTCATGTTGTCTATGAAGGAATTTAATATTTATCAAATTATAAAAAGCAAAATAACCAAGTATTATCCCCATACCTAACCATATTGCAAAACCTGCTGGAAATTTATAATCTACATTTAAGAAAAAGGTAAAAACTATAATAATATAGAACCCTAATAGTATTTTACAATAAAATTTTGCGTTTTTTTCACGTGAATATTTTATAATTTTTACTTGAAAGTAAATTAAAAGAGCAATAAAGGGTAAAATTATGAATAAATCAATTAATGAAGCCATTGATCATTGAAGCCATTGATTTAAAAAAAATCTTTTGCAATTATGGATTTGCCAATTTTATTGAAAAAACTCGATGATTTTTCAAAAGAATTTGAACAAAAATTTGAGAAAGAACTGAAAAATTTTAAAGGACATAATAATCCTTTTAAACCAACAAACTATCTGGTAAAAAAATATTTTGTCCAAAAATATTCGGTTTTTATGGAATAACTTTTATATCACTTACTTAAATCATCCACTTTCCTTCTTCATAGATTAGTTTATCATCAGCAAAGATTTGAGACCCAGGAATTCGCATATCTTTTAAGATATCCCAGTGCAAAGCACACATATTTTTCGAACCTGTTTGTTTAAATCCCAATCCAATCGCACAATGCAATGTGCCTCCTATCTTCTCATCAAAGAGTATATTTTTAGTAAATTGTGTTATTCCATAATTAGTTCCTACTGCGAATTCTCCTAATCTTCTAGCATTTTCAATATCAAGTAATTCATTAAGCAATTCTTCTCCCTTATCAGCATTAGCGCGCACTACCTCTCCATCTTTAAATTCAAAATAGATATTTTCAATCTCATTTCCAGCATAAATCCCGGGAAAAGTAAAACGGATGTGCCCATTTACAGAATCTTCTACTGGACCAGTAAAAACCTCCCCATCGGGTAAATTAAGGCGCCCACAACAATTTATCCATGTTCTTCCCTTAACTGATAGAGTTAAATTGGTATTCTCGCCAATTACATGTATTTCCTCAACTTTATTCAAGTAATCCACGATTTTATCTTGTTCCTTCTTTACTTTTCTCCACTCCTCAACCGGGTTTTCTTTGTCTAATAATAATGCTTTTTCTACAAATTCTGAATATGAAAATAAATCCATATTTGCCTCTTGAGCATAAGCATGACATGGAAATGGAATTAAAGTCCACTTTAGCTCCCCTTTTGCTACTCTAGACTCAAAAATATCTCTTAATTCTTTTCTTGCCGGTGCTCCTTTATATGTCGCAATCAATTTGGGATCAATAGTACTCAATCTACGTGTATTATAATCTGAACGTATTACAATGAAACCATCAAATTCTTTCCTTACCAATCTTTCAAAATTATCTACATATAACAACTGCTCCTCAGAAGCATATTTTAAGAAAAGTTCTTGAGCACCTTCAAGTTCTACCTCAAGCATCGGATGAGCCCCCGCCTTAATAACCTCCACATAAATCGCACGTAAGAGCTCTTCTGCATTACTTGGCCCCATTATAATAATTCTCTGGCCTTTTTCCACCTCTAATGAATACTCAATGACTAATCTGGCCAATTTTTCATATAAAGGATTAATCATATTTTCCAATAAAGATAAATGGTTCTTATAGTTACTTATCTTAAGTTCTTAACAGAATACGTAATTTTTCAAGGAGGAATTTTGACTCTAGATTCATAATCTCTTTTGATTATGTTTGCAAGTCCAGATCGTAGCGTAAGAATACTCGTATCTATTCTTTCTGAACCTTTAAATAGTGTAGGACATTGTGGATTATTTTTGTGTTTTTCCATGTGATTTTCAAAAATAAAATTTTGTTCTCTTTCCGAAGCAAATATAATTTCTAAAAGTGCGCTAAGTTCATATTCTTGAATCGTATCTTTAAATAAATCCCTTAAAATTTTGTTATACTTGATAAAGAAGGAAGAAATAAAATAGTCAATTACAAGATTTGAGTTATCACTAGGAAAATGCGTTTTAATTAAATCTAGCATATATCTACTCCTAATCTTTTGCGCTCTAATCCATTCGAGAGCAAAATCTAAAAGAGTTTTATCTTTCTTTAAATATTTACTATAATAATTAATTATTTCTATATTACTTTCTTGAGAAGGTCCTACTGATTGATTATCAACTAACCATTGTGCAATTATTTTAACTTTATTTTTTTCTGTACCCTTTAAAATGTTTTCAGTAACCCGATAATTATCCAAAAATCTCTCTCTGTTAATTTTATAAAGATCATCAAATTTTTCCATTTTTTAACCTCTCTTAATCTTTTTTATCAAGAATTTCTTGAATTTTTTCAAGTTCGATGTTTGAAGTCGCTGCCCATTTTTCTAAGATAAAATGAGGATTAATAATTTTTATAAAATTTTCAAAAGAAATATTTCCATCCAACATTTTTCTTAAATTCTTCTTATAAAAGGATTTATTTTTTACATTTTCGGATTCATCTTCCATTGGAATTAAAATCACGCCATAACTTTTTTTAATATCATCTTCTTCAGAATATTCTTCTAAATAGAGCACCTTTTTGTCTTTTGCCCCTAATTCGATTTGTCTTATGTTGGAATTCACATTTACCATCTCAAAAATATCCAGTGTAATGTTTGTCATTTTTTCATAGTATTCTGTTAAAATAACCATAACATAATAGGATGGAATATCTTCCAAATGTTCCCTTCTTAACGGATCATCTTTATTAAATGTATAAATGTTCAATTCCTTTATACTCAAATTCCGAGATCTCTTTCTTTCTATAACACCAACACAATAATACTTTACTTGCTCTTTCCAATATATTTTTCTTGTGGATCCAAGAGAATATTCAATTAAATTAATACTACGCTCTAACTCTTCTTCTAAAAATTGTTGAACTTTAATTTCCGAATCTACTACTTGTCGATACATAGATCTTACTTGAAGCAAACTAGGATGAATGTAATCCATCATTTTTTTGTAAATAAAATTAATATCTTCAGTATAGGGAGAAGCAATAATTGCAAAAAGATTTGTAACCCCTTTATCCGTAATAATTGAGGAGTTAAGGTTAAATATAGATTGAATAATCGAAGTATCTTCAATATCTTGCGTTTTAAAAGATAGTGTGGATTCTATAAATTTAATTATCCAATTAAAAGATCTTGAATATGCCTTAGTTAAAAAAACTGGTCCAAAAAATTTTAATGGAAGTACCATTAACTCTTGTTTTTTTAACTCAGTAAGTTCTTTAGAGAATTTAATATTTTCATAAATTATATTATTCTCATCTGCAAAGAATAAACCGAGAATGAAATCATTTAATTCGTGCAAAATACTTTAAGTTTTTACCTTTCTATAAACTCATAATAAAATTATTGATTTTTATTTGTTTACTCCAAAATCTATTATATAGCCAATATAAAATTATTCAAAACTAAAAGAAGTAGGTATATTAAAAATACAAGGAGAAGAATATTAGTTTATATAATAAGTGGATTTTTTTAAAAGAAATTTAAATTAATAGGGCAATCTTCTCAGCAGATCGTTTACAATCTAACATTATTAGTCCGAGTTTCACATCAATCGTTGTTGAGACCGTTAGAACGGCGTTTTCCCCACAGTACATAACTAACAAAATGCCATTTGTCCCCCTTACAAGGATATGTTCAAGGATACCCTTGTTTAACTCCATTGCGGCACGCTCGCCAAGTGAAATAATAGCTGCCGTCATTGCGGCTATGCGTGTTTCATCAATCCCTGCCTCTAAAGCCGAAGCGATTGGAAGCCCCTCCGCACTAACGATAGCTGCAGCTTTAATCTCAGGAATGGATGAAAGCAATTGTCTCAGAATAGAATCTAATGTTTCGATACTGTCCATATTTCAATCTAGATTTTTTTTGGTATATATTGAAATTAAGAGTATTAATGTGAGTATTCTTTTAATATATAATTGTTTTATTATTTTAAAAATATATTTTTTTGTTATTAAACTAATAACAAAATTTAGATGTGTTATAGTAGGTGTGGGGATTAAGTTTTACATTGCAATCTTATAAGTAATTATTTTGTAAAATGATTTTTTTGTATGTATGATTTATCTAATATAATAAAATATTTATTTTAGCATGCTTTATTCAATTAAAATAAGAGAAAATAAAAACATGTTTAAGCTCATAACGCTTGAATCGACGCTTGAGATTCCTCCATTTCTTTACTCGCAAGATAAAAAGATTTCAGCAAGGATAATTCTTAGTGATGATTATGAAGGCACGGTTACTAAGGAATTTGGTTTTATCATTGCAGTTGTTGATGTATTAGACGTTGGGTTAGGAATGATAATTCCTAGTTCAGCTAATACATTTCATAAAGTAAGTTTTAGAATATTAACATTTAGGCCTTCAATCTCGGAGGTTGTGCGAGGTGCATGCGTTGAGATTGTGGATTTTGGTGCATTTATTCGGCTTGGTCCTTTAGATGCGCTTGTGCATGTAAGTCAGATATGTGATGATTATATTGTGTATGAAGAAAGTGCGTATAGATTTTTAGGGAAAGAGACCGGAAAGATCTTAGAGGTAAATGATATAGTGCGCGCACGCATAATAGCCGTCTCTTTAGGTGGTGGTCGCACAGCAAAATTGGGATTAACAATGAGACAACCATTTTTAGGTAAAGACGATTGGATTGAGCGAGATCTTGCAGAATATTATAAAGATGCGGAGGAGACGGAAGCTCCCGAAGAAGAGGCGGAGAAAATGGAGGAGAAACCAGCATCCAAAAAGAAAAAAAAGAAATAAATTGAAAAATTTATATTAACTATATTAAAAATTAAGTTGATTGCTAAAAAATGGTATCTGATGAGAAGGCGTGTAAAAACTGCCATTTAATTACCAGAAAAGATAAATCAATGTGTCCAAAATGTAAAACTCATACACTTAGCGATGATTTTTCGGGTGAAGTGATTATTTTAGATCCTCCTAATTCAAAAATTGCTCGTTTCATGAATATCAACATAAAGGGAAAGTACGCTCTTCGCGTAAGATAAGTATAGTATCCCTCCTGCACTCAATTCCACTTTTTGGCAAACTTCTGAAGACTTTACAGATTAGTTTTTTCATGCCTTATTTTTCTTAAAGATTTATTTTTATTAAAGTCATATTTATAATAATGAAAGATCTTCGGCTCCCTCTAAATCAACGTAGAAGATTCACACAACCCTTAGGTAAATTAATATCAGGAAAACGGGAGGATACAATTGCAGAGGTTGTTTCATTTTTTAAGCAAGAGAGAGAGTTAAATGAAGGATTGGATTACAAGATTTATTGTGTAGGGGATATTGTTGCTCAAGATTTTTTGGAAAATGCATATTTGAGGGAAATGATAAAGATTTGTATTATTGATGAAAAGACTAAAAGACAAAGAATTGATACCCCTTTCAAGGAATTTTTTGAGCAGATAATTGAATTAAAAAATCCCACGGGGACAATTTCTAAGGATATGTGGTCAAAATTAAAGGAGTTAATCGAAAATAATCGAAGAGTTTTAGTAAAAATTGTTGATGGAGAAGAGGATTTATTAGTAATCCCATTAATTTGTGGATTTTCACTTTCTGAAAGTATTAAATCCTATGTTTTTTATGGACAACCTCCTGTTACAGATTCCGAAAAACCTATTCCTGAAGGTCTGGTTATGGTTGAGGTGACTAAACATATTCAGAGAATAGTAACTGAGCTTACCAAGCTAATGGAAAAATATTAAGAGAGGATTGATTCTTCCCGAATTAAAGACTCTAATTCTTGTTTCTTCCATCGGTATATGCGAAATACATATTTTATGGTTATTTCAATTCCAATTAAATAAGGAATCACGATACCCAGGATAAATAGAAGCATCCATCCTCCAGTTAATATATTTTTAATATTCAAGAAAAAGATAAAAAGTAATATAAAGATGATGATCTCACAAATAATAAAAATTATCAACTTCTTTAGATTTTTTTTATAAATATATTTCATAGACCAAAAATGTTTTATTTTATTCTTTATTTTAACTAATATTAATAGAGTAGATAAAAAGATTTAGATTTTAGATATGGTTCTCGGTATTGAAATAATTGAAGAAAAGAAAAATGAGCTTGTCAATCGACTTGAATTAAAATTCAAATTAGATAATAAAGGTAAAGGAACTCCAAACCGTATAGATTTCAAAAAGGAGATCGCGGCTCAAAAAACAGTAGATGAAAATTTAACGATTATTAGGAATATAAAAACTCATTTTGGGACGTCTTCAATATCTGGGCTTATTCATATTTATGAGGATATAGAGACTTTAAAATTTTTTGAGCCATTTCATATTAGAGTTAGAAATATTGAAAAGAAGAAGAGAGAAGCTGTTTATTCTGCAAAAAAAAAAGGTGAGCCATACAAACATTTATTTTAATTCAACACCAGCAGAGAAAAAAAAGTAAATTATATATTTGAAAAACTTGTGAGAAATAATGTCAAAATTTTATGAAGTCGATGGTTCGGAATTACGCCACACACATCGTACTTGTCCAAAATGTGGTCCTGGCTTTTTCCTTGCCAATCATTACGATCGATTCCACTGCGGAAAGTGCGGATATACCATATTTAAAAGAAAGGGAAAAAAAGGTATGGCAGTTCTTCCAGCTAGAGGAGGAAGACGCGCTCCACGACAAAGAAAGAAAGCAGCATAAATTTTTTTGATTTTGTTTTTACTTCTTTTGTGATTTTTTGGTGAAATTAAAAAGGAAAATTTGTTTAGGCATTGAATGTACAGCCCATACATTCGGTGTTAGTATTTTAGACTTTGATGGGAATGTGCTTAGTATTGTAAATGATACGCATATTCCAGAAACTGGTGGCTTGCATCCTCGAGAGGTCAGAGAACATCATCTTGAATGTTTTGATAAAACTATTATGATGGCAATTACACAAGCAAATCTTTCAATAAAGGATATTGATTTAATTGCTTTTAGTCAAGGACCCGGTCTTGGTCCTGTTTTGAGAGTAGGTGCTCTTATCGTTCGATTTCTGAGTCAAAAGTTAAAAATCCCTCTAGTTGGGGTTAATCATTGTATTGGGCATATAGAAATTGGAAGACTCAAATGTGGGGTAAAAGATCCATTAACCTTATATGTATCTGGGGGGAATACTATTATTAGTGCATTCGAATCAGAGAGATATCAAATATTTGGAGAAACATTAGATATTGCTGTAGGTAATTTTATTGATTCATTTGCTCGAGATGCAGGATTACAACATCCAGGTGGTCCCAAGATTGAGAAACTTGCACAGAAATCTAAGAAATATATTCCATTGCCATATGTTGTAAAAGGTATGGATTTATCTTTTACAGGATTATATACGGCTACAAAAAACCTATTTAAATCAAAAGATTACAATAGGAAATATAATTTAAGTGATATTGCTTTCTCCTTGCAGGAAACTGCCTTTGCAATGCTCACGGAGGTAACTGAAAGAGCATTAGCGCATACTAATAAAACGGAGGTTTTATTGACAGGAGGGGTCGCAGCAAATAAGAGATTACAAGAAATGATTGCATATATAAGTAATGAGCACAATGCTAAATATAAAGTTGTACCCCTGAAATATGCGGGAGATAATGGTGCTATGATTGGTTGGACAGGTATATTAAAATATGAAGAGGTTGGAGGAGATGATATTAAAGATACGACAATTAAACCTAAATGGAGAATGGATAATGTAGAAATACCTTGGAGGAATTAAATATGAATTATATTTTAAACAAAATTTTATATACTTATATATCTATAGATTATATATGAATACTACAATTCAAGTAAAAACTGAAACTCTAGAAAAATTAAAAAGAATAAAAGAATCAAGAAATCTATTGAGTTATGATGAATTAATCAATATATTAATAAACGAGGCTGCAAATTTACCTCAATCTATGTTTGGTATCGATAAAAATAAAATAAAAAAATTTATGGATAGTGATCGTTTTGAATTCCGAGAATTCTAATGTTTTATTAGATGCTTATGCTTGGATTGAATATTTTTTAGGGAGTAAAGAAGGAGAAATTGTAAAAGAATATGTAGAATTTGGGATTATATCCACTTCAATTATTTCTTTGGCTGAGTTATCTGGTAAATATTATAGAGAAAATCTTTCTAAAGAATGGAATAATCGATTTAAATTTATCATCACTAAATCAAAAATTATTAATTTAACACTGGATATTGTTAAGGAAGCGGGATTAAGCAAATTAAAATTAAGAAAAAAAGATAAAACAACTGGTCTAGCAGATGCTATAATATATGAAACTGCTAAGCAATACGAGTTAAAAATTTTGACAGGAGATCTGCATTTTGAAGATTTAGATAATATAATTTTTCTAAAATGAACAAGATTTTTTTAAAATGAGTCAAAATCAAGTATTAAATCTCGAGAAAATTATCTACAAAGGTGCGGAAGCGACCCTTTATAAAGGTAAGTGGTTTGATAAGGAGATTTTGGTGAAACATCGTATCCCTAAAAAGTATCGGATAGAAGAATTAGATAAAAAATTAAGGCGAACCCGAACAATTATAGAGGGAAAAATGCTTATTTCTGTAAAAAAATGTAATGTTCCGGTCCCCCAAGTATTTGAAGTGGATCTTAATAAAAATTGGATTATTATGAAGTATATTAAAGGTCAAAAACTTAAAGATCTTATCAGAAAAATCGATAAATCTAAGAGAAAATCATATTTTGAGCAAATTGGGAAATATATTGCATTTATGCATAAAAATGATTTTATCCATGGAGATCTGACAACATCTAATATAATTATTACCGAAAATGAAAAAATTTTTTTTGTTGATTTTGGACTTTCGATGAAATCTATAAAAATTGAAGATAAAAGCGTGGATTTACATTTAATTAAAAGGGTTTTATTAAGCACACACGGGCAATACTTCGAAGAATGTTTTGAAAGTTTAATAAATGGCTATAATTTAGAATATGGAAGTCAATCAGATGAAATTATTGCTCGAATAGAAACCATTGAAGCTAGGGGAAGGTATATTGAAAAAAATCAACGAAAAAACTAAACTTAAAGGAAATAAATGGATTACTCATTTTTGGCACACAAAATTTTTAAAATCATGAAATAATTATGTTTAAAGTGAAAATCTATTATTTCCTTTCTAAATTGAGAATAGCTTTAAATATAAGTTTGTTTTATATATCATTATTAATCCACCATAAATTTTATACAAGGATTAATACAAATATAATATATTTAAGGGTCTATTGCATTTAATCGAGGATTTAGTTTAATATTTAATTATATAAATTAATAATTCTAAATATAAATGATTAATTGAATAAATACAAAATACTTAGGAAACTTAAAAAATGGATAGCAAAAAAGAAAAAAAAAGACACATGCGCAATATAACTATTAATATACCTGATATTTATGATAAAAATCTTTTAAAGCTTCAAAAACTTGGAATGATACCAAGTAGGTCAGAAGGCGTAAGGCTTGCTATTAGAAATTTTCTACAAAACGAATACAAAAACCTTAAGATACTAGGCTACTACGAAGAATAAAATTTTTTTCTCTTTATTAAAATGAATGTCTTATTAGAAAAAGACATAATACTTTATATTTATAAAAATTATAATTATCTAGTTTAAATTCTTTTATGATCTAGAATCTTGAAAGTAATTGGAATAGACCCCGGGAGTAAAAGCTGGGATTTTTTTGGTTTAGATAATAATTCAATTTTTTTAGATACTTCAATTTTAACTAAAAATTTAATGGAAGAACCAGATAAATTTTTTGAAGTAATTGATGGTGTGAAACCTTTCGATTTAATGGTTGCTCCAAGTGGATTTGGATTACCTTTAAAAAAGGTTCAAGATTTAACAGAAAAGGATATGTTTCAGATCTTATTAAAGTTTAAACGAGATAAAGAAAAAAAAATTGTAGGATTAGGAGAGATTTTAAGAAGAATTAAAGTTGAGAATTATCCAAGTGTAATTGTGCCGAGTGTTAAACATTTACCAACAGTTCCAACATATAAAAAAATCAATAAAATAGATATGGGAACGGCTGACAAAGTTTGTACGGCTGTTGTTGGTATTCGAGATCAAATTGAGAGTTATAATATTATCATAGAAAAAACAAATTTTATTCTTATTGAAATCGGATTTGGTTTTACAGCTGTTTTAGCTATTGAAAATGGACAAATTATTGATGGTATTGGTGGTTCAAATATCATGGGAATACATGCTTGTGGAAGTGTTGATGGAGAATTAGCTTACCTAATTGGGGAAATCAAAAAAAAGCATTATTATCAAGGCGGTGTAGCTTCAATTGCTGGCTATGCGAATCTAAGTCTTCAAGAAGTTGTTCAGTTAGCTAAAAAGGATGCTCAATCCAAATTAGCGATAAACGCATTTATGGACAGTATTAAAAAAGCAACCTTTGCTATAACTTCTGCCTTCTCTGAAAAGAATAAGATTAAAGATATCTTATTAGCTGGAAGAGGGATTGATTTAGAGGTTATTAAAGATGATCTTAAAAATACTCTGCACAAGATTGCAAATGTAAGAGAAATGAAAACCTATAGTCAGATTGCTAAGCGTTCAGCTCAAGGTGCAGCATTTATTGCGGATGGCCTTCTTGGCGGCAAATTTAAACCAATAATTGACAATTTAAAATTAAAAGATTCATCAGGCTCTGTTTTGGATCATATCTATATACCATATGAAAGAAAGGCATAAAAGCCATGGATAAGGAGAAAAGAAGTAAAATTATATGGGGAATAACAGGTTCTGGCTATTTAATTAAAGAATCAATTGATTTAATGAAGGAACTACAAAAAAAATATTCAATCGATTTTACGGTAATACTCTCGACTCAAGGAGTAGTGGTTGCAAAGTGGTATCGCCAATGGTTATATTTAAAAGAAACCATTCAAAAAGTTCAAGTTGAGAAAACTCCAAATAATCCATTTCTTGCGGGACCTCTACAGACCGGTGAATATAAAATGTTAATTGTGTGCCCTTTAAGTGCTAATTCTGCAGCAAAGATTGCTTACGGTATAGCTGACACGCTTATAACGAATTGCGTTGCACAAACAATTAAAGGGGGTGTTCCAGTTTATTTAAATCCTTCTGACCAAGAAGATAAACCAATTGAGACTTATAGACCAAGTGGAGAAAAACTTATATTAAAGATTCGAGAAGTCGAGTTAGAAAACATTGAAAGGTTAAAAAAGATGGATGGAATTACACTTTTTTCTGATTTGAATGAAATAAAAAGAATAATTCTTGCACAAATAGAAAGTGATTAATATAAACATTTTAATAATTACTGGAATACAAAGTCTTCAAACTGCACAAAGAATTGCAAATGAAACAAAGAATCATTTTATAGATGTTCTTAAAGCTCCTATCTCCGTATCTGCATTTTTAACCGAAGATTTAACTAACCAACTTCTTTTAGAAGAAAAATTAAATCAATATGATATTATTCTTTTACCAGGTTTTATTCAATGGGATACAAGTAATTTAGAAAAAAGATTTTCAATTCCTATACGTAAAGGCCCGAGATTTTTATCAGATTTATATTCAATCTTACAAAAAATAGAAGATTTAAATTTATCTAATACAGTTCCTGCTTGTGATTTATTAAAATTTTCCAGTGAAGATCAATATGAGAAATTAGTAAAAATTAGAATAGAATTTGCTCGAAAATCGAACTCTACTCATACTTTTATCATTAATGAAAAATTTCCGGATAAAATTATCGGAAGAGATTTACCTCCTTTAATTATTGCCGAGATTATAAATGCACCACAAAAAAAATTTGAGCAATTAGATAGAAAAATAGAACATTATATTTCTTCAGGAGCTGATGTGATTGATCTCGGGTGCATATCGAATAAACCGAATCCTTCAAGACTTCAAGAAATTATTGAGTACATTAAAAGCAAATACAATATTCTATTAAGTGCCGATACTCTAAATTCAGAAGAAATTAACGCTGCCATTGATGTAGATATCGACTTAATATTGAGTTTAGATTATGGTAATTATGAGAATCATTTAGATGCACCTAAAAATCTGCCTTTTGTAATTCTTCCAACTGATACAACAAAGGCAATAATGCCAAAGATACCAGAAGTTAGAATTGAACGTTTATTTGCTTTAACAGAAATTTTAAAGAAGAAAGGGTTTCAAAAACTCATTTTGGATCCTCTTTTAGAAACACCAATTAATCCGGGATTTATAAACTCCATTAGTGCATATTCACTATATAATAAAAAAGTTAAAGAAGAGAAATATAAAGAATTAGAATTTCCCTTATTTTTTGGAATTTCTAACGTTGTTGAGCTAATGGATATAGATTCTATAGGAATTAACGGGCTTTTAGCATGCATTGCTGCAGAGTTTGATATTGGTGTAATTTTTACGGTTGAACATAGTGCAAAATTATTTAACGGAGTTAATGAATTGAAGAAGGGAATTAAATTAGCATATTTATCTAAATATAAAAAAATGCCTCCGATTAATCAAGGAATACAGCTTTTTAGTGCAAAAAGTAAAAATAAAGTTGAGATGCCATCAATAAATAGAAATCAAGCAGTACTAATAGAAGATTCAGATGATTATTATCAACCTGATTCAAATGGATACTTTAAAATTTATACTAATCAGTTTACAAATGAAGTATATGTGCTACATTTCTCAACTAACAACTATCTTATAAATACAATAATCGGTAAGAATGCTGAAGATATAAGTAAAAAAGTAATCAACTTAAAACTTACAGATGATCTTTTTCATATTAATTATTTAGGACGAGAGTTGAAAAAGGCAGAAATTTGTTTAAACTCTGGAAAACATTATATCCAAGATGAATAAATTCTATGTATCTGTCTTCAACCTTAATATATATGGAGGAGGGGGGATAGGTTTAGAATATCGTCTTATAGTAAAAATAACGGCAATTAGTACTATAATAACAATTACTTGACCAATAATTATTAAAGGAAAACCATACCCCTCGAGCCAAGATAGTTCAGGTACTTCATATGATAGTGAATAAGGAAAACTCGTGATCTGAGAATTTCCTTGAACATTAATTTCTGCTCTAACCATTCCTTGGACATTAAAAATATAATGTGGAGCAACAGGGAAGATTATAGAAATAAAACATACTAAACCTTCATTTTCACAAATAAAAGTTCCCATGTATTTGGAGTCATAATATATGTGAGCTGTAGCTTTTATTATTCTAATTAAATTAATATCTCCACTTGAATTTAGCTCAAATCGGCAAGTACAAAGCCTAACATCAAACTCATTATGTAAAAAATCTTCAATCATGACAATCCATGGTCTCGAACCAAAACTAACTTTTAAAGTTGCATTACCCAAACCCAAATCATTTTCATATGTTTTCACTTCAGGGTAAAACCCTAAGCCCTTACGCCAATAATAAATATCCCATAAAAAAACATCAATTAAGCCAAATGAAATAAGTAAAACCAATAATATTATAAAATATTTTCGCGAAGAATTTTTTCTAGAAGTATCCATTGAATATCGTTTCTATCTACATTAACGATTTTTTTAAACTTACCTAAATAAATTATTTTTAAAAATATTTAAGTTATATTAAAATTAATAATCAGTTTTAATTCTTCCATTTTCTCAACAATTAAAAATTATGAAAATGTGATATATAAAAAAAAGGAAAATTGGTTTTAAATGGGATTAAAACATCAATTTAAAGTCCAATTTCTATCAATTTATCTTTAATCACTTTCAATTTATCCGGTGTTAGGTCATAAAACTTCCAAAATATGAGGACTGATAGACACATAATGATCATTGGGACTAAACCAAAATGAACGTGAATCCCCCACACTGCTAAGGGGGTTTGGGTCGTAGCTCCTTCCACAAATCCCGTGAGAGTTTGCACTATTGCAAAACTTAAAGCCTGAGCAGCAATTGATAAACGACCAAAAAAGGCCTGCACTCCAGTATATACCCCTTCTTCACGTCTGCCTGTATTCACTACAGTTTCATCAATAACATCACCTAATACTGGCCATAATATCGCCCAATAACCACCAAAACCTAAACCCCATATGATAACTGTGATGAGAAGGCCAATCACATTATTGACGAATATTGCTGGCGCTGTAAAGACTGTCATTGCAATACCCGCTATCAGTAATACTTTCCGGTTGTCATTTGTTTTACGAGCTAGCTTGACCCAAAAAGGAATTGATATAAGGGCTCCAATAAGTAATCCTGCTGAAATTATCGTTTGCATGATCGCCTCCTCTTCTAAGACATATCTAACAACAAAAGGAAGTGACGCCGTCAAAGAATTCGTTAAAGTTTGATAGAGGAAGTAGGAAATGATAAATACGAGAAAATTTTTTTGCTTCAAAACAGTTTTCATTGTCTTGATGAAGGATTCTTGCTTTATTTGTTCGTCATATTTCGCGAGGTAGTTATCAATCATTTCTTGGTCTTCGCGGCAACCAGGAAGCGCGAGAGCCAAGATAACAAGACCAATCAGCGCGACTGCTCCACCTTGGATAATATACGATTGTATATCTCCAAAAGTAACGAGAATTGGCGGTATAAGCGATCCGAGGGCAATGCCCAAAATACCTATAGGAGTTTGTATTCCTGTAGCTTTCCTCCGTTCATTATCCGACCGGAACTTATCAGGAAAGAGTCCGGCAAAATTTACCCAAAAAATGGAAGCGAAAGTATCGTACATGCATAATGTAAAAACGAACCAACCAAAAAGAATCCAAGCACCTGATACTGGGTCGAAAGTGGGAGGTGTGAAGATGAGGATATAACTTAAAACATAAGGAATTCCACCGAATAAAATCCATGGAAATCGCCTTCCCCACTTTTTGGTGAATTTAAATGGTCGATTAGTTAAATATCCTACGAGAGGGTCATTGAACGCGTTCCATATCGCGTAAAGAACAAAGCCTATACTAGTAAGCCAGATATTTAAACCGATCTCGCCCACATAATAGAAGTAAACATATGAACCAAAAGCCATATTAAGAAATTCAAATAGAAATTTACCGAAACCGTATGAAGCCATATTCTTTCCCGAATATTTAATTTCAGAACGTTTTCCTATACTACTTTTTATTTCACTCAATTTGAATTTTTCACCTGATAAATTAAATTAAATAAAATCAATAATTTTTTTTTAATCCATATTCGGTTGAATTATATATAAACCTTTCACTTGTATTTAAATCTAAATTATACAATTTTTTTAAATAAATGGGTTTAAAGATTTTTTCAAATGGATCTTTTCAATCGATAAAAATTAATGGAATCATTATTTTTCAGAGAGTTCTAAGCATATCAAGTTTTCATTTAATACCAAGAAGTTTGGCGGCATTTTTACCTAAAATTCTATTTTTGAAGCCTTTTGAAATGGGAAGTGCTTCTATCGCTGGAAAGATTTGATTCCAATGGCATAAAGGATGATCAGAAGCGAATAAGACCTTATTTTCGATATTATATTTTGTAAAGGCATCCCACGGGAAGTAAGAATACAGATCTGGATGTGCTGATATATCCACATAAACATTGGGATGTCTTAGAGTCACAGACCACGCCTCCCAAAACCATGGAGTACCCATATGCCCCATTATAATTCTTAGATCTGCATGTCTCATTGCTAATTCGTCAATAAGCATAGGATGACCATATTTTGCTACTGAGCCACCAGTTGAAACTTGATGTCCAGTGTGACTCCAGAGAGGGATATTTAGATCCACCATTTGTTTCCACAGAGGATCGTATTGTGGATCAGAGATGTCGAACTTCTGGACTGGGGGTACGAGCTTTACTCCCTTAAGTTCTAAAGAGGAAATTGCATAATCGAGCTGGTCCATTGCATCGGGTGCGGGCACATCGATACAAGCGAATCCTATAAATCTATTTGGATATTTTGACACAAAATTAGCAATGTCATCGTTTGTGACCATTATAATTCCATATGCGGTTGTTATATTGAATGATACAATAACAGCCTTATTTATACCAAATTTGTCCATTTGGCTAATATAATCATCAATTGAAACTTTCTTCGATACAGTATCCAAAAAAGGACGCATGAGTCTGCGTTTTTTCGGATGTAGACCCCACATCACATCTGCGATTTTTTCCAAATCATCCCACGTACTTTCTTTGCAGAAAGGATGCACATGCATATCTATAATCAATTTATTAAACCTCTCTCAAGCGAAATATCTTTAAAACTAAATTTAAAATTAAACAAAGTGTTTTATTGCTGTTACCAAAATCTAATTTTATATTTAAATTTTCTTAGAAAAATCTGATAAATTATACATTCAAGACAATTAATCGAAAGAAATCAATAATATTTTATTATATTATAAACAGTATCTCTTTGAGCTGGACGTTTTCCAGCGGATTTAATTATATTGATGATTTCCTCAGGTTTTAAATATTCACCATAATGGGCTCCTGCGCTTCTAGAAATATTTTCTTCCAATAACGTTCCAGAAAAATCATTTACACCATAATTTAATGAAATTTGAGCAAATCTTGGCCCCAGTTTAACCCAAGAACATTGAATATTATCAATATTATTATTTAAAAATATTCTTGCAACACAAAACAACTTTAAATCGTCCATACCATAAGTTGGTTTTAATGGATATTGCCTAATTTTTGAAAGCATTGGATTTTCTTTAACATATGGCAAAAGAACAAATTCTGTTATTCCATTAGTCTCTTTTTGAATGTTTCTTATTATTTCTAAATGTATCATTCTATCTTCTAAGCTTTCTATATGACCATACATTATTGTAGATGTTGTTGGAATTTCTAATTTATGTGCAGTAGAAATAATTTCAATCCATTGCTCTGTGGTTATTTTTTTAGGGCATATAATTTTTCTTATTTCATCATTTAATATTTCTGCTGCAGTACCTGGTATTGAGTCCAAGCCAGCTTTTTTTAATTCTTTCAGCGTATCTTTGAGAGTTAAACCATTTAATTGTGTCATATAAAAAATTTCTTGTGGTGAAAAAGCATGTGCATGAATCTCAGGTGCGGTACTTTTTACCACTTTTAAAATATCTAAATAAAATTGAAAGTCAACTTTTGGATTTAACCCTCCTTGAATGCATACTTCTGTACAATTTTTATCTTTTGCTTCAAGAACTTTTTCTTTAATTTCTTCAAGTGATAATAGATAAGCTTCTTTATGATTTTTTGATACATTAAATGAACAGAATTTACAGTTACTAGTACATATATTTGTGAAATTAATGTTCCGGTTAATTATGAAAGTTACAATATTTTCTTTTTTCAGAGAACATAGATAATTTGCAACTAATTGTAGCGCAAAAAAATCATTTCCGGAACATTTTAATAACTCTAGTCCTTCAATCTTGGTTATTTCCTGGGAATTTAATGCTTTATCGAGAATGCTTTCAATTTTTGAATTAGATAGTTGGTTTAACTCTACCATGATTAAATTGATAATTATGAGATATTATTACAATAAAACTGCATCACATTATTAATTTGTGAGGATATGAAATTTTTTTTTCTAATAAATTTATCATAGATTGGTAGTCTCTCTTTCAATTCGAACCCTTCAGCTTTACAAATCTTTTTTAAATGTTCAATTTCTGGCCATGGTTTATAAGGATTTATTTCATCTCTTGTAAATGGAGAAATACCTCCAAAATCATCTATTCCAACTTTTAAAAATTGTTTTTCATAACCAGTAATTAAGTTTGGTGGAATCTGAATTTTTATCGAATTCTCTACTATGATTTTGGCAATTCCAGCTGTCTTGATAATACCTCCTATTGCAATTGGTGTTTTAGGATTATATCTTATATTCGGTTTTGAGATAAAATTTTGTATTATTATTTCTTGGATATGTTCATATTCATCATTCAATTCCTTTATAAGAAATAAATCCTTTATCCGATCAATCATACTTTCCCCTATACCTAAAAGTAAACCAGTTGTAAAAGGTATTCTTAATTTCCCGGCATTTTTAATAAATTCAATCCTTTTATCTGGTCTTTTACCGGGACTTTCTTCATGAACATTACCTTTTTTAAATAACCTAGGTTGGGAACTTTCAAGCATAAGTCCCATACTCGCGTTATAATCTTTTATTTGTTCTAATTTATCATAATTAAGATATCCTACATTCGTGTGGGGTAAAAATTCTTTAGATAATAATAATTTGCAAACATATAACAGATAATCGAAAAATCCTTCAAAACCTCTGGATTTTAATCTTTTTTTAACTATTGGGAATTGATCCGGATGTTCTCCGGACATTATTAAAGCTTCCTTACAATTAAGTTGATGTGCTTTGGCCATTAACTTTTTAATTTTTTTTAAATCAAACAGTGTAATAATTTCATTTTGAGTTTTCATTCTATGATTGAAGTAGCAATAAGAGCAATTATTTATGCAATAATTTGATAATGGGATGGTGTAATTTTTTGAAAATGTTATAATATCTCTTTCATCTTGTGGCAACTCATTTTTAATTTCTCTTACTTTTTTTCTTATTTCTCTTAGAGATAATTTTGCTAATCCATTTATTGCCTTTATAAAATTCACACCTACGCTTTTAAATAATGAAGTACTACATAATTATCTCTTTTCAAAACGTTTTGCAGGTTGAATTTAAAACCTTCAACTATTCGCTTTACTCCTAGACCATCAACGAGTGAAACAGCGTTTTTCCCTCCAACTATTATAGGAGCAATGAAAATTCTAATCTCGTCAACTAAACGATATTTTATCATACTCCAATTGAGAGATCCTCCTCCTTCGAGTAAAATTTTTTTAATCCCATGCTGGTATAATACTTCCATTAATTTTTTTAAATTAACCTGTTTTTCAGAACCTGTGTTGATAAATCTAATATTTCTCAGTTTAGCCTTTTCCATTTTTGTTTTTAGAGCATGATCTGTTATTGCGATTATTGTGGGATAAGTCTCTAGTTTATAACTTAATACTTTCGAAGTTAAAGGAATAGAAAAGGAGCTATCAACAACAACCCGAATCAATTTTGTTGGTTCGTAAAATTTTATGTGTAATTTTGGATCATCTTTTAAGATCGTATTTTTTCCAACCATTATCGCATCATATTCGGTCCTAAGTTTATGAACTAGTTTCCAATCCTCTTCATCAGAAAATTCAGTATCACCAATATATGTGGCAATTTTTCCATCAATACTCATAGCACAACTCAATAAAACATATGGTTTATTTTTCAAAAACTACTCTCCCTTTAATATATACTTTCTTAATATTAAAACTAGTCGTTCTATGAACAGTTAAATCTAATAAATTTTTATGGTTTATTGTAAAGAAGTTTGAATCCTTAAGATTTATTAAAAAAAAATCAGCAAATTTTCCTACTGAAATTGATCCTATCTCTTTATCTAATCTAAAATTTTTTGCAGCGTTAATTGTTACCATTTTTAGTAAATCTCTCGATTTTAAGACATAATTAGGATTCCTTATTTTTGAAACCTTATATAAATATCTCATTTCTTCAAATAAGTCTGGTCTTATTGCCATTACATTATCAGTACCAATAGAAATTTCTAATTTCATATCTAACATTTCTTTTAATGGAGGTATTCCCATCCCAAAATAACCATTACTTTGAGGGCAAATAACAATTTTTTTATTATGTTTTTTTATTTTTAATAAGTCTTGTTTATTAAAATGTGTCCCATGAATGAATACATCAATAAAATCTTCAGATAAAATGTTTTCGAGTATAATATTCTCCCTTTTAACCTCCGATATATGAGTTGCAATAATTTTATTAGTATGTGGTTTTTTATTTAAAATATTTTTAATGATATCTCCATCAATTTTTGAACTTGATGGAAAACCAATACCATCTGCGAGGTTATAAATATCAAATACATCATCATTTTCATGCTGACGACCTAATATCTTGAACTTAATTGGGGAATCTTTTAATGCCTTTTTTAATAATTTAATGCCTTTAATTCCAAATTCTCGAAAATCGATAAAAAATGTTATTCCATTAGATAACATTTCATTAACTGCTTCTCTAATACCTTTAATTATAAGATTTTCATCAGTATCTCTTAATAATTTGTATTTTAGACTATTAGGACCACTTACAACATCTTTAATTGGTATATTTAAACCAATTTCTTTCCCAATACTGTCTGCAATATGAATATGACTGTTTATAAAGCCAGGAAGTAAAATTGTCTTACCTTTTCCTAAAGGATTTTTATTATTGATTTTCTCTGATTCATTAATTCCTTTAATTATGCCATTTTTTGATATTTCGATAATAACATTCTTTTTTAAATCTAAATCTTCACCAACTAAACAAAAATCAGAAAATATCTTTTTACTTACCATATTTAATGTTATTAAATTATTTTTAATTATAAATATTTAAAAGGAAAATAAAAAATTAAGTGATAATTATTTCTAATGAATTTCGAAAAGATTTACAAGATTCCTATTCTCCTTTAGACATAGCTATTGATAAAGTTGGTATAATTGGACTCAGAAAAAAAATAGACATAGTAAGAGGCAATTACAAATACTCATTCTACCCAAAAATATCAGCTTTAATTAGTCTCCCGGCAAAACAGAGAGGTATTCATATGAGTAGAACTTCTGAAACAATTGAAGAAGTAATTAATGAAGTTATTTTTAAGCCCACTCCAACCATAGAAGTAGTCGCTGATCGGATTATAAAAAAATTATTAAAAAAGCATAAATACACTTTAAAAGTTCATGTGGAGCTTGAGGGCGATATTGTTATTCAAGTAAGAGAGACTGAGAAAAATAATGTCCAAAAATCTTATTATATAAAAACTGTAGCTAATGGAATAAAACAAGATAATGGAGAAGTTAAATATAAATATTTCATTGGAGTTAGCGCGGTTGGTATTAATGTATGTCCCTGTAGTATGGAGATGAGTAGAGAATTTGTAGAAGATTTTATTAAAGCAAGAAGAGATATTAAGATTCCAGAGAATGATTTAAAAAAGTTACTGAACATCCTTCCTGTTTCATCACACAATCAAAGAGCGATAGGAACAATTACGGTTGAGATTGATGATGTAGATGTAAACTCTATAGATATAATTGATTTGATAAATATAATTGAAAACTCTATGAGTGGTAAGATAAGCTCTGTCTTAAAACGACCTGAAGAAGCGGAATTGGTTCGAGTCGCTCATCTTAAACCATTATTTGCAGAAGATGCCGTAAGGGAAATGGCTAAAAATTTTATTAAAAAGGATTTTCTAAATTTAAAGGATGAATTTCGAGTAAAATTTGAGATTACAAGTTTAGAAAGCATTCACTCCTATGATGTTTTTGCTGAACTGAATACAACAGTAGGAGAACTAAAAAAAATCATTAAATGTATGAAAAATTAGAGTCATTATTAAAAAATTAAAAAAAATTAATGTTTATTTAAATTCATAAAAATATCTACCATGCTTCTCTTTAAATGCTTCTGCTACTTCATCAATTTCGGGTTGGATGAATTCATACCCATCTTTTAACGCTTCATATGTAACAGGAATGTTTCCTAATACTTCACCATCTACTTGACAAATGAAGGGTTCATCTTCAGGATTTAACATCTCTATTCTAACTTTCTTACTGTCAAATTCATATATATCAGGGCGCGGAATGTGCGAGGCTGAATACATCCTTTTGAAATTTCTTAATAGAACTAGTTTACTAAGATTACAAACATTGATATAGAATAGACCATCATTAACCCGAGCCTTCGCACACATATACATCCATCCACCATAGGATGGACCGTTTCCAACTGCAATAAGGGTAGATTCACCCTCATATTTATCATTATCCATTATAACTTTGATTTCTCTGTTTTTCCAACGAATAAGTGTCTTTAACACAGCAATTACATAATTCTTTTTTTTACTTTCATTAGCTCGCCTTGCAGCTTCGGCGTCAAATCCCTGACTTCCAATTCCCAGAAAGTAACGTTTAACTCCCTCATCAGTAATAGCCAAACCGATATCGGATTTTCCAGTGTGGCCCTCGGCAATTATTTCACACGCTCTTTTAATATCTGGTCGAATTCCTATTGCACCAGGAATATCATTTCCACTTCCCATAGGAATAAATCCGCATAAAGATCCTGTATTAGAAGTCATGACACCGTTAAAGACTTCATTACATGTTCCATCACCGCCTGCACCTATAACGCGGTAGCCATCTTTTGCCAATTGTGTAGCCAATTCAATTGCGTGCTCAGGATATTCAGATTCATATAATTTATATGAAACACCTAAATCATCGAGATATAGGCAAGCTTGATCAATATCTGCTTTTGATTTTCCACCCGCGCTAATTGGATTATAAATTATTGCATAGTCTGTCATTATTATCACATTTTTTATTTATCAATAACGAAAAAAATTTTAACAAATCATTTATTTATTAAATATGAGATTAAGCTATATAATAGTTTTATTCAAGTGGTGTAAGTTAATATGACATCTAGTGCTATAGAAGGGGATTTCATTGAAACTAAAGAAAAGGGTTTGATCTTTGATGTTAAAGGGTTGCATCATCCTAAAGATAAAATTATTTGCTTTTTGAGATATTATCCCGATTCAAATGGAGATAGAATAAGAAATGATACAAGATATTCAAAAATTTATGATTTAAAACAGAGATATGAATTCTTGAGAAAAAATTATCCTGATTTCATTTTTTATTCTAATCAAACAGATATGGAATTGCAAGGAGTAAACATTAAAGAAATTAAACAGATTTACAAACCTAAAAATTGCTATAAGAACTTAAAAAAAGCTGATAATTTATCGCAGAATCAACAAAAAGCTCTCAATTTTTGTGATATACTTATAAATAATACTCAAATAACAAGTGACGACATTGGTATCACTGGTTCCATTATGGTTGGGCTAGATGGGGAGAATTCCGATATAGATGTGGTTATATATGGAACTGATATCAGTAAAAGAATCCAAGAAGAATTGAAAAAAATTTATTTAAATGAAAAGATTCTGGTTCGAAAATATAACTTAGAAGAATTCAAAAAGCATTACGAATTTAGAGCGGGCAGTTCTGGCATTTCTTTTGAAAATTTTATGAGAAGTGAAAAGCATAAATTACACCAAGGTAAATTTCAAGAAACTGATTTCTTTATTAGATACATTAAGAGTCCTCAAGATTGGCAGGGAAAATTTTCTGATTTTATTTATAAAAATTATGGCAGAATAAAACTTAAAGCTGAAATTTTGGATTCTTCTGATTCTATTTTTACACCTTGTTCCTATAAAATTAAGCCTTTAAGATTATTAGAATTGGTACCCCTTTCGAATGAAATTGAATTAAGCCAAATTCATGAAATATGTTCATTTAGAGGTCGCTTTTGTGAACAAGCTATAGGTCAAGAGAAGGTATATATAGAGGGAAAACTAGAGAAAGTATTATCTAAGAAGAAAAATGAATATTTTCGAATCATTTTAGGTGAATATAAGGAAGATAAAATGATATATTGCAATAACACAAACTAACTTTTTTTAATTCTTATTAAGATTTATATTTACTATTGTTAATATATAATAGAAAGAAAAAGACATTTTGTAAGTATTGAAAATTATACAATTATAAATTTATTGTCCATTGAAGTATAGTATGGCACTAAATTACTCGCCAGAATTTTATTGGTATCTCATAGGTGCAATATTTTGCTTAATAGCCACTATCATAATTGTATGGAATATCTTTTCAAAAAAAAATAAGACCCACTTTTACTATTTTTTTTCAATATTAAGTATTTCCATTTTCTACTTTTTTACAAGTTTCTCATTCCTGTTTTTAAGTTTAGATTTATATCGAGCGAGTTGTTTCGCAGCTACAATTAGTACAATCTTTTTATTTTTATTTATCGACTTTACATCTCGTGAATCAGTAAGTCCTATTAATATAGCATTAATAAGTCTTTTAAGTGGGATGGTATTTATCTTAGTTTGGCAAGAGAATTCCATTATATTCTATGACGGATTCGGATATCCATCTATTAAAACATCGGGAATATTTGCGGTTGTTGGAAATTTAGTTTTATTGTTAAATGTGTTGTTCTATCTTTATTGGGCTTTAAGAATTTCAATAAAAGCACCCAAAAAGTTAAGAAAATCATCATTAACCTTTTTATGTGGGACACTACTTTTATTAAGTGGTTTTTTTATTTGGAGTGCTAAATATCTATTAATGGCTCCAATTGGTATATTTTTTACTGGGACAGGTATGTTGGTTTCAATAATTTCATGGGTAAAAGAACCAAAAATCCTTTATATATTACCATTTAAAGCCTATAGATTAATCGTTCTTCACGGGAAATCGGGTATTCCATTGTTTAATTACAATTGGGTGGAACATAACGTGGATGAAGCTATTTACTCAGGCCTTCTACATGCACTAAATAATGCAATACAAATTCTAAAAAGGGGCTCAATAAAATATATTTTATTAACAGAAGGAGTTTTAATTCTTAAAAAATCGGAAAATGTTTTAGTTGGATTAATTACTGATAAAACATCAAAATTTTTGACTAATTGTATCAATAATTTCACAGATTCATTTGAAAAAAAATATAATTCAGTTTTAAGTAATTGGAACCATCAAACTGATCAATTTACTTCAGCAAAGGAATTAATTGAAAGACATTTTGCAAATGTTCCATCCCACTTATAATGTTTATTGCTGAATACTCTACGCTTTATATTTTCCACCGCATTTATATTTTAACTTCAATTTATTAATGTAGTTATCAAAATGATAATAATACACAAATGTTAAATTGAAATTATACAATTTTAATATATTCTGCCTCCTCTAAAACTAACTGTTCCCCGATTGCCCCACAACTAATGCCCCCATTCTTGTTTATTACGGGGTCAGGAATAAATTTCTCTTGCTTGAGCAACCCGCTCACCGATACATGCTTGTCTAGCAGCTCTGATGACCAGAAATCAAGACCCTTAATGTATATTACATGTTCATCTGTGGTGATTATCACTGCCCCACCTTTAGCATCCTTAGCAGTGCCGATTAAAGTTATTTTTTGACCTATAAACTTTTCAAGTTTCATTTTTTACCTTATTTCTCTACTTATTGAATAACACTCGATAATTTTGTAGCAATACTTAGAAATAATTTTTATATAGATTTATTTTTTAAATAAGAAGGAAAATCTAATAAAAAATATCATTTCTTAAGTATTAATTTATGGAGAGCAAATAGTGTTATTGAAAATAAAATGAAAAATATGGTTGATTATTAATTATAAAGATTTAATACAAATTTTACTAATATTTTTATAAAAAGGTGTTTAAAAAATGAATTTTGAGACTATTAAATTTGAATTACAAGAGGATGGAATTGGGATTTTAACACTAAATAGACCAGATAATCTAAATGCTATAAATTTTCAAATGGTGGAAGATTTACACAAGTTATATGACCATCTTATGATAAATCTTGATTGTCGTGTTGTTATATTAAAAGCAGCAGGTAGGGTATTTTGTGCAGGTTCGGATTTAAACGATGGAAACATTTTAAGGTCTAAAAGAAAACCAGAGCAATATAAGAGATTTTATTATCTAGACGTCCCTGAAGTGATCAAGGGAAAGATGTATTACCAATGGCGCATAACTCAAATAGTTGTTAAAATGCGAAAAATAACACAACCAATCATCGCGATAATTCATGGACCAGCATCAGGCGGTGGATTTGCATTTACTATGGCATGTGATATTCGAATTGCAAGTGAAGGCGCAAGATTTAATAACGCTGCTATCAAATTGGGACTCTCTGGTGGGGATGTTGCGACTAGTTATTTCCTTCCACGACTTATTGGAATGTCAAGAGCCGCAGAAATATTGTATACAGGAAGAACAATAGATGCCAAAGAAGCTGAAAAAATTGGCTATATTTTTAAGTTAGTAGAGGAGGGTAAATTATTAGATACTGCACTTGAATTTGCAAGAGACCTATTAAGGAAGAGTCCATTGGGATTACGAATGACAAAACAAGTACTCAATTTATCCCTAGATTCGCCTAGTTTGGAAACAATGCTCCAATTAGAGAATAGCAGTCAAATTGTATGTTTCTCTTCAAAAGACCTTAATGAAGGTGCTACCGCTTTTCTCGAAAAACGAGAGCCAAAATATCCATTGCGCTAAAAAGAATTAAATCATCTAATTTTCCATTCTTTTTTTTTCAATAGGAAGTATATCTAAAAAATTTAAAATTGATTTTAATTATAGATTATTAATTAAATCTTCTAAAATTAATAGTGAAAATTAAAAAATGACCGAAGAAAAATCAGATATATATAGGATATTACAACAACACCTCGATAAGATGCCTATTGGTTTCCCACCCACGAAATCGGGAGTGGAATTGCGATTATTAAAACATCTATTCACTCCTCAAGAAGCAAAAATCGCAACTATGTTAAAATTCTCATGGTTCGATAAGATGGAACCATTAGAGATCATTTATGAACGTATTAAAAATACTGGGATATCTGTAGTGGATTTAGAGCAAATTTTAGATAGTATGGCCAAGAAAGGAGCCATCATGTCTAAAAAAGAAAATGGCAAAAAAAAATATTCTAATGCGTTATATATGGTTGGCATGTTTGAATTCCAAGTTAATAAACTTACAAAACAATTTTTTAAAGATACATATAAATATCTACAAGAAGCCTATGCAGCGGAGTTTTTCAAAACCAAAATAAATCAGCTCCGAACTATTCCCATTGAACAAAGCATTACCCCCGAACATCATGTAACAAGTTACAATGATATAGTTCAAATTATTGAAGATGCTCCAGGTCCATTTATGGTGACTAATTGTATTTGCCGTCAAGGTAGAGATCTTATTGGAAGACCTTGTAAGATGACTGACCGAAGAGAATTATGTATTGCGTTTGGAGATTCAGCTCAACTTTACATAGATCAAGGATGGGGTCGCTCTATTAGTAAAGAAGAAGTGCTTAAGATCATACGAAAGAATGAGGAAGAAGGCTTAGTCCTTCAACCGCCCAATGCACAGAAGCCAGAGTTTATCTGCAGTTGTTGTGGATGTTGTTGCGAACTATTGAGTGGGCTAAGAATTATACCTCGACCCGTAGAATTTATTTCAACCAATTATTATGCTAAAGTGGATCCGGAATTATGTACCGGATGCGAAACTTGTGTTGAGCGCTGTCAGCTGAATGCTCTGAAGATTGAAAACAATATCTCTGCTGTAAATCGTAATAAATGCATCGGTTGCGGAAATTGTGTTCAAGTTTGCCCATCAGAAGCTATCAAGCTCATTAAAAAAGAAGAAGAAACAATTCCACCTAAAACTCTAGAAGATCTATTTACGAAAATTGTGGAGAAAAAATTAAAAATCAATAAGAAATGATTATATAGAAAATTAAGGAGAGAAAGAAGAGCAAAAAGTTAGCTTTTAAATTTTAAATAATTTTAAAAAATCTTTCTCGATTTTTCCATTATTCTTATATTCTAAATCAAGTAATTAAAAAGAGTAAATAATAAAAAAAAAGGTTTAAACATAATCAACTTCAAAAGATGTCCTAGGTAAGACTTCTGCACCTTTACTTGTAACAAGGGTAGGAGCTTCTAACCGCAATCCTCCAATCTTTGGATTATTAAATACAACAGCCGCAATTTCAACCATATTTTCCTCAAAAACCATAGGTCCCCATTCTTTTCCAGGTACAACAACCGGCCAACTTTCATTACCAATGCATCCAATCCCGTGTCCCAAACCGAAGAATAAGTCATTTCCGAATCCATCCTTCTCAGCAACTTTTCGAACTGCTTGATAGCATTCATCAAATGTATTACCTGGATACATATTGTCTATAAGTGTGTAGCAAAGTTGTTCATATACGTCATTAAATGCTTTTAATTCCGGAGGGCATTTCCCAAGAACATAATTATGGCTTAAATCACCGAGATAACAACCGTATTCACTATGTAAGTCAACTAACAGAGATTCACCTTCTTTCACCTCCTTATTCGTTGCTGGGGTGCATCCGCCCATAATATAACTGGCACGATACCCTGAACCGATTTCTTCACCCCCAGTAAATGTCCATTCCCAATTACTCCCCGCTTTTCTCATTGCAAGAGTTCCAATTCCAGCAATCTCATTTTCTGTAAAAACTTTCCCCGAAGGACGTTCAGTTAATGCTTTCTTCACAACCTCTTGTCCCACATCTGTGATCTCACTTGCTTTCCGCAACATTGCGATCTCTTCGGGTTCCTTAATGAACTGGATTCGCTCAGTTTTATCATTAAAATCCACAAATTCACATCCTGGAAATGCTTTCTTTAAGAGTTCTGCTTCTCCGTATTGAAGCATTCCACCACTAATACAAATATCTTGACCCAGCTCAACACCGATTCTGGGGGGGCTACCTTTTGGATTATATACTTTTGCCTTTTTAGCGGCAGATTGGATTTTTTTCTCAAGATAAAAACCCTTCATTGGCCCCCATCCTTCAGTTTGTAATTGTCCCTCAGCTCTGCATCGCTCTACATCCAAGAGTACTGTATAGAGAATTGGCTCCCCAGCTCCCTCTTTAGGTAGAAATATTGCACTGCGCCATGGGACGAATGCTCCAGTAAGATATGTTATGGACTTTACACGTGTGAGCACGCAAAAATCGAGATTAAGCTCATTCATAGCATTTAGATACTTCTTTACGTGTCCCTTCCAATTAATTTTGATTTCACTCATTTTAAAACAACTCTATAAATATTAGTTCGACCCTAATTAATATAAAGTTTTATGCAAATTTTTTGCCCTTTTAAATTGATACAGTTAAATAATAAAGAATTTTAAATATTAGTTAAAAAATGAAACTGAAACTTGCCACCAGGGTTTTAAATGAGGAATATTTCATTAACACCTTTCTAGAATATTACGTGAGTCTAGGAGTAGATGAGATTCATATTTTTGATTGTAGTTCTTATGATAATACCTTAAATATTATTAGCGCTTGGCAAAGTAAGCATAAAGATATAATTCTAGCTCTTTCTGATAAGCGTTTTAGACATACAAGCTATATTAATGCATCAAATTTCTGTAATTATATATTAGAATACGCAATCAATAATCAAATACAATCGGACGAAGATAGTTGGTGGATTTTTGCCGATATTGATGAATTTATTCGGGCTCCTAATGATAAGAATCTAAAAATTTTCTTAAAAGAGTGTCATAACGATTTAATTAGAACAGTCTTTATTGATTGGCAACTTCCGCCTGATCTGATAAATCAAAATTTAGAATTAAATTATATATTAATAAATGTTCGACTAGGAAGCTATAAAGGTTATATCCAAAAACTTTATGGGGATCCATTTTATAAAGATTATATCATCAATTTCACTCCTCACAATATAAAAACCTATGAAAAATTAAAAACAATCGCTGGATTTCATAGATTTATTTTAAAAAATCAAATTTTTTTACCTCCAAATGAATTCCTTATTGTAGATCACCTTCGAACGGTTCCATTTCATATTTCTAAAAAAAGAATTAATAAACGTTTAAAACTACTCCAAGATGAGCAAGATGATTGGCTTTTAGAACATTTTCTTCAATTAAAAAACCGATTAGAAGAATATGAAAGTTTTTATAAGAAAAGTAGACTGTATGCTTTTGAAGAGCTCGAAGAAATCTTGAAAGAAATCCAAGAATATGATAATCAAGAGAGTTATTTCAATAATGTGATTGTAAAAGAAAATATCCTAAAAACAAAGTTGATATAAATTCTCTTATTTAATTTAAACATAAATTTTATAAAAATAAAATCAAAAAATCTAGCCAATAAAAGAAATTTTATTTTATTTATTCAGATTAATTTCAAAATTATGTGAGTTTAATGGAGTTTATTGAATTTAATGGTGAAAGAATTGAAGTAAAGGATGGAAAATTAGATCTATCTGCTAAAGGTATTAAAAATATTTTGGATATAGAGGGATTATATACACTAACAAGATTAAAGGTGCTTGACCTTAGATTTAATCGAATTTCGGATATTTCCGGCTTAGAGATATTTATGAATTTAGAACAATTGTATTTAAGCGGAAATGAAATCTCTGAGATTAAAGGTCTTAAAACGCTTCTTAATTTAAAAATACTGAATTTATCCTCGAATAAGATATCCCAAATTAGTGGTTTAGATACTCTTCTTAATTTAGAAAATCTAAATTTAAATAGAAATCAAATTTCCGAGATTAAGGGGCTTAAATCACCTAAAAAATTAGAACATCTATCTCTTAGTAATAATCAAATTTCTAAAATTGCTGGATTTGAAACATTAATTCAATTAAAAACTTTAAATCTTGCTTCTAATCAAATTAATGAGATTGAAGGACTTGAGAGATTCATTAAATTAGAAGAATTGGATCTTAATTCTAATAAAATTTCAGAAATTAAAGGGCTTGAAACATTAATTAATCTCAAAAAATTATATCTATGGGGTAATCAAATTTCCGAGGTTAAAAGGATTGAGAGTCTCACTAATTTAGAAGATATAGATCTAAGTTCCAATAAGCTTACTGAGATAATAGGTATATATGCTATTAAAAATTTGAAAAAATTAACTCTACACGATAATCAAATTTCTAAATTTAAGGGCCTTAACTGGCTTTTAAATTTAAAAGAACTTGATCTTAGCTCCAATGAAATATCTGAAATAAAAGGGTTAATATCACTTAAAAATATGAAAAAATTAATTCTTTATAACAATCGAATCGCCGAGATTAAAGGATTCGAGGAATTAATTAATTTGAAAGAACTGGATCTAAGTTCAAATCAAATTACCGAAATTAAAGGGATTGAATCACTCCTGAATTTGCAAATATTGAATTTAAATAATAATAAAATTAAGGAGATTAAGGGATTGGAACTACTTACGAATTTGTGGAGGCTTGAATTTAAGTCAAATCAAATCTCAGAAATTAAGGGATTAAGCACACTTATTAATCTAGAGGTATTAGATCTAGATTTCAATCAAATTAAAGAAATTAAAAGGCTCGAGTCTTGTAATAGAATAAGATATTTTAGTATTTTAGGAAATGAAATTTCCGAAATTAAGGGGTTTGAAGTCCTCACCAACTTAGATTATCTAAATTTAAGAGAAAATCAAATTTCTGAGATTTCTGGGCTCGAATCCCTCTCAAAGTTAAAAAAACTATACCTTGGTGATAATCAAATTTCTGAAATAAAAGGACTTGAATCTCTTACGGAATTATGGATATTAGATCTTAAATATAATCAAATTTCAGAGATTAAAGGTCTAGAAACACTCAAGAAATTAGAGAATCTCAATCTTAGAAATAATCGAATTATTGATATCAGAGGGTTTGAAAATTTTGAAAATTTAAGAGAATTGACATTATCTAATAATAATATATCTCCAAAAACATTAGAATCTTTAGGGGGATTAGATAATATGGGATATGCTAATAACCCCCAAAAATTTGTGGAACTTTGTCAATTAAAAATAAGACGAATAAAGATAAGGGAGTTAGTGGAAGTAAAAAAAGAGGTTATTGTATACAAAGGAGAGGAAATTGAAGTAAATGAAAAGAAATTAGATTTATCTAATAGAGGTATCCATGATATAACGGAAATTAAAGGACTCGAAAAACTTACAAAATTAATATTTTTGCGTCTAGATGGAAATGAAATTTCGGAGATTAAAGGACTTGAGACTTTTACTAATTTAAAGTATTTAAGACTTGATAAGAATAAAATTTCCGAAATAAAAGGGTTAGATAATCTCATCAATTTAAACTGGCTCTTTTTAGATAATAACCAAATTTCAGAGATTAAAGGTCTAGAATCACTCATAAATTTACAAAAATTAGAACTTAGTTATAATCAAATTGCGGAAATTAAAGGATTAGACTCTCTTATAAATCTAGAAAATCTAAATTTAACTTTTAATCGAATTACTGAAATTAAAGGGCTAGATAAACTTAAAAATCTTATCTTGCTATATCTTAAGAATAATAATATTGATGACTATCAAATTAATAAGTTTAAAAAGAAATCAGTTGAGCGAAAAAATTTCTATTTTCGGGTATAAGCTTAAAATTATTATATTTCTTTAATAAATAGTTAATTAATTATTTGTAGATATCTAAATGAAACCTTTTAACGTTGATCTGCATATCCATAGCCCTCATTCTATTTCAGTTTCGAAAAATTTGAATTTAGATACAATGGTGGAAACTTGTAAAAAAAAAGGGTTAGATATTATTGGTACTGGAGATATTCTCCAACCAACTTGGTTAAAATATATGGAAAATAACCTTCAAAAAGAGAAAGATGGAATTTTTTTATATAAAAATGTTAATTTTATTTTGCAGACAGAGATAGAGGATAAGGAGAATATTCACGAGGTTGTTTTACTTCCAGATTTTGAAGCTGCCAGAGAACTTCAAAAAAAATTAAAGCCCTTTTCGAAAAATCTTATGAATGAATGGGGAGGTCGTCCTAGAGTCAATTTAAGTCCCCCTGAACTTGTTGATGAAGTTGATGTTGCCGGAGGTTTAATTGGCCCTGCTCATGCTTTCACGCCATTTAAAGCGATTTTCAGGCAAAATAAATATGCTACACTCAAAGAATGTTATCAGGATTCTCTAAAAAAAATTTCATTTTTAGAATTGGGATTATCAGCTGATACTTATATTGCAGATCGAATGAAATGTCTTAGAGACATAAGTTTTCTGAGCAATAGTGATGCTCATTCGGAAGGTCCAACCTCACTTGGGAGAGAATTTAATAGATTTGAAATTGAAAAGCCAAATTTCGAAGAAATTGGTCTTGCCCTAAAGCGACAAAGTGGTCGTAAAATTATTCTAAATGTTGGATTAGATCCAAGATTGGGAAAATATTACAATATGTTTTGTAATAAGTGTAGAAGAAGGATAATTTTTAAACCTGGAAAAACTAATTCTTTTGGTTTTTTGAGTAATTATAAAATAGATGCCAATTTTATTACATATCTCGTAAGTGATCCAATAACAGCAAGGAAAAATTATCAAAAAGAAGTGGATAAAGGAAAAGTTATTTGTCCGGCATGTAAAAGTGAATTTAAAAAAAATTATAAGATAAAATTAGGTGTATTTGAACGAATTGAAATGATTTCAGACTACGAGCAGCCAAAACATCCATCTTATCGACCACCCTATATTGACATAATACCTTTAGTAGAGATCATAAGAAAAGTACAAAATATTAAAAGCTCTAAATCTAAAACTGTATTGAAAATTTATAATGATTTAATAAATAAGCTAGGGGTTGAGTTTTCAATCTTAATCGATTTACCTATTAAAAAGATAAGCGAAGTCAATAATGAGATAGCGATTGTAATTGACTCTTTTAGAAAAGGGAATATTGAAGTACTAACTGGAGGAGGTGGAGTATTCGGTGAAATTAAAATTTAAATTAATAAATCTTTAAAAATAACTACATGTTGAATTCTAAGGTTAAGTCAATTAAAGCTCCGCAATCACACGTGAGCCATTCAAAAATTTTTAATGACACAGTTAATAATTCTATAGAGCTTCTTTTAAAAGTATTTGTAAAGGATCTCTGATAACCACAATTTGGACATGATAGAAGAGCACGAACTGTTATTTTATCATCATCAACTTGTTCCTTTATCGGTTCCTTTGAATGCTCGTTTCTGTTTATATAAGTATTCTCCATGTTGAAAAAACTCAACCTCATTAACATTTATATAAATTTATATTTTTAAATATATCTAACACGTAAAT
>Ga0209986_10000431_pt1 | contig 39785 bp, 36 predicted proteins | sample BlataG_FD_183168 | JGI IMG/M metagenome (GOLD analysis project Ga0209986, IMG submission 183168) | Deep subsurface microbial communities from Black Sea to uncover new lineages of life (NeLLi) - Black_00105 metaG (SPAdes) (version 2) | ecosystem: Environmental > Aquatic > Marine > Oceanic >... | reverse complement strand
CTCATTTAGAATCAGTGGCAAGAAGTTAGCCACTTTGGCCTTGTACACCCGGTTTCCTTTCTCATCAATAATACTCAAGACGGTATTACTTGAATGAAGATCCATTCCAACAAAATATTTCACGTGAAAACCTCCTTTTTTTTATTGAATTTTACCACGTGTATAAACCTTCGTGTAGTTTTCCCTTCTAGATGATTATCAGGTCTTGCTTTTTGCTATGGAGAGAAGGTATTTTCCCCTTTAAACTGTCCCCTTTAAAAAATATCTGGTATAATTCAAAAAAGGTCACTAAATTCATGGATACTAAAAAGGGCGAAAAGCACATTCCCCTGGCAGAGAGGATGCGGCCTAAGACTCTGGAGCGCTTTTATGGCCAGGAGCATATCATCGGCGAAGGAAAGATACTTTCTCAGTTGATAGAAGCAGATCGTCTGGTCTCCATCATATTCTGGGGACCTCCCGGCTCAGGTAAGACCACTTTGGGCTACATCTTATCCGATCAATTCAATTTTCCCTGTATTTTTTTCAGCGCCGTCCTTGCAGGCATCAAAGAAGTCAAGCAAGTCATGGCCAAGGCGGAAAGTCATAAAAAAATGTACGGACAACCCACAATCATTTTCATCGATGAGATACACCGGTTCAATAAAGCCCAGCAAAGTGCTTTCTTACCCTATGTAGAGAAGGGGGATATCATTCTTTTCGGTTCAACAACTGAAAACCCATCTTTTGAAGTCATTGCAGCTCTTCTTTCCCGGACGAAGGTTCTGGTTTTGAATCCTCTATCAGAAGAAACATTGATCCTTATCATCAAAGAAGCTTTAGCTGATAAGGAGCAGGGGCTGGGGAGGCTAAAGCTCAAGCTTGAAAAGCGGGCCCTTAAAATGATTATAGACTATGCCAACGGAGATGCCCGAAGAGCCCTTAATACTCTCGAAATATCTGCTAATCTGGTAAAAGATGACAGGATAACAACTGAAGAGATAAAAGAGGCACTGCAGAAGCGAATTCTTCTCTACGATAAGAAAGGAGAAGAACACTTCAACCTGATCTCTGCTCTTCATAAAAGCCTTAGGAATAGTGATGTGGATGCTTCTCTTTATTGGCTGGCGAGGATGATTGCCGCAGGAGAAGATCCCCTGTATATTGTGCGAAGGCTGGTAAGATTTGCTTCTGAAGATATTGGTCTTGCAGATCCTCAGGCTCTCTCCATTGCCCTCAATGCAAAAGAAGCCTATGATTTTATCGGCTCCCCGGAAGGAGAACTGGCTCTTGCCGAGGCAGCCATCTATCTGGCTTCAGCTCCCAAGAGCAATCGGGCCTATGTCGCATTTAACAAAGCTATGAAAGATGTCGAGGCAAGTCCTTTTGAACCCGTGCCTCTCCATATAAGAAATCCTGTGACTGATCTAATGAAAGATATTGGATACGGCAAAGATTATGCTTATGCTCATGAATTCCCTTACTCGACAACTGCTATGGAGACTTTTCCTGACAAGCTAAAGGGAAGGAAATATTATGAACCTGGAAACCTGGGTATGGAAAAGGATATTAAAAAAAGAATAGAGTGGTGGAATTCCCTTAAAGAAAAAATAAAAAGAGAGAAGAGCTAATCTTTCTCATTCTTTTCTTTCAAAAGGTAATAAATTTCCCAGCTTATATCATCAGCAACACAGCCAACACAAGAAGTCGGAGTTGTGGCAAGCTCTTCCTCGAGAATTTTTTCTTTCAATATTTTTTTGACTTTTTTTCTTATTTTATAGAGCATAATGTAGTTAATCATCGCCTTCTCTCTTTTGAATGATATCAGCCTTCAAGTTTTCTGTAAAGATTGAGGAAATAGAGAAAAAAGTGCTATTATTGCATCTTTCAAGAAGAATGAAAAAATTCACGCTCTTGTTCCTGGTTTGCATCTTTTTAGGCTTCTGTTCTTTTTTCAAGTCAAGAATTCCTGCATATCCTTCTGGAGTCATCTTCCCTTTGGAAAAGGCTGGAGAGATTGCCTACAAAGGAAAGGTCATCGACTTTGTGAAAGATACTGACGGAGATCTTTATCTTTCTACGCAGAGAGGGCTGGTTTATTGTTTGGCTGGAGAGAGACGCGAGATTTTATGGGAATTCGAAGTTTCTAAAGAGCTGACGAGTTCTCCCTTCCTTGGAGCTGAAAACATTTACGTTTATGATATGAACAGCACTCTCTACTGCTTGAGCAAAAAAGGAAGGCTGCTCTGGAAAAAAGAGGTTAAAGAAATAATCACGACTGGTATTACAGAATTCAAGAAGAAAATATACTTTGGCACGGAGAAAGGAATCTTTTTTGCCCTCGCAACAGCAAGCGGAGAGGAACTCTGGCGCTTCGAGGCAAGTAAAGCTATCAGGTCTACTCCTGTTTTTTCTGCCGAAAGAATTATATTTGGCTGCGATGATGATAACCTTTATATTCTGACTGAAAAAGGCAGTCTTTTAGATAAGATCAAAACAGAGAATAAAATTCAGCCTCTCCCTTTAGTCGAGAAGAACTTCCTGTATTTTGGTACGGATGACCATTATTTTTATTGCTTTAATCTGGCAAAAAGAAAGAAAAAATGGAAAATAAAGATTGGAGGGAAAATCTTCAGCCCTCCTGTTGTCGATGGCAAGAGGATTTTTTTTATTTGCTGGAATAATGTATTGTACTGTCTGAATAAAAAAAACGGACATATTCTCTGGTGGAAAATAATCCCATCACGGAGTTTTTATCGTCTTGAAATTTCTGGAGAGAGAATTTTGGCCTCCTCTTTCTCTTCCCTCCTGCTTTGTTTTGATATAGAAACAGGGGAAAATATCGGAGAATACGACGCGGGCCAGGAGATTAAATCAAACCCGCTATGGGTTGCGCCTTACCTTATGTTCAATCTATATGATAACAAGAAGGATGAGGGAAAGCTTATATTCCTGAAAAAGATATTAAAAGTATCCCTGAGATCCTCTGAAAAATCGCCGCAAAAGGTTGGAGCAGAAATTGCTTTTACTGTTTCTGCTGTTGGTTTCTACAGGCAAAATTATGAATTCTACCTTAAGGAAGGGGAGGAGGAAAGAATAGTTCAGGAGAAATCTGAGAGAAATTCATGGGTTTGGTTTCTGGAGAAGGAGGGGGATTACATCGTAGGAGTTAAAGTTGTTGATGAAAAGGAAAGCATGAAGGCTGAAATTCCCTTTGTGATTAAGGAAGATTAAAAGAGCTTGAAAAATAATTTAGAAAGGAGATTGTATGATGGAAAGAGAAGAAGCTTTAGAGACTGTCCAAAAATATCTCAAAAATAAGAACCTGGTGAAGCATTCCTTGGCAGTAGAAGCATGCATGAAGGCTCTTGCTTTACGGCTTAATCAGGATGTGGAGAAATGGGGGCTAGCGGGAATACTCCACGACCTTGATTACGAAATCACTGAAAAAAGTCCTGAACTCCATACGACTGAGACAGTCAAAATTTTGGAAGAACTTGGGATGGATGCAGATATCATTCATGCGGTTAAAGCCCATGCCGCGCATGTAACTTGTGAGAGCGAGATGGACTGGGCAATTTTTTCCGTTGATCCTCTTACAGGGTTGATCATTGCTGCCACTCTGATGCACCCTAGCAAGAAACTGAGAGAAGTCGATGTTGGTTTTGTGCAGAGAAGATACAAAGAAAAAAGCTTTGCCAGAGGGGCAAACCGAGAAGATATTGAACAGAGCAAGAATATTGGTTTGGAACTGGACGAGTTTATATCCATATGCCTTGAAGCCATGCAAGGCATTGATAAAGATCTTGGTCTTTGATTGCTGATCGGGGTCAGACCTTTAATACTTTTATTATTGGCAAGAAAAATATAAAATGAACAGTCAAAATTTCAACAGAATATATAAATTTAAAAGTTTGAAAGGCCTGACCCCAAAATTTAATTAAGAAGGAGGAAATTGAGATGAATGCCATAATAAAAGTACCTACCCCTTTCAATGAGCCTATTTATAGCTATGCTCCAGGAAGCCGGGAGAAAAAGGACTTGAAGGCTCACCTGGGGAAAATGTTAAACGAGAAAATTGAGATTCCTTTAATAATCGGAGGTAAAGAGATCTTTTCCGGAAATATTGCAGATTGCCGCTGCCCGCATGACCACAACCATCTTTTAGCCCAGTATCATACAGCAGGGCTCCCAGAACTGGATAAGGCGGTTAAGGAAGCCCAGAAAGCCTGGAAAGATTGGTCGGTGATGGATTGGGAATCTCGAGCCTCAATTTTTCTTCGAGCTGCGGAGCTGCTTGCCACAAAATACCGCTATATTTTGAATGCTGCCAGCATGCTCGGACAGTCAAAGACAGCCCATCAGGCAGAAATAGACGCAGCCTGTGAGCTAATCGATTTTTATCGCTTTAATCCCCACTTCATGCGCCAGATCTACACTCAACAGCCGGATTCCTCTCATGAAACCTGGAACTACATGGAATACCGTGCCTTGGAAGGATTTGTTTTTGCTGTGACTCCTTTTAATTTCACTTCTATTGCCGGTAATTTACCTACCTCACCAGCGATGATGGGAAACACGGTTTTATGGAAGCCGGCCTCTTCAGCAGTCTATTCAGCCTATTTTATAACCCAGTTGTTGAAGGAAGCTGGATTGCCCGACGGTGTGATAAACTTTGTTCCCGGCCCAGGACGCTATGTCGGAGACCCTGTCTTAGAAAAGCCAGGATTAGCCGGAGTTCATTTCACTGGAAGCACTTCTGTTTTTCAAGGAATGTGGAAGACAATCGGGTCCAACATCATGAATTACAGAACTTATCCCAGAATTGTGGGCGAGACAGGCGGAAAAGACTTTGTCTTTGTTCATGCTTCTGCTGATACTGAGGCTGTGGTCACGGCCTTGATCCGCGGAGCATTTGAGTATCAGGGACAGAAGTGTTCAGCAGCCAGCCGAGCTTACATCCCATCAAATCTCTGGCCTTCTATCAAAGAAAGTTTGTCAGACGAGATAAAGACAATCAAGATGGGCGATATAACTGATTTTACAAATTTTATGGGCGCTGTTATTGATAAATCCGCATTTGATAGTATCGTGGAATTCATTGAATACGCGAAGAAATCAAAAGAAGCTAATATTCTTCATGGAGGAAATTACGATGATTCCAAGGGTTATTTCATAGAGCCCACACTAGTTGTCGTTACCAACCCAAAAGACAAGTTGATGGAAGAAGAAATATTCGGGCCTGTTCTTACTATCTACGTCTACCCTGAAAATAAATACAAAGAAACATTAAAAATTTGCGATACTACCTCGCCCTATGGTTTAACAGGAGCTGTCTTTGCCAATGACCGGAAAGCAATTGATGAAGCCTTCGTTGCCCTCCGCCATGCAGCAGGAAACTTCTATATCAATGATAAGCCCACAGGAGCTGTTGTCAGCCAGCAGCCTTTTGGTGGAGCCAGAGGCTCTGGAACAAACGATAAAGCTGGTTCTTACTTGAATCTTCTTCGCTGGACAAGTGCTCGAGCAGTTAAGGAGAATCTGCGTTCTCCCAGGGATTACCGCTATCCTTTTCTGAACGAAGAGTTATGACCTTGAGTATAATAAAGAGGAAAAATGAAGATGAAAAAATTTAAGTACGGGGCATGGTTATTACTGTACGGCTCTCTCTGGGGGATAAGTGAGGTCATCGCTGGAGGAATCCTTTACAGAGATACTGTGCCTTATGCTTCAGTGTGGCTTGCGGCATGGGCATTATTTGTGTTGGCTGTGGCGAGAGGAGTATTAAATAAACCAGGCTCCTCAACTGTTATTGGAGCATTTGCTGTCATTTTTAAGGTGGTAAATACAACGCCGTTCTTTTGTCACCTTCTGGCGATTTTCCTTCTAGGCGTAGCCTTTGACATTGCTTCTTCGCTTTTGATGAAGCATGAACGCAAGATTTCCTACCGCAGCAGCATATCTGGTGCTTTGAGTGCATATGGGGGATATGCGCTTTTTGCCTTAGTGATTACCTATATCGTGCGCTATGAATACTGGACTGTAGGAGGATTGACGAAAGTGCTTCATCATATCTTTGTGAGCGGAAGTCTTGCGGCGTTGACAGCTGTAATAGCGGTGCCTTTAGGATATTGGATTGGCGTCAACGGAGGGATCATGGCGGAGCGTCGTCGGCGTTGGGCCTGGACAGGGACATTTGTTGCTTTAATAATTCTATGGATATTGGGAAGAATTGTGGCATAGATAGAAGCACCCAGCAATTTTGAGATAAACTCTTTTGCTGCCGTTTTACCGCTGATCGTCATGTATCTCGCATATGCAATAGCTAGAAGATTGGAGACCCGCACTGCCAAAACCGTCGGTTGCGTTGCTTTGGGATGGTCGCCCGCCATCGTTATCCTGCAGGTTGTGATGATACAGTTGCCGAGGCCTATCTTTTGAGGGTTTATTAATGCTGCTATTAGGGAGGTAAAATGAGAATAAAGGTAAACAGAGACATGTGCACCGGCTGTCGCCTTTGCCTGCAAATATGCGCTATTGAGCACTTCAGCGAGATAAATCCGAAGAAGGCGGCACTTCGAATCGAAGCGAAGTTCCCAGATCCAGGTAAATATCGGCCTTTTGTCTGTACTCAATGCGGCAAGTGTGCTGAGGTTTGTCCGGAGGACGCCATCGACCAGAATGAGATTGGGGCATACATAGTCGATAAGGAAAGGTGTACAAACTGCGGTGAGTGTGTAGCTGTTTGTCCTGTGGGGGTTGTTTTCCAACACTCGGACCTTGAGCACGTTATAATATGTGATTTTTGTATGCAGTGCACTGAAGTGTGCAACACCGCAGCTATAGTGAAATGGGAAAAGACTGCTGATGCTAAGGCAAAGGAAGCTTGAAATGAATAACGGAATTGCCGGGACGACTTTGAGAATTAGCCTCACCACAGGTGAGATAGAGCGTATCCTGTCCGACGAGGAGGTTTACCGTCGTTGGCACGGTGGACGGGGGGTGATAGCAAAGATTCTATACGATGAGGTGCCTCGTAATGCAGACCCTCTCGGGCCGGAAAATATATTTATAGTAAATGTTGGCATAATGAGCGGCTGCTTCATCCCTGCAGGCTCAAAGGTCGAATTCGGGTCGGTTTCGCCGCTTACAAACGGACATGGCGATTCCAATATGGGTGGTCATTTAGGACCGATGCTCAAGTTCGCAGGATACGACATGATCATCTTCACCGGCATTTCGCCAAAACCTGTTTATCTTTACCTTGATAACGACATCATCGAGCTGCGCGATGCATCCAGATACTGGGGAATGGGATCGCTCGATTGCGAGAAACAGCTCAAGAAAGACCTCGGAGAGGATTTCGAGATCGCAACGATAGGTCCTGCGGGAGAAAATGGAGTGCTATTCTCCTGCATAACGCATGATTTCGGCCGCCAGGCTGGCAGGACGGGTCAGGGTGCGGTTATGGGTTCCAAGAAGCTGAAAGCGATAGCTGTTCGAGGTAACCGCTCAATTGGTGTTCATGACCTCGAATCGCTAAAAAAACAGGTTATGGAGATAATACTCCGCACCAAGACACATCCGAATATGGAGCCCTGGCAGAAGTACGGCACCTCATTCTTTGTTAAATGGTCAAACGACAACGCAGTCCTTCCAGCTTACAATTTTCAGACGACATACTTCGAGGATGTGGACAAGATTGACGGTGATCAGCTGGTTGAACAGTGCCTTATCAGCCATAAGGCGTGCTTTGGGTGCTGGATGAACTGTGGAAAGTATACAAAGGCAGTTGTCCCGGGCAAGCCGATCGTTCATCTCGAGGGTCCGGAATATGAAACCACTGCCACATGCGGCTCCAACCTAGGAATGAAAGACATCAATCATGTGGCCTATATCAATTGGATGCTGGATAACCTGGGGATGGACACGATGTCCGGTGGCGGAGTTACCGCCTTTGCCATGGAGTGCTTTGAACGCGGGCTCATCACCGAAAAGGACCTCGAAGGGCACACACTTAAGTGGGGTTCGCTGGATGATGTTGAGCATTTCCTTGATATGGTGGCCCGTAGGCGCGGAATAGGAGAGTGGTTTGCTGGCGGCAGCAAACGGGCGTCAGAAAAAATTGGGCATGGCAGCGAGAAATTCGCGATGCAGGTTAAAGGGCAGGAGATGTCCGGCTACGACGGCCGCTGGGCACCTGGGATGCTCCTTTCCTATATGACGGCTGACATCGGAGCCCATCACAACCGCTCCTGGACCATCACCGTCGACATTGCGGAGGGCAGAGAATCGGTCGAGGGCCGTGCGAAAATAGTCGTCTACCTGCAGCACATCCGGCCCCTTTTCGACACCTGGTGTATTTGCCGCCTTTTCTGGGGAGAAGTGGATGTCACAGCAGAGGAGATTGTTGAATCGCTCAATCATATAACCGGATGGGGAGTTACTGTGGACGAGGCCCTGCGTACATCAGAGATGATCTGGAACCTGACGCGCTGTCATTATATCGAGCGCAATCGAGACAACGGCCGTGCGTTCGACTATCCTCCTGCTCGCTCCTGGGAGGACAAGATTCCCAGCGGGCCTGGAAAAGGAAAAGGTGTAACTAGAGACCAGATTGAACAGATGTTAGATGAGTATTACGCGGCACGTGGTTGGGATAAAAATGGTAATCCGACGCGCGAGGTTCTGGAGGACTTGGGACTCTTCTTTGCTGCTGATAACCTGGAGAAGCTAGGTTTTCTCGGCAAGCCGATCCCTGGAGGAATTCCTTCTGTACGGGGCGAAAAATACAAGCCAAAGGCGTTTTAACATTTATGTAACGACAAAGGAGATTTGAACTCGTGGTTATATACCTTAAAGCGGGAAGCGAGCTGCGGCACAGGCTGAAGCCTGACATCGATTATTACACCCGCCGCATAGAAACAGATGCGGGGAAAACCATAAAGGAAGTATTAATCGATCTCGGCATAAATCCCTCACTTGTGGCTTTTGTGTACACTGAAGGCAAGGTGAAAAGTTTAGACTTTATCCCTTCAGATGGCCAAAGCATAACGCTGCAGCCGCCTGTATCAGGCGGGTAGTTCATGTTAAACTGCTGAATTTCATTTTATCGGTCGGTGCTTTGCTTATTAAAAATTGCCGCAATCTGCTTTCTAAAAGGAGAAAAGATGACGCTTTCAGATTTAGAAAAAAAGCGCTACTTAAGACAGCTCACCGTGCGAGGTTGGGACCAAGAGAAGCTCAAATCGGCAAAGGTACTAATCATGGGTTTAGGAGGACTCGGCTCTGCTTCGGCTCTCTACCTCGCAGCTGCTGGAGTAGGTAAGCTTCGCCTTTGCGATGGAGACAGGGTGGAACGCTCTGACCTGAACAGACAAATACTCTATTTCGAGGAGTCAGTTGGCAAGTTCAAAGTTGAAGAAGCGAAGAAGCGACTTACTTCGCTTAACCCTCATGTCGAGATCGCGGGGGTAAAAGAGTTTATTGACAGCCAGAATGCTGGCGAGCTGACGAGAGGCTGTGACCTTATCGTGGACGGCCTGGACAACATCGAATCCCGATTCATGCTGAACGAACAGTCTGTTAAGATGCAAATCCCTTACGTGTATGGTGCTGTACAGGGATGGGAGGGGTTCGTTGGTCTTTTCCATCCGCCCCGGACCGCCTGCCTCGCTTGCATCCTACGGCAAGATGTTCAAAGGCCGGATATAATATCGATTCCAGGCGTGCTCCCCGGTACGATCGGTATTCTCCAGGCGACTGAGGTGATCAAATTCATTATGGGCGTTGAGCAGAATCTTGTAAACCGCCTTCTGATATACGACAGTCGAAATCTCACGTTCGATATCGTCGAAACAGAAAAGAACCCAAACTGCCCCTACTGTGCTGTCTGAAGAACGGCATCTTTTATCCTGTTCCCCCCTGATAAGAAATAACTCATGTCAGAGCAAAGGTTAACCTCGCCAGCAACATTGTTTTCTGTCCTGACAGTTAAATCCGCTTCTGATATAAAACGAATAACGGGATAATAAACTGAAGATAAAACCAGCTTATCAGTGGGACGCACCTTATGCGGAAAAAGTTCAAAGCATAGAGAGATGGTCTTTGAAATTTATTTCTTTTCTTAACTTTTGACATCAAATTTTTCCTGTGCTATATAAGGTTTTTGCTGAAAAAGGAGAAAGTGCATTTGCATGCTCTTTACAGGCGATAAAAGTAGAAAATTGGAGAAAATCGCAATTAATAAAAAAGGAATTAGTGACGAGAAATCAAAATAGCTTAGGTTATAGGATTAGGAAACTTTTTATTGCTTTTTTCGTACCTATTGATGGAAATATCCTTAGAGAGGAATAATTTCTTTTAGGAGTAAATTAAGATGAAAAAGAAACTTTACCGCTCTTCCGAACAGAGGATGATAGCAGGCATTTGCGGAGGGCTGGCCGAATATTTTGACATGGATGTGAACATAATGCGGCTCCTTTTTGTGGCTATCAGCTTGTTATCAGTTTTATTTCCTATGGTGATATTCTACATCATAGCCTGGATCATCGTTCCCGAGGAAGAGAAGTCTAAAAAAAGCTAGATTTATGTTCTCGATTATTTGATTAGGATTTGATAAAGAAAACCCAACGATTTATTTGTGCATTCTATAAGGTGGGCTTGATGAATCAAGCCCCTACAAAAAATTAAATCCCTGCAGACAAATCAAATCCCTACAGACATGCGGGTTTTATAAATCATGCCCCTACAATCAAATCCCTGCATTCAACCTGTTTTTAATTGACTTATATTATTATATTCGTTATTTTTTAAGCTGCCTTTCTCATCGAGGTTATAAGAGTTGAGAAAAAAGAGAATCTTAAATAATAAATATGTCGGATAAAGAGCAAATAATTTTCAAACATATTGCTATAGAAGGGATTCTTAAATCTGGGAAGACAAAATTAGCTAATCTCTTATCTCAAAAAATTGGAGGCAAGGTCATTTTTGACAGGATCGAAAATCCTTATCTCAGAGATTTTTATAATGAAAAAGAAGGAGCTGCCTTTCTTGCCCAGCTTGTCTTTTTGGTGAACAGGTACTACCAGCAAGTAAGCCTTCTGCAGAGGGATTTGTTCGAAGAAAGGATCATCTGTGATTACCTGTTTGAAAAAGATAAGATTTATGCCTACCAAACTCTCACTGATGATGAGCTTATTGTTTATGAAAGAATATACAGTTTACTGCGGGAGAGAGTCGGCAAGCCTGATTTGGTAATTCATCTCCAGATTTCTTTGCCGACCCTTTTGAAAAGTATTGACAAAGAAGGAAGTGCTCTGGAGAAAAATATCTCAGAGAAATATTTAGAGGATGTCATTGAAGCCTTTGATTATTTTTTCTTCAATTACCAGGCTGCACCGCTTTTAGTTGTGAAGGCAGATGGGTTGGATTTCGATCGGGAAGGAGATATAATAGATTTGCTAGATAAGATTAAGAAGATGAAAAAGAAATCTATGTACTATGTTCCTCTTGGCAAAGAAAATAAGCATTTGAAGAAATTGAAATAGACTTAAGATTTTTTCTTAAACAGAAGTCGTTCTGAACGGCTTTTTTAGACTTTACCTCAATCTTGCGTTTGAGGCGGGATGGGGAGAAAGGTTTGATTATGCCTAACGAAAAAACCCAAAAAAAGACCATCCCTTTTATTCAAGCTAAAAAAGAGAAAAAAGAAAAAATTGTAGCCATAACAGCTTATGATTTTCCTGTTGCCAAAATTGTGGATCAATGTGGGATAGATTTGATCCTGGTGGGGGATTCACTAGGAATGGTTGTCTTAGGCTATAAAAACACTATTCCCGTTACCATGGAAGATATGATTCATCACACAAGACCGGTTGTTTTTGCTTCGAAAAGTGCCTTAGTTGTGGGAGATATGCCCTATTTTTCTTTCCACCTGTCCAACGAGGAATCGATTTATAATGCTTCCCGGTTTCTCAAAGAAGCGGGTGCAAGTGCTGTCAAGATCGAAGGAGCATCCAAGAAAAGGCTAAAATTGGTTGAAGCTCTGGTCGAAGCGGAAATTCCGGTAATGGGACATGTTGGACTTACTCCTCAATCTATCTATCATTTTGGTCAATTCAAGGTAAAAGGAAAAGAAATCGATGAAGCCGAAAATATCGTTCAAGATGCTCTTAGTCTGGAGAAAGCAGGCGTTTTTTCCGTTATCTTAGAGTGTATTCCGATGGAAGTGGCTCGGATCATAACTGAAAAGCTTAAAATTCCTACGATAGGGATAGGAGCTGGTCCCTATTGTGATGGTCAGATTCTTGTTTTCCATGATTTAGTGGGCTTTTCAAACGGATACCTGCCCAAATTTGTCAGAAAATATGTAGACATTCATGAAGTTATCAGCCGGGCTGTGAAAGGATACATTGATGATGTTAAAAAAGGAAAATTTCCAGATAGCAACTACTCTTATCATTTTAAGTCAGAAAAACTTGATGAGCTAATCAAGAACGAGGATCAAAAGCGTGGAAAGAAGAAGAAATAATAGAAAACGATAAAATTAAAATTCTCTGGTTAATTTGCCACGCCCTGAGTAATGACAATTTATTGTATGATATTGCCACGCTTCGCTCGCAACGACGGATTGCCACACTTCCTTCGGCCGATCGCAACAACAATTTATGACTATTATGCCCGCAATGACATTTAACCACGCAACTTTGGGAGAAAGCCAAGATTGATATGGCCATGAAAGTCATAAAAAAGATAGACGAGATGCGAAGTGCGATTTCTGGTATAAAATCCCGGGGAATAAGCATCGGATTTGTTCCTACCATGGGCTATCTCCATGAAGGGCATCTGAGTTTGGTGAGAGAGTCTCTTCGGAAAGCAGATGTTACTGTGGTGAGCATATTCGTCAATCCTGCACAGTTCGGTCCGAGAGAAGATTTTAAAGAGTATCCACGGGATTTGAATCGGGATTCAGAAGTTTTGGAGAGAGAAGGAGTCGATTATTTGTTTGTTCCTGAATCAGATGAGATATATCCCCAAGGGCATAAGACATATATCGAGGTTTACGATTTACAGGATAAGCTGTGTGGCCGCTCCCGTCCCGGTCATTTTCGGGGAGTCTGTACTGTAGTGCTGAAGCTTTTCAATATTATCAATCCTGATATTTCATTTTTCGGGCAGAAAGATGCCCAGCAGGCAATTATCTTAAAAAGGATGGTTAAGGAACTTAATTTAGAGGTGATAATAAAAGTTTTACCTATAATAAGAGAAGAGGATGGTCTTGCCCTCAGCTCCCGCAATAAATACTTAACCCAAGAAGAGAGGAAAGCAGCTCTTGTTTTGTCAAAAAGTCTGAAAGTGGCTCAATCGATGATGGAAAAAGGGCAGAGAGACTCGGCAGCGATTATCAAAGAAATGAAAGAAATAATTGGCAGGGAGCCCCTGGCAAAAATAGATTATGTTGAGATAGTGGACACGGATAAGCTCAATCCTGTGGCCAAAATTGAGAAGAAAGCTCTCGTTGCCATGTCGATTTTTATAGGAAAAGTCAGGCTTATTGATAATACAATTCTCTGCACAAAGGAGTAAAAAGCAATGAGAAGAATTATGTTAAAAGCAAAAATTCAAAAGCTCGTGGTCACAGAAACAAACCTTGATTATGAAGGAAGTCTCACTCTGGATGAATACTTGATGGAAGCTGTCGGAATGATACCTTTCGAACAGATTCATGTCTATAATATATCTAACGGGGAAAGGTTTTTGACTTATTTGATAAAAGGTGCCAAGAATTCTGGAGTAGTAGGGGTGAACGGAGCAGCTGTTCATAAGGCAAAGGTAGGGGATAAATTGATTGTTGCTTCCTATGTCTCGTTGGATGAAGGAGAGATAGATTTTTTTATGCCGAAAATTTTACTGGTCGATGAAGACAACAAAATAAAAGAGATAAAATAAAATTTTTCAAACGCGGTGAAGAACCTTTGACCCAGATATAAAAAAGGAGGAGTTGAGCGGCGAGGGATTGCATGAGAAACTTGCTGAATCCTCCGATGTGATAAATAGGGATCTTCTCAGTCTTGCTATTTTAATGCCCATTCTTTAAGCTTCTCGTATTCTACCTCACCGCAGATAACGTCGTTGGTTTCTGTGTTAAAAAACGTGGGCGTTCGCAGCTGGCCTCCACATTTGGGGGCGATGATCGGCTTGTAAGAGCGCATCAAATCTGCATTTTTTTCGTTATGCCAGATTTCGAGTCTTTCTAGCTTAATGTCTGTCTCTTTTTCTAATTTATCTACATAAGGCATCATATTCTTGCAATGAGGACATTCCCTGGCCCAAAACATTATTCGTTTATGCATGTTTTTTTCTCCTTACGAAAAGCCCACACCAGCACTTTCCATCCTCTTTATCTTTATATGTTTCGTGGATAAGAAAATTGCAGGGACAGACGAGCTTTAAATCTTCCACAAAATCCTTTGTGATTAGTCTGCAAGGGCAGTATTTCAGGCTATGATTTTGCTCGTTATTGAATAGTCCATCCAGGAGCATCTTGACTTTTTCTCTGTCAGGACTAACTTGGAATTCATTATTTTCTGTGAATCTTTCAATTGACTCGAGAAATTTTTCCTTATCAAACTCAACTTCAGTCATGCCGCTTATCTTCTTTGCTTCTTCGGAAGAGATTTCTACATAGGCGTTCTTTACCAAGCAGGTGGGGCATATCTCTGGAGGTTTCACTCCATAGTGGATGTCATTACATATAAAACAACGCCAATATTTCTTCATTTGATGAACTTTTAAAAATACTTGTAAAACTATCTAACGGATGACTGAATTAGCCCTTCTTGGCCATTTCCTGTTCCATTTCCGATTTTCTTGTGCAGTAGTAACCATTCTTGAGGCTCATTTTTTGATAGATAGGGCACTTGGGACAGTCGCATCCTTTTTCTTCTGTGATTATTTTGCTTTTTCCAACTAAGGGGTGACAGAAGCCTGTTTCTTTTTCTTCAGCTACAAAAGTCGGGCAAGTCTTGCAGATGCACATGTCTTTAACCATTGGGAGCTTCTCTTTCATTTCTTTGATCATTGTATCTGCTTCTTCCTCTGTTTTGCCCATTTTTTTCATGAGCATCTTTTTGACCATATCTTCTTGGCTCATTTTTTTCTTGGGAGCTTGGGCTCCCTCTTTTTGGCCAGAGGCAAAGCCAAATTCGGCCATCATCAGTCCTAAAAGACCACATCCACTCTTTTCGAAAAATTCTCTTCTTTTCATGGACAAATCCCTCCTTTTTTTATTTTATTTAATACAAAAAATTCATCAATTGTCAAATATATTTAGAATTTGAGGTTTGACCCCATTGCTTTACAGAGTTTTTAAGTAGGCTATAAGATCAGCGATTTCTTGTTGAGAGAGAGAAACAAAAGAGGGCATGGCGAGAAAAGGTGTTTTAAGTTGCTTTTTGATATTCTCAACATTTGCTGGTCTTTTGCTGAATGGGAGCCTTTCCTTTTGCAATATGTTTTTTAGGCCTGGCCCATGTTTGTTTTCTTCCTTGTCTGCATAGTGACAAGAGAGGCATTTACTTTTGAAGAGGGCAGCACCTTTTTCTGCGTTCCCTTGATGCAAAGTTTGAGATGGCTCTGATATTTCTGAGGATTTGGCTTTTGCCCCTAAAGTTCTTAAAAAGAAAAAGCCCGCCGAAGTGCTAAACACCATAAAACTCAAGACTAAGACAATCATCCCCATTATGGGTACAAATCTGAGAAATTGTTTATAATATTGAACAATGGAGATCTTTAAAATAAAGACAATAATAAGTGCTAAAGACAAAACTCCGTGCAAGACAGCTCTTGTCGAGATCTGATCTCCAACCATGGCCCAGTATTTTATACAGAAATAGCTTATAAATAAGAGGAGGCCGGTAAAAACAAAACCAGCAACTCTGTGCATTTTTCTTAAGAGTTGGGCGCTGACTTTTCTTTCTGCCTTTCCCATTAGACTTAACATAGTGATGACTGCAATCAATGCTGCTAAAATAAAAAATACAGCGAGGATTGACTTAACCATAAATAAAGACATGAATTTTTCCTCTTCTTAGGTTAAATGTGCTTGTCTATCTTTGAATAAAATTTCGATTTACAAAAGAATTCGCGGGACAATCAGTTAGGGCTCTTCTATCCTGCGAGCACATTGAGACTTTAACTCTGAAAAGCTATTTCTTTTTCTTTATTCAGCAGCACCAATTTCACAGTAGTACATCTTTTCCAGTCTATAATCCGAGGCCAGTGGACATGCTCCGCAAAGGCATCCGTTTTTTACTAACTCGCAACTACTCTTTCCTTTCGCACAGAAGAAGCCTTCCATGTTGTCTTTCATGCATTGATTATGAGTGGGACATCCTCCGCATATACATTTTTTCAAATTTTCGGGAGTATCGGGAACTTTTGCCATTTATTTCCTCCTTATATTTTAGTTATTTTCCAGATATTTCCTCCAGATTTTTCTGCTTTTTTAAATCCAACCTCACCATGGAGATCGGTGAAGTATAAACCGTCAGGCCCAAAGGCCAGTCCACAGACGCTTGCCGGACCTTGGCCTGAGTAAACTACGAAATTATTCAAGTATGTGACATTGTCGCGTTCATCTATAACCATTTCAACGATTTTCTTACCTTTATCTGTTTTTCCTTCATGATAGGCATGGCCGAACAGAGCCACAAAGAGATGATCCTTATAATCCGGTCCGATCTGGTCCCCAGCAAAATCAATAGCAGTTGGAGCCTGGGTATACCACCAGAAAAAAATCGAATTAGTCCTCATGGATTGGGGCCATCCATAATTTTCACCGGGAATGATCTTAGCAACCCTATCGTCTACTGCTGGCCCATTGTCCGAGATATATAGATGATTGTCAGATTTTCTCCAAGCTGCACCAAAAGGATTTCTCAAGCCTTTGGCGTAGATATAACTCCCTGGTGTAGGATTGTCGGAAGGAATTGAGCCGTCAAGGTTCATCCGAAGGATTTTTCCTCGTAGGTCGTTATCATCTTGGGCTACATCTGGATTTATCATTCCGTCGCCAATATTGACATAAAGCTTTCCATCATGAATAGTCAATGCTTGCACCTGATGAGCAGCGTTGATTGATGGGATATTATCTATGATAGTTTCGGCTTTTTCTGCCTTTAGGCCGTCCTTGGTTGAGAATTTGACGACTTTGTTCTTGAATGATTCGCCTTCCTTGTAGAGCATGGAGGCGAAGACATCTCCATTTTCGTGAGCAACAATACCAATCACACCTGATTCGCCCGTTCCTGGCATCATGTAATTGGGATCATAGTTAAGCAAGTTATCTGAAAAGGTGAAGACATTTAATTCTTGAGTTATTACCTTGATACTCCCGTAGAGTTCAGTCACGTAAAAGAAAGGTGCGGATTTTTGTGGTTTAGGGTTAGGCACAAAAGCCAGGTTGACTGGAAGGAGGAGGCCGGAAACAGCTTTTTCGATTTTAAAGCCATCTCGTACTTGCCAATTTTTGTTTTCAGGCATAAGCCACCCCCTCAATTCTGTTTTTTCAGCCAAGAGTGCCGATGAAAATTAAATCTAAGTTTTGTTCCCATAAAGTTTTGATCTTTGTTTTGAATACCGCTACAAAAATTAATATGAACTATCTATTTTGTCAAGTTTTTTTATAAACATTTTTAAATTTTGCGCTCAGGATTTTAAAAGTTACTTTTCAAATTAATATTTATTTCCTTTTTTCTCTGAATTTCCTTCCATTTGCATAAGAAAGAAATTCTTATGCTCGATGAACCGCCTTGATATAGATATTTGGGTCGAGCATAACCTCAACAAGAGAGGGGAGTGGTGAGTCTAAGGCCTTCTTGACCGCTTCGTCCAGTTTTTCGGGATTAGAAACACGGATTCCCATTCCTCCTGCCGAAGTGGCCATATCAGCAAAGTTGGGATTTGGAAAAGAAACACGGTATTCAGGATAACCATATTCCTCTTGCTCTTTCTTTATGTTTTTAAGCTTTCCATCATTAAAGACGATTACCGTGATTGGCAGTTTATTGTGAACTGCAGTTGTAAATTCCATCCCAGCCATCCCGAACCCACCATCGCCTGTTATGGCAATAACTTGACGTTCCGGCTGGGCGAATTGGCAGGCTACTGCTGCTGGAACCCCGAATCCCATGCCAGCCATGTTTGCACAGAGCAGGGTCTGCTGCCCTTCGCACATAAATCGCTTATAAAACCAGTAGATATGATCGCCCACATCTGAACAGATTAAGGCATCTTGAGCTGCTTGTCTTTTTAATGCCTGTACTACGGCACCCGGAAGAATCGGTTTCTGCTTATTCCGCGCGTCTTCCTCGATAAGCTCTTTATATTTAGTATGAGCCAGTCGTATCGCCTCCAGAAAATCAGGTTCAAATTTTCTTTTTTGCGTTGTCTTCTTCAGCATCTGAATCACACGGTGAGCATCTCCTACAATTCCGATCTTTACCGGAAATGTTTTTCCGACTCTTGTGGCATCGATATCGACTTGGATCACATCAATTTTGGGAACAAGGTTGCGCTGCCTGAACCCACTGCCTAAAATGATGATTAGATCCGATTTTGCCACTATTCTGGGAGCAAATTGGTTTCCGATCGACCCTAAGACTCCCAGGACAAGCTCGTCAGACTCAGAAACTATCCCTTTTGCCCGAGAAGTGGTAGCAATGGGAGCTCCGATATGGCGGGCAAGATCAAGGAGATCTGGCCCGCAGTGGCGAGCACCCCACCCTGCAAAAAGGAGAGGTCGCTTACTTTTGGCTATAAGTTTTGCTGCTTTTTTAATGGATTCGCCGGGGTAGAGATCAGGTTTGAAGAGATGAGCATCTGGCGGCCAGATGGACTCATCCAGAGGCTCTACAAGAGCATCGGTTGGTAAACTTAAAGCTGATGGGCCCGGAGTTGCATAGGCTTTTTTGATGGCAAGGTTAACAACATTAAGGGCTTGTCCAGGACTTCCAATCATTTCCGCATAGACACAAAAAGTCTTAAATATGTCGACTTCAGCTATTTCTTGAAGAGACTCGCTTCCTAGAAAGACCGCTGGTACCTGCCCAAGTAAGGCTAGAACTGGCGCTCGATCAGTAGCAGCATCGACGATGCCCGTGATAAGATTTGTCGCCCCTGGCCCGGCAATGGACATACACACGCCCAGGTCGCCTGTTAATTTAGCGTGTGACGAGGCCATAAAAGCCGCTGCTCCTTCGTGATGAGTTAGTACAAGGTCGATATCCGGGTTCCGGCGGATAGCCTCTGTTAGTGGCAGGTTTGAGTCGCCTGGTATCCCATAGATCCTCTTCACGCCATAAGCCGCGATTTGTTCAACAATCTTGTCTGCTACTGTGGTTTTTGCCCGGGTGATCGTTTCTTCACCTTCGATTACATTAAAAGCTGATTTGGGAGCTCCGCATTGGGGGCACGTCCAGTCCTCCGGAAGCTTATCGAAGGGAACACCTTCCTTGACTTCATCATATATGTAGCCGCATACTGAACATTTCCATTTTTTCATATTCCCTCCTATTTTCTAGCCAGAATAATGAATACGTAGAAAACAAAGAACAGGGCCAGGCCGATGATAAAAAATAAAGGCTGACCGTTCTTTTTCTCAGGTAAGAATTCTTTGACGATAATATAGAGGAGTATTCCTGCAATGAAGCTTATGAGGATATTATTAATGACCGGTGGAACATGGATTAGGATGGCAAAAATGACTCCCAGGAATGTGGAGAAGGAAAGAGCAATCTTAATCCAAGCTGTAGTTGGGTGCTTCTTTGGTGATGATAACATCATGGACATGGCTTTCCCTGACTCCGGCTCCTGTAATTTTTATAAATTTTGCCTTTCTTTTGAGTTCTTGAATAGTTTTGCAGCCCGCATAACCCATTCCAGCCTTAAGTCCTTCAACCATCATTTGAATGATATGAGCAGCGCTGCCTTTATAGGGCACTCTGCCCTCTATTCCTTCTGGGGCGATTTTGGCTTCGCTTGAGACCAGATCCTGAAAATATCTATCCCGACTTCCTTCCTTCATGGCTTCTATTGACCCCATACCGCGATAAGTCTTATAAGAACGGCCTTGATAAATCACCACTTCCCCAGGAGATTCTTCCGTTCCGGCTAGGACGTTGCCGAGCATGACTGAACTTGCACCGGCAACAATAGCTTTGGTGATATCCCCTGAAAACTTTACGCCTCCATCAGCGATAATTGGGATATTCTTCGCCTCTGCTACTTTGTAGACATCTGCTATGGCTGTGATCTGAGGAATTCCAGCCCCCGTGACAACTCTGGTTGTGCAAATAGAGCCTGGGCCAACTCCAACCTTTACTGCGTCCACTCCAAGTTCAAGGAGCTCTTTGGCAGCTTCTGTTGTGCCGATATTTCCGGCTACAAGCTCTTGTTTAGGGAATTCCTTTTTAAGCATTTTTATCGTATCCATAACTCTCTTGGAATGCCCGTGGGCTGTATCTACAACCAGTACATCAAGCTTTGCCTCGATTAGAGCTTTGGCTCTTTCCAGGGTTTCAGCTGCCACGCCTACGGCAGCGCCAACCCTTAAGCGGCCAAATTCATCTTTTGAAGCATTAGGGTACTGAATTCTCTTGAGGATATCTTTGTAGGTGATCAATCCTTTAAGGGAAAAATTCTTATCCACCATCATGATCTTTTCGATTTTGTGTTTATGGAAGAGTTTCTCCGCTTCTTCAAGAGATGTCCCTAACGGCACGGTCACTAAATCCTTGGTCATGGCTTTTTCTATGGCCAGGTTGAGGCGTGTTTCAAACCTGATATCTCGGTTGGTTAAAATACCTACCAGTTTATTTTTTTCATCAGTTATAGGAAGCCCCGAGATTTTATATTTTTTCATAACTTCCTTGGCTTCAAATATTTTGTTATGAGGTCTCATCGTGATAGGATCAACAATCATTCCACTTTCGTAGCGCTTGACTTTGTCCACTTCTTCTGCCTGTTTATCCGCGGGCATGTTCCTGTGGATGACTCCTAGCCCTCCTTGCTGAGCTAAGGCGATTGCCATTTTTGATTCTGTGACAGTATCCATGGCTGAGCTGACGATCGGGACGGAGAGGTTGATGTTCCGACTGAACTTTGTTTTTGTATCAACATGAGCGGGAATCGTACGAGACTTTGCAGGGAGAACAAGCACATCGTCGAAAGTCAGTCCTTCTTTCATTTTTTGATTTAACATTTTTTCCACCTCATTTTTTCTTTTTTTTCTTTTTCCTCTTTTTTGGAATTAAGGATCTTGCTTGCTTGGCTCTTGCGGCTTGGGAGCCTTGAGGACGCTGGTAGTACAGAGGTTGTTCTCTTCTTTCTGGTAGTTCTTCTTCTTTTACAGGTTGGAGAAGGAAAAGATAACGGATGGATTCTTCTTCAATTCTATCCATCATTGCCTGAAACATATCGTAACTTTCTTTTTTGTATTCAATTAGAGGATCCTTTTGAGCATAGCCTCGAAGGCCAATCCCTTCCTTTAGATAATCCATAGCTAACAGATGATCCTTCCACTGGGAATCTAAGATCTGAAGCGTGATGATTCTCTCAAATTCCCTCATGCGGGCTTCGCCCATGAGATCTTCTTTCTTATTATAGATATCTTTTAGAGCCTTGGAAATTTCATCTATTAATTCCTGATAATTTATTGTATCCCAATCTATGTTTAATTCCTTAATGTCCAGACCAAATTGGCTGGCAATTGCATTCCTAAATCCTTCTACGTCCCAATCTTCGGGGGGCTTGTCCTTATTCGTATGATTATCCATAATCCATTCGACAAGGGTGACGATCAATCCCTGGATAAATTCTTTCATGTTTTTTCCATGAAGGATATCTTTTCTCTGGTTGTAGATGCTCGCTCGCTGTTTGTTCATCACATCGTCGTATTCCAGGAGATGCTTTCGTATGGAAAAATTCTGGCCTTCAACTTGCTTTTGGGCTCTCTCGATGGCTCTGCTCACCATTTTGTGTTCGATGGGAACTCCCTCTGCCATGCCAATCCTGGACATCAAACCTGATATTCTGTCGCTGCCGAATATTCGCATCAGGTCATCCTCCAGAGATAGATAAAAGCGAGAGGAGCCGGGATCTCCCTGCCTTCCGGATCTTCCTCTAAGCTGATTATCGATTCTTCTGGCTTCATGTCGTTCAGTGCCAATAATATGGAGCCCGATTAAATCAACGACTTTATCATGTTCTTGTTGAACGATATCACTCACTTCTGCCAGGGCTCTTTCCCATTCCTCCTGAGAGGCTTTTGTGGGATCAATTCCTTTTTTCCTTAGATTCTCTGAAGCTAAATAATCTGGACTTCCTCCCAAGAGGATGTCCACACCTCGGCCTGCCATGTTGGTGGCGATCGTTACTGCTCCCATGCTTCCCGTCTGAGCAATGATCTGAGCTTCCATCTCATGATACTTTGCGTTTAAGACGTCATGCTTTATTCCTCCTTTTCTCAGGAGTGAGCTCAGATGTTCTGAATTTTCAATGGAAATTGTGCCTACCAGTACAGGCCGACCTTTTTTGTTGTTCTCGATGATTTCTTCAACAACAGCACCCCATTTTTCATTTTTAGTTCGGTATATCACATCCTGGTGCTCATAACGGAGAAGAGGTTTATTGGTGGGGATTTCCACCACATCTAGCTTATAGATGGACAGGAATTCTGTGGCTTCTGTTACTGCCGTGCCAGTCATACCAGCCAGTTTGTCATATAACCGAAAATAATTCTGAAAAGTAACGGAGGCTAAAGTTTGATATTCTTCCTCTATGCGCACCCTTTCTTTGGCCTCAAGGGCTTGGTGCAGACCATCGCTGTAACGTCGTCCTGGCATTAGACGACCCGTGAATTCATCCACGATTATCACTTTTCCGTCCTTGACCATGTAATCCACATCCTTTTTGAACAGGTGATGCGCTTTTAATGCCTGGTTTATATGATGGACCAAGTCCATGTGAGCTAGGTCATACAGGTTAGGAACTTTGAGAAATTTTTCGGCCTCAGCCACACCGTCTTCTGTTAGAGTGGAGGTTCTTGTTTTTTCCTCTACCTGATAATGTTGGTTATTGCGAAGACGGCGGATGAAACTGTCCACACGGTAATAAAGAGAAGTCGACTCTTCTGTAGGACCCGATATGATGAGGGGAGTCCGAGCTTCATCAATAAGAATGCTGTCCACTTCGTCTACGATGGCATAGTTGTGTTTTCTCTGAACAAGATCGGAAAGACGAAATTTCATATTATCCCGCAAGTAGTCAAACCCGAATTCATTGTTGGTTCCGTAGGTGATATCTTTTCGGTAGGCCTCCTGTCTTTCAAATTCATCCATATCATGCTGAATCGTTCCTACTTCAAGACCGAGAAAATTAAAGATTGGGCCCATCCACTCTGTGTCTCTTTTGGCAAGATAATCGTTCACTGTGACGATATGAACGCCATTTCCTTCCAGCGCGTTCAGATAGGCAGGAAGCGTAGCAACCAGAGTCTTTCCTTCCCCTGTCTTCATCTCAGCTATTTTCCCCTGGTGAAGAACAACGCCGCCCATAAGTTGAACATCAAAGGGACGCATATTGATGGTCCTTTTACCGACTTCGCGGACGACTGCAAAAGCTTCGATGAGAAGGTCATCAAGAGTCGCTCCTTGCCCTAATTTTTCTTTAAATTCTGCTGCTTTCGCCCGAAGCTGATCGTCGCTTAGTTTTTGTATCTGAGGCTCGAGCTCGTTTATAGCAGCGGCATAGGGTTGGAGCTTTCTCAGATCTCTTTTGTTTTTAGTGCCGAAAATTTTTCGAATCAGCAATTTATACATTTGAGTATTTTGTAACAGAAAGGCTTTCCCTTGTCAATTTAACGCACGTAGGGGCTTGATTCATCAAGCCCGCACTTATAGTCTGACCCCCGGTTTGTTGACAGGGAAAAAATAATCCTATATTTTTAACGAATCCAGAATGCCAAAAAAAGAATTTTCAGCCCTCAAGATGTCGAATAAAACAAGGAATATTCTCATCCTCATTCTCGTTTTTTTATTTTTCTCTTTCGTTTATCAATATTTTGTGAAAAAAGACATGATAGATTTTGCTGTTTGCTATCAAGGAGGAGAAAGAATTATTAATGGTGAAATCCTATACCGAGTTTCAGATGGTCATCTTCAGTATAAATATTCTCCCGCTTCGGCTGTATTTTTTTCTTTATTTACTCTTTTCCCTTATGAGGTAGCTAAATACATCTGGTACTTATCAGAGATTATTTTTTTATTCCTCAGTTTGTTCATATCTTATGATATTCTTCCTTCCAAGCAGAAGAAAAAAGGACTAGTCCTTATCTTTTCCTTTCTCGCCCTGGTCAAATTTTTTGGCCGAGAAATAGAACTGGGGCAGGTGAATATTTTTATTTTTTTCCTGTTGATAATGATGGTTAAAGCTTTGCTTAATAAGAATGATGTAAAAGGAGGCCTGTTTTTGGGTCTATCTTTAATTTTTAAGCCCTACGGATTGGTATTTTTGCCCTATTTCATCCTAAAAAAAAGGTTTAAGCCGATTGCTTCAGGATTTGGAACGGTTATCATCGGGCTTACCTTGCCTATGATTTTTTATGGCTTGAGAGGGAATATAGTTGTTTTAAAGGAGTGGCAAAAAACTTTATCTCAGTCTACTCCTGGCCTTATTGATCAGTATGATAATGCTTCTATCTTTGCCTTCTTTTTAAAAATAGTGCCTGATGAGAGTAGAGAACTAGCATTTATATTTATTATTTGCTCCGGCCTACTTATCGCTTTTTCTTTGCTGTGGATGATGATCTTAGGAAAGAGAGAGAATCTGAAGAAGCCTGAAATTCTTGAGTATTCGTTCTTATTCGTCTTAATTCCGCTTTTCTCTCCCTTAGCCTGGTACTATAATTACCTTTACTCCATTCTGGCTATCGTTTTTCTGATAAATTACATTGATAAATTTCCCAAAGTCCTGAAGTATTTATTAATAGCAAATCTTATTATAATTGGAGGAAGTCTTAGAGAAGTATTGGGGAAAGATGCTTTTCGCTTTTACACAGGATATTCATTGGTTGTGATAAGCTATTTGATAGTCCTTTTTCATCTTTTTTATTTAAGAGTTAAAATTAAACTGGGCCACCAAACCGGGGTCAGACCTTTAAAACTTTTATAATTTAAGTAAACTTGGTTTAGACCTTTCAAGCCTCTATAATTTAAGCCTTTTTTGGTTTTTGCTCAGAGGTTTAACTTTTTTTACCATACTGATAAACTCTTAAATCACAAAATTCATTAGATTCCGCCCCGATTGATATTTCTTAACTTTATTAATTTTTCCTGATCCCCATTGATTTTTCCTTCAGTTTAGTTTATTATCAGTTGCAATAATCTTGAGAACAGTTCTCATTTAGAAATTAAGGAAAGGAGAGCTGTAGATTTAAAATGATCAGCTTGATTCAGGCCCCTTCTGATACGCCACTGAGAATTGCGGGTATTTCTGGTGGCCATGGAGTACGCAGAAGGCTTCTTGCTTTGGGTTTTCACAAGAGTGATATTATTGAATTGGATTCGCGAGGCATCCTTCGTGGCCCTGTTCTGATAAAGAATTTGACTTCTGATACATCTGTTGCCTTAGGTAGGGGAGTAGCTCAAAAAATTTTAGTTGAGATAATTGACGAAAGAAAATAGATTCCCAGATATTGTATTAATAGGACAGCCAAATTGTGGCAAAAGTACACTATTTAATGCCATTGCTGGCCTGAAGGCGCAGACGTCCAATTTTCCTGGCACGACGGTTAAACACACCCACAGTAAGGTCAATGTTGAGGGGAAAGTTTTAAACATCATTGATCTGCCGGGGACCTACTCTCTGAATCCTTCTGATCCGGCTGAAAAAGTTGTCCTCACCCATTTATTCTTGGAAAAGCCGGATTTAATTGTCAATGTGGTGGATGCTTCCATCCTTGGCCGAAGCCTTGAACTGACTCTGGAACTCATCGAATTGGAATACCCTGTTGTGGTTGCCTTGAATATGATTGATTTGGCAGAGAAAAAAGGCGTGGAGATCGATCGCAAAAAACTCGAGAAACTTCTCGGAGTTCCTGTGATTCCTACTGTAGCTTCCCATGGCCGGGGGATAAAAGAGCTTCTGGATGTTTCCCTACAATCTCTGGAGAAAGGATTATCTGTCTCCCATATAAAATGGTCTCGGGATGTGGAAGATAAAATTGAAGAAATGGAAGATCATTTGCCCGAGGATTTTCCTATCGTCGGCAACAAAAGATTCACAGCTATAACTATGATAAGCTCCAGCAAACTTCTTTTTGATAAGATGCTCAAGGATATAAATCCTGCTCTTAAGATGGTTCTTGATAGAGTGAGGAGAAAGCTTGAGACCATGCACAACGCTCCTGCTTATGAAGTTATCGCGGCTGAAAGGCATCACCTGGCTTTTAAAATTTTTGAAGAAAGCAGCCGTGTGATAAGGGGAAAAAGAATCAGTATGCTGGATAGAGTGGATGATGTCATCATGCATCCCTTTTTGGGGTATCTTATTCTCCTGGCGGTTTTTCTTGGCTTTTTCTTCGTTATCTTTAATATCGGAAGTCCGTTAGAAGAGCTTCTTCTCGGTCCCTTGGATAGTTTTAGAAACTTTCTTTCGCTGAAGCTCGGTGCAGGTGTCGTTTTTTATGTAGTCGACGGTCTCCTTCAAGGCATAGGAGGAGGAGTGGCCATTGTTCTACCTTATTTTATTCCTCTTCTTTTTCTCATGTCTTTCTTGGGGGATGTAGGCTATCTGGCAAGGGTGGGTTTCCTGATGGATACTTTTATGCACCGGATTGGACTTCACGGCAAATCTGTTTCTCCTCTCATTCTCGGTTTTGGCTGCAATGTTCCGGCAATTGTTTCAACCCGGATCTTGGAATCCCGAAGGGATCGAATCGTCACCTCTCTGCTCATCCCATTTATTCCCTGTTCTGCCCGGACAACGATCATACTGGCTCTGGTGGCTTTTTACTTGGGTCCTTTCTGGGCCCTTGGTTTCTACCTGTTCAACATCCTTTTGTTGGGTGTTCTTGGCCGGATGATTACCTTATTTTTTAAGACTCCTTCTCCAGGATTGATTCTTGAGATTCCTTCCTTGAAGATGCCCTCGCTTAAAAATATGATGAGAAATACCTATTTTCAGCTCAAGTCTTTTCTTAAATTTGCCTGGCCAATCCTGATTGCTGGAAGTGTTGTTTTGGGGCTGCTTCAGTATTTTAATCTCGATAAATTCATAAACCTCGTCCTCTCTCCCCTGGTTGAAAAAGGGCTTGGTCTCCCCCAGGAACTCGGAGTGACTCTTGTGTTTGGTTTTTTAAGAAAAGAACTCTCTTTGATTATGATGCTTCAGGCCCTTGGAGTAAGCTACCAGGATTTGATGACCATAATTTCCAGGGAACAGCTTATCGTTTTCACTGTTTTTATAAGCTTTTTCATTCCCTGCCTTTCTACTGTGGCTATCCTTTGGAAAGAAGTAGGAAAGAGGGTGGCTTTTATCTCGATGGGCCTAAACACAGGCGTGGCAATAGTAATTAGCCTGCTTGTTAGATTGATTTTAGCAATATAGATTAGAATCTATTTTTCCCCCTCAAGGAAAACTGTTGCAACCGCATATTCTTTCAGGTGAGAGATGGAAACATGGGCTTCGACAAAGGATAATCTTTCCCTTGATTTTATCTCTAACTGAGGCTTTCCAGAGGGAAGGTTAAAAAGCTCAACTTCTTTCCAGCTTATCCTTCTTCCTATTGCTTTAAAAAAGGCCTCTTTGGCAGCAAAGCGGGCTGCTAAATGCTGGTATTTGTTTCTTTTTTTTAGACAATAACTGACTTCACGGGAAGTGAAGATCCTATCCAAAAATTTAGGATTTTTTTCCGCTATTTTTTTGACACGTTCCACTTCGATTATATCGATTCCGATTCCCTTTACCATATTGATCTCCCGATTTTAGTGGATCTTGTTTATCGTATGTTTTATTAAGCATATATTATATTGTTTTGTACTTAAAGTTTTTCTTTTCATGATCTATTCAGGCTTGATGAATCAGACACATGCAATTCCTTTTTTATATTCAACCAGTGGGCTTGATAAATCAAGCCCCTACAAATTTATTCTAATAGGATTTGATAAATTAAATCCCTACAAAAATGGTAGGTTTGATAAATCAAGCCCCTACAAATTATTTAATTCGCTGATGAGAGCCTGGGTGGCTTTCGCCCCGATTATCTTTGCCAAATCCTCAGGTGCAGCCTTTTTTATCTCTTTTAGGTCTTTATATTTATCAAGTAAGGCGGCTTTCCTCTTTTTGCCTAAACCTGGAATATTATCAAGCCGGGATTCGAAGCTTCTCTTTTCTCTTCTCAAGCGGTGAAAGGAAATAGCAAAACGGTGAGCTTCGTCTCTAATATTCTGGAAAAGTTTCAAGGCAGGTGAAGTTCTCTCTAAACTTATGCCCTTTTTTCGATCAGGAGCGAAGATAATTTCTTCCTTTTTTGCCAGCGAAACTATGGGTAGATTGCCCACTCCTAACTCTTCAAGGGCTCCTCTGGCTGCATTAAGCTGACCTTTTCCTCCATCAACCAGAATCAAATCCGGAAAGTCTTTCTTTTCTTCCAGAATTCTTTTGTACCTTCTTCGGATGACTTCTTGAAGGCTGGCAACATCATTCGGTCCTGCCACAGTCTTGATTTTGTATTTCCTGTAATCATTTTTCTGAGGTCGTCCATTCTCGAAGACGACCAGTGAGCCTACGGATTCTTCACCTCCAATATTAGAAATATCAAATCCCTCGATGCGGCCGGGGATGGATTTTAAATTAAAGATCTTTTTTATCTCCATCAGTGGCGCGAGTCCTTCATATTTTTTCCGAAGTAGAATTTCAGCATTACTGCTAGCAAGATCCACTAACTTTTTATTCTTTCCTTTCCGAGGGACGATGATTTCAATTTTCCGCCCCCTCAGGTTCGAGACACTTTTTAATATCCCGTCTTTTTCCTCTGGTGCGAACGGCAAAAGAATTTTATCCGGCATGCTCTTTCTGTGTTTATAAATTTTTTTTAGATAATTGGAGAGTATTTCTTTGTCAGCAATATCTCCCTTCTCCTGAAAAAATATATCCTCTGATTCAATAACTTTGCCTTTTCTCATGAAAAAAACATAAAGGGCTACGTTTTTATTTTCTCTTGAGTAACCAAAAATGTCCTTATTTTCCATTCCTACTGAAATAAGCTTGGGTTTTGCTTTAATCTCCTCTATGGTGCGAATGATATTTCTCCAGTGCGCAGCTTGCTCAAATTCTTGGTGAGCAGCAGCTTCCTGCATTTTCTTTTTTAGAATTTTCAATAATTTTTCTGTTTTTCCTTCAAGAAAGAGGAAAGCATTCTTGATACTCTCCCTGTAGTCTGTTTCTGAGATGTATTTAACACAAGGAGCTGAACACAGCTTTAGGTCATAATCAAGACAGGGTCTTTTCCTCTTTCCTGGAACAGATTCCTGGCAGGTTCTCACTCCAAAATACTTAGCGCTGAGGTGAATTGTGTTTCGAGCCTGGTGAGCAGGACTGAAAGGGCCGAAATATTTAGCCCCGTCTTCCTCAACTCTCCGTGTTAAATATATTGCGGGGAATTTCTCCTGAAGCGTCAATTTCACGTAAGGGAAGCTCTTGTCGTCTTTAAGCCTGAGGTTGAACCTGGGCTGGTGTTGACGGATGAAATTGTTCTCGAGGAAAGCGGCCTCTTTCGCAGAGTCGGTAAGGATAAAATCGATCTCTTCGGTTTCAGAAAGAATTTTTTTTATTTTCACATCAGAAGTCGGAAGAAAATAAGACTTGACTCTATCCTTTAGAGAACGTGCTTTCCCGATATATATGACCTTGCCTCCTTTGTCTTTGAAAAAATAAATACCCGGCTTTTTTGGCAGGTTCTTGCTCTCTGATTTTAAGTCGCTCATAATCTCCAGTTTTTTTTGCGTCATACCATAGTTTTTATAACTGAAGAAAGCTTAATGCCTCTTCACTTTAAGTTTATTATCTTCATCATAAGTTTTTAAAACCAAGGCAGGCTTCGTGCCTCATCATAAACCTGTCTCTAATTCTCTTTTTTTCAGTCTCGTGAGCTCATCCCTCAATCGAGCTGCTTTTTCAAACTCCAGGTTTCTGGCCGCTTCTTTCATCAATTTTTCAAGACTCTCTATTTTTTCTTTTCGCTTCTGAGGCGAAAAATATATATCTTTGTCTTCAGAAACCCGAGAGTAATCAATGTAATCTCTTTCGTAGATGCTGGTCAAAACTTCATCTATTCTTTTTTTGATGGAATGAGGAGTGATATTGTTTTTTTTGTTATATTCTTGTTGAAGTTTTCTCCTTCTGTTTGTCTCTGAGATGGCTCTTTTCATGGAGGCTGTCATGACATCTGCATACAGAATGGTTTTGCCCGCCACATTCCTGGCTGCCCGTCCAAAAGTCTGTATAAGTGAGCTTGTAGAACGGAGGAACCCCTCTTTGTCAGCATCCAGGATAGCGACCAGAGAGACTTCGGGTAAATCGAGTCCTTCCCTCAAGAGATTTATGCCTATTAGAGCATCGAATTTTCCTTTTCTGAGGTCTCTTAGTATTTTAACCCGGTCCAATGTATTAATTTCTGAATGGAGATAGCGAACTCTGAGTCCAAGCTCATGGTAATGACGCGAGAGGTTTTCAGCCATTTTTTTGGTCAATGTCGTCACCAACGTTCGTTCACTCTTTTTGGCTCTTTTTGTTATTTCGGCCATCAAATCATCGACCTGACCTTTGATAGAGCGGACCTCGACATCAGGATCTGTGAGTCCCGTAGGCCTAATGATTTGCTCAACAACCTTCTTTCCTGTTTTATTTAGCTCGTAGGGGCCTGGAGTGGCCGAGACATAAAGGACTTGGTTCACTCTGCTTCTGAACTCTTCAAAATTAAGAGGTCGGTTGTCAAGAGCAGATGGCAGGCGAAAGCCATGCTCGATAAGTGTTTGCTTTCGGGAGCGATCGCCGTGGTACATTCCTCCAATCTGAGGTACGGTGACATGGGATTCATCAATGATGATCAGGAAATCAGAAGGAAAATAATCGAGAAGCGTATAGGGTGGCTCTCCAGGTTTTCGTAGGCTGAGATAGAGAGAATAATTTTCTATTCCAGGGCAATAGCCGAATTCCCTCAGCATCTCCAAATCATACAAAGTTCTTTCCTCGATCCTGTTTGCCTCGATAAATTTACCCTTCTTGTTGAAGAAGGCAATTCTCTCCTTGAGCTCTTTTTCCACGCTGCGAATGGTATAATCGAGAATGTCGGGAGGAGTGGAGAAGAAAGTTCTGGGATAGATGAGAATTTTATCAAAGGAATCTAAAGTTTTGCCAAGGAGAGGATCAATAGAGGAGATTTTTATGATTTTGCTTTCATCAAGTTCAATCCGGTAGGCGAACTCTTCATAGGAGGGAATAACTTCAATAACATCTCCTCTCACTCGAAAAGTTCCTCTTCTAAAATTGGTTTCTTCTCTTTCGTACTGTATATCGACGAGGTTTTTGAGGATGCTTTTCCGAGTTATATCCTGATTTCTTTCAAGGGTAAAGCTCATGGAATAGTAGGTTTCTGGTGAGCCAATGCCATAGATACAGGAGACAGAAGCGACAACAATAACGTCTCTCCTCTGGAAAAGAGAATTTGTTGCGCATAACCTGAGCCGGTCTATCTCATCATTGATTGTAGCTTCTTTTGCAATGAAAGTGTTAGTGGCTGGAATATAGGCTTCAGGCTGGTAATAGTCATAATAACTGACAAAGTATTCTACGGAATTCTCTGAGAAAAAGTGGCGAAATTCCTGGTAAAGTTGAGCGGCTAGGGTTTTGTTGTGGGAGATAACAAGAACAGGTCTTAAGGCTTTTTCGATGAGGTTGGCTATGGTAAAAGTTTTTCCCGACCCTGTGACTCCCAATAATACTTGATGTTTGGCTTTCTTCTCCAGACCTTCATAGAGTTCTTGGATAGCTTTTGTTTGATCTCCCTTGGGTTTGAAATCAGAAAAGAGCTTAAATTTCTTCATCAGTTCCATTATAGCAAAAATTGAAAGATTAGAGTTCGATCCTTCATTTTTTTATGCCGAAGACCAGGAATGATTGTTACGAGATGCAGGAAAGAGGTGAATTGATGATAATTTTTCAGGCTGCTGCGGTTATTGTTGATAGAAGAGGAGTTCTCGATTAGCTATTAGTTAAGGTTTTGGTATTAATTAACAGAAAAACAGGAGAACTTATTAATAAAATTAAAATCAGACAAGCTCGAATGTCGTTTTTTCCTTAGTCTTATCTTCTTCTTTGATGGCAAGAATATCGATTATTTCTTCAGGGGGTGAAATCTCTTTGAGGTCTTTTTCTATTTTCACGCCACCCATGAACTTTGCTCCCTCCATGATCGATATTTTGGGGGCTTTAAGATCTCCTTTCATCTGACCTTCCTTTGAAATAAAGATCTTTCCTGAAGCGTCAATATTTCCTTCCACGGTTCCGTATATGGTAATATTCTTAGCTCGAATATCAGCTTCGACTTTTGCTCCACGTCCCACTAAGATATTATGATTCGCGAGGTCTATTTTCCCCTTATATTGTCCCTCGATCACAACGTCTTCCTTGCCGGATAATTCGCCTTTCAGAAAAAGAGATGGACCCAAGCGTGCTATGCTTCGGGGAATAACTTCTTCAGGAGAGCTCTTCTTGTTTTTCCCTTCTTGTTTGAGCTTTGGCATTTCGCCTCTCAATTTTCCCCAATTTTTCGTCCGTATTATAATTTCAATCTTTTTATATGTCAACACATTCATTTTATGCTGTGCCATATAAAAAAAGGCAACAAAAGGGGACAGGCCCCTTTTTTCGCCCCCTTTTCGCTCTTGACCTCCATTTTTCCCATGATATAAGCTATAGGAAGGGCGCTTATCCTATGCAAAGAAACTCGATAAAGATAGCATGTATCATTCTCGTTCTATTTTTCCTGGTTTCTTCATACAGATATGAAGCGCTCATCCAGCCTCCAAGCCAGGAGACAGATGCTTATGTAATTTTGCTCCACGGTCTCGGACAGTCGAAGCGTTCAATGGAGAAAATAGGAAAAAGCCTGTCAAATCTTGGCTATAGGGTTGTAAACGTGGATTATCCTTCAACAAAGCATCCCATAGAATTCTTAGCAGATGAAATACTGAGTGATATTATTGAGCCATACAGCAAGCACTCTCAATCAAAAATACACTTTGTAACTCATTCTATGGGGGGTATCGTTGTTCGCTATTATCTAAAAAACCATAAATTGCCCAATCTTGGACGGATTGTTATGATTAGTCCGCCCAATCAAGGGAGTGAGTTAGTGGCTAGACTTGGCGATAGCTATGTTTTCAAAAAACTCAATGGCCCAGCTGGCCGCCAACTGGGCACAGATGAACATAGTGTTCCCCTGAGCCTGGGACCTGTTGATTTTGAACTGGGGGTGATAGCGGGCAACAGAGGCTTCAATCCCCTGTATTCTCTGATAGTCCCAGGCCCAGATGATGGCGTAGTCTCAGTCGAACGGACTAAAGTTGCCGGCATGAAAGATTTCCTCATCTTACCTCGAAGCCATGCATTCATCATGAAAAGTGAAGATGTCATACAACAGGTGATTTATTTCCTGGAGCACGGCGTATTCAGAAGGGAAGCCCAATGACAGAAACCGTTGGCCTTCCTTTATGGCTGGTTATTATCGGCGGTGCCTTGGCCGTTTGGGCTCTGCTTGACCACCTGCTCCTGCCCAGTGTCCGGTGGTATTTCCGGCGGCGGGTGAATATAGTCATTAATCAGATCAATAAACGGCTGGACGTGCGCCTTCCAGCTTTTGAACTGACAAAACGCCGCGTAATTATTGATCGGTTGATTTACGACACTGAAGTCCTTGAGGTAGCAAAGAAATATTGCCAAGAACAGGGTGTTCCCAACGAAGTAGCAATGGAAAAGGTGAAGCGTTATGCCAATGAAATCGTGCCCTCCTTCAATGCTTATGTCTACTTCCGGCTTGGCAACTGGCTAAGCAGGTCTCTGTTGAGAGTACTCTACCGCGTTCGTGTTGGCTCTATCGATGAAGAAGGTTTTGCAAAAGTTGATCCCCTATCAAGTGTTGTGTTTGTTATGAATCATCGCAGCAACTTAGATTACATCTTGCTGGCATGCCTGGCGATAAACAGAGTTGCGATGAGCTTCGCAGTGGGCGAGTGGGCGCGAGTCTGGCCCCTTCAGCAGCTAATCCGTATCCTGGGAGGGTATTTCGTAAGACGTGGCTCGGGAGATACCTTATACCGCTCTGTTTTAGCCCGTTATGTGCAAATGGCAACCGAAGGCGGAGTTGTCCAGGCGATATTCCCAGAGGGCAGACTGAGCAAGGATGGCAGATTGGGCGATCCCAAGATTGGTTTATTGGATTATATGTTGCGCAGTTTCGATTCGAAAAAAGGACGTGATCTTGTCTTCATCCCTGTTGGAGTGAATTACGATCGTGTTCTGGAAGATCGCTCATCACTGTTAGGCCTAGATCATGATACTCCAAAAAAATCGAGACTCGGAGTAATCCGAAAAACATTATTATTTATCGTCCATAACCTGTGGCTGATGTTGCGCGGTGGCTGGTATCGTTATGGTTATGCTGTAGTAAACTTCGGAACTCCCATTTCCATGCGATTATATGGGAAGAGATACAATGTTGATTTTCGAAACCCAGACAAGAAAGCGCGTATGGAAAAGGTGAAACTTCTGGCTCAAGATCTGATGCTGGCAGTGGGAAGAACTATCCCCGCAGCACCTGTGTCGTTGGTTGCGTCTGTTTTCGTGGAAAACCCAGATAAGACTTTTTCAAAGCAGGAAATAAAGGCTTGTGTCCAGAGCCTGATCAGCGAGATTGAAGAGCATGGGGCTCGCGTTTATATTCCCCGCAGTGATCATGATTATACGATTGAAGTCGGGCTGCGCATGTTGACTCTGAGGCACCTTGTTCTAGAAGAGAACGACCAGTTCCGGGCAGCACCAGGAGAAATCAACGTTCTGCGCTACTATGTTAATGCAATCGCACATCACGTAAGCTCTGACAAATAGGAGCCGCACAGAAAGCAGGGGGCCATCTCAACATTTTACATTCTTATAAAAATTTTAAATAAAATTTTAATGGCAAATATTGAGATGCTACCCCTTTCTTTCCCTTTGGCGACTGGTCAATACATTAAATTTGACTATTGACTCATTGCTTATTATTTTATAATCAAATGAAATTGATGATATTTTTACTGTGTTTTATAATAATAAAGATTTGTTTCATTTTTGTAGCAATTGATGTTAGCTTGATTTAGATTCAAGCTGTTTAGCAATGATTCAATATTACCCGGAGGAGGATTAATGGAATCAGGAAATATCCCTGTTTTGAGCGTCAATGAGGATACGATTCCCCGCGCCTATGAGAAAGCCATAAGGGAAGTCTGGGAGAAAGGTGCGAGTATCCGGACCGAGTATGATCATCCTGGAGATCCGCCGAGCCGGGATGCGACGGTGATAATCATCGTTCGTAATCCGTTTGGTCAACCTAGATTTCACCGCTCCTTTGCCGATGGTCTGGGTGGGTTGGCTGAGTATGTTATGGAAGTAGTTCATGGCGCCCACGATTACTGGGTCAAGCCGCTGGAAGAAATTTTGAAGGGCACTAAAAGCAAAGACACCCGCTGGACCTATACCTACCATGGTCGGCTCTTTGAATTCAGGATTGAGGATAAGGTAGTAAATCAAATAGGCGCCATGATTGATAAGCTTTCCAAGACCGGTTACACCAGGCGAGCCCAGGCTATAACCTGGAACCCAAAGCTCGATCCGCCCACAGAAGACCCGCCCTGTCTGCAGCGGGTCTGGGGACGAATTTGTGATGATGGAGAAGGGGGGTATATCTATAACATGAATACTCATTGGCGGAGTCGGGATTTATTCAAGGCGTGGTTTGAAAATGTCATCGCCCTGACAACCCTCATGAGAAAAATTGCGGAGGCGATCTCCCAGAGGACGAAAAAAAGGGTGAAACTGGGCAGGTATGTGGATATCAGCGACTCTCTTCATATCTACGGCTCCTATTTTCGGGAGATAGAAGGGGATGCGGAGAAGGGGATTAAGAGTTTCTTTGAGACATTAGCGAGCCGCTCCTTCGAAGAGAGAACCTGGAATTCTGATTTCATAAAACCTCATTTCATTAACGACGGAGTGGGGAAGGGGCTGAGGCCAATGCTGGAAAGAGAGAAAGATATGCCGGAAAAAGTAAGGAAGGCGATAGCGGAAGAGCTCCTATTGATGGAAGAAGAGGATTACTTAGTCTAAAAGGGATTGGAAACCTTTCCCAAAATCTTTTTTTGCCAAGGAGGAAGGAATGAAAATTTTTGAGGAGCTAGCAGATGAAGTCCAAAAAGGTAATTCAGAGTCTGTTGAGGAGCTGACAAAGAGAGCTCTTTCTCAAGATATTTCTGCAGAAGATATTTTGAACAACGGTTTAGTTGCAGGAATGAATATCGTTAGTGAGAAATTTAAAAACAACGAAATTTTTATTCCGGAAGTCCTGATTTCTGCAAAATCAATGTACTCAGGACTGGGTATTATTAAGCCTCTTTTGGCTGAGTTAAATGTCAAATCAAAAGGAAAAGTCGTTATCGGAACTGTAAAGGGCGATTTACATGATATCGGGAAGAATATAGTAGCCATGCTGTTACAAGGGGCTGGTTTTGATGTAGTAGACCTTGGGGCGGATGTTCCTAAAGAAAAATTTTTGGAATTCGTTAAAAATGAGCGCGTCGATATTTTAGGAATGTCAGCCCTTTTGACCACTACTATGATATACATGAAAGAAACAATAGAAGCATTAAAAAATGCGGGTTTAAGGGAAAATATAAAAGTAATAATCGGCGGCGCCCCTGTCACGGAGTCTTACGCTGCCCAAATAGATGCGGATGGATATGCTCCGGATGCTGCATCTGCAGTGGATCTTACAAAGAGACTTCTTGGTGAAACTTAAGCAATAAGGATCACGTCTCAATAAATTAGCTTAAATTCTTAGGAAAGGAAAATAACTTAAAACGAGGAAAAAAAATGGGTATGATGGAAAAAATGATGGATTTCATGACGGGCAAAATGAGTAAAGAAGAAAAAGAGGGCATGATGTCTAAGATGATGGATAAGTTCTTCGCCGATATGACAGTAGAAGATAAACAGAAGATGATGGAGGAGATGATGCCTAAGATGATGGAAGGGGTCAACATGATGGAGATGATGCCTAAGATGATGATGAGCATGATGGGCGGAGGTGAAGGCCAAGACGGAATGAAGGGAATGATGCCCCTGATGATGACGGAAATGATGCCCTTGTGTCTAGTAATGATGCTTCCAAAAATGCCTAAAGAAAATAAAATTGATTTTGTCTTGAAGATGGTTATTTCCCTGATGGAACAGGGTAGCGCTGGGATGTCCGAGGAAGAAAAAAATGATTTTGTTTTGAAAGTAGCCGATAAGGTGAAAACCTGAGATAAAAAGAAAAATTTCACAAAAAATCTTATCCCCAGTATTGTTTTTGCCTGGGATGACATTTTTAAGAATTGAAAAATGCATTAAAAAACGCTAAGATAAAAATCTCTCGTTGGACTTCATATGGCCAGTAAGGAAGCAGACAATCTGAGTGGCATAATTTCGGCACAGGAAGAAAAACATTGTGACGTAATTTCGTTAATATCAATAGATTGAGAAAGAGCGGACATAACTCAGCGTTATATTACGTGAAAAAGGGGAACTCATTAAAAATCAGCAATTTAGCTATCTAACTCTTTTATTTGGTTAGAATTAGCCTTTTCTCGTTAGTGCTCGTCATTAACCAGTATTTCCCATTATTACTCGTTATTTAGCGTTATTTATGTCTACAAGTGGGCACAATTTGGGCACACTCTGTCCATACAAAAAGAATTTGTGCAATTAGCAGATGCAAGGGACTTAAAATCCCTCGTTGGTTATCCAACGTGCCGGTTCGAGTCCTGCCCTCGGCACCATTTTTCTTTCTAATCCCCTGAAAACATAATAATTAACGTAACCACGCCAAAACAGACATAAACAAGCGAAAGCAAACAATTTTGGTCCATTTTGTCATGTTTTCGTCCCTGAGACGTCCCTGAGATTGAAATAGAATTTATAGGATTCGGACTTGTGATTTCTTCCGTGTGTAGGTCGCACTCAAAAAATCGAAAGCGCAGAAAATAAAGATTTTTCCCTGTAAATGTAGGTTTTTCCAGGCGTTCCCCATTTCGATATTTTTGGAGATTTTTGTATATTTCTTAGAGATTTTTGGCGCAGTTTGGGCACAGTTTTTGCTAAATGTAAAATGAATTATCCTATAGCAAAAATCTCGCTCATTCTGTTTTATAGCAACAGATTTCTCATAATTTGAGGTTGCTAAGCCTTTTCGCAGCTATATATCGATACTGGTCAGTCTAGATAATGCTTTTGCCCGTTTTATAATTCCTTTTGCAAGGTCTGAGAAAATTAAGATATGAATAGGCTTTATGAGATACCAATATAGCCTTCCCCATAATCCTTGAGGAAGAAAATAAACATTTTGAACAAGAGCGGTGTCTTCTACAGAAAATTCCAGCCAAGCTTTCCCGGGTAGCTTCATCTGGCTTGAAAGAAGAAGTCTCTTGCCTTCCTTTAGATCTATAACCTTCCAAAAATCCAGGCTATCTCCTGCTCTCAATACAGCCGGATCCCTCCGTCCTCGATTTAAGCCAGGTCCGCCGAAAAGCTTGTCTACGACGCCTCTCAATTTCCATAGCCAATCATATCTAAACCATCCATTCTCCCCGCCGATGGATTGAATAGAAGCAAATATCATTTCTGATGGAATTTTTCCAAAATCATAAACGCTTTTATCAATAAAAACTGCTGCCTCTGTTCGGTCTTGATCTTTTATATCGCATACCTCTTCCGCACTGCTGTCGCACCACCGGCTGATAATCTGTTTTTTTTCAATCTCTCCAAGAGCGGTTTTAACGGCATCTTCATATGAAAGAGGGGAAATATGGGGGAAATACCTCTTTGCATTATCATTTTGGATGACTGTCTCTGATTTTAGCCCCTCGACCAATGCTTTGGCTATCCGATAAGAAACAGGAGTAATGAGTATCAACCAATTAGATGAGAGTCTCGGTGTCAACAAAGGAACAGGAATCAAGACCCTCCTCAGTCCCATAACCTTGGAGGCTCTGATAAGCATATCTTTAAAACTCATCTGGTCAGATCCAATATCTACGACAAGATTCTTCTTTGTATCAAGATCTTTTGCCTGAAATAGGTATCCCAATACATCACTGATACTGATGGGCTGGGTCCTTGTATGAACCAATTTTGGCGTTGTCATCATAGGAAGTTTCTGAACAAGATTGCGGATGATCTCAAAACTTGCGCTGCCTGAGCCGATGATGATTCCTGCTCTAATCCATATGGTCTGGATGGATTCAGGTCGACTGCTGAGGATTTCTCCTGTCTCGATCCGGCTTAAAAGATGCCTGCTTGCAGTATCCTTCCTGCCTAATCCACCAAGATATATAATTCTCTGAACATTGGCATCAATGCAAGCACGAAGGAAATTTTCAGCGCTTAAACGATCGAGC
>Ga0209986_10000430_pt1 | contig 39791 bp, 40 predicted proteins | sample BlataG_FD_183168 | JGI IMG/M metagenome (GOLD analysis project Ga0209986, IMG submission 183168) | Deep subsurface microbial communities from Black Sea to uncover new lineages of life (NeLLi) - Black_00105 metaG (SPAdes) (version 2) | ecosystem: Environmental > Aquatic > Marine > Oceanic >... | reverse complement strand
TCTTTTTATACAATTCTTCCGGTATCGAAAGTGTTATATCTGGCATAATATAAATATAGGCAACCAGTATTTAAATTATTACTCTAATCAAAATATCATTGACTACTTCTTCTTACTGCGGGAATCATCGGATGTATAAACGAAGTTAGTCTCACAGATCACCGGAATTTTTGGATTTTTCATCGCTTTTAACCCTTTTCAACTCTTTTGCAACACTCTTCGCATCCTCAAATTCCGCAGCTACGTTCAGCAAATTACCTTTCGCATCCGTGCCTATTTTCACGCCTACTTCTCTTTCTACACCTTTTATTCTCACCTTCACCTTTCTCTGTTCTCTATTTGCAATGAACCGATGCTTTACTTGCATAACGCGAACACCTAAAGAGCCAAAACTTTTAAGAAAAAAGTTTTATCTTTGGTAAAGCTTTCTTATAAGCCCTTACAAGGCTTGCGGGGTCGTGGGGCAGAGCCCCACAGAAAGAAAGGTTTCTCGTGAAAATCCGTGTAATCTTGTGGTTAATAAAAGGAGCTAAGCATTTATATATAAAATATATTTGAATCTTTTAATAAATAGGATTACAACGCAGGAGAAAGTCATGAGATTCATAAAATGGTTTGAAGAGGTTGGGACCGGGGACGTAGCCTTAGTAGGCGGTAAAAACGCATCGCTGGGCGAGATGATAAGAAATCTGCGAGAAAAAGGCGTGAACGTTCCATCAGGGTTTGCCATCACTGCCGGGGCATACAGGTACATGATACAAGAAGCGGGCATAGGCGAAAAGATCGGAGATACGCTGGCTGGTTTGGATACGCACGACATGGAGAATCTGGCTAAGCGAGGTAGTAAGATAAGAGCGTTGATAAAAAATGCCGGATGTCCAGAAGAACTGGAGGAAGAGATAAGAATCGCTTATAGAGAGATGGAAGAAAGGTACGGGGAAGGGGTTGACGTGGCGGTGAGAAGCAGTGCGACGGCGGAGGACCTGCCCACGGCTTCATTCGCGGGACAGCAAGAGACGTTTCTGAATGTAAGAGGGGAAGGAGAATTGGTGGAAAAGGTAATGGAATGTTTTGCCTCTTTATTCACTAACAGGGCAATGTCCTACCGTGTGGATAAAGGATTTGACCATCTCAGCGTCTATCTCTCGGTTGGCGTGCAGAAGATGGTTCGCTCGGATTTAGCGTCTGCCGGAGTTACGTTTTCCATAGATACGGAATCCGGTTTCAAAGATGCTGTTTACATTACCGGTGCATACGGTTTAGGGGAGAACGTCGTGCAAGGAACCGTAAATCCCGACCAGTTTTATGTTTTCAAGCCGACGTTAAAGAAAGGATTTAGACCGATTGTGGAGAAGAAGCTGGGGACAAAGGGGAAGAAACTGGTTTATAAAGAAAAAGGGACGGGGACAAAGCAAAAAAAAGTGGAAAAAGAAGAGCAAAGAAGGTTTGTGCTGACTGATGATGAGGTGCTCACGCTCGCAAGGTGGGCGTGCATTATCGAGGAGCATTACGGGGCACCGATGGATATTGAATGGGCAAAGGATGGGAGAACCAATGAACTTTTCGTGGTTCAGGCGAGACCGGAAACGGTGCATTCGCAGAAAGACGTTGCCTCATCGGAGACTTACGTGCTGGAAGAGGATATTGAGCTGCTTAACGAAGAAGGAAGGCTGTTAGTCAGCGGAGAGGCGGTTGGTACTAAAATCGGGTATGGTGAGATAAACGTAATAGAGAGTTCCAGGGATATCCATAAATTCAAGCCCGGACAGGTTCTGGTTACAAACATGACCGACCCGGATTGGGAGCCGATAATGAAAATAGCAGGTGCAATTGTGACGAACAGGGGAGGAAGGACATGCCATGCCGCTATAATTTCACGCGAACTCGGAATACCCTGTGTAATCGGGACAGTTAAGGGGACGAGGGTTTTAAAAGGTGCAAAAGACGTTACGGTAGATTGCTCAGGAGGCATAGGAAGAATATATGAGGGGAAGTTGAAATACCGGATAGATAAACTGGCACTGGACAAACTTCCAAGACCCCGTACACGGATAATGATGAACGCGGGGGTACCGGAAAACGCATTTGTTCAAGGTCAAATTCCGAACGATGGCGTGGGTTTAGCCCGGGAGGAATTCATAATTAATTCCTATATAGGCATACACCCGCAGGCACTGATAGACTACGAGGAATTAAAGAAAAGGGCGATGGAAGAAGAAGACAGGAAGATAGCTAAGGTAATTAAAGAGATAGACAAGAGAAGCGCATCGTATGAGGACAAAGTGCAATTCTTCATTGACAACTTAGCAAGGGGGATAGGAAAGATAGCAGCGGGATTTTATCCAAACGAGGTGATAGTGCGATTATCGGATTTTAAAACAAACGAGTATGGTAATTTAATTGGCGGGTATCTTTACGAGCCGAAAGAAAGTAATCCAATGATAGGGTGGAGGGGAGCCTCGCGTTATTATGACGATAAATTCAAGCCTGCGTTCAGGTTAGAATGCGAAGCGATAAAGAAAGTGAGGGAAGAGATGGGGTTGACCAACGTTAAGGTGATGGTTCCGTTTTGCAGAACGCCGGAAGAAGGAAGAAAGGTAATAAGAACAATGGCGGAGTTCGGATTGAAACAGGGTGAAAATGGATTGGAAGTGTACGTGATGTGTGAGATACCGTCAAACGTTATTTTGGCGGATGAATTTGCGGATGTGTTTGATGGGTTCAGCATAGGGTCGAACGACCTGACGCAACTGACGCTGGGCTTGGATAGGGATTCTCACCTGGTAGCACGCTTATTCGACGAGCGGAACGAGGCGGTGAAAAGGCTGGTGAAGCACGTCATAAAAGTTGCGCATGAACACGAGCCAAGGAGGAAGATAGGGATTTGCGGACAGGCGCCGAGCGATTTCCCGGAATTTGCAGAGTTTCTGGTGGAATGTGGAATAGATTCGATGTCTCTGAACCCGGATGCGATAATATCCACGAGGTTTAATGTCGCGGAAGTGGAGAAGCGGATTGAAAATAAAAAATAAGATGAAAACATTGCAGGATAAAAAAGATGTACATAAAGATAAGAGCGGTTGATGTAGTAAGGGTGCCGCCGGGAAGATTGGGGGACGATTTGCAGGTTGTGGTGAAGGAGGTGCTGCAGGAGAAGCTGGAAGGGCGAATGGATAAAAAGATAGGGATGTTCATTGCAATACTGGAAGTCATAGATAAGAAAGAAGGGCGGATAATGATAGGAGATGCGGGCGTTTATTACGAAACGACTTTTGATGCGCTTGTTTTCAGACCTAAGATGCAGGAGATAGTAGAGGGGGATGTGGTGGAGATAGTGGAATTTGGCGCTTTTGTGGAGATAGGTCCGTTAGATGGGTTGCTGCACATCAGCCAGATTACTGACGAGTATATTTCGTATGATGAGAAGGGCGCGAAACTCGTTACCAAGGATACAGGCAGGACATTGGGTGAGGGGGATAAGTTGCGAGCGAGAATAGTTGCGATTTCTCTGAACGAACGCGACCCCGGAGACAGCAAGATAGGGTTAACGATGCGACAGCCGGGTTTGGGGAAATTCGAGTGGATGGAGGAAGAGAGGGAGAAGGAGAAGAAAGGGGGACAAGAAAATAAATTATAGACACAGATTAACGCAGATTAACACAGATGAAAGAATCAACACGGTTAGACTAAAATAAATCTGCGTAAATCAGTGTAAATCTGTGTCTTAAATAGAAGGAAGTCATGGAAAAAGCGTGTAGGGATTGTCATAGGATTATTGGAAGTGAAAAATCGGTATGCAAATGCGGCTCTAATTCAATCAGCAAGGATTGGAGTGGGTATGTGGTGATTATAGATGCGGAAGGGTCGGAGATAGCGAAGAAAGTGGGGATAGATAAAGAGGGGCGGTATGCCTTGAAGGTTCGGTGAAAAGAGGAGATTTCCTGATGAAAGTGAGAGGTTCAAATGCCTGCGATGTGTGTTTATTTATTTATTAATATTAATGTGTAATGCTTACCATAGTCAAAATTGAGGAGAAAGAAAGAGGAAAGGTATATCACATAAGAATTAATAAAAAGGATATTGAGATAATGATAACCTGGCATGCGATAGATAGGAGCGAAATGTGGGGGTTGGATATGGAAAGAGTGATTAACGCATTGATATATCCCGAAGAGGTTGTTATCGGACATCGTAGTAGATACATAGCCCATAAAAGAGAAGAGGAGGAGCATTTAATTCGAGCTGTTTATGAATATGACGAAGAGGGGAATCCTGTTGTTATAACCGTGTATTTTCCTTATGCTGAGCGATATTTTAAAGGAGGTGGAACGTATGCAGATAAAATATTCGCCTGATGCTGATGTTCTATTGGTAAAGTTAAGGGAAGGAAAACTGTTTGATTCGGTAGATATTGGAGAAGGATTGATTGCCCATTATGCAGAGGACGGCAGCGTGCTTGAAATAGAGATACTGGATGCATCAAAGGTTGTGGAACTGAAGGATTTGAGTTTCTCTCTCGAAGGTATGCTTGCAGGGATAAGGCATCGAATAGCGGAGATTGAAGTATGAAGAAGATTAATTTGGTGTTTGTTTTGGTGATTGCATTTGCTTTGTTTGTTTGCGTGAGTGGTGTTGCGAGTGCAACGATTTACGTGCCTGATAATTACGCAAAGATACAGTGGGCGGTGGATAATGCCACCGATGGAAGCACGATTATTAATAACTATTATAAGCATGTAGCAGCTTCAGATAAGGAGATAACGAACCTTAGCTTCGTTAAAGCAGGAGTATCATCACCGGGCGATTGGGTAGTAAACACACCAGAAACTCGCAGTGACGAGATGATTATAGTAAATGGCAACTTGACTATCCAATCTGGAGGAAAATTGGCGTTACACAACGTTACACTTTTGATGAACTGCACGTTTGGTGGACAATATCACATCGAAGTTCAGGATGGCGGAGAACTTCATATCTTGAACGGTTCAAACATCACAGCAGTAAATCTGGATTATAGGTATTGCTTCTGGATTAGAAACAGCTCAAAGTTTGTGATGACTGAGAGCGAGCTGCATTACTGCGGCTACGGTATTCCCGGCGAAGTTTGGGACGGTCTCACGGGCATGTGGATTGGCGGAGACAATGCGATAATTGATGGGAATTTAATTTCTGAGAATGGTGTTGGAATCTACTTGTCAGCAAAGTTTTGCACCATTTCAAATAACACCATCACAAATAACACATACCATGGTATAGCCCAATGGTCTGCTCATAACAATACTATTACCAATAATGAAATTACCTTTAATGGCAATTGCGGTATTGGAGGCAATGTCGTTTCAAATAGTACGATTGATCATAATGATATTTCAAATAACACTTGTGGAATCAATTTATGGAATTCAAGTAACAACACAATTATAAACAATACTGCCTATAATAATACTCGTCATGGCATTCTTTTGCAAGATTCAAGTAACTATAATATCTTGGCAAATAATATAGTTTATAATAATACATATTCTGGCATTAGTCTCTGTTATTCAAGTAATAATACTCTCAAGAATAATACCGCCTTTAATAATGAGTATTTTGGTATTAGAGTTTACCTAAGTTCTAACAATACAATTACAAGCAATACAGTCTTGGATAATGAAGTGGTTGGCACCCTTCTTGAAAATAGTACTAATAACACTATTATAAATAATACAGCAAGCAACAACGGATGTGGAGTCCAGCTCCATGACAGTTCTAACAACAGAATTATGAACAACAAACTTAATTCTAACAATAATGGCATTGGATTTGAGGATAGTTCTGAGAGTAATAAAATAATAAACAATATATTAAATTCAAACAAAGAGCATGGTATCTATTTATACTCATCCAGCAATAACATACTAACTAACAATATCGTTCAAAAAAGCACTAATGGTGTCGCATTGAGAATCTCATTTACCAATGATGTCTCATTCAATACTGTTTATAATACAACTGACCAAGCTATTGTTTTAGATTCATCTTGCGACAATATTTTATCAAGCAACAATGTGTCGTCCAATCAAGGCGAGGGCATTTTACTTATGAACGACTGCGACAACAATACTATTACCAAGAACATCGCTTCTTCAAATGATGAGGGTGGTGGTATTTGTCTCTGGATAAATAATAGCAACAATACGATAACAGGCAATTATGTCTACAATAACACTAACGGGATTGCGATATTCTCTTCAAGTAACCACAACCTCATAGCAAGAAACACTGTTTTGAACAATTCTCGTGGTTTATTTTTAGAAAATTCGAGTGATAACCGTGTTTATCACAACAACATAATAAATAACACAAACCAGGCATACGATAATGGAACTAATACTTGGGACAGTGGAACAGAGGGGAATTACTGGAGCGATTACGAAGAAAAATATCCAAATGCTACGAAGATGAACGGAATTTGGGATACACCTTACGAGATTCTGGGTGGTGACATTCAGGACAACTACCCGCTGGTGGAGCCTTACACTGAAATAAAAATTTTTGACACAGGTGCTCCAACCAATCCTTACCCAAGCATTTTCGGCACGCATAATGGAACAATAAAGCCAAACCAAACAATTACTGTGAACAGACTTTACACATATCCCTGCTCAGGCACGGGTGGGCATACCGAATATGCAAGAATATGGAACTCCACATTGGATGTAAACGCAACCTGGAACGGCTACAAGGGAGATTGGCATAACATATCCTTTAACAAGTCTTTCACGCTTGTAGCCAACAAAATTTACAACTACACCATTCGCACAGGTTCTTATCCGCAGATTCACCACACTGATGAGTTAGAAGTAGCTAATGGAGCAGGAACAATCACGTGCGATAAATTCATTGATGCAAACGGGAAAATTTATATTAATTGGATACCAGCTATAAGGTTAGAAGAAAAATCACAGGGGGTATAAGAAAAAGAAAAATGGAAATAGAGATAACGGAGGAGAAGGAGAACCAGTTGTTGAGGAGGAAGGAAGTATTTTTCAGGTTAAAGCACGAGGAAGAGAAAGAAAAGAAGGGGGCGTCGCCAAGCAGAGAAGAAGCACGTAACGCATTAATAAAGAAGCTTCGGTGCAGTCCAAACCTCCTCGTAATAGATAGGATGGGAACGGAATTCGGGAAGAGGGAAACGGTTGGCTATGCAAAGGTATATGAAAGTGAAGATAGGTTAAGAGAAGTAGAGAGGGAGCACATAATAAAGAGGAACTTTGGTAGCCCGGGCGAAGAGAAAGAGAAAGAAGAAGGAGGGGGATAGAAAAGAATGGCGGCAATTCATAAGTTTTATGAAATGGTAGAAGGAAAAGGTAAAGCGGGATTAAAGTTGCGCCGGAAGCGGAAGGCATGTCCGAGGTGTGGAGCGGGCGTATTTTTAGCAGAACACGAGGACAGGTATTCCTGTGGAAAATGCGGTTATACCGAGTTCAGGAAGAAATAATTTCTCTTTTTACTTCCACCAATTTCAACCCCCGCTCCTTTTTATTTTCGCCCGGTGCATCGCCTATCACTTCCAGAATTGTGCATCTATCTCCCGCTTTTAGACCTGATGGATGGCATAAATCAAACAGCTCGTAATCGGTCTCTTCACAATCTGCGGGTTCAAAAACGATTTTAGAGCCTTTTAAAGCACGCTTCGCATCTATCGCTACTTTTATAGGCGGTTCTATTACTTCTACCACACGCACACCGTCTTCGTGAATGTAACAATCGTGTTTTATTCCATTTCTTACGTGCTCTATCCGGTACCTTCCGCCAACCTCAAGGTTCGTGCAAGATTTCTTTAATTTACACGATTCACATATCTCCGAAGCTCCTAAAAATATGAATTCATCACCTACATTCGCCAACCTGGCACCAACTAACGTTACGATTCTTCCTTCTTCCATTTCTCCTTTCACCTCACCTTTTAGCCTATTCCATAACCCATTCATTTTTATTTTATCACTCCAGTAACCACCGCGAGTCTTTCTGCCGCTTCATAAGTGAGTCCGGAATCGCCCAATATGGTATATCTACCGGGATTTATCTTATGAGCTAAGGTTAGCGCCTCTATTATACGTTCGTCTTTTATGCCCAACTCCTTTGCGGTTGTCGGAGCGGCTATCCCTTCCAGCACTTCTCGGACTCGCTGCCAGTTCTCGCCATACACCTGTGTCATCATTATGGTTCCGACACCACATTGCTCACCGTGCAAAGCAGGTTCTTCCGCTATCATATCTAAAGCATGGCTGAATTTATGTTCAGAACCGGAAGCAGGAGCTGAGGAACCCGCAATGCTTATTGCAACACCACTGGAAACCAAAGCCTTCACCACCGTCCATGCGGACCTTTCGTCTTTATTCCTTATCTCTCTGACGTTCTCCATTATCATATTCGCAGTCATCTCGGAAAGAGCGGCGGCGTAATTGCTGAACTCTGCATTCTGCAACCGCTGAGCAAGCCGCCAATCGCGTACCGCGGTGTAGTTAGCAATAATATCGCCACAGCCGGCAGCGGTAAACCTGTAAGGAGCTGAAGATATTATCTCTGTGTCGGCGACAACCGCAAGTGGTGCATGTGCCTGCATAGAAACAGGACTACCTCTATCTTTATCCTTTATAGATGCCCTTGGCGATGCTATACCATCGTGAGAAGCAATGGTAGGTACGGAAATAAAAGGAATGCTGAGTTCAAAAGAGGCTATCTTCCCGGTATCTATGATCTTCCCGCCGCCTACGCCGAGCATGAACTTCGTTTTAGTCTCTTTCGCCTCTTCTTTCACTTGCTCTATGCTTTCTCCACTTATAGAACGCACTTCTACCAGGTTGACTTCGTATCCCGCTTCAGACAAAAGTTCAAGCACCTTCTCCCCTGCTATCTTTCTCGTATGCAAGCCCGTAACTACCATACCCTCCGTACCCATGCCCAAGTGCTTGCACACCGTGCTGATTTCCCCTAAGACGCCATGACCAACTAAAACGTCCCGTGGTAGCTGCATCCATTTTACTTTTTCAAATGCTTCCATTGCTTAGCTCCTCGATGGCTATCTATATTTAATTAAGTATAAATAAGCGACAAATAAACCTTTCACTTTCCTACATGTGGAGAAGAAGCTTTAAATCAAATTAACGTAAGGAATAAGGAAATAAGCAAGGCTACAATAACCCATAGAATCCGTTTTATCCAGCTAATATCGGTTTTGATACCAGAAATATCTTCTTTGATAGTAGAAGTGTCCTTGGCTTGATCATAAATTTTGTTATTTAAACCTCTTATTGCCTCAGTTAGTTCCAACTGCCTGTGAACAAGCAAGTGATAATTTATCTCGGTGGATTTATAATAATCTGATTCCTTCCAATCTTCACCTATTCTTATTCTTTTTATCTCCTTAGCTTCCTTAACTTTCTTCTCCTCTCTCTCAACTTTCTCGAAACCAAAAACTCTCCTTAAAATATTTACAAACTTATCAAAACGTTCTCCGCTCTCTTTTGTCATGCTACTTACTTATAATTTATCGCACATAATATAAATATCACTCCTCCACTTCCACCACCTTTACCACTCCAACCTCAGGCTCATAGCATCTCCCCTCCGCGAAGAGCTCGTCAATTACTTCCTCTACCCATACTTCCATCAATCCTCGCTTCTTCAACGCATCCGTTAACTTTACACGTTCCATACTGCTCTTTTCCGATTCTTCCAATGCCTCTAAAACCATCTCCTTTGCCGTTTTACTGTAATGCTGCCACACGCTCTTTACGGCGTTTATTGCCACGTTCCCCCGGGAATCCAGTTTATCATCGTCAATCGCATAGTGCTCCACCGCTTCCTTCATCCATTGTTTCTTTGGTAAAGATAAAGAAAGGTTTAGATTTGAGCGAAGCAGTTCTATCCTCTCCATAGTCCTCCTTGCAGTATTTAATATCCAATTATCTCTCACGTTTTCCTCTACCGGTTCCGCTTCTTCAACCAATATGAGAACAGCTTTGCTTTTGCCTGCACCCTCACGCACGTGCAGGTTACCGATAAAAGCCAGGAATTTATCTAATTCCAATCCGATAGCTTTATCCGTGTAGATGTTAAGAGTAGCCGTAGAGTCGCTTATTTTTATCTTCGTTATCTTCCCTCTTTTCTCCACTTCTTTTACTTCTCCGACACCAAATACCCTATTGCATCTCGCACACGTGGGAGTAACAAGGAAGGTCTCTTCGTTTTCTTTTACGACTAAGTCGCTTTTCAATAACTCTTCAAAAAACAGCCGGCAGGTAGCGGTGAGGTCAGGCTCGGGATTCTGTCTTCCTTTTTGCATATCGAATAAGAATTAAAAAATTATGATACCGCCATATCCGACAACGCTCGACGTATCGCCAATGACGTCCCCGCTTGTTGCGTATTTTATCAATTTGCCTTCATGAGCGCCGAGTTTTTTCGCCGCTTGCATCATCGCAGCTATTGGACCAACGCCACATGCCGTCGAGTTTCGCTCATACACCCTGTTATAGAACTTCGCAACATCCAGCTCTTTTATCGCTTCTATCACGTATTCATCTTTCTCCCTCGCTATTCTGTCAGGTTCGTAATGCGTGAAATCCGAGGATGCAATCACAACTACTTTCTTATCAAATTTAGCGATCGTGTTAGCCAGGTCTTCTCCTATCTCTCTCGTCGTATCCTCATCGTTTAAGCTCATACAGACAGGGACGAACAGGAAATTTTTATCGAAGCGGAATTGAAGAAAAGGGAGCTGAACTTCTATGGAGTGCTCGTACTTATGCGCAGTTTCATCCACGTCAATGATTCTTTTTGGCAACGCATCCACAAAGGCTTTGTCCACTTCCACTTCTCCTAAGGGCGTTACCCATGTATCCACCGAAACGGCAATAAGCGAGCCCATACCTTGATGATTGGGACCAAGAATGACGAAAGTATCAGCCCCGGGTAGTTTGGCATAGACGTTCGCAGCTACGCCGCCTGAATACATATATCCCGCATGAGGAACAACAGCGCCGATAATATTTTCGTTCTCTTCTCTCGTTACACCAGAGAAACACTCTTCCAGTCGTTTTTCCAGGCTGCTTTTTTCTGCTTCATAAAAAGCACCTGCTACTGCCGCTCTTCTCATTTTTACCACTCCACTATATCTCCGCTTCAAAATCCTCCACACCGCAATTGAATGTGAATTCTTCTTTACCACCGTCTCTACGATGCCGTTCCCTTAGCAGTTCGCGTGCAAGCAGCCAGTAAACGGTGGCAAGCGCTTTTCTACCCTTGTTATTCGTGGGAATGATAAAATCTATATTGGCAGTGGAATTGTTCGTGTCACAGAGCGCCACTACCGGTATGCCCGCGTTCACCGCCTCATTCAAAGCCTGTGCATCGGTCATTGGATCGGTCAAGACCAGTATAGAAGGCTCAATGAAGAAGTCACATTCAGGATTCGTTAAAGTTCCGGGGATAAATCTCCCGACTATTGACTTTGTTCCCGTCACCTCAGCGAACGTGCTCACAGGGTGATGTCCATACTCTCTCGCGGATACAACCAGTATAGAGGAATGCTCGTAATTAGCTAAAAATCTCGCCGCTATCCTCAGTCTTGCATCCATAATTTCTACATTTAACAAATACAACCCATCCGGTCTTGCCTGGTAAATGAATCGCTTCATATCACCGGTTTTTTGCTGCGTTCCTATGTGGACGCCGCTTGCTAAGTAATCGGGACCTGGTATTAACGTATCCACCTTCCCCTCTTCTGCTCCTTCCCCTTTTTCCTCTTCGTTTTCCTTTTCTTGCGCCATATTTTTGTTTACCTTTTATCCTATCTTCTATCGGATTATCCACTCATCTATTTTCTATCTTTTTTATTCATATTATTTTAAATATGACAAAGTCAAGCCAATATATAATATAAATGAGCGGTGAAGAGGAGAAAGAAGCAGTAAAGCAATATATAGCGGATTTGAAGAAAAAGATACACTACCACGATTACAGATATTACGTATTGAATGAGCCGGAGATTTCAGATGCGGAATACGACCGGCTATTTAAGGAGTTAGAGGAACTCGAGAGTGAATATCCAGAACTGGTGACGCCGGATTCGCCAACGCAAAGGGTGGGAGCGAAGCCTCTGGATGAATTCGGCACCTACGAGCACAGCATACCCCTGCTAAGTTTGAACAGCGTTTCTGACGAGCGCGAGATAAGGGATTTCGATGAGCGAGTAAGAAAGTTTCTCGGAGGAATAGAGGAAGAGATAGAATACGTGGTGGAGCCGAAGATAGACGGGCTGGCTATGGAACTCGTGTATGAGAAAGGGGTTCTCACCGTAGGAAGCACGAGAGGAGATGGAAAAACCGGGGAGGAGATAACACAGAATCTGAGGACGATAAAAACAATACCACTGCGTATTTTTTCTGATGGTGGTGCAGATGGTGGTGGTGTTCTTTTAGCCTTGCTGGAAGTAAGAGGGGAAGTGTTCATACCGGTGAGTAAGTTCAAAGAGTTGAATGCGGAGTTAGGTGCGAAGGGGGAGAAGATGTTTGCGAACCCGAGGAATGCGGCTGCGGGGTCCGTAAGGCAGTTAGACCCGCGGGTTACCGCTTCTCGACCTCTTGATTTCTTTGCGTATGGCGTTGGTAGAGCAGAGAGAAAGGAGTTTTCAACGCAGTGGGAAGTACTGGGGTATCTGCGCAGGATAGGGTTTAAGGTAAGTCCTTTGATAAGGCGGTTTGGGAATATAAAGGACGTGATTGGATACCATGAGGAAGTGAAGAAGAAACGCGATGAATTGGATTATGAGATTGATGGAATAGTGGTGAAGGTGAACAGCATAGAGCAGCAAGAAAGGTTGGGGGCGATTTCGAGAAGCCCGAGGTGGGCAATTGCATACAAGTTTCCAGCGCGCGAGGAGTTTACGAGCGTGAAGAATATAGTGGTGCAGGTAGGGCGAACCGGGGCATTAACGCCTGTTGCGGTATTGGCGCCAGTGCAGATAGGCGGGGTGACCGTAAGCAGGGCGACGTTGCACAACGAAGATGAGTTGAGGAAGAAGGACGTCCGGATTGGCGATACAGTGGTGGTGGAAAGGGCAGGGGACGTTATACCGGAGGTCGTGAGCGTGATAAAATCGAAGAGGACGGGAGCGGAGAAGGAATTCCGGATGCCTGATAGATGTCCCGTCTGCGGTGCCGAGGTGCTGAAAGAGGGACCGATTGTGAGGTGTATTGGAGTTTCGTGCATTGCGCAGTTAAAGGAGCGGATAAAACATTTCGCTTCGCTCCGCGCAATGAACGTAGAAGGGCTGGGTGAGAAGGTAATAGAACAGTTGGTGGATAGAAAAATGGTTTCGGACGCTGCGGATTTGTTCTCCTTAAAGAAAAGCGACCTTTTGAAGCTGGAAAGGATGGGTAGCAAATCGGCACAGAACATATTAAATGCCATCGAAAAGAGCAAACATACTACCTTTTCTCGGTTAATTCATGCTCTGGGGATAAGACACGTGGGTGAGCATACTGCATCTTTACTTGCGGATAATTTCAGGGACGTGGAGGCGTTGCGGGATGCGAGTTATGAAGATTTGGTGGGCATACCGGAGATAGGACCGGAGGTAGCGAAAAGCGTTCTTTTGTTCTTCGAGCAGGGAAGCACGAAGGAATTGTTAGAGAAGCTGGAAAGAGCGGAGGTGTGGTATGAGAAGAAGGAAGCAGGGTTAGTAGAAGAAGAGAAAGCGAAAAAGGTTCTGGAAGGGAAGACGTTCGTTTTTACAGGTCGGATTTCTATTCCGAGAGAGGAGGCGAAGAGCATGGTCGAGCGGTTAGGAGGGAAAGTGGCGTCGAGCGTGTCGAAGAAGACGGATTACGTGGTGGCGGGAGAAGAAGCGGGGTCAAAGTTAGAGAAGGCGGATAAGCTTGGTGTGAAGATAATAGACGAGGGGGAGTTCAGGGAAATGGTTACCCTTCCATCATAGCTTTTTGGTAAAGCTCTTTTAAGTAACGCCTATGAAACTTAAAGTTAACTGGTCGGAGAAAAGACAAAGGCACATTCTCGATAGAATGCTTTTGAGAGGCATATCGAGGAGAGAGTTCTACGATGCTTTGATTAAAGGCGAGAAGAGAGAGCAGAAGAAAGGCATCTATGAATCCATGTATCGATACTACAGTATTGTTTATGAGGAGCAATTTTTACGTGATAAAGATATTAAAAAGATTTATCCTATTCCAAAAACCGATGTAGTTTCCTGATGAGTGGAGCAGATCAATAACCGGCGTTTATTATAAAAATTAACAAAATATTCCTCAATCAGATTATTATAGAGAGCTCATGCACAAATCACCATTACACGAACCCATGAAGAAGACGCATAAGCGTGATATTTCAAGCCCGGACAACAGATATCTCACTATTCAATATTCTGTGTGGAAGGCTTACGCTAAGGCATCAAACTCTACGAGCTCGATTTTATCCCTTGTCCGATTTATAAACTCGTTTATGCTCGTCAACTGCTCATTATACCGGATTTCGTATTTCCGATTGAACTCAAACTTGACGGTTTTTCCATTGAAAGAAATAACCGCACTTTTGTGGAGTATATCCCGTCTCAGCACTTCTATGCCGGCATTCCTGTATTTCGTCAGCCAGATGAACATTTTCTTCAGCGTTTTCGTTATAGAAGTTGTGGGACTCTTAGAATCACTAAATACCTCACTATATTCGTTCTTGAATCCCAGTATTCCACTTTCATGTCTTCCAGAATGTTCACAAAGCCCAACCCATAGAGAACGTAGAGCATGAGATTGAATCCAGCCCATTTGGTGGCGGTGCGGAGTATTTTCTTATCGAATCGTGTGAATTTCTGCGATTCCATCTCTTTACTGGTTCTTGGGAAGCGGTGGTTGCCAAAATAGCACTTCGTGAATAACACCACATGATACCTCTCCAGGTCATCGAAGTCCATGCAGTCGGTGATATGGGCGATCAAATCCCCGATTGTGAACAGGAGAAACATAAGCATCGAGGCGGCGGTGTAATCTTGCCCGTCATATCTTTTCAGTTCTTCTCTTGCAGCGAGCCAAAGGAGAACGGTGCTAAAGAAACCCGGGATCGTCCTTAATCCCTGTTTGCGTCGCCTGCAAAGAAAAATCCACAGCTCTATCATGTATCGCAGGCATCCCCAATTGTAGGAATCGTAGTCAAAAGAACCCAATTGACTCTTTGTGTCGAATAACTCGTTAACTTTCTCTTTGAACTCGTTTTCTTCTTCCATGCCATAGTAGGAATAGATAGATAGATAGATTTATATAAGCCCTATTTCGTATTGAGTTTACCTTCCACAAGTTTTAATGAAGAAGAACTAAGCTATTTTTGTAAGGAAACTACTTTGGATTTTAGAAATAAAAGTATAAGAAATTCACTATCGTATTTTTCATTCTTCCCAACGAAGTTTAACCTTCTCGCCCTTTGAGAAGTTTGCTTCAAATAGGTCCAAACCTTTAACTCTGCCGAATATGGATGGGACATCATCCGAATCCGCGATAGCAACATGGGTGTCAAATTCCTTTTCCGCTAGTTTGATTTTTAAATCGTGAATATACGCTATCAACCTTGCACCAGGGACTACGCCTTTAAGTTCAACATATAATCAAATTCTTTTTCAGGATTCAGTCCATGCCAGACCTCTTTCCCATCAATTTTTATCACGTATTCAAACCTTTTTTCCATTTCCTTTTTCATTTTTCCATCACCTAATAATAGAATGCCACGCGACTATAAATAAGTTTGCTTGACGCCATGAATAAATATTCCTAAATTTCATATCGGTTGAGATAAGTGGTTTCCCGGACTCTCTGCGTTCTCTGCGGGCTCCGCGGTAAATAAAACAAGTGCGAAATTAGAATTTGAAATTCCCCTCATTTTATTGGGCGGTATCGGATACTTTTATATCCATTAATGACAGATAATTTGTAAACGTAGCGTACTTTTATATTTAGCCTGAACAAAAGAAGAAAATGAATGGTTCTTTTATTTGAACTCTAAGACAATGAAGAAGAAAAATAAAAACTTCCTGCAGGACGAAAATGCCGTGTCCGGGGTGATTGGCTTCGTCCTGATCATAGGTATCCTTATTGCTGCATCATCCATTTATTTCTCCTCTCAAGTCCCTGAATGGACGAAGATTTTTGAATCCCTGCATGCATCCGCTGTCGCAGATGACTTCTCAGAACTGAAATCGCTTATTGATGGAATCGTGTTAAAAAAGGGCGAGAGCGAACTTGCTGGAGGTACTATACCTGTAAAAATGGCGCCTGATAAAGTCCCTATCCTCGGCATGTCCCCGCCAGGGTCAAACCTGATCTTCAATCCGCATGAAGAAAAAATAAAAATCAGAGTTGGTAGCGGTGGCGGGGGTGGAAGTGAAAGTACATTCTGGGAAGAGAACTCAACTGCTCATTTTCAGAATGCCACCAAACTTTATCAGGTAGATGCCTCCTCCGGCGAAGTGAAACTTGCGAAACAGACTTATTCTCTGCCTGATGAAACGTTGGAGAATACCACCGTAATGTGGGAAAGTGTGCATTACTACAACTCGCTTGAGCTTATAAATAGCACCGTCTATGTCTCTCCAGTTACCGGAGCTTTGAAAATCTATGCTCGCAACATCACCATAGATTCCAACTCAAAAATAATCGCTGATTACGTAGGGCTCAGTGGTGGTGAAGGGGGTGGAGGATCAGGTGAAGATGGCGAAGATGGAGTTGGATCGGGCAAAGGAACAGGTGGAAATGCAGGTGGTGGAAGTGATGAAGGAGGTAGCGGGGGAGGTGGTGCTGGCTATGGAGGAAACGGAGGAAATGGGGGAGGGTCTGGTGGAGTTGGTGGAACCAAATATGGAAACCAAACATCCTCATCCATAGAAATAGGTTCTGGTGGAGGTGGCAGTGGGGCTAGCTCATGTGGATTAGATGGAGGAAAAGGTGGAAATGGTGGTGGATTGATTTTGTTGGATGCCGAGAAAATAAATATCTCTGGAACCATTTCTGCTAATGGCGAAAAAGGAGTAAATGGAGATAGTGCATATGGTATGGAATTGGACCCAGCAGGTGGCGGTGGTGGTGGCGGCAGTGGAGGAGGCATTCTGATAAAAGGCAAAAATGTTACAATCTCAGGCACTCTTTCCGCAAATGGTGGAGATGGTGGAAATGGTGGAGATGGTGGGGATTTTCTGTTCTCACATGGAGATGATGGAGATGGAGGAGGAGGAGGTTCCGGCGGAAGAATTAAAGTATTTTATGAAAATAAATCTATTTCCTCTGTTCCAAGCTATACTGGTGGATCTAAGGGACTAAAAGGAGGTTCGACGAATGGGCAGGATGGATCTGATGGAGCAAGCGGCTCTTTTTACGATGAACAAACCCCATATACCTCATCCATCCTATACGTTTCAGATGGTTACCTCATTTCTGACATCTATAATACGACAAGCGACAGCGTATGTTACGGCGAAATGACGTGGGACGCTACTTTGAACGGGCAGACCCTTGTTATGAAAGTCCGAACGGACATGTTTGATAACATGAAAGCCTCTCCCGAGTGGGAATACTGCCCCGCGGTATCAAATGGTTCGGACGTCTCCGCTTTATCCTCCGTATCCGATGGTCATTGCTACGTTCAGTATTGTGCGGAATTATCCACCGTCGATGCCGCAACGACACCCGTTTTGCACCGGGTTAAAATCAATTACTCATTATCCGCGGAAAGTCCTACCGTAGCAACCTCCTCCGGAAGCATCAAGTTCCAGAGCAACTACCTCTACTATCCCAACCAGGTGATTGTCTATGAGCACGGTGCGGTGATTAAATGGCAGCCGGAGGGCGGATTCATGCTTCAACCTCCTCCTATTGATTTCCCGGTGTGGGATGGCAGCCCGGCAATAGAGATTTCCACGGTTGATTTGACAGGCGCAAACTATTCTTACTCCGGTGCAACTTCGACGTCGGTGAAAAACCGTTACAAAAGCTACCATTTGCTCGCTGACGGTTTGAAATACCCGAACTTGACTATCAACGTCACTACTGACTATCCTTCCGTCTGGGAGGGATGGTTTAATAAGGAGTTTGAAGAAAAAGGATGGGACGCTTCTTATTATGATGTCGATGTTCCCGATGGGAAGGTGGAAGTCAAGTTTTACGGTAACGGGGATGGCGTTGAGTTGTATTTTGAAAAGACAGTGATTGAGGTGGAGATATAAGTAGTTATTCCCGAAGTGGAAAAATTCCAAATTACAAGTACCAAATTACAAACAAATTCAAATGACCAAAAACCAAAATTCAAAACTAATTGCAAAATGCCGGGTGCAAATAGAAAAATGAGAAATAAAAACTTACTCCTATCCGAAGATGCACAATCCACGGTGATTGGCTTCGTCCTGATTATGGGTATCCTTGTTGTTGCATCAACCAGTTATTTTGCCTATCATATCCCTGACTGGACGAAGGCTTACGAATCCCTGCATGCCGCCGACGTCACAGACGACTTCTCAGAGCTGAAATCGCTCATTGACGGAATCGTGTTAAAACAGGGCGAGAGCGAACTTGCCGGAGGCGCTGCACCTGTAAAAATGGTGCCTGATAAAGTCCCTATCCTCGGCATGTCACCCCCCGGCTCTAACCTTGACTTCCTTCCCGATACTGAAATATTCAAAATCACGCCCACTGTTACGGGCGGAGCAACGTCACCGACTATAGCAAACTTCTCATGGGTAGAGAGCACCACCGATGATTTTAGTAATACGACTGCAAAGCGAGTTAAAGTGGACGTCACTCTCGACAGGATTAAACTTTCAAAACTTTCTACTCACGGAGATTTAATCATTGATGGAACTGCGGCAATCCGTGGCGGTGACTATTACTACGACCGTTTTGAAATCATAAATGGCGGCACTTTATACGTCGCTCCCGGCGAATTCTTGAGAATCTATGCCAGTCAAATCACCGTAGAGTCAGGCTCAAAAATATTCGCCGATGGTAGAGGTTATTTAGGCGGCGACGGTGGTACAATAGGTGGTGGTATGGGCTACGGAAACCCCGGCTATTTTGTTGGTGGCGGAGGCGGTGGTGCAGGTTACGGTGACGGCGGCGGTGACGGCGGTCCGGGAGGAAAGGTAGGTTCTGTGGCTGGGACAGGTGGAGACTTTTATGGCAATCGCACTTCTTCATCCATAGAATTTGGCTCTGGTGGTGGCGGCGGTGGATACGGAGAAGGAGGGGCGGGAACGCCTTTCGTAGGTGCAAATGGAGGTGACGGAGGAAACGGAGGTGGAGCAATTTTACTGCATGCCGAGAAAATAACCATTGCCGGAACTATTTCCGCTAACGGGTCGCATGGTCGAAATGGTGCGGAATCTTCTGGTAATGCAGGCGGTGGTGGTGGCGGTGGCAGTGGCGGAACCATCCTCATTCGTGGACGTGACGTCTCAATCTCCGGCACGCTATCTGCTAAAGGTGGTCCCGGGGGGGCAGGTGGTAATGGTACGGCAAGTGGAAATGGAGGTGGTGGTGCTGGTGGCGGAGCCGGCGGAAGAATTAAAGTATTTTATGAAAATGCATCTCTCTATACCACTCCAGCTTATTCCGTGGATGGTGGTGCTGTTGGTGTTGGTGGTCTTGGTAAAATACCCGGAACAGACGGACTCTCAGGCTTAGATGGTTCTTTTTACGAAAATGAAACCACTTACAGCCCCTCTATTCCTCTTTATTCATCAGGTTACTACGTCTCTCGTGTCCATGACACCGGGAATACCACCACCTGTTACGGCAATATGACGTGGAGTGCTGCTGTTTCAGATGATACGTCTATTGTAATGAAAGTAAGAACAAGCAGGTCACCTAATATGGATGATGTGAATGCCACGCTGTGGGAAAACTGCCCCGCAGTAGCAAATGGGCAGGTCATCTCCGATTTATCCTCTGCTTTTGATGGGCACCGCTATATTCAATATCGTGCGGAATTGAGCACTTATGAAGCCACTATGACTCCTGAATTGCATTCCATCCGCATAAATTACTCCTCCGCTGACCCGGAAGGTGGTAGTCCAACTGTGGAAGAGTCATCGGGTATCATAAAGTTCAACAGCAATTACTTCTATTACCCCAACCAGGAGATTGTCTATGAGCACGGTGCGTTGATTAAATGGCAGCCGGAAGGCGGATTCATGCTTCATCCACCTCCTATTAATATCACCAGCGAAAGTGGCGTCCCTACGATAGAGATTTCTATGGTTGATTTGACCGGCGCCGAATGTTCTTACTCCGGTGCAACTACAATTTCGGTGGAAAATATCTACAAGGACTACGATAGCTTCAGCAATAAATTCGATAATTTAACCCTCAACCTTACCACTGCGTATCCCTCCATCTGGTCATGCTGGTTCAATAAGACGCTTGAAGAAACCGCCTTGACTACTCCTTATGACTATAACGTCAGCGTTAACGCAACTGCAAAAACGGTGTCCGTGGAGTTCTATGGACACGGGGATGGTGTTGAGCTGTATCTGGAAAAGACAGTGATTGAGGTGAAGATATAAGTAACGTAATTGCAAAATGGAGTGTGCAAATAGAAAAATGCAAAAACTCTTTTTATATACAATTTTGTGCGGGGAATATTATCTGTTGATTGTTTGGTAATTGTTGGAAAGCATCGTAAGAGAAAAAAACCGTAAGATTTTAAAGCTTTGCTTTTTATATTCTATCTATGGCAGAGACAGAGAAAAGCATAGAGGAGATAAACGAAAGAATCGGGGACGGCAGTGTTCGTGTAGTGACTGCGGATAGAATGAGCGAGATAGTGCGCGAGTTGGGTGCAGAAGAGGCGGCGAAGGAAGTAGACGTTGTCACCACAGGGACTTTTGGTCCTATGTGCTCTTCGGGCGTGTTCATCAACTTCGGTCATGCGGACCCGCCGATAAAAATGCAGCGAGTCTGGCTTAATGACGTGGAAGCATATACAGGAATTGCAGCGGTAGATGCTTACCTCGGAGCAGCGCAATTATCAGAGGATAAAGCGACAGAATACGGTGGTGGATACGTAATAGAAGATTTAGTAGCAGGTAGGCCGGTAGAAATAAAGGCTATTGGCTATGGCACCGACTGCTATCCTCGTAAAGAAATAGAGACAACCATTACGCTCGATGATTTAAATCAAGCGGTGATGCTAAATCCAAGGAATGCGTATCAAAGGTATGCAAGTGCGACAAACTCCACGGACAGGACGTTATACACTTATATGGGCACGCTGCTTCCGGACTATCGGAATGTGAATTATTCCGGTGCAGGCGCGCTTTCTCCGCTTTTTAACGACCCTGATTTCGAGACCATAGGAGCAGGCACGCGGATTTTTCTTTGCGGTGCGAAAGGCTATGTGGTGGGGATGGGGACGCAACACGACCCTGTTGACCGCTTTGGAACTTTAATGGTCGCAGGGGACCTGAAGGAGATGAGTGCGGAATTCCTCAGGGGTGCCATCTTCTACGGCTATGGTGTTACTCTATACGTAGGTCTTGGAATACCGATACCGGTGTTGAATGAAGGGATAGCGAAGAAGACTGCGATAAGTGATGCGGATGTTGTAACAGAAGTGATTGATTATGGCGTTTGCAGGAGAGAACGACCAGTAGTGAGAGAAGTAACATACGAGGAGTTAAAATCAGGAGTAATAGAAATAGAAGGTAAGGAAGTGCCGACTTCTCCGCTTTCCAGTTTTTACATGGCGAAGAAAGTAGCAGAGGAGTTGTCGAGTAGAATAGAACGAGGAGAATTTTTACTGTCACAGCCGGTAGAGAGATTGCCGAGAGATACCGTGTTTAAACCGATGAAAGAGACGAAGGGGCTACCGCTGGTGAAGGACATGATGATAAGAGAAGTGAAGACGATAAACGAAAGAGCGAGTATAGCAGAAGCGGCGAAATTGATTATGGAAACACAATCAACGCATATTCCCGTTATATCGGGAGATGGAAAACTCGTGGGAATCGTAACAGCCTGGGATATATCAACGGCAGTGGCGAAGCGGCACGAAGGATTGGCGGAAATAATGACGAGAAAGGTGATAACCGCGGATTCCGCGGAGCCTCTGGAGCTGGTGATAAGAAAGTTGGAGCGGTATAACATTTCCGCGCTACCTGTCACAGATGGGAATGGAAAGGTGATTGGGATGGTAACAAGCGATGAGATAAGTAAATTGGTAGGTAAAAGGAAGAGATGGCAATGGAAACTGAGGATTTGAAAGTGGATTTGTTATGCCTGGGTGCAAGAGTATCAGGCGTGGATAAAGGCAGGAAAGGTGGGGCGGGTCCTGCTGCCGGCGGGATGTTCCTTTTTGGTGGCACGGTAGCGAACGTTCCAACACAGAGCTGGTTCGTTTCTCAGTCGCCTTATAACGTTGATGCCGAAAACGGTAAATACGTAATCAGGAGAGATGGCGAGCGAATAAGTGAAGTTCATTTCCCATCAAAGAAGTTCGAGAAGTTGAAGACTAAAGAGGGGATACCCTACAATAAAATCGCACTTCTGCACGGAGCGAACTGCTTAGCCACTACCACGATACAAACTTGCGTGTACTGGAACACGCCGAAGAGGTGTAAGTTCTGTGCAATCGAACTCTCGTTGAAAAGTGGTGCGACGATAGCGAGGAAGAAGCCGGAGCAGCTTGCCGAAGTGGCGCTTGCTGCGAAAAAGTTGGACCACGTGAAACACGTGACGCTTACCACGGGCACGACGTCCACCCCTGACAGGGGTATAAATTACCTCGCGGAAACTGCGAGAGCGATAAAAGAAGCAACTGGATTGTCCATTCATGCTCAATTCGAACCGCCGGAGGAACTCAGCATGATAGACGCTCTTTACGATGCCGTGGATACGGTAGGAATCCATGTGGAGAGCTTTGACCGGGCGGTGCTGAAAGAAGTGGCGTTATGTAAAGCTGAGATACCGTTTCGGCAATACATAGAAGCGTGGAAGCGAAGCGTGAAGATTTTCGGCGATTGTCAGGTCAGCAGTTACGTAATTGCAGGCATGGGTGAGAGCGATGAATCTATCATAGAGGGTAGTAAGGTATTGGCAGAACTTGGCGTTTATCCGTTCATCGTGCCTCTGCGTCCTATACCGGGGTCGGATATGGAAAATGAGAAGCCACCAAGCCCGAACAGGATGCGTTACATATACGAGGAGGTGGCAGGGATATTGCATGATAACGGCGTGAGCTGGAGAAAGAATAAGGCGGGGTGTGTGCGTTGCCGGGCTTGTTCGGCACTGGCGGATTTCGAGTAGTCTTTTCATACCAAAACCGAAAAATTTATTCCCTCAACGTGCCCACATATATCCAGTGGTCGAGATAACCATCACTATCTTTATTCTCTTTTATCTCTCCCTCAAATTCGTCTTTTAATATCTCTTTTACAATCCCCGCTTCTTCCTCACTCGAAACCGTAAATAATACTCGCCCTCTACTTTTTAATACCTTATGAACCTCGCTTAGCACCCGTTCCCACTCAAATCTATTAAAAGGTGTGAGCTTACCAATCATAAACCCAAGCACAACCTCAAATTCTTTATCAAAAAAGGTTGATACCGTGGAGCAATCCAATACAACGCTCTTCTTTGGCTTTAATACACCCTCCTCTAACCCCTTGCAAATTTCACACTTGTTTACATCCGCAGCGATAGGAAAAATACCCGATTCGTGCAGTGCAATAGTTGCACCACCATTGCCACAGCCGATCTCAAGCGTGTTCATATTTTCTCCTATGCCCTCACCACTGCTATTTGCGCTAAAAATTAAAAAATCAGCCAATACCTTTTTTAATGCCTCTGTCCGTTCCCGCGGATAGAAACTTGCATCCTTTAAATCGCAATCGCAAAACAGTCTGTTTACTAACCCAACGGAATAAAATTCAATAACGCCCTCACGAAATTTTACCCGCTCCACCTCTACTTCTCGTTCCTTATCGCCTTTTATCTCGCTTGCGAGTGCCTCAAATTCTTCTTTACTTCGCTTATCTGCGATGACGTCCGTGAAGATAATCCAGAAACCCAGACTTTTGTCATATATGGCAATGCCAATCAACTCTTTATCCTCCCCGCTACTCCCTGCAAATATCCTTATTGCTTCTACCACGTCCTCTTCTTTGATCTTACCCAGATATTCAAGCGTTCTGCCTATCCATTTCTGATTTGCATAGCTCTCTTCTACCAGCGTGAAATTGCCTATTCCTAATAAATCATTTAATTCCATCTTTTCCTAATTTATATCCTGTAAACGTAAATAAAGGGGCAGGTAATATATTCGGTGTTACTATCTCGCAATCAAACCCATTATCAATAAGATACCTCCTAAACGGTGTGTCGTTATCCCATAACAATGCTATTTCTATTTTCTTCATTTGTTTTTGTACATAAAGTATAACTTCCTTCTCTAAAATTTAAGACGCGGATTAACACGGATTTACGCGGATTTATTTAACTTTAACATTGTTGATTTTTATCATCTGTGTTAATCTGCGTTAATCTGTGTCAATAATTTATTTTCACTCTTTTTTAAGAAAGAAATATTTTTCACCATAAACGGTCCCTCGCGCTTGTAGCCAAACCGTTCATAATATTCTCGCACGCCTATCCCGCTCATCACTGCCATTTTACCGTATTCCTTATCAAGTGCCATCTCCTCCGCTTGCTTCAACAATCGTGCCCCGTAGCCGCGATGCTGCCAGCTATGCGCCTTCTTTTCACCCAAACCAACTAATTCGCCATACACGTGCAGGTCACGAACCAGAGCAGCGTGCTTCAACTCCGCCCTGTGCGGCTCGTATGGAAACCGCAACCTCAAAAGCGCTATTAAAATGTCGTTCTCAACGTCTTCGTAAGAAAGGAAACATTCCGTGCCGTTACATGCCTCGTATCTCTCGGAAAAAAACTTTATATTGCTATCGTCAGCGACTTTACCATTCAAACGAGAAAGACCCGCCTCTCTGCACCGGATACACCGGCATTCATAGCCCATCGCATGCAGCCTTTCCTTCGCCAATTGCCTTAAATTACTCTTCTTCACGCCCGCTTCTATGAACTGCGCTGGAATATCCCTTTGTATCCTTTGTATCCTCACCCACTTCGGAATTATCCTTTTCGCATAAGCGATTATCTCTATCGCTTCTTCCTCACGAATCGGTTCATACTCGCCACTTTTCCATTGTTCATACAACTTCGTCCCTTTTACCACCAGCGTGGGATATATCTTCAAATAATCGGGCTTGAAGTTTGAATCACGGAAGATGCACTCGAACATTTTTTTATCCTCTTCCGGAGTAGAGCCGGGCAAACCGGGCATCACGTGAAAGCCTACTTTTAACGCACTATCGCGCGCCCTTCTGTTCGCCACTATCGAATCCTCTACCGAATGCCCTCTACCCATATTCTCCAGAATCTTGTTATTCACTTGCTGCACACCCAACTCGACTTTAGTGGCTCCCAGCTCCAGCATCCGGTCTATCTGTTCCTCCTTCGCATAATCCGGTCTCGTCTCGAATGTAATGCCCGTGTTCCTTATCTCTCGCCCTCGCGCTTCTCCAAACTCCTTCATCGCCTCCAGACACCCGCCCACAAACCAGCTCTGATAATCCAGCGGTCTCGCAGTTAGCGTGCCACCCATCAGTATCAACTCAACCTTCTCGAAATCGTGCCCTATTTCATCCAGTTGACGTAGCCGCACTTTCACTTGCTCGTAGGGGTCGAAGCCGTGCTGAGCAGCGCGAAGAGCAGCCGGTTCCCTACCTACGTAACTCTGCGGCGACTCGAAATCCGAGAACGGACCACCAGGACACATTATGCACTTCCCATGTGGACATGGATAAGGCGAAGTCATCACCGCAACCGGGGCAACGCCCGAGGCAGTTCGCATTCTCTTCCTCTTTAACCGCTCTTTTAATTCATTCCGGCTTAATTTCAGCACGTCTGAATGCCTCGGAATGCTACGCAGCCCATATTTCCTGCTTATTTCCTTCTTTAACTTATTTATGCCCTCTGCTTCACTTATTCCCCTTTCCGCTACGACGTCTGCTATCTCCTGGCATGCGTTCTCGTATGCATTCGTATCTGTTGCCATTGTGCTTCATTCATAATTCACACGTATCCGCTCAGTTCTTCTCTTTCCCTCTCCCGCGCTCTTTCTTCCTCTCTACTCTCTTCCCTTTCTCTCGCTCTTTTCTCTTCTGTCAGCCCCTTTTCCACTCGCCTTCTCTCCTCTAAATCCGATGTATCAACTCTAATCCCCAATATCTCACCCACTTTTTCCAATAATTCCTTCGCCGCATTAAAATCCGGATATTCCGGGTCTATCAAATTTTGTGCCGTATTTGCGAATAAACATACGCCTTTCAGCCCCTTCTCACGTCCTATTGCAACCACAAGCCCGGAAAAGCCTATAAAACTATCCACTTTTGTTTTCTTAATTCCGTATTTGTACGTCTCTTCCAATAATTCCAAATCGGTTGCACAACTGCTTATCCCTTCTTCCACTACTTGCGCACCAAGTGAAATCACTTTTTTTACGTGCAGCTCCCTGAATAAATCCGTGACCTTATCAGCGACTGCGTATTGGTTAAGAGCGTTATAAGCCTGATAGCCTCTCGTTATTATGACGTCCTGGTTCTGTTTTTCATTTTCGAGTATATAAAATTCCACTCTCGGAAGTTCCACCACATTGCCTTTCGCCATTTTTACACCCACGGCGCTGGGAGCACCGAGATAAGAAGGTCCGTAATAAACGCTCGGAAACCCGTATGAATACAATTCCGCAAATAATCGTGGGTTCATTTTTTTCACAAACTCGTCTATAACTATTTTTCCAACAGACCGCAGCCCCGATGAACCTACTATGGCTATCGGCTCCTTCAGGTCTATCTTACTCTTATCCCTATAATTTATCCACGCTTTTTTCGTTATGCCCATGATTTTAAAATATGGCTTTTCTAAAGAAAAGTTTATGCTTTTCTCTTTTGTATTCTTATTGTTTACCGCCGAGTTCGCGGAGAGCGCGGAGATGACGAAAAAAGAGAGACTTTGAGCAAAGAATCTCATATTTTTTATCATCTCACCACGTGCACCGAAGTAGCTTTAAAGGTCGCATAGACCTCATCCCCTCTTCGCAGTCCGAGACTTTCTCGTGATTGCTTTGTAATAAGAGCGACAAGCGAATTATCCATTCTTACACGTGTTAAAGGACCCATATCGCTCATCTCTTCTATTCTTGCGCTAATAACGTTCCTTGCACTGCTTTCTTCCCTCTTTTCAGACAGAATTATGTCTTCAGGTCTTATGAATGATTTTACCGTTCCAGCATGGTAGTCTGAAACGGCAAATATGTTATAGCCCATATCAACAACTATCTCTGCAACGCCATTCTCATTACTTCGAACGACACCATTCAATATGTTCTCAACGCCAACGAAATCAGCTATCTCCTCGTTTTGGGGCTTGTTAAATATCTCGTAAGCAGTGCCGACCTGCATTATTCGCCCTTTCATCATCACCGCTATTCTATCTGCTAAAACCATCGCTTCCGTCTGGTCATGCGTGACGTGAACCATTGTAATTCCTAATTCGCGTTTTACCCTCTTCAGTTCTTCTCGCAGATAATCTCTCGTTCGGAGGTCTAAAGCGGCTAAGGGCTCGTCAAGCAGCAATACGGAAGGTTCAATGGCAATCGCCCTGGCAATGGCAATCTTTTGCTGTTCTCCACCGCTCAGCGTAGCGGGATAGCGATGTGCGAGATGCGATATGTCCAGCCAGTCCATTATTTCTTCCAATCTCTTCCTGTTCGTATCCGAGGACTTTCTCAGCTTCAAGCCGAATTCTATATTCTGCTCAACGTTAAAATGAGGGAATAGTGAATAATCCTGGTAAATGAAACCAATTCTCCTTCTTTCAGGTGGTAGATTTGTTACATCGTGTCCATCAATCCTGACTTCTCCTTTATCCGGAAAATAAAAACCCGCAATCGTTTCAAGCAGCAAAGTCTTTCCCGCGCCGGTGGGACCCAGAATAACGAAATATTCGTCTTTCTTTATTTCAAGGTTTATACCCTTTAGGGAGAACTCTTTCCAATCCTTGGACAGGTTTCTGATTTTTATCATCTTACTCATCACCTTTTACTCAATCACGGTGTATAATAGAATTTTGTGTGTCGCAAAAAAAACTTTCGCATCATCTTCCTCAACTTATAATCCTGAACTTGAGCATATCTACTCTTCCTTAATTTTCTCCAGCATTTCCTTGAATAGGGATTTTATGGGTGGTATATACCTATCACTGGCTTTAACGCACTTTTCATAACTAAATCAACCTTTATCCCTAAAATCTCCTCTAAATAAACCTCTAACTCAATAAACTTGAACAAACCAGGTACTTCTTCAAACTCAACCAGAATATCTCTATCGCTTTTCTCTTTTTGCTGCCCTCTCACATAAGAGCCGAAAACTCCAATTTCCTTAAGCTTAAAACTTTCCCTTAACTCATCCTTGTGCCTTGCCAGTATTTTCTTTATCTCATCAGTCGTGTTCATGTTCTCCCTACCTTTCCATCATTTCATTCTTTTGTGTAGCATCCTCAACAATATAAATATAACAAAACAAATCGAAATCAGCAAAACCGAGATTGGTCTTGAGGCTGCTAACCCAAAAGACGTAAACTTCTCGTATATCAAAATCGGTGCGGATATTGGATGGTATGCAAGGATAAGAACAGCCGAGAACTCGCTTATCGCTCGCCCCCAGCTCAGAATCGCACCGCTCCGTATGGAAGGGAAAGCAAGCGGAAACGTTATTTCTCTGAACGTTCTCCAATGCGATGCACCCAATGAACGTGCAACGTTTTCTAATCGTGGGTCAACCTCTTTAAACCCTTCCCTCGCAGTATCAACCAGATATGGAAGGCTCATGAAAAGCATTGCAACCACGATTCCCGGATACGCATCCGTAATCCCAATTCCTAACTTTTTGAGCGGCGCACCGATTAATCCATACCGCATAAACACTCCATATAGTGCAATCCCCGCGACAATATGTGGGATCATCAAAGGAACGTCCACAATGCCTTCTATGATGCTCTTACCAATGAACTCCTTTCTTGCGAGGAAATAAGCTAAAGGGACGCCAAAAAAGAAAGCAATTAAAGTGGAAACCAGTGCCATAGAAATGCTTATCCCTATTGCTTTTAGAACCACGGGGTCCTTTGCAGCCGCAATTAACCCGGAAAAGTCTTCCGCTTGCTTGTAAAACATGTTTCCAAGCGTAATGCAGATAAAAGCAATGAGGAAGAGTCCTAAAAAAAGGAAAAGAATGAAAATTTTCTCACGCTTTAGTTTTTCTATTCCTGACCATCTCGAAAGTAATTTCATCACTCCTCCTTCCTACTTATTCACCTCGGTTATCACTACATCCTTCAGCTCTTCCGGCAATTCACCGCTACCCACTGCTGGCGCAATCGGGGTTTGTCCCGTATCCTCAATAATCTTCTGCCCCGCATCGCCAATAACGAACTTCACGAACTCGAGCCCGAACTCTGGATTTGGAGCATTCTTCGGAACCGTTATACCATATATAATTGTACTTGCCGTGATTGTCTCTCCCTTTGCGTTTTGCAATTTGACTTTATTGTAGAAATCTTCATACGTCATATCGCCCAAGTCTATCTCCGCGGGCAAATCTACATAGCTCAGGTTGTGCTGAACGGCAACGCTCCTGTATTCGAAGGCATAGTCAAGCCCACCAGCCTCGACCAATGCCACGAGTTCAACCGATTTCGGTCTTATGCTTACTTTCGCGGTATTTGGCTTCAGGTCTTCCGGCGTAGTTATTAAATACGTGCCATCTTCTTCCTCTCTTATCGTAATTGCCGTGTTGTCGAGAATCAAATCGTCGAATATCTTCGCATCGCCGTAATATAGCTCTGCAAGCTGAAGAACCATTACCGCCCTGTATCCGCAAGGGTCGAGATTTGGACTTGAGAACGCGAAAATCACACCATCTCTACGAAGAATCTCATACCAGTTTTCAGGTGTGATTTCATCCGCGTATTTGCTCTTCTCGGGATTGTAAGCAAGCACGAGGTCATTCGTTGCGAATCTCACCACCCAATCTGCATACTCGGGATACATCATGTTCGGTATAAGCGTGTAATCCGCGGATGCAACTACTTCCCCTCTCTTTCCAACGTCAGTTACCTGCCTTATTGCCGCTATACTGCCCATTGACTCCCGCTGCACGTCCACGTTCGGATGCAGCGCCTCGAATTGTTTCTCGGCTTCCTCCAGAGGCACTGCCAAACTTCCGGCGTGGAAGACTTTAAGTGTTTGGACTGGTGGTGCTGAGGCGAAGTGAAAAGAGAGAGCGGCGACACATACAATTACGGCAATCACAATCCCTGATGCCAATATGTTTCTCCTTTCCATTTTATTCACATCGCCGACATTTCGGCTTCTTTTATATAAGATATTTTTAACAAGCTTTATAAGTAGGAACATAAAAATAGGTATATGGGCATAGCGGCCATAGCGGCGGGGAAACTCCCGGACTCATTCCGAACCCGGCAGATAAGCTCGCCAGCGTTCCTTATTGTACTGAGTTGCGCGAGCACTTGGGAACTAAGGATCGCTGCTATGTCCATTTTTCTTTTGGAAAACCTGAGTGAGAAAATGGTGTTCGTTTCTTCTTTAGATTTGAAGGAGTTCAGGGGCATAAAGGAATTAAAGGAGCCTCTGGAGTTTGCAAAGTTCAATGTTCTCATTGGAAGAAACAACAGTGGTATAGATGTACTCTTGAAGATTCTTGATACAGAGCTCGAAAGCAAGGATTGTAGCCTCATTCTGCTCCAAAAGACCGCAGATGATATATTACTACACAAGAGACTCACGCTCGAGGAACTTGAGGATTTTGTGATTTCTAACCAGGACCCGAGACTTTTGCCGGATTTGCTAAAACTATGAAATAAGAAATGAAAATGTTTTATATTTGACATAAGCAATTAAAAAGCACGATGAACTCAAAAGACCCACTGGCAATTTTAACCACCGTGTTCAATCACAGCTCTTTTCGCTCACGACAAGAAGGAATAATTGAGAACGTGTTAGCCGGGAAGAACACGCTTGCCATTCTACCCACGGGTGCCGGAAAATCTATCTGTTTCCAGATACCTGCATTGATATTTGACGGTCTGACAGTTGTTATAAGCCCGTTAATCGCATTGATGAAAGACCAGGTGGACAATCTAAAGAAGAAAGGTGTTTTTGACGTGGCGTATATCAATTCAATGCTCGAGCAAAGCACAAAAGAGCGGATATACGAGCAATTAAAGGAATCGAAATTGAAGATGCTGTATGTCGCTCCTGAAACGTTCGTAGATAACAAATTGATGAGCGTGTTGAAGTCGTGTAATATCAGCTTGATAGCGATTGACGAGGTGCATTGCATTTCTATCTGGGGTCATAACTTCAGACCCGACTATTTACGACTGAAACGTGTGATAAAGGAATTACACAATCCCGCTCCACCTGTGCTTGGATTGACAGCCACAGCCACTAACACAGTCGAAGAGGACATGCAAAAACAATTGGGCATAAAATGTGACGTGTTCAAAGCAAGTTTTGACAGGCAGAACCTGTTATTTTCCGTGCTCAACCTGGAAAGCGCCCGCAGGAAAGAAGAAATACTCAAAACGCTGTTTAAACGGCTCAAAGGCTCTGCCATCGTTTACGTCAATTTCACGAGAACCGCAGAAGAAGTGGCTAATTATTTAGCTGCGGAAGGGTTGAGCGCATCGTATTATCACGGTCAAATAAGGGATAAGGAAGAAAGAAGAAGGATACAAAATGATTTTATAAGCGGGAGAACGAGAATCGTGGTTGCTACAAATGCCTTTGGGATGGGCATTGACAAAGAGGACATAAGGGCAATAATCCATTATAATCTGCCGAAATCCATTGAGAGCTATTATCAGGAGGTGGGTCGTGCGGGAAGGGATGGAAAGCCCGCGTATTGCTTCTTGCTTTATTCTAAAGTGGATGAACTCAAGCTGCGAAAATTGGTTCAATATAATACGCCTTCTCGGAAGCAAATAAAAGCGGTGCTTGATTTGTTGACACGAGAGGAGGGGAAATTAATTTACGTGAATGTGAAGCGGATAGCAAACGATTTGAAGCTGGATGAAGTTCCCATCAGATTGATTTTGCATCATCTCGAGAGGATGGGAGCGATAAAAACGTATTTCAGGATTTACAGGCATGCTGCGGTGAGAATGCAGAATGCAGACGTCGAATCGCGAAAATACCAGCAGGAGGCGGAAGAGATAATCGGGAATGCGTATTTCAAGGAGAATTTGGGTAGATGGCTGGATTTGGAGAAGCTGAGCAGTTCCGTTCAAATGTCAGTTCCGAGGATAAACAACGTGTTGCGGGAGTTGAAAACCGAAGGAAGGATAGAACTTAGAGAGCGGGATTTTTGCACGCCTATCAAAGTCAATCCCGGTATAAAAGACGTTGACACGATTGAGCTGCTTGAAATCTTTTTCCAATTGGAAGAGAGCAGCATGAAAAACATAGACAATGCGGTGGAGTATGTGGAGAGCGAGGAGTGCAAGAGGAAGTTCATCCTGAATTATTTCGGTGAGGATTATAGCGGGGAGTGCAATGCGTGCAGTGTTTGCAATCCGTTATTGCGTTACATAGGAGAGGATGTTGAAGAGGGAGAGATTGAATTGAGCAAACAAGATATACCAGTCCGCGATGAGGGAGAGAAAGAGCAATCGGCTGAAAGTGCCAACACGGCTTTTATTATTCTTGGACTGGTAAAAAATCAGGATTTTCATGCCGGCAGGACATTACTGGCAGATATATTGATTGGCTCAAAGTCAAAGAAGATGGAAGGAATCAGGCAAAATCCAAAAATAGCAAGTTATTATGGCATTTTAAAAGAATTCACAGGCGGTGAAGTGATTGGTATTATTGACCAGTTAATAGCGAAAGGATATTTGATAAAAAAGCAAGGCAGTTCGAATTTCCCAAGACCTTTATTATATCTTACGGAGTTGGCAGAGAAGGCGTTGGAAGAGCGGATAGCCATAGATTTACGGTTGCCGGTGAAAAATGCGATTAGTGAACCCGGGAATTCGCACGTGCTTACGGAGTTGAAGAAGTGGCGAAAAAATATCGCTTCCGAGAAGAATATCCCGGCTTATTGCGTTTTTCACGATAGCACGTTAATCGGGATAGCGAATCAATTGCCGAAGACAAGGGAGGAGTTAGAGGTGATTAAAGGGATTGGTAAAAGGAAGATTGAATCGTATGGCGGGGAGATATTGCGGATAGTGAATGGGAAGGATGAAGTATTTTTCGTTGATGACTCACAAGTTAGATAGCAATTGTTATTGGGTTAATTGCATTTATAGGTGGTGCTTTGTGCCGCTTGTAAATTTTGTATTATTTAAGCGAATTGCTTGTTTCGCAAATTGCAAGCTCCGTATTCGGCTTCTTATTCGTCATGTGTACACTGCTCGGTACTTGGGACAAAAGGATTTGATTGTAATATTGAAGGAATTAGAAGAGAACACTAGGAAAATAAGAGCATCATCGAGGAACCACCACTATTCCCTACCACTGAATTTTGATTTGAGCGCTGCGGAGAAGTCAAGTGAGATAATGGCAAAGCTTTTGAGTTCGGGAAAAGCTGTTAATGCTCTTGATATTCTTATAGCAGGAATCGCTATTGCAAATGGTGCGGAGAAAATCGCAACGAGTGATGGAGACTTCATGGAAATATCCAAGGTTGCCGAGTTGGAAGTTCAGGTTTACTGATTGAGGAATAAAATGACGAGTCTCTCCTTTTCCATTATCTCCGCGTTCTCGGCGGTAAACAAAATACCATAATTCTATTTTGAAGCGATTACAACGTTGTCAAAATAGAGTTCTCGTGCGAGATAATTGCTATGACTGCTCATTTGCAGATAAGGGTAAGCGGATGAGAATTCTAATCCATGTGATTGTGAAATATAAATCTCCTTTTCATTTTCTATAATTTTTAAACTTTTATTATCCGGAATAATCGTAATCCGTTGATAGGCAATGTGCCTGCCACTCTTTTGCTCAGGCCAACCCTCAGTGTATAGATACTTTACTTTTCCATCGCTCTTAGTGGCAATAACACACCGGGCATTGCGTCCCGGAGGAACACCTACATACTCAAATTTCAGCCAGTCTTTCTCCTCCTTTGGGTTGCCGTTGGTTACCGTAGGACAGAGGTACAGCGATGCAGTTAGATAACATCCGTTGCTCTGGTTGTTCCAGTCAAGGTCGAAAGAGATTTCTTTTTCATCACTGAAATTTATTTTCTCTACGCTCCGGACTCCGTGGAACTTCACAGTATCATCGCGAGTGCCAATTGTATTCGCACGCAGTCTCAATCGAAAATCAACATTTTCCGTAGGGTCAGCATCGTATACGTCTATTATGCTTTCCTTAAAATCGCCTTCGCGTGTGATTTGCCATAATTTTTTATTCATATCAGTTACTTCTTTGTGAGAAACTGTAAGCCTTTCAAAATATCATAAGTTATATATTATTAACAACAAAGAGGGTATCGAAAATGGCAATAGATAAAGCGAGCGAAATACTATATTACCCGCGTTTAGATACTGTGCTAACAGTTGAAGAGTTCATTAAAGAGCATAGTGGGGAATATAAGAAAAGAGCTTTATGGGAGCATTTGCCAGAGAAGATAATGTACCAGACTTTTTGTACAATATTCAATTATCTTTTGGCATCTGGTAAAATAGCCCTGGACTCGGAACATAAGGTTGCATGGATTTGGAACCCTAATTTAGTAAAGAGGTATCTATACAGGGAAGATCTTGTTATAAGGAAGGAGCAATAACGTAAAAGGTGCTGTAATGAAATGCAGAGTTGTATTCGCTGATGAAAAACTAAAAGAAGCTTTTGAAAAATTGACGGATTCCACCACGGAAGATAGAAATCTATACAAATGGTTAAATCGTGCCTTTGATGACATCTCGGAGAATGCATTTTGCGGCATTCAGATACCAAAGCGATTAATTCCAAAAGTGTATATCGAAAAATACGGTATAGACAATCTTTGGAAATACAATCTTCCAAATGCATGGAGATTATTATATTCTGTTGCTCGTGATGAAATTATAATTATATCAATCATATTAGAATGGTTATCTCATAAAGAATATGAAAAAAAGTTTAAGTATTAACTTGACTTTGTCACATTTCATTTACCGCTGAGAACGCTGAATTAGAGGTTTAGTTTATTAGCGGTTCAGCGCGTTAGCTAAACCTCCAAACCTCTAAACCCCTAAATATATCCTCTGCGCTCTCCGTGAACTCTGCGGTTAATCTGACAATGTCAAGTTACAACATTATCAAAATAGAGTTCGCGTGCGGGATAATTGCTATGACTGCTCATCTGTAGATAAATGTATGCAGAGATGAACTCTAACCCATGCGATTGCGAGCTATAAATCTCCCTTTCATTTTCTATAATTTTTAGACTTTTATTATCCAGAATAATCTTAATCCGTTGATAGGCAATGTGTCTGCCAGTTCGTTGCTGCTCAGGCCAGCCCTCAGTGTATAGATACTTTACTTTTCCATCGCTCTTACGGGCAATAACGCAACGGGCATTGCGCCCGGGAGGAACACCTACGTACTCAAATTTCAGCCAGTCTTTCTCCTCCCTCGGATTACCACTGGTTACCGTAGGACAGAGGTACAGCGATGCGGTTAGATAGCATCCATTGCTCTGATTGTTCCAGTCAATATCGAAAGAGATTTCTTTTCCTTCACTGAAATTTATTTTCTCTACGCTTCTGACTCCATGGAACTTCACTGTATCATCGCGAGTGCCAATTGTGTTCGCACGGAGCCTCAATCGAAAATCTACATTTTCCGTAGGGTCAGCATCATACACATCTATTCTGCTTTCCTTAAAATCGCCTTCGCGTGTGATTTGCCATACTTTTGGGTTTATGGTTCCGTCACTGAAATTGTCTCGCAGTTCCATTATCTCTGTCAATTTTACTCTCTCGGCGATGACATCGTCCGTCCAATCTCCGATTTTAAGACCGAAACACATCAAAACAAGGACTAAAACAAGAGTTATCAAAACTACCGTTTTTATTTTATTCATATCTAAGACTTTCAAATTTTGATACAAAAAAATGGGGGAATGCACAGCTGCACCCCCTACTTTTTCAATTTTCTCTTTTAATCCAATTCTCTTTTGTTTAGCTACCCCATATCGTGGGGAACCACAACTGTCGCACTTGCACTTGCGCTGTTTCCTGATGCGTCTGTGGCCGTATAGGTGACGGTATAGACACGACCATCATCCGCACCTGCTCTTTCTGCTCTTAACTGGAACTCGTAATCCTCTGTGCCGGTCTCGGCGCCTTGAATGTCATTGACTGTTTTGCCATCACCGTTGCCTTTGGCGTCATCTGGCTCGTTGCTTGTTACACTGGTAAGAACCACGGTTGGAGCGGCATCGCAGATGTCGCTGACCGTCACGGTTGCAACGATGTCAACCATCTTATGGTTTGGCGGCCACAGGATAGTTGGGCTGACTGTTACGCTTATCACTGGTAGTGTGGTGTCTTGTACAGTGATGTCAACTGTATCGGTATCCGAGTACTGCCCATCGTAGACTGTCAAGGTCACCGTTGTCGGTCCCATTGGAAGTGTTACCGTAGGACTGACACCCGTTGCCGAGCCGCCTGCCCATGTCCATGTATATGTCAATGGCAGTATTCGACCATCATCGGTGGAACCTGAACCATCAAGAGTTACCGATGCACCACCCAGACTATCCTGCTCAACGACCTGATCAGGACCAGCATCTGCCACTGGTGGTGTATTCGATACCTTGCAATCTAAGTAGGTCTCTGGGAACGGTTTTGTCGTTGGAGTATTGAAACCGGCACCATCCCACGCTTTATATGTTAACGCCGTGGCTGGATACACATCAACCAGTTTATCGTCTCCAGCGCATGTGCATTTGACGTTAAACGTTATAGTTTTTGTTTCTCCAATGCCCACTTTTCCAAAGTCCCATGTATGTGTACTACCAGCAGATGTTGTTGGCGCCGGGCTGAAACCACTTGCCTCTATGCAACTTGGCACAACCTCTGTTACAACAACATCTTCTCCAGCGGTATCGATTGTTGGTACGACTGTTTTGATGGAGTCTATTATCGCATCAGCTAAGTCTTCTGGATTCGCTTTGGTAGCATATGTGCCATGTCCAGCGGATGCTATCTGCTGAAATGCACTGGTGGTAGTAGAATCTGTAGAGCACGCTATTGCATTGGTATATATGCCATAATCATTTACGTAAGCTGCTGATGCTGCCGCTACTGCCCCAGAAGTGTCGTGTGGTGGTGCATCACCGATTAGGACTACAACCTTTGCAACATCACCAGAACGCCAGCTAGAAGCATATGCTAATTGTAACGCTGGTTTAACAGCCTCTCGCCAGTCACCTCCGCCACTAGCGTATAGAGCGTTAACTTTAGACTTAAACGTGGATACACTGGATGTTAGCGCCTGATCTCTATGTGCTGAGTCTTTGTAACTAACTAATCCAAATCTGATGTCTGGTATCTCTGCAACCAGCTCGTTTGTTATATAGTTGATATCCGATTTCACCTGGGCGATGTCATCTCCCATTGAGCCAGTGTCATCAACGACGAAGACAACGTCTGTTGGTGCGTATGTTTCCTCACCAGGGATGGGGTCTCCGGCTCCTGCGATACTCAAGATAACCGTTGCAGTGTCTGGCATGCCACCGTCGCCCTTTAAGTATATCTCAGTCGGAGATACGGATTTATCCACAGTCATGTATGGAGCTACTGCTGCAACAGATGGTACTGTAACACTTAGTGTTATCAATGTTAATATCATCATAGTTGCCAATGCTATTGTCTTTCTTTTCATTTTTTTCTTTTTCACCTCCTATTTGTTTGGGTATTTATAAAGCGCCCCTCCTCGGCGCTTTCATCCAACTGAAGGGATGAACGTGAAATGTTTAAGACATCGAGATTATCCCTCTTTTTTTATTCCACCTTCTCTCTCCCTTTTCTTTTTTAGCCCGCGCATGGATTCACACCATCAAACTTTAAGGAAGTTTAATCAAAAGGCTTCGCAGTCCTCGCCTTCTTACCAATTTCATGTGTTTACCTTCGTTTTTCACACTTATCTTCCCTTTTTTATCCGTAACACAATAGAAAATTATTTTGTCAACATTAGTAAAATGATTTTCGTTTTTTTCGTTGATTCCAATATTGAGATGCACTTGTTTTTGACAATTGCAGAGAAAGTGCATTTATAGGGTGCTAAATAGAGTGCTAAGATTCGTTATTTTGTAAGGTGGAGCATCTAAAAGCAGCAGATGGAAAGACAATCTCTTCTACGAGGATAAAAACGGGCGAGATAGATGAACACGGGTCTTTATTACAATGAAAAATGAAAATTGGTTGTCTGTGATGAGCATTGTTGAAAGCTTTGGGATTTGGTGATTGGGATTTACTTGGGATTTGGTAGTATTTGGTTTTGGGATTTCTCATATCACGAGCTTCTTCTCAAACCTCGTCAGGTTCTCACAGCCGTTCTTCAGCACGAGCACCATATCCTCCAGTCTGACGCCTCCCACTTCGGGGTCATACAATCCGGGCTCTATTGCAATCACATTCCCCTTTCGTAGTTCGTAGTCATTATCGGCAACCTTTGGGTTCTCATGCAAATCCAGCCCTACTCCATGACCGGTGGAATGAATGAAACCTTTTTTACTCCCTTTTCTTATCGTCCCATAACCTCTTTCCTCGAATATATCGCACACAAGATTATGCACTTCTTTGCACGTTACTCCCTCCTTTACAAGAGCTAAAGCGGCATCTTGAGCATGCTTAACCGCTTCATACATCGCTTCTATCTCCTTCTCCGGCGCTCCTTTAACGACGGTTCTTGTCATATCTGCAAAATATCTCTCGGTCTTTAATCTCGGGGAAATATCTATGATTATAGGTTCGTATGCGAAAATAGGACCGCTTCCAGTAAAATGCGGGTCGGCAGCGCTTTTCCCGCATGCCACTATTGGCACTCCGCTGTCGCAGGTGCATCCGGAATCAATCAAAGCGTGCTCTATGTATGCCTTTACTCTTTCGGACGTTAAAATTTCCTCGTTCTCTACGAGAAGATTGTCCTGCACCGAAGAACTTTTTATGAGTGCTATGGCGATTTCCATTGCGTGCTCGCATGCTCTTTGTGCCTTCCGCAAATAATTTATCTCCTGCTCATCTTTTATCGCACGCTCTTTCGTCATTATCACTTCCTCCACGGGAACCACTTCTATGCCTTTATTCCTCAGCGCATCGGCAGTAAATAAAGGAAAATACTCTGGCACTTCTATTGCGTTTATACTCTCTTCCTGAATGACTTTTATAATAAGCTCTTCCGTTTTAATCTTATAGCCGTAATCAAGCGTAGAACGAACTTCATTTACAATTGATTCTTTTCTCGCTCTTTCATACTCCATCTGCGACACAATGAGAATGTCTTTTCCTTCTTGAGGAAAGCAGAGATAAATAAAAGGGTCCGCAGCGAGAAACCGGGTGGCGTAATACATGTCCGCGTTACGCATGCTCTCGCTTACCATTAAAAGC